>Ga0207044_1038_pt1 | contig 28419 bp, 22 predicted proteins | sample Alteio_BWMinCont_68_FD_153300 | JGI IMG/M metagenome (GOLD analysis project Ga0207044, IMG submission 153300) | Enriched cells from forest soil in Barre Woods Harvard Forest LTER site, Petersham, Massachusetts, United States -... | ecosystem: Environmental > Terrestrial > Soil > Temperate forest >... | reverse complement strand
GGCTGGCGGCTTGCTGGAGCCGTTGGGAAAAAAACAGGTTCAGAAATTAATTGATGGGTTGCACGCGGCGCTGCGATGAGGAGATTGGCGTGAGCGCGATCAACAAGAACGGCGCGAAGACCTGGGTAGGGCAGGCACTTCCACGCAAGGAAGAGGACCGGTTGCTGCGCGGGCGAGGAAAGTTCGCCGATGACATCAAGCTGCGCGAAATGTTGTATCTGAAATTCGTGCGCTCGCCGTATGCGCACGCAAAGGTTGTGAGTGTGGACGCTTCCTCCGCCGAGGCCCTCGAAGGAGTGATCTGCGCTCTAACTGGAGCTGAGATTGCGGCACAGACGCAGCCATTCATCGAAATCGGACCAGACCCTTTTGCCCGGATCAAAGATTACCCGCTGGCTGTCTCCAAAGTGCGCTATCAGGGGGAGCCGGTCGTTGCAATCGTGGCCGAATCACCCAGCCTTGCCGATGACGCTGCGGAATTAGTGCAGATCGAGTACGAGGCCCTCGATCCCGTGGTGGACGCGGAAGAAGCCTTGATCGACAAAAGCATTCTGCACGGCGAAGCAGGCACGAACCGTGTCTGGAATGGCGTCTTCGAGTACGGCGACGTTGACCGTGCTTTCCGTGAAGCCTCCTACGTCGTCAACATCGACCGGATGCATTTCCATCGCTTCTCCAGCACACCGCTGGAAGATAACGTGGTCATCGCACAATGGAACCCGAAAGACGATCGCATCTACTACGAGTGCAATAATTCCTTTCCCTCGTTCGCCATTCAGTTTCTGTCAGCGCACCTCGGCGTTCACATCGACCGCATCCGCGTTGAGACATCCGATATCGGCGGCAGCTTCGGCATCAAGATTACGAGCTACCCGCAGATGGCCATGTGCGCGCTGGCCTCTAAGAAAGCTGGGGGACGGCCAGTCAAGTGGGTTGAGACACGCACCGAACACATTACGTCGAGCGCTCACGGCAACGAGCGGACCTTTCGCGACACGCGAGTTGCCCTCGATAAGAACGGTGTCATCACTGCGCTCGTGTCACGGCACATCGACGATTGCGGGGCGTATCCACGGTACGAACCGCTGGGCTGCGTCATCTGGTCGCAGGTGTTTCCTGGAGTTTATCGCTTCAAGAATGCACGGATTGACTTTACGCAAGCGGTCACCAACAAATGTCCGGTCGGTCCCAATCGCGGATACTCGCGTATGCAGCATTTGTGGTTCCTGGAGCGGGTGATCGATATCTGCGGGCATGAGTTGGGCATTCCGACTGACGAGATCCGCTTGCGCAATTACATTCGTCCGGAAGAATTTCCCTATACGACCCCGAATGGTTGCGTCTACGACTCGGGGAACTATCCGAGAATGCTGCAAGTGGCGAAAGAGCGCATCGCTTGGGACGAATGGAAAAGCAAGCAGCTCGCGGCCCGCAAAGAAGGGCGGCTGATTGGAATTGGGATCGGCACCACGCTTGACTCGGGCACCAACAACTTTGGCCAGTCGCAGATCGTGAACCCGGGCGCCCCATTTTCCGGCAACTCGCAAGGGGCAAACTGCAAGCTGGATATTTATGGTGAGGTCGTGGTCTCAGTCGGTTCTTGCCCGCAGGGCCAGGGACACGAAACGACAGCCGCGCAAGTTGTTGCCGATGTCTTAAGTATTCATCCTGATCGCATCACGGTTCGAACCGGCTTCGATACCGAACGCAACGTGCACACTGGTTTTTCCGGAACCTACGCCAGCCAGTTTGCCGTGTCAGGACTTTCGGCTGTCCATGGCGCCGCGCAGAAACTGAAAACAGAGTTGAAGCGCCTGGGTGCGTTCCTGCTCGAAACCAAAGAAGACGATCTCGAGTTCGGAAGCGGCGAGCAGGGCCCCGAGATTCGCGCTACGAGCACGGGGAAGTCGGTCAATTATTGGGGGCTTGCCAACATCGTCAATGTAAACAGCGCGGTGTTGCCGTCCGAATTGTATGAACTCACGTTGAATTGTCGATACATCTGGCGCGCGCCGTTCAAAGTTCCGGACAAACTGAAAAAATACGGCAGCCTGACGTTGACCTACGCCTCTCAGCTTCACATCGCGGTCATCGAAATCGAGCGCGATACTTTCATCCCGCGAATCCTCGACTACGTAGCCGTCGATGATTGCGGCACCGTGATTAATCCGCCCATCGTCGAAGGACAGGTGTATGGCGCCACAGCCCACGGCATCGGCGCGGCGCTGATGGAAAATTGCGTGTACGATGCGGTTGGCAACATGTTGACCAGCACCTTCAGCGATTACACACCCATCACAGCGATGAATATGCCAAAGGTGAAATACGATCACATCGAAACACCGTCACCGCACAGCTATAGCGGCGCCAAGGGTATGGGCGAGGGTGGCGCAGCCCCGATTCACACAATTTCGGCTGCTCTGCAGGATGCGCTGTTTGCCAGTGGCATTATGATCGACGATTCATTCAACAATGCGGACAGTTTGTTCCGAGCGATGGTAGGGAAAGAAATCAGCCAAGCCAAGAATTTGGTAAAAGTGGAAAGGCGAGGGTAGCGCCGCCCGTTCCGGCGGCCCGATGGGCGGGCGAACGCCCGAAAGCCAGCAAGGTGCCGGCACTACGAAATGAAGCGTGTTTGCATCGTCGGTTGCGGGGCCATCGGTAGCCTGTACGCGGCGCACCTGGCGCGGGTTGCGGAGGTGTGGGCCTTTGTTCGTCGCGAAGATCACGCGAGAGTTTTGAACCGCGATGGTCTGCGCGTCTCGGGAAAGCACGAGTTTCAGGTACCGCTCAAAGCGACAGCCTGCGCGGATCAGCTCCCGGATTGTGAACTTACCATCGTGGCAACCAAGGCGACGCAGGTAGCGGAATCGATTTCCGCCGTTGGCAGCCGATTCAATCAGGGGGCAGTCATCTCCACGCAGAACGGATTGGGCAGCGAAGAGATTATCGCCGCACACACTCGCGGCGAAATCATACGGGGAACGACTTTCATGAGCGGCACAAAGCACAGCGACACGCATGTGCAGTTCGAACTGGACACCGCGACCTGGATCGGTCCGTTTGAACCGCGCCACACTGCCTACACGCTGGTAAAGGAAGCCGCCGATCTGATTAACGCTGGCGGTCTGAAAGCCGAGGCGTTACCGGACGCGCGTCCGGCGCAGTGGTCGAAGCTGATCTTCAATGCCTCGGTCAATGGAGTGTCAGCCCTGACCGGATTGCCCCACTCGCCGCACTTCGCGGATGAATCGCAGTTTTCTGATCTCGGGCATCTTTTGCACGAGTTGATTGCAGAAGGAAAACGGGTGGCGCAAGCAGCGGGGATAAAACTCCACGACGATCCGTGGGAGATGAACAAGATCGGTGCCATGACCAACCATCCGCCGTCGATGTTGCATGACATTCGCCATCAGCTGGCAACCGAGATCGATTTTCTGAGCGGGGCTATCGCCCGCGAAGCGGAGCGAGTCGGAGCGTCGGCGCCGCTGCACGCTGCAGTTTACCGATTGATCAAGGGTAAGGAAGCGTCATGGACGTTCAAGGACGAGAATCGTGCAGTGGGACTCTAGTAAGGCTCTCGGGATAGAACATGTCTTGGCCAGTTGACGAAGCGAAACTAAATCGTGTCCGCGCATTAATGAAAGAACGAGATGTAACCACGCTGGTCGTGCGCGCCCCAGATAATCTCGTCTATCTCACGAATTACTGGTGCATGAAGGGATACGACGTGGCGGTCTTTCCCCGAGAAGGCGAACCAACACTCATCGCGTTGGAGCCGCAGTTGGCGGATGCTGAACGGAATTCGTGGACGAAAGACATTCGTCTGTTCAAGGGTTATCACGAAAGCGATCCCCGCCCGCCGCAATATCGTGCTCTTGATCTCGCATTGCAGGTCTTGAAGGAACGTGGCCTTGGCGAGAAGGTTGCCATTGAACTCAGCATGGGCACGCAGTCTGCCGATCGCATGGTCGGAGAGCCGACGACTCCTACGCAAATGTATTTCGATGCGTTTGGCGAGATCGCGGGTCGGGTGGTTGACGCGACTCCGCTGCTCAACGAGGCACGCGCCATCAAAACGCCTCAGGAAATCGAGCGGATGCGATTGGCTAATGAATTGGCCGCACTGGCGATGGACTATACCCGCGAGCACATACGTCCCGGAATGAAGGAAAGCGAAGTCGGTGGGATGTATGAAAGTTTCGTGCACGGCGTTGGCGTGGGGTACAAAGGAAAAGTAGAAATGGCGAGAGCTTTCACCCTGGTCTGGTCGGGAAAAGGGATTGCGACATTCACCGCAACCGGCGACCGCCCGATCCAAGAGAACGAGCCGACTCTGCTCGAGATATGGGTGTGCGTCGATGGTTATTGGACCGACCTCACCAAGAATGCATGTCCTGGCGAACTTACGCCGGAATATCACAAGCTGCTCGATCTGCTGCTGAATGTATTCAACCAAGCGATCGCGTACGCGCGGGATGGCGCGAGCTTTCCAGAGCTTGATCGACTAATTCGCGCTCGTATTGCGGACGGTGGATATTCGGGTCAACCTTCGCATCCCATCTGTCACGGGGTCGGAGCGCGCGCCCATGAGTTCCCCTATGCGCATCAGGCCGGAACTGGCACCATCAAGAAGGGTATGGTGCTGGCCATCGAACCAGGAATTTATTGGCCCGGAGGCGGAGGCCTGCGACTCGAAGACAATTTTCTGATTACGGACGATGGTAACGAAAAACTGTGCAGCTATCCGGATGACTTTCGGCTGGCTGGACATCACTAAGAAGCGGAGATTGTGGCCAAATCAAACCGAGGTCCCACATCGAGGCTCAACCTGAAGTTGGTTGAGAGAATCCTCGCCGAGGTCAAAGAAGAAGAGATCGTGGCCATGTGCTGCGATGTCATCAACATTCCCAGTCCCACGGGCGATGAAGGCAAAATGGCAGAACATATGCGCGCCGCGTGGGAAGGTATCGGGCTGGATGTGACCTGGCAAGAGGTTGAGGAAGGGCGCGCTAACGTGATTGCGCGCTGGGAGGGCACTGGCACTGGCCGCTGCCTGATGTTCAACGGCCACATGGACACTTCCAACACCGGCCAGGAAGAGTTCCTCACCGGAATTGGATACAAGCCGAACGCCGTGATCAAAGACGGAATGATCTACGGCCTCGGCATCTACAACATGAAGGGCGCGTTGGTTTGTTACACGCACGCAGTCACGGCCCTGCAACGCGCAGGAGTGAGACTGCAAGGCGATGTTATTCTTGCGGCGGTTGCGGGGGAAATTGAAAAGACGCAGTGGAAAGAATTCCGCGGACGCGAGTACCGCGGCTACGGCGTAGGCACGCATTATCTGGTAAACCATGGCGTGCTGCCAGACGTTTGCATCCTGGGCGAACCCACCGACATGCAAATTATTCTTGAACATTATGGCTCGCTTTGGGTCCGTATTTCGGTGACAGGCATGTATGTTCACACCGCCTTCGCGGCGGGACGCGCGGAACGCAACTCGATCCGACGGCTCTACGACGTGCTTGGCGTGGTGTTGAAATGGATGAAAGGTTGGGAACAGAAAAACACCTATCGAGGACACAAAGGAGTTGCCAATCTGGGCTGTATCCGTGGCGGACAACCCTGGCGTGTCAGCCGTACTCCCGAGCGCGCGGAGTTGTTTCTCGATTTGCGCGTCCCGCCGCATATGCCGATGCAAGCAGCACGACGTGCGGCCAAGTCACTCTTCCTCGATTTGAAAAAACGCTATCCAGACTACGGGCTGGAGTTTGAGACCTACGTTTCAGTACCCGGCGCCACCATCGCGCCCGACCATGTGATGGTCAGAGCAATCGAAATGAATCATCAGAGAATAATGAGTGAACTTCCAAAGCGCGATGTGGTGCTGTGGTGCTCGGATGCCTCGGTAATGACGCGTTACGGAATCGACACGGTGAACTACGGTCCCTCGAGCGGACCACGAGATGCCGAAGGCGAGAAGGTCAAGATCAAGACGCTGGTGGATATCACGAAGATATACGCTTTAACCGCCGCCGAACTCTGTGGCGTGCAATAGAAAACTCCTGGGGACACCTTGCCAAGCCAACTCGAAATCGATCGTCGCTACAAAAACATCCGTTCCGCCATGCAGAGTGCGGGTCTCGATGCGCTTATCGTCTGCGGAAATCAGTACGCGGGTTTTGAAGGCGCCGTTTTGTACGTCTCGGGTTTCGAAATAGTGCATCGTTACGTTTACGTAGTCTTGCCGCTCGAAGGCGAACCAACTTTGGTGTTTCCCCGCGAGGCCCGCTGGATTGGCGACAAGATCAAGCCATGGGTAAAAGACCATGTCTGGCCTGATGTTCCGGGGCGTTGGATCTCTGACCACGCCTGCGAGTGCGGATGGAAGCGAGTCGGCGTTTACGGCATGAGTTTCATCATGGCGGTGCGCGACTACCGCGAGCTTGCTAACGGTCCATTTGAAATGGTGCCATTCGATTTCGAGTTTGACATGGCGCGCGCAGTCAAGAGCCAAGAGGAACTCGCCGAAGTCCGCGATGCGATGGATATTATCGTCGATGGATTCTGGGCTCTGGTCGCAGCCTACGAGCCAGGCAAGACCGAAGCGGAGATTATGGCGCCGGCGGTTGAACGATTCTTTGCGCGCGGCGCCGGTCCGCGCATGATGAATATCCTGCTTTCCGGCGCTCATGGTGAAGCGGAAGCGTCATTCAAAGTTCCGGGACATCGCGTGACCGCCGTTGACGACTTGCTGCTCTATTCTCTCGAGGTCACCGGCGCCGGAGGATACTGGGTAGAATTTTCGCGTCCGCTGATTCGGGGCAAGCTGAGTCCGCGAACTAAGGCAATGGCCGATGCATATCCACAGGCTCTCGACGCCGCGCGCAAGCTCATGCGCGTGGGTGAAATGGCAAGCAGCGTTCATCGTGTTGTCGCCGAAACTTTTGCGAAATATGGATTTGCTCTCGGCCATCTATCCGGCCACAGCATCGGCGCCACCATGCTCGAGTATCCTGCGATCGGGGCGAACAGCGATGTGCGACTCCAGGAGAATATGATTTTCTCGTTGCATCCGCAGGTGGTCGATCAAGAGGGCAAGGTCTGCCTGTATACGCAGGACACCTATCGCGTGGGCAAGGCGGAAGGCGAGTGTCTGGCGGGTGTGCCCTGGAAGTTTTACACCGGCGCCGAGAAACCACCGAGAACTGAGAATGGCAAACTGAACGCCGCGGTTACTTTGAAAAGGTCTTGATGAAAATCTGCATCATCGGTTGCGGAGCCGTGGGAAGCTTGTTCGCTGCACATCTCGCAAAGGCTGGCGAGGCCGAGGTATGGGCCTACGACGTGTGGAGGGAGCACACTTCCGCGATGCAGCAGAACGGCCTGCGACTTTCTGGGACGGAAGACTTTACAACCCGCCTCAACGCAACCAGCAACGCCAAAGAGTTGCCGCGCTGCGATTACGGGATCGTCGCGACCAAGGCGATTCATACCCGAGTCGCAATCTCCGAGGTCGAGCACATCTTTGATGACAAGAGCGCGGTGTGCTCGGTTCAGAACGGAGTCGGCAACGAAGAGATCATTGCGGAGCGCGTGCAATTCGTGATTCGGGGCACCACGTTTCCCGCAGGGCATCCGATTGCCCCGGGACATATCGGGTATGACATCAAAGGCGACACCTGGATTGGCCCGTTCGAAGAGACCAATACGTCAATGGAGAAAGTGGAAGAGTTGGCGGGACTGCTCACGCGTTCCGGCATGAATACCATCGCGTTGAAAGATGCTCGCGGCGCGCAGTGGACCAAGCTGATTTTCAACGCGGCCACTAATCCCGTTGGTGCGCTCACACTGTTGCATCACGGCGCCGCTACGCGTTTTGAGCCGACCGGACATCTTTTCGACGAGTTGATTGCCGAAGGCGAGGCGGTCGCGAAGAAGCTTGGAATCGAATTACACGGCGACCCTCGGGAACTCGTGCAGAAAGGTGCCAACGCTCCCGGCAAGCACCGCGCTAGCATGCTGCAGGATGTACTCGCCAAGCGGCACACCGAAGTCGAGTTCATGAACGGAGCGATTGTGCATTGGGGTAAAGAAGCAGGCGTGCCCACTCCTCTGAACGAGGCACTGTCGGAGCTGATCAAAGGCTTGGAACATTCGTGGAAAGATCCAGACTGAACTCTAGGAGCTAGAAGCTTACCTATGTCGATCCCGTTCAACATTGGCGTTTTGCAACTCAGTATGGAGCCGGTGCGCGAAACCGTTGCCATGGCGAAGGCCTGCGAAGATGCCGGGTTCGATGCTTTTTGGATTGCCGAGGCTTATCCCTGGTGGCGCAAGCATTCGTTCGAGGCGCGGTCGTCAACCGCCGTGCTGGCAGTCATCGCGGCTGGGACGCGCCGCATTCAGTTGGGGTGGGGCATCATTTCTCCCTACACGCGTCATCCGGTTCAGATCGCAATGGAAGCGCGAGTCATGCAAGATCTGGCTGGGGATCGATTTCTTCTTGGCCTCGGAGCTTCCAAGATTTTCATGAAAGAGATTGGTGAGGGCGAAGGCGAGAAAGTCGGACCAGCAACCGTGATGCGCGAGAGTATCGAAATCATTAAGGGCGTGCTCGGGGGCAATGCTTTCGAGTATCAGGGGAAGGTTTTTCAAGCCAGCGTGCCGGCGCTCAAGCCGGACGCACATACGCCGCGTGGGATTCTGCCGATCTACATTGCCGGAACGGGTCCAGTGCTGCAGAGAATCTCCGGCGTGGCGGGTGATGGATTGCTCACGGCCAGCATCACAACGCCAGCATTTGTGCGCTACTCACGAAAAAATATGGAGGATGGGGCGCGCAAAGCCGGCAAGGACCCGTCGGAGCTGGTGCTTGGCTCGGTGATCGTCGGAAGCATCAGCGGAGATTCCGCGAAGGGCAAAGAAGGCGCGCGCGAGCAGGCGGCGATGTATCTTGCCAACAAAGTGCAGAACATCAAAGGCTCCGCCGACGTGCTGCTCGAATGTGCCGGCCTGACCTTCGACGAGTTGCAACCGGTGGCCGATGCCATGGAAAAAGGCGGACGGAAAGCTGCGGCTAAAGCCGTTACTGACGACATTCTGCGTAAAGTTTGTCCGATAGCCGGAACGCCGGAGGAGTGCATTGCTCGCATCGAAGAATATCGCGACGCAGGATGCACGCACATCATGCTGGAAATCTGGGGCGACGACCGCACAGGACAAGCGAAGTTATTTGGCGAGGCCGTGCTGCCGCACTTCAAGAACTAACCACGGATTTTCACGGGTTCACGCGGGATTGTTGTTGCTATTTCTTTGAACTCTTCATTCGTCAACAGGCCGCGCTTTGCTATCGAGCGCTTCTTGACTTCGGCCAGGATGGGCGCGCGCTGTTCTGACGTTATCGTCAGTCCTAGCTCCTTGCATTTCAGATCGATGCTGTCAGGCCCACTCTTCTTTCCCAACACGATGCCGCGATGAGCGTGCACCAATTCTGCAGAATACGGTTCTATGGCTTCGGGGATGTGGAACTGGGTCGCGACCGCACCGCTCTCGCGCATGAACAGATTTTCTCCGACCAGCGGCTTCCAGGCATCCAGCGTATAGCCCGAGGCCTTGGAAACTGCTTCTGAAGCGTCGCGGACTTTGGTTAAATCCAAGGCAACGGCGACGTCGTACAAACAGCGCAGCGCTAACGCGATTTCGCAAATGTCGGCGTTTCCGGCGCGCTCGCCCATGCCGTTTATGGTGCCCTGAATCCATGTGGCTCCGCCGCGGACGGCGGCGACGGCGCAAGCAGTCGCCATGCCAAAGTCGTTGTGTCCATGAAAGTGAACGGGCACGTTCGGGCCGACCCAGTGGCATACTTCGCGAATCAGAAACTCGACAGCTTCGGGGCCGCATGCGCCAATGGTGTCCACGACTACGATTTCCGCGGCGCCCGCTTCGAGGGCGGCGAGATAAATTCTCTTCAAGAAATCGAGCTCAGTGCGGGTGCCATCGACTGCGAAAAAGGCCGTCTTGATTCCGTTCTGCTTGGCAATGGCCATCGCGTCTACTACGCGGCACAACACGCCCTCGCGGGTCATGCCGTACGCCTTGAGTTTGATGTCGCTGGTCGGGGCTTCTACGACCGAGGCGCGCAGACCGAGGCGCACGAGTTCGTCAATGTCTCCCTTCACCGCACGGGAAAAACCCCACAGCTCGGCCTTCAAGTTGGCCTTCTGCATCAATTGAATGGCTTCGGCATCTTCCGGGGAAACGCGCGGGAAACCGGCTTCGATGCGACTCACGCCCAGCTCGTCGAGTTTGCGGGCGATTTCTAGTTTCTGTTCGGGCGAGAAGACCACGCCGACAGTCTGCTCGCCGTCGCGCAGAGTGGTGTCGTAGAAGCGAATCGTGGTCCGGGGAAACGCATCCCGGATTTCCGGGCGCCCGTTCAATTCGCTGACCCAGATTTTGTCGGACTTATGGCTCATTGGGTACGAATCCAGATCGAGGCTCGAACTAAATGCAGCAAGCCACGTTTCTATAGTTTTGGTTCAGTCTGTATAGACGCAATATCTCTGGCCTATCGCAAGCTTTCCTGAGTAGCTAAAGCCGCGGGTTTTTGGCCGTAGACTTCTTCCCACGAGATCACACGGTTTCGCAGGATGCCGATATTTTCGATTTCGCATTCCATAACGTCTCCCGGCTTCAAGTACCAGGCTTTCGGATCTCCACTAAAGGCGGCCACTCCGGAAACCGTGCCGGTCGAAATTACATCGCCGGCGCTGTACCCCATGGGAGAATAATGCGAGAGGATCTCGGGAATCTTGACTGACATTTTGCTGGAATGCGAACGCTGCCTCGATTCACTGTTGACCCGCAGCTCCATCGCTAGATTGTGCGGGTTGGGGATCTCGTCGGCAGTCACGATCCAGGGGCCCAGGGGGCAAAAGGTATCGATTCCCTTGCAGAAGCTGAATACGCCGGATTTCATCTCGCGCCGCTGAATATCGCGCGCGGTGATGTCATTGAAAATGACATAGCCTCCAATGTGTGCCGCTGCCTCTTCCGGAGAAAAGTGTTTGCCGCCTTTTTTCAGGACGACGGCGAGCTCGAGTTCGTAATCCAATTCCTGCGTGAGATGCTCAGGATAGATCACCGGCTCCTCATGTCCGATAATGGCGTCGATGTTCTGAAAGAAGACGATCCAAGGCATTACGGGATGGGAAAATCCGGCATTGGTGGCTTCTTCGTGGTGCTCCCGGAAGTTGCCGGCGGTGTGAAAAAACTTGCGCGGAATGATTGGCGCCTTGAGTTTGATCTCGACCGGGGAGTAAAAGATGGTCTCGCCTCGTGGCCCGGTCGCACCGTCGTTCTGCAGCGCGTGTCCGAAGGCTTTGTGGGCAGCTTCAAGGCTGGTGTCGCCACCTTCGAACAGGGCGAGCATGTTCGGGGGAACCAAGGCGTCGGCAAGACGCTCGAAGGCGCTTTCGTTTTCGACGTCTCGCAAATAGAGCGCGCAAGCGGAATGCAGGTCGACGAAGCGGCCATCGTCCGTCACAGCGCCGATGCGGGTGCGTTGCACTGGATCTTCAAAAGTAACAAGTCGCATTGGGCTTGAATCCTAGAAAGTGTATGGGTCAAGTAAGGCGGCGCATCCGATACCCGAGTTTGTCAGCAAGTTGTGACCGTCCAGTCTCCGAGTCTACTTACTCAAGCGAGATTTTACCAACCGCATCACTGACCATGCGATAGAGAGAACCAAATATCGCTTCTCAATAAGGACTTGTATTCGGGAACGTAATCCGCATGCGCTCTGGCGAAAAATGCCATGGCCTTCGATTTCGAACGACAGTTCAAAGCTGCCAGTTCTTCAGTTCTCACTAACGATCGCGCTTGCCCATTTTTCGGTTGAGTCTGCGGTAATACCGTGATAGCTTTCCTAGTCTCCACGGAACCCCCCGTTCCGTGCATTCGTCGAAGAAGGAGAACTCCAATGTTATCTAAGCCAGGGCATAAGTTCGTCCGGGTGTTTGCCGCAGTGATTGCGCTTGGTTGCGCTGTCTGGGCACAAACAGCTGAAGTGGATACAGTGGTAGCCCCAGCAACCCATACGCTTACCATTACCGTGAAAGGCACGATCGGTCCGATTCTGTCAGGCTCAGACCCGCTCGGTCTCGATGGGAAAAACGGGACGGTCAAGATCATGGCAAGCGAGTCACTGAATCCCACGAAACACACGACGACCTCTGCCACCTACACGCTGCCCGCAGGCGCGATCACGGTCACAGCGGGAACTACCAAGTTCTCGACCAAGTCGCCATCAAAAATGGTCATTAATCTGGGGACTACCGCCGACACTTTTACTCTGATCGTCGCGGGTCAAGTGGAGGGGGTCAGCGTGATGGTCACGGATGCTACCTATCTGAAGGCGGGCAGTTGGACGACTGCGGTGCTGAAGCATCCCACGACCTTCGCACCGTCTCCGCAGAAATTGACGTCAGCTAAGACTGCCACCGGGCCGGGATGCAAGATCAAATACACGGTTTTTGGGAACACATCTGTTCTCGGCTTCAGTGGAACCGCTTCCAATAGCGCAACTGCGGATCCCGTGCTGCCTAACGAGAGCTGGGAGTAGTTGGGATTAGTACGTCGTAGTCCGGAGAGCATGGATCGGCTAAGTCAAATGGTAATCGATGGGCGCGGGAAACACGCGAATGTTCTCGCGCCCACTGTCACGTGAAGGGTCACCTTGTACGCGTCAATCCACCTTGGTGAGCACTACTCCTGTCTTTTGTCCGTCAACGGTAGCTCGCAACTCTACTGCCTTTCCAATTGGATAATCTTGCGGTCTTGATTCTTTCGGCAGCAAGATTCTGACCGAGCACGCAGGCCGGTCTTTGCTTGGTTCGGATTCGGCTAAGACGATGCTGGGCGGCATGCACATCCCTCGATCTGGCGGGCAAGCCGCGTCCCCAAGCAGCGCCGCAGCTACGATCCCTCGCACCCGAACTGTTTGCTGATTCAATGCGGAGCGATGGTCGACTACGAACCGTACGCTAACAACCTTCGGGGGTACCGAACGCAGCGGGAGATCAGGTCCGAGAGCCTTATTCTCGACCTGAGGCTGTACCGTCGAGGCTTGTGTCGGTGCGTGCTGGGGCGATTCTCCAGTGGGAGCTACTTGAGCAGCGAGCACCGTTACCGCGGTGAGGAAAAACAGGGCCGTCCAACGATAGGGTCTGCACTTCATAAAAAAATGCCCGGCTTGCGCCGCGCTTTCGCGGCAGGCAAGCCAGGCTTTCAATTATAGTTCGGTCAGAACCGACTTATTTCCATCTGCGGTCTATGTATGCTTGGTAGTACCGTCCCCGCATAAATTCGCAAACGTGTACTTTCCCGACTCCGTTCACGTCGCCAAATCCCGTTGAAGTAAACACGACATCGACCGGTTCCTGGACTCTGGCGGTGAGGTAATCTCCCCATCGCGTCGGGTTATCGGTAGCGCTCGCGCACTCATATACGCTCTGGAAATATCCCCGTTCGCCGCCCCGACTGTAGTCATCCGAGATAGCCACGAAGGACTGGGCGGGTCCGCCGCCGGTGGAGGAACTGCCGAATCCGATGATCAGCCCCAGATCGCCACGTGAATTGGCGCTGACATCCGGGTAAGAAAAACAGGTGCTCCCGTTAAAGATGTCAGCCGTGTTCAGCAGGGTCATGTCGGAGGTTCGGACAACGGTGCCCGCGACGTATGCCTGGGGACGCCCCGAACCGTTCGCTGCCACCGAGTAGTAGGTCGCGAGATATTGCGTGGGTGCTCCGGCGGTACCATCCTGGCCTACCGCAGACCGTATCTGAAATCCGAGGGAACTCGTGGACAGGCCAAAGGCCAGCCAGTTGCTGTTGCTGGTCCCTCCGTTGCAGGTGGCGGCGCCGTAGACCGACGAGCCCACATTCAATACCGTCCAGAAGATGCTGTTCGAGTTTTCCGGCCACCAGAAGTAGCGATTCTGGCTGCCGTTCTCGATCGTTACCAGATACATAGTGTCGGTTGTGGCTCTAGCTGGAGTCCAAACTACCTGGCCGACGCTCCCGGTCCAAGTGAAGACACTCCCGCCAACACTTTGGCAGGTCGCCATTTCGTCAAGGTTGTAGCGCCAAACAATGGCCCCGGTCCAGCCGCCATTCGTGATGCCGTTAGCCGTTATGTATATGAAATTGTTACCCAACCCCAAGTGTGGGTAGTCGAACAACACACCGGCTCCGCCGTTGAGGTCGTAGGTGCATGCGTCGGAGAGATTGTTGGCGGCGCGGACGTGCAGCCTGATCACTCCGGTGGATAATGCGCTATCGACGAACAATTCCGACCAGATGGAGGCGTCCCTGCCATGATCGTGGACGGCGTCCTGGTCGCAGCAGAAGAACGGCGCATCGCTGGGGCCAGAGTCGTCAGCGATCTTCGTGAAATTGAGCCCGTGATTGTTGGTGTAACCCCTCGACCAGTTCTGGGTCACTACCCAATTCTCTCCGTTTTGCGCAATCGAAGGTTCGGCCGTGGTAGACTCGCCATCCCCGACGATCGAGTACGGTTTCTTAATGCCAATGTAGAAAGCGCTCGGGGCCGGATTGGGGCCTTCCACGTCGGTGAAGGCCGCCGCCGGCCTTGTTTCCCGATTGTTCGTGGGCACGGGAACTTGGGGGCCGGGTGGCACAGTGCCTTTCTTTTGCACCATCGCGTCATGCAACTTCTCGAGTTTTTCGTCCAACATTTCGTGCTCTTCAAGCGTTAACGGAGCCACGTGTGAGAAAGCTTCGGGCCCGTTGGGGCGCAGAATTGAGGTCGTAGCCATGGCGCTCCCGGCTTGGGCGCCGGCGACGACAGGGCAGATCAGAGAGAGGGCACATGCAAGGAAAGTAGCTAAAACGAACAAGCGGAACGTCATTGTAAGCCTCCTGATAGTAAAACCATCGGTTGTTGGTTAGTAAATGGACACGACAGGGCAAGTGAGGAGAAGAAATCTAAATATGTACGCGGTGATGCGAAACATACAGCCTCCCTTTTTGATTGACGGCGTTGCGGCCGGAAAATCAAGCCTCTCCAATGTGGGTTTGTTTTCCTGAAATCCACAATTACCGCAGAGCACCGGCTTTCGGGAACGGCACGGCTGGACATAGCGTTTGCGTAAACGATCCCGCTGGATTCACTCACCGGCATTTGGTGCATAGTGTCGCCAGCGGCGATTTCGTTTCAATGGCTGCCCGGCGGATGTACCGCTACACCGATCCGGAGGGTCCCGAACCGCCTCTGACGTCTGCTCACTTTTTCAAGCGCGAAAGCGCAGCGGAAAGTGTCAGCAAGGAGAAAGAAGCTTGCGGCCATTAGTTCAGCCGCTTACCGAGCCCAACCAGATCACAACCTCGCAATAGCGACTGCAACGCGCACGCCCTTAATGACTCTTTGCAAAGCTCTGATCCTTATGGTAGCGGGCTCGCGAATTTGTCGTTCTCCCTTAGTGCGGCGACTGTCTCTTATTGCCGAGCGACAGGCAATAGACTGGAGGTGAATTGCAGGTGAGTTATTGGTGAGTGCTCAAACCATTGAAAGCGGGAAGGATAGCTCATACGTGATAGTTTGATCTGGAGCTTGGAGCTTCCCCCTGACGGCCCCTCGTGCCCAGACAATCGATATCGAGCGCCGTCATCCGGCTGATAATATTCAGTTCCTGACGGTTCTCGACCCGAATTGAAGCCCGTGGTATTCATATCTATAAACTTGCGTGTAACTCCTTGATAACTCGAAAGGCCTACTTTCTCGTCAGATGGTTAGATCGTTTGTTTTTAATATCTTGTGCGCACCAAGAGGCTTTCGGTCCCTTGGGACAGGGTATTTCAGCGTCGGGTAAGGGTACTGCGACATCTTATTCATTAGCCCAACGGCGGAGTGCGCTTCGCACAGCGACCGTTGAGTGGGTATTTCCCGGCTGAGGTGAACTCATCATGGCTCATCCGCTACCTGAATTCCGAGCACCCACGGCTGCCGAGCGTGCATTCAACCGGGCCTTCGGATTCCTGGTCGGCCTTGGCCTAGGTTTCTCCCACAATTACCTGCTGCAAGTGCGCGGCCGCAAAAGCGGAAAGATCTACTCCACGCCAATCGATCTGTTGGAACTCGGAGGCAAGCGGTTCCTGGTGGCCCCGCGGGGTCGGACGCAATGGGTTCGCAACGCGGAAGCAGCGGGAGAGGTGACGCTGAAGAAGGGAAAGACGAGCCTGAAGTTTCGCCTGCGGACAATTCCGGACGCAGACAAGCCACAGATTCTAAAGGCTTATCTTGATAGTTTCAAGCGCGAGGTACAAACGTATTTTCCGGTGCCAGCAGGATCGCCTGTCGAGGAGTTTGGCCCGCTCGCGCAGAGTTATCCGGCGTTTGAGTTGATTAGGGTTTAACTGATTAGAATCAGGCTTTTCGGGCGAAGATATACGCCCTTCGACTGGGGTATTCAACGTCTGGATAAGGTTCGCGTTCGACGATTTCCTCGATGTTGAACCCAGCTTTTTCGAGATCGAGCCTGATCTCTGACAGCTGAAAAAGCAGGAAATCCATCGAGATCTTCTGCCCCCACAACTCCTCCTCATGAAGTACTTCGTTCCCGGTGTGAAAGGCAAGCAGCAGAAGTCCGCGAGATTGCAGCACGCGCCAGATTTCACGGAACACGAGCGGCAAAGACTGCCTGGGAATATTCACGATGGCGTAAAAGGCCGTTACGCCGGCGAGGGTTCCATCGGGAATATCGAGCGAAAGCATGTTTCCTTCGCGAAAGAGAATGTCGGGATTCAGCTTTCGAGCCTGCTCCAACATGCCGGGCGAAAGATCGAGGCCAAAGACGGACACACCGGCATCCCGTAAATAGCGCGCGACATGGCCGGGACCGCAACCCATGTCGCATACATCGCCTCGTCCTCTGGTCTGTTTGGCAAAGCGGTCGAGCAGTTCGCGATCGAGGGGCTTGTGCTGGAGTTCATCGGCGATTCGTCGCGTGTACTCCTCGGCAACGCGATCGTAGCTTTCGCGGATGGAGCGTGTTGCTTCGTCGTCCATGAATTGGAGTTCCACTTGATTGGATAGCCGAGGGCGGCTGTCCGCACGCGTTCTTCCCTCGAGACTTACTCCAGTACGCTGTCGTCGAGCTTTTTTCGTCCCCAGTCGGCGGCGGCTTGCACGAATGCCAGCACCAGAGGATGCGGTTTCCCAGTTTTAGAAGAAAGCTGCGGCTGAAACAAGGTGGCGATATAAAAGCGGTGAGTGGGCGATTCTATGGCGCGAATTTCACCTTTAGCTCCACGGGCTACCACGGGAAATCCGGCTTCCATGGCGGCCCATTCGTAGTCGGGATTGACTTCGAAATTGCAGAAAAACTCCTCCGTGGCGGTGTCCTGCGTGTAGAAAGATTGAAGGTACGATCCTGGCCGCAAGCGGATTTCGGGAATCGCGCCCGACAGTTTGGGCGCGTCTTTCTTCCGGTCAGAAACGGCGCAGGCCACTGGGTAAATAACAACATTTTTGGAGCCCGAATTGTTCTCAGCCGTGTCCGCATCCTTGATGCCCAACACATTGCGGGCGCACTCGATGAGCGCGTACTGAAAACCTCCACAAGTGCCGAGAAAAGGCCAGTCGCGACGGCGCGCGAATTCGATCCCTTTCAACATGCCGTCGAAACTCTTGTAGGGACTGCCGGGCGCGGCCCAGATTCCGTCCAGGCTTTCCAGCATTTTCTTGGCATCAGGGGCGAGAACGGAGGGAGTTGCGATCCATTGCGAATCGAGATTGATTTGCAGCTTGGCGGCGGCATGTTGTAACGAATCATTGATCGCCTTGTAGCCGCGCGATCCGGGGTCGAAGTCGCCAAGAATGCCAATGCGAACAGCGTTGCTCACCCGGTAATTCTAATTGAGAAGGTTTGGTTGTGGAGGTTACCCAGGTGTGAAGGCTGGTGACCTGCAAAACTTGGCCTCAGGCTGCCGGCTTTGGGTGTCTATTTTGCGGCGCTGAAGGTCATGGGGACATCGGCCTTTTCGGCTTCTTCTACTTTGAACATTGGTTGCGGAGTCAGGGTCATAAAGCTCGCCACGAAAGTGTCGGGCATCTGTTGGATGCGGATGTTGAATGTATTCACCGAGTCGTTGTAAAACTCGCGACGGTCGGCGATCTCGCTTTCCAACTCGGTGATTCGCCCTTGCAGTCGCATGAAGTTATCGTTGGCCTTCAGTTGAGGGTAGTTCTCGGCAACGGCAAAGAGGCCGCGCAGCGCTGAAGTCATGCTTTGATCGGCTTGCGCCTTTTGATCAACGCTCACGGCTTGCTGATACAGGCTGCGGGCTTGCGTGATCTTCTGCAGGGTGTCGCGCTCGTAATCCATATAGCCCTTGCAGACATCGAGCAGCTTGGAGAGTTCGTCGTGTCGCTGCTTGAGCAGAATGTCGATGTTCGACCAGGCTTTGGCGATGTCGTTTTTCAACGCGATCAGGCCGTTGAAGATCATGACTACGTAAGCAATCAGGCCGAAGATCGCAAACAGGAATCCAAGTGTGACGATAGTGTCCATATTTTCTTTCTCCGATTTCTCTACAGCCAGTCGAGCTGCGCAGCCACAAGGTAGACGCATAACAGTGTGAGCGCGGGCCCTCCCCAGATCATTAGTGTGGATTTCCAGCTTAGCGAGTTCACCACATCGCGTTGGCTGTGCCACGAAATGAAAAATGCCTTGTTGTGTGTGCCCTTCATCAATACGACCGGGGGATGCAGGTCGAATTGCTCGAGCGCCGGAGCCGCTGCAATTCCTCCGCCCGCCGAGGCGGAAAAAGGAGCCGCGACGACAGCGCTATTCAGACCCGCGGCGGCCCAGGCGGCTGGATTCGTGATGCCTGCTTTCATCAGGGCTGCGGTGATCTTTTGCTGCTCTGCCGGGTCAGAAACTTGGGCGGAAGGTTTGGTGCCCAATAAATGGGTATCAGACGGACTCTTGAACGCAGAAAACAACACCCTCCCCGCAGTGCTCACGTCGGTTTGAGCGGACAAGTTTGAAACATCGGGCATATGAAACGACAGCGCGCTCTGCTCGGCGCTCAGGCTGAGAACCGGAGTTGCGCTGACACTCAGGCCAGGATTGTGGGCCAACGCTCCCAGGATGAAGAGCGAGTTTTTCGGCTTGATGCAATATTCTTCAACCTTGATTTTCTTGTCGGTGGAAACCCCGTGGCGTGCCAGAAAGCTGGAAATGTTGAAAGGAATCTCCATCGTGCTGGAAAAGAGCGAGGTGCTGAATTCATCGTGGAAGTCGCGATGAATGTCCATCTCGGCGCCCTGGGGATCGACCAGCACGCGCCCGGTATTGTCGTCGAGAAAAAAAGGAACGTGCAGGCGCTCCTCGGCAACTTTCACCCATTGACTATTCTTGCCCCGTTGCTGCCATTGCCACGCAGTGCTGTGGAAGTAGTAGCAAGGGACTCCGGTAATAGGCGCCGTCATTGTAAAGGGACCGACGGCGAGGCCGTTGATTTCCACCAAGCCCATCGCGGCGCTGCGGACCTTTGAAGCAGGTGTGTTCAGGATCAGACGCTTGCGTTGCAACAAACGGAAGCCGCGATAGAAAACATACACGCCGCCGAAAGCGCCGATGACGGCGGGAGCGACGCCATCGTTTCCTGAGTAGTGAAAGAATGCCAGCAGCGAGATCACGGGATTGTCTCGACACCTATGCAATAGGCAGGTGTGTCGTTTCGAGCATAGCCGACGGAAAAATCAGGTAGCAGCAAAAAGCCGCAGGGACGGCTTACGTTGGTAATGCGCTTCCGCGACAGGGGGTGCGTCGCTGGCGTTTGATGTAGGACATCCCGAAGGCTGCGCATTCGTGGAAAACGCTTTTTCCCTTGTTGTATGTGACTTTAGCAATTAATATAGTTGACTTAAGCAACTATAAGGATTTTATGAATCATCTCGATCAACGCGTTGCGGCCGTCCGGCGCTTCAACCGCTTCTACACCCGACAGATCGGGGTCTTGCGGGAAAGGCAGTACAAGAGCCCGTTTTCCCTGACAGAAGTACGAGTTCTGTATGAGATTGCCCATGGCGAGAAGCCGATTGCGACCGAACTCAGCAGTGCTTTAGGTTTGGACGCGGGTTACCTGAGCCGAATCCTCGCTGGTTTTGAAAAACGCGGCTGGCTCAGCAAGAAGCCTTGCGACGCGGACGCGCGGCAAAGCCTGTTGTCGCTAACCGCGCATGGGCAGAAGGCTCTGGCCCCGCTCGATGCCCGCTCTCGGGAAGAAGTCGGCGCGATTCTAAGTGGCCTGTCCGGTGCGGAGCAAGACCGCTTGATCGATGCCATGGGTACTGTTGAGAATCTGCTCGGCACGCAGTCCACACAAACGCCCGCTTACATTCTTCGCCCGCACCAACCCGGAGACATAGGTTGGGTGGTTCATCGGCACGGAGTGCTCTATGCGCAGGAATATCGCTACGATGAACATTTCGAGGCGTTGGTGGCGCAGATTGTCGCGAAGTTCATTCAGAGTTTTGATCCCAAGCGGGAGCGTTGTTGGATCGCCGAGAAGGATGGTGAGATCGTCGGTTCTGTATTTCTGGTGAAACACTCGAAGACCATCGCCAAATTGCGACTGCTTCTGGTCGAACCAAGCGCTCGTGGATTTGGAATCGGAAAGCGATTGGTGGAGGAATGCGTGCGATTCGCGCGGCAGGTTGGTTACAGGAAAATCACTTTGTGGACGCAGAGTTCGCTTCATGCTGCGCGGGGTATCTACGAGAGGGCCGGATTCCGTTTGGTTGCGAAGAAGAAACACCACAGCTGGGGGCAGGATCAGGTGGCGGAGACTTGGGATTTGAAGTTGTGAGCAGAAGAACTTCGAAGCGACTTTTCCACCAAAGGCCTTCGGAGCCTTGCTCCACCTGGACGGGCGAGGGCGCGCCCGTCCCTACATGAGTCCTTGCTTATCGCACGGCTACGGCGCGTTCTTTCAGGATTTCTTCTACTGCGGTGATCGCCGTCTCCAATTCCTGATCGGTGTTGTAGAAGTGCGGGGACATGCGCACTCCGGCTTTGGGGCGCCAGTCGACCATGATTTCGCGCTTCAACAATTCACGGCAAACTTCATATGAATCCGGCATGTCGATGGAAACTGTTCCGCCGCGTTTTTCCGGATCGCGCGGGCTGTTCATCCTCCAGCCTTGTTTTTCCACTAATTCGATCAGGCGTGCCGTCTGCCGTTTTGATTTTTCGCGGATGCGTTGAACTCCTACTTCAGTGATGATTTTCAGCCCCGGCCGGCAGGCTTCGAGCGACGGTACGTGCGATGTACCGTTCATAAAGCGAAAGGGAGGATCGCTGTAGCGGGTCGGCCCGGTTTCGAAGGCCATCGAGTCCTGATGCGCGAACCAGCCGGTAAACTTCGGCTCAAGCTTCTTGCCCAAGTCCGGACGAACGTAGAGGTACGCTACGCCAGGGCCGCCGCACAGCCACTTCAAAACTCCGCCACAGGCAAAATCGGTATTGAGAGCTTGCACGTCTACGGGGACAGTGCCGAGCGACTGGAAAGTGTCGAGCACGACGTAGGCTCCGACTTTGTGGGCTTTCTCGATGATGGCCTTGGCGTCATTGATGAAGGCACTGCGGAAAATTACGTGCGAGATCGGAACCAGTAAAGTCTGTTCGTCTATGGCATCAAGCAGGCGCTGGGTCGGGACGGTGATTCCGTCATCGGTCTTCACCATGTAGACTCGCGCGCCGTTGGATTGTTGAGCTTCCCAGAAATACATGACCGAGGGGAAGTTCATGTCGGTGTAAACGACTTTGTTGCGCTTGCCGGAGAAATCGAAACAGGAGGCGACGACGGCTTGGCACGTAGTGACATTCTGATGGGTCGAGACAGATCCTTTGGGCGCATTCATTAGAGCGCCAATCTCGTCGCCGACTTCGGCGGCCAGCATCCACCATTGTTCTTCCCAGGCGCGAACCCCGCGGGTGGCCCAGGTATCAGCGTAACCTTTCATGGCGTCGTACACGCCGCGCGGCATGGCGCCCAGGGAATTGCTGATCAGGTAGGTGGTGTGCTCGAGGATGGGAAACTCAGAGCGGTAACGAAGCAGTTCGTCAGTCATGGGAATATTGTACTGCCGAATCCTGCCGATCGAGCCGCCTGAACGAGTCGTCTCGGCCTAGGCGTGTGTCGCGAAGGGATACCGCTACGTTCTTTGCATTGCCGCGTCGCTTGATTTTAGGAGCACATACGCGACGGTGAGGATTAACAAGGCCGACACGCCGCTGATGAGACTTACGCGCGAGTCCCACCAGGTTTTCAGAATGGCGGCAGTCACTAGCGTAAGGCCTAGAATCGATCCCCACGCGCCGACTGGGGAGCGCATGACAAGCGCCTTCACTTGGTCCGAACTCATCTGCCGCCGACAGGCAACGTGCGCGGCGAGCGATACCAGCCAGGAGAGCATCAGTCCGAACAAAGCGCCGCTGAGAATGTACACGAAGGCGTTTCCTGGAACCCACATTTCCAGAACGACTGCCACGATGATCCCGTAGGAAGACGCCACCAGAGCGAACTGTGGCGATCCGGCTGCATTCAACCGGCCCAGCGCGGCGGGCGCCCATCCTCCGCGTGCCAGCGAGAACAACATGCGGGATGCGGAGTACAGATTCGCATTCGCGCCAGAGAGAGCAGCCGTCAAGATTACAAAACTCATGAGGCTACTGGCAGCTGGAATTCCGACGGTGCGAAACACGGTGACAAACGGGCTTTCCGTCACGCCTACGCGATTCCACGGCATGACTCCCACGAGCACCACGATGGCGCCCAGATAAACAACCGCGAGAGTGATAAACGTCAACTTCACGGCGCGGGGAATCTCCGCCGGGGAGCGAGACTCGCCCGTCGTGATGGCCACCATTTCAATCCCGCCGAAGGTGTACAACGCAAAGGTCATCGCGAGTAGAGGCGCGAACGCGCCTTTGGGGAAGAAGCCTCCATGCGCGGTGTATTGTGCGGGCACACGTCCACCAACCAACAACATCCCGCCGATGACGATAAACATTGCCATCGTTGCCAGCTTCACCATGGCGAACCAGAATTCAAAGCGGCCATAGTCCCCGACGCTGCGAAGATTGATCACGATCAGCGCCAGCGAGAACAACGCCACCCACACCAAGGCCGGAACGGTAGGAAACCAATAGCGCATGTAGGTCGCGGATGCGACCAGGTTTGCCCCTACCGAAACAGAAATAGCGACCCAATATCCGGCGCGCGAGATAAATCCGGCCCACGGGTTGAGATAGAGGTCGGCATACAAGCCAAACGATCCGGCACCAGGATGCAGGCTGGACAACTCGCCGAGGGCCATGGTGACAGTCCAGCTGATAAAACCTGCCAAAACGAAGCTGATGATAACGGCAGGACCGGCGATCTCCATGGCAGCGGCTGAACCCAACAACAAACCAACCCCGATCGATCCCCCCACTGCCACCATGGCCATTTGGCCGGCGCTGAGTTGGTGGCGGAGACCGCCCTCCCGGTTAGTCCCATCTTCCTGGAGCATCCGGGACGTATATCAGAAAGGTCTTATTTCCCAAAGAGTTATTCCGCCTATGACCTTCGTAATCGCGTTCGGGCGTTACGTCGTTGCCCGTCCTAGTAACCTCCTCCTAGACTCTGTATGGGTTACTCCGCGCGACGTTATCTCTCATGGCAGAAACTGTAAGGCGAATGGACCGGGCTGAAATCACAAAACGCGTGGAGCGGGCCGAGAAGCTTCTCCAAAAGGGCAAAACCGCCGAGGCGCTTGAGGACTATTTGCAGGTTCTGGCGGCCGAGCCGGGTAACGATACGGTATGCCAAATGGCCGCCGATCTGTGCCTTTCCTTGCAACGTATCCCACAGGCGGTAAAGCTGTTGGGCGACCTGTACGAGCGCCAAATTGAGGCGGGCGATGCTACGCGCGCGAGTCTGACTTATAAGAAGCTGGCTCGCTTCGTTACTCCCACCTGGGAACAGAAGCTCCGGTTCGGTGAGTTGCTGGAAAAGTCCCATCCCAAACAGGCGCTCGAGACCTACGAAAGCGTCTTTCAGGAGCTAGCGAAACAGGGACGCAAACAAGATTCGCTGGTGGCCTTGAAGCGGGTTCTCACGCTTGATTCGAGCGAAAAGAATTTGCAACAACTGGGCGAGCTTTCGTCCGAACTGGGCGAGAGCAAAGCTGCAGCTGCGGCATTTCTGAAAGTGGCACAGCTGACCCAGGCTGCTGGCGAAAACGCAGCGCAATGGATGGAACGCGCCTACGCGGAAGATCCTTCCGATCCCCAGATTGCTTTGGGTTATAGCAAAAATCTGATCGAGCAAGGGCAGTCGGGCGCGGCCATTTTCGTACTCGAGTCTCAAGTCAATGCCGGCTCTGCCTCGGAGGAGTTGCGCGATACCTACGCCAAGGCGCTGCAGGCGGCCAATCGGCTGAGCGATGCTGAGCCAATCCAGTGGCAATTGTTCGAGGCAAATCCCTCGCGCGTGCAGGAGATTTCGAACCTGATCGGGCTTTTCATCGATGCTCAGCAGGACGCAGAAGCCGTCGCCCTGGGACGGAAGCTGGAGCAATATCATCGCCGCAAAGGTGATCGTCGCGCTTTCCTCGCCATGATTCAGGACATCGCAGCACGCCATCGGGCATCCCCTGAAATGCTCGAATTCATGGGCGAGCAGTTTAATGCCTCCAATCGAGAGAGCGACTATTGCCAGACTCTGCTCAAGCTCTTTGACCTCTACTGCAGCGTCGGCAACTTCGCGAAGGCGGCTGATTCGCTGGACCGCGCTGCCGAAGTGGATGCGTACGAACCCGGACATCAGACGCGTCTGGAAATGCTGCGTGGAAAGATTGACGACAACCGCTTCAAGGTGATCGCTTCGCGCTTTTCTAGCATGGCCGATGCAAGTACAGCGCCGCTTCCCGATCAGGACAAAATGCTGGGCGCGGCCGCTCTTCAGGATCTGATGTTGCAGGCTGAAATTCTGGTGCAATACGGCATGCGCTCGAAGGCGGTGGAGCGTCTGCAACGTATTCAAGAACTGTTTCCGCGCGAGGAAGAGCGCAACCAGGACCTTCGACAGTTGTATATGACGGCGGGACTGATTCCGCATTATGCCGGGTCAGGTCCGGCGCCGGCGGTCGTAGCCCCCGCACCTCCGGAATCGCGGCCGCCCCAAACTGCGCCGGCGCAATCCAGCGAAGCGGCGGACGTGAGCAGCTTTGCGCGAGTGGCGGAAATTACCCGCAAGCTTTATCGCCAAAGCAACGCCGACGCGGTGATGCTGACCGCAGCCAAAGAAATTGGCGCTCAATGGAAAGTAAACCGGTGTTTGGTTGCCATGCGGAAGCCCGGCCTGCACACGACCAGTGTAAAGGAGTATTGCAGCGAAACCAGCAAGCCCGGGGAAGCGCGTTCGCTGGAGAAAATCGCAACCACGGTGCACGATCTGGCAATCAACCGCGGCGGAACTCTCACCATCGCTGACACGCAGACTGGCCCTGACCTGCAAAATATCCGTGAGGCGCTGTCGCAACTGGCGGTGACTTCGCTGCTGGCCTTACCTCTAAGCGACGGAGCGGAACACGTTGGCGTCCTTCTTCTGATGGACAATAAGCCGCACACCTGGGGCTCAAATGACGTGATGGTCCTCAAGACCATCAGCGACCAGATTGTGATCGCGCTGAATAACGCTGGGCTTCGCCGCCTGGTAAAAAATCTTTCTGTGACAGATGAGCGCTCCGGTTTGTTGAAACGCGCTTCCTACATCGATCTCCTTATGGCGGAGACCCGGCGCAACGCTCAGCAGAGCACTCCGCTCACGGTTCTGCTCATGCAGTTCGGGGAAAAAGCTGCAATGGTAAAGGAATTCGGCGAATCGGCGGTCGAAGCCGTGATGCAGCAGATTGGTCAACTCTTCGCCGCGAATATCCGGCAGAACGATCTTGCCTTCCGCTACGAGACTACAACCATCGCCATTGTTCTCGGGGAAACGCCCGAAAAAGAAGGCGTCATGGCGGCAGAGAAATTGCAAAGACTGCTGGCTCAAATACGAATGCCGGAAAAACAAGAGGCCGTCGAGTTCAGTGCGGGACTCGCGGAGGCCGTAGTGCGCGGGGAGTTTGACCCCGTAGACATCGTCACCGAGGTGATCAATCGGGCTGAACAATCATTGCAAACCGCGATTGGACAAGGCGGGGGCAAAATTGTGTCGCTGGCTGCGTCCTACGCAGCGGCTGCTGTGGCGTGAGAAGTGAACTGGTAAGTCGTCGAGTCGTCGAAAAACGTTAGAACTGTTTCCGCCTTCTGCCATGGTCTTCCTTACTGCTTGGTGCAATGTAACCTCATCGGCCCCGGTTTACGGCTTCCTTTCTTCGCTGTTAAACTAACAAGTTTGGTTAGTCCACTCAGAACTCTTCTGAACACAGGAACTCATACTCGAAGTTAAGACTAGGAAGCCAATGTTGAAACCAGGGGACATCGCAATCGTCAGCGGGGCGCGCACGCCCTTCGGACGCTATTGCGGCAAGCTGAAAGATTTTACCGCTCAGGAACTCGGGGCCATCGCGGGTAAGGGCGCCATGGAGCGCGCCGGGCTAGACCCAAAAGAATTCGACCACGTCGTATTTGGCAACGCGCAGCAAACATCCGGCGACGCTCTCTACGGTGCGCGCCATGTCGGTCTGCGAGCCGGACTTCCCATAGAAACCCCAGCCCTAACCGTGAACCGTTTGTGCGGATCGGGAATGCAATCGATCGTGAATGCGGCGCAGATGGTTCAATTAGGAGAAGCCAACGTCGTGCTTGCTGGCGGCATGGAAGCGATGTCGCAGGCTCCGTTTGTGATTCGCGGACGCGACGGTTTTACTCTGGCTCCCGGCGGAAAGCTGGAAGACTCGCTCATGGTCGCGCTGCTCGACACCTATTGTGGTCTCTACATGGCCAACACCGCGGAACTTTATGGGGAACAGCAGGGCGTCACGCGGCAAGCGCAGGATGAGTTCGCCTTGCGCTCGCAACAATTGGCGGACGCCGCATACAAAGACGGCCGGCTGCTGGAAGAGTTGGTTCCTGTTCCGCTCAAAGATCGAAAGGGTGAGCCATCGGGCGAACTATTCAGTGAAGACGATCATCGGCGTCCGCAGACCACCATGGAAGGTCTGGCCAAGCTGAAACCGGCATTCGGAAAGAGCGGCACCGTCACGGCGGGCAACGCCAGCGGTATCGTGGATGGCGGTGCAGCGGTGGTAGTGATGTCGCTCGAAGAGGCGGGCAAACGGGGATTGAAACCGCTGGGGCGAATCGTGGGCTGGGGCATTGCCGGAGTTGAGCCCAAGCTGATGGGGCGCGGTCCGGTACCGGCGACCAAGCTGGCTTTGCAGAAAGCGGGACTAACTTTGGATTACATCGATCTGATCGAAGTGAACGAAGCCTTCGCTGCGCAATATCTGGCGGTTGAAAAAGAGTTAGGTCTCGACCGCGACAAAGTCAACGTGAACGGCGGGGCGATTGCGCTCGGCCATCCCCTGGGTGCGACAGGAACGAGGTTGGTAATCACGCTTTTATATGAATTGCGCCGGCGGAAAAAGAAATATGGTTTGGCGACGGCTTGCATTGGCGGCGGGCAGGGAATTGCGATGGTGGTGGAGAATTTGAACTGACATTTTGCCGACACGCGCTTAGTGCTACAAGGGATCGATGCAAATGGCTACAGCCCGGCCCCTGGATTTTTGGATGCTTGGCATAACAGCGGTGATATGCCTGCCAGCAGACTTTTTCGGGTTCCTTTGGTTCGCGTACCATGTGTATGACGCAGAAACGAGGACGGCGTACAGCCCGGGGTACGCGGCTGCGTTATTTTTCTTGTACCTCATCGTTTCTGGTTTTGGTGTTGGGCTGCTGTCTGCAGCAGTGATTCTCTGGAGTCTTCTGCTGACTCGATCGAGTTCTTCATTGCGCATTAAGCTGATGGCCACGGGACTTTTAGCGCTAGCCGTGTTGGGCACGTTGAAGGCTGGATGGGTGATGGGGTTTCGGCACTGAAGGGGCGATGATCGCCTCATCTGCGGTTTTTAGAACGGGCGACAGGAGCGTATAACCTCTTTGGTTCGCTCCGAACGATAACTTCGTTTCTGGTTAAGGAAAACAATGGTGGAAATCAAGAAGGTTGGAGTATTGGGTTGTGGCTTGATGGGCTCTGGTATTGCTCAAGTTGCCGCGACAGCTGGTTTCGATGTTACGGTGCTCGAAGTTGAGCAGAAGTTTCTCGATAAGGGCTTTGCGGGGATTGAAAAATCGCTGGCCAAGTTCGCCGAGCGGCCTCCGGAGAAAG
>Ga0207044_1037_pt1 | contig 28426 bp, 20 predicted proteins | sample Alteio_BWMinCont_68_FD_153300 | JGI IMG/M metagenome (GOLD analysis project Ga0207044, IMG submission 153300) | Enriched cells from forest soil in Barre Woods Harvard Forest LTER site, Petersham, Massachusetts, United States -... | ecosystem: Environmental > Terrestrial > Soil > Temperate forest >... | reverse complement strand
GACTTTCGGGAGTTCAGATGGCCTGAACATGGAGCATAGAGCACTCGCCGCGTCGGCGAATTGTCGTGAGTTCAACGAAGTCTCACCGGAATCGAAAACGGCCCCTCGAGCAGACCCGGCATTACCCCTGCCATCAACCCACAGGCAGAGATTGCGTAGGCCTGTAGGGCTGTCCCTGGTCGTTCCGTCCTGTTACACTCTTTCGCAATCACTCGTTGGAGCGAGGCGGTATCGAGCGGGCCTGGTCTGTTCCCCTATCACGACTCAAGAAACAAGACCAGAACGCCCGCCCCGGCGCAGTGGATCCTCACTTTCTGGAGCCACCCGTGATCAGTACCCGAATCCTTCCTGCGCTCTCTATCCTCACCCTTGTTCTGTCGGGTAGCGGCATAGCCCTGGCGCAAGCCACCACTTCCCTGAACGGGCGCGTCACCGATCGAACCGGTGCGGTTATTGCTGGCGCAGCCGTCCGGCTGACGTTAACTTCCACCGGTGCTGTCCGCGAAAACACCACCGACGGGAGCGGCCAATATCAGTTCTCGCAACTTGCGCCCGGCAAGTACACGCTTGTGATCTCGGCCCCCGGCTTTGCCACCGCCGCGCGCACCAACATGGACCTGCTCGTCAGCCAGCCGGCAACCGTCAATGTCACGCTGCAACTGGCCGGCGTCACCCAGGAAGTGACCGTCAACGTGGCCACGCAGGAGTTACTCAACACGACCGACGCCACCCTCGGTAACGCGTTCGACGGCCAACAGGTGGTCACGCTCCCGCTGGCGCAGCGTAACATTCCTGACCTGCTCAGCCTTCAGCCCGGAGTTACTTTCATGGGCCGCTCCGATTCCGTGGGAGGCACTCAGGGCGTGGGCAATACCTCCACCGACTCGCGCGCCGGCTCTGTCAATGGCGGACGCAGCGATCAGTCGAACATCACCCTTGACGGCGTCGACGTGAACGATGTCAACAACGGCTATGCGTTCACCAGCGTCCTGCGCACCACCCAGGACTCGATCGCCGAGTTTCGCGTCACCACCAGCAATCCCAATGCCGAGGAAGGCCGCTCCTCGGGCGCGCAGGTGGCGCTCGTCACGCGCAGCGGCTCCAACGCATTCCACGGCGCGGCCTACGAATACAACCGATCCAATCTCCTCGAGGCCAACGACTTCTTTAACAAGGCGCAGCAGGTTTCGGCCGGCCTTCCCAACCGTCCTCCCAGCCTGGTGCGCAACATTTTTGGCGGAGCGGTCGGCGGCCCCCTGCTCAAGGACCGTCTCTTCTTCTTCCTCAACTACGAAGGGCGCCGCGATTCCCAGGGCGCCAGCGTCAATGCCGGAACCGTGCCCAACGCCAGCTATCGTGCGGGCAACCTGCAGTATCAGGCCAATACCGGCAGCAGCGACTTTGTCTATACCCTCACTCCCGACAACATCAAGAGCATGGATCCGCAGAACATAGGCAACAACGCGGCACTGCTCGACCTGCTCAACAAGTACCCGCAGGGTGACGACCCCACCCAGGGAGACGGCCTCAACAATATCGGCTACCGCTTTCCCTACACCATCCACCGCACTTATAACACCTACATTGCCCGCTTCGACTGGAACCTGAGGGCCAAGCACAACTTCTTCTGGCGCGGCAACCTGCAGAATGACAGCGAGCCCACCCCGCCCGCCTTTCCCGGCCAGCCCGGCCAAACGACCGTGCTGACCAATAACAAGGGCTTCGCAGCCGGGTGGACCTGGATCCTCAGCAGCAACACGATCAACGACCTCCGCTACGGGTTTACTCGCGAGGGCGTGAACAACGCGGGCGCCGCCAATGGACCGATCATCTGGTTCTCCGAAGTCGCGCAACCCACGTCGACCAACTACTCGACGTCGTTCACCATCCCTGTGCAGAATGTGGTCGACAATTTCTCCTGGACCAGGCACGATCACAGTTTCGCCTTCGGCACCTCAATCCGCATCATGGATGACCGGCGCAACAGCAATGCGCAATCGTTCCCCGACGCTCAGATGAACCAGGGCTGGCTCACGCGCAGTTCCACCATCGCCAACAGCAAAGGGCCGTTCGATCCGCAGGTGTACGGATTCCCCGCCGTCGACTTCGCCAACTACGGTAACAACTACAACGACGCACTGATGAACATCGTTGGAACCCTTCCCGAAGCCGACGCGCGGTACAACTACCAGAAGACCGGAACGGCGCTCCAACTAGGGACGCCCATAGCCCGCGACTACCGCTGGAGTGAGTACGAGTTTTATGGCCAGGACACCTGGCGCGCCACCAGTTCGCTCACCGTCACCTATGGCCTGCGCTGGTCTTACCTGCAGGCCCCCGCCGAGACCACTGGTACCCAGGTCGGCGCGTGCCAGTTCTCCGGAACCGTCTGCAAGCCTTACGCGCTCACCAACTACTACCAGGCGTCCATCGCGCAAGCTGCCAGCGGCGGCGCCGCGAACAACGTCGGCGACGTGGCCTTCAATCTCAACGGCCGCTACAACCACGCTCCCGACTTCTGGACGCCGCAGAAGAACAATTTCGGTCCCCGCATCGCTCTCGCCTTCTCGCCTTCGCCCGGAGAGGGCGTCTGGCACAAGCTTCTCGGCAACCAGCAGACCAGCATTCGCGCCGGCTACTCGCTGGTCTTCGATCACTTCGGCGCCGCCACCGTGCAAAACTTTGACACCACCGGCTCCTTCGGCCTCTCCACCTACCTCACCAATCCCGCGGGCTCGGTGCCCATCGAGAGCGCGCCGCGCTTTACGGCCCTGGGTGACGTACCTCCGGATCTTCTCCCCAGTGCGCCGCAAGGTGGATTTCCGGCCGTCCCCGCCTCGAGCGGCAACGGCAGTTTCGCCATCAGCTGGGGCCTCGACTCCGCCATCAAGACGCCCTACTCGCACCTGCTCGATTTCTCCGTCACCCGCGGCCTGCACAACGGCGGATCGCTCGAAGTCTCCTGGATCGGCCGCCTCGCTCATCGCCAGCTCGCCCAGGAAGACGTGGCCATGCCCCTCAACCTGACCGCCGGCGGCACGTCGTACTTCGCTGTCGCTCGTGATCTGGCCGTGATGGCGCGCAACAACGTGTCTGTTACCTCGGTGGCGCCGGTCCCGTACTGGGAACAGCAATTTGCCGGCCTTGAAGGCCAGGACATCGGCCTCGGCTACGGCCCCCTGACCGCCACTCAGAATGTCTACGCGCTCTTCGCCAGCAACCTCTACAACGAAACCTACGCCCTCTACCAGCTCGACCTTCCCGGCTCCCTGCCCAACAGCAACATCGGCGCGGGCGTCAACTATCCCGCATTCCGTTATTACCATGACCAGTATTCGGCGCTCTACTCCTGGCGTTCTGTCGGCTACTCCAACTTCAATGCCCTCGAAGCCGTCTACCGCCAACGCTTCGGCGGTCTCCATGCCGACCTCAACTACACCTTCTCCAAGTCGCTCGACATCACGTCACAGGCCGAGCGCCTCGGCAACTCCGCCACCACGAACTACGCGCAGATCATGAATTCCTGGATACCCAACCAGCTCTATGGTCCCTCGGATTCCGACGTACGCCACCAGATCAATTCCAACTTCGTGTGGGATCTGCCCATCGGCCGCGGCAAGAAGCTGCTCTCCAGCGCCAACCGCCTCACCGACTCCATCCTCGGCGGATGGCAGACCACCGGCATCGTCCGCTGGACAAGCGGCTTCCCCTTCATCATGAATAACGGCGCCTATTACCCCACCAATTGGGATATCCAGGGCTACGCCGAACTCGTCTCGCCTATCCCCTCGCGCGCCAACAAGAAGGGCCACCTCACGCAGCGCTTCGCCGATCCCGCATCGGTCTTCGCCTCCTTCGCCCACGCCCTTCCGGGCCAGTCCGGCACCCGCAACCCGATGCGTGGCGACGGTTACTTCTCCTGGGATGAAGGCATCAACAAGACTTTCTCGCTCACCGAGCGCTTCAAGCTCATCCTCCGTTGGGATATGTTCAACATGACCAACAGCGTCCGCTTCGATCCCCAGTCCATCACCGCCACCCTCGACAATCCGCAATCCTTCGGCCAGGCCACGGAGCTGCTGACCAACTACCGCCTCGCCCAGTTCGCCGGCCGCATCGAGTTCTAAGGTCTGGCAAACTTCTCTCATGGGCGTCGTCGTGAGTGAAGGTTGGCCCGCACGCGCCAGAACCCGGCCATCAATTTCCTATTCTCGAGCACCGTGATGCCCAAGTACGAGTCTCAACACGTTTGGCTATCCGCAGTCGCGCCGCACGCCGGCTGTCGGATTACCCACAAAATGTCGCTTGTCGCCAGGTTTGCGGTATTGCTCAACAACAAACCTATCCGCACCGCCGCCAGCCGGCTCAGTTGCAGCAGCCCTGGCCGTGGAAGCTGAGGAGCGATGGTATACATAACACTGCGCCTGAGTTCCAGCCAGGTGCGAGGCGAATGAGGCCGAGCAGCCCTCACTGCCAAGACTCGCCTTGGCCGCCTCGGATTCCGAAGGCGGGAACAAGGATAGTAATCAGTCCAGACTTAAGAAAAGCAGAAGCCCCCGTTACACTCTCAACGTGTCCTCCCTTTCCAAATTGGCAGCGGCACACGTCCGGGCGGTTTTCTCGAGTTGAAATCAAAGGGCATTGGTTATGGACCGTCGCGCGTTCGTCCAGCGTTCAAGCCTGTTCGCTCTCCAGCTTCTCGGAGTGTCTGGATGCTCAACTGCGACAATGAAGAGAGTCCGATCTCCATCTAACGCGACGGCGCCCAGCCTGGGGACTGTCCTGCCCTTTTATGATGCTCCCGGACCCATTGTTCCGATCCGTGCCGACCTGGATCGGATCTTTCGAGTCACAGTGTGTCTACGGCCATTTCGCTCCGCCGGCCCGCGTCAAGACGTGGAGCGGGTTGGAGACAAGATCATCGTTCACAACTACGGCCATGGTGGCAGTGGCTGGTCATTATCGTGGGGATCCGCCGATGTTGTCATTCGCCGCGCACTGGAGGCACGTCCCGGATTGAACGAATGCGCAGTCGTTGGCTGCGGCGCGCTCGGGCTTACAGCTGCGCTCACGTCGCAGCGCATGGGTATTCGGACGACCATATACTCGAAGGAGCGTCCACCTTACGTTCGCTCTTCGCGTGCGACGGGGTCATGGACGCCCGATTCGCGTGTGGCTCTAGCCTCCGGTGTCGCGCCTGATTTCGGAGCGGCATGGGAGAAAATGGCCCGAATTTCATTCGGAATGTACCAAAGCTACCTTGGGTCTCCAGGCACTCCAATCGAGTGGACCGACCGGTACTGGCTACGCGACGAAGACGATCCGCGACCATATGGCGACAGTCATGGATTCGTACACTACGGCGATCGCATTGCGGATCTGACCCCGCATTCCCAGGAGATGCCGTCCGGCTCGACTCCCTTCCCTACTAGACATGTGCGCCGAAGCACAACCTTGACCTTCAACGTGGCAAGTTACACGCGTGCGCTCGTCCAGGAATTCCAGGTCGGCGGAGGAAGCATCGAGACGCGGGAATTTCACACCCCTGCTGACCTGACGCAACTACCGCAATCCACCGTCATCGACTGCACAGGTTACGGCGCTCGAAGCTTATGGAGCGATGATAGCCTCGTTCCGATACGCGGGCAGATTGCCTGGCTGATTCCCCAGGAGGGAGCTAATTACGGGATCATGTACAAAGACCTGTACGTGCTCGCCCGCCGCGATGGCATAGTGATTCAGCCGTTGCCTCAGGGAGACGATACCGGCTGGGATGACAGTAACGAACAGCCCGACCGCACCGAGGCCGAACAAGGCGTCCGTACTCTGCAGGAGCTCTATTCCCGCATGGGGGCGAATCTGCAGTCGAGGTGATTGCGATGTCGGATGTACTTCGTCAGCAGCCAACCCAGCAAGAGCGTACATATGGACTCAAAGAACCGAAGAACCATGTTCGTAATAAGCGAGCAGACGGCCAGTGGCCAAGCGGAGTTGTGGTCGTTTTTGGACATTCCCTAGCACTCCTGTAACCCCGAGAGCGTCAGAGCCTGAGGGTCAGCACAGCCGCAAACAGATCCATTGGCCAGTGCATAATGATCATCCGCGGGAGACAGCGTGTCCGCAGATAGATGAGTTGAAAGACCACGACCAGTGGCAGAAATTGCAGGAAACGAAAGACGATTAGGCGCCAATCGAACACGAACGGGAACACGCTGTGTTGGAGGGCCCACCAGAAGCCTACCAGCGTCACCGTGGCCCATGTACTCTTGGTTAGGGCTTTGAGGCGGGCTGCGCAATAGGCTTGGTAGATGACTTCTTCGGTCGGCGACCAGACCATCCAAAAAACTGACAAGCTGTAGACCACCGCCCAACGCGGAAGGTGGCGGTCGGACAGGAGGCCGGGCGCCAACATGGCGGGAGTGAGTTGTGTTGTCCGGTATACAAGCCAACTCGCAAGCTTCGAGCCAAACCTCGCGACTGTCGGAAAGAGAACGACCAAGTACAAAAGACCCCAAAGCCCTTCGCGTCCGAATCGGGAGCGGTCTATTCCGAAGAGGTCAAAGAACCGGATTCCTTCCCGCCGCGTCTGTCTCCAGAGCAGTACAAGACACCCACCATCAACGAGCGTGGCGTAGACCGTCCACCAAGGCGCTTGAGCACGCCATGGCGAAGGATCGCCATGCACAAGGAAAGCCACCGCCACCACCGCTTGCACCAAAAGTATCAGTGCGGTTCGGGCTGTCGTCAGGACCAAGGGGCCAGCCCAGCCGATGCGGCCCGCTTGAACGCGTTGTTGAATAGCGGGCGGCGAATTGGAGGTCAGCGTTTTGTCTATCATTGCAACGTCCCGACTAGAAGCCGCCGCGGACTCGAAATAGTCGACCTATCAGGCATGAGTTCCTAACAGGTTAAATGGAGAATGGCGTTTGCCGCGGGCTCCTCTTCCAATAGCCGGATGGCCTCACTGGTGGGTATACATCTGCATCGCGAAACGGTTGCAGCGCCCGCCTTAGCTTCTTCGCTTCTTGTTTCCAACGCTCTGAACGCTCGCGTTGCCTTGGAGTCCAGAAGCTGTTCCTGCTGCGCGAATTCCAGCAGCGCCCGTAGGCGTAACGAATGGCTGCGCAGTGTCTGGAACCGCTTCCGGCAGGGTTTGCCGGCTGCATTTGCGCGAGCAAAGCGCTTCATGCGTCCACCTGCCCTTCCCACTAAGGCAGGAGGGACGCACTCGACTATGGTGCGGAGCCTTGCGCTCAGAGAATAGCTAACTCGAATACCTCGGGTCAGGAGTGGATGACGGAGTCGCACAGGAAAACTATGATGTTACACGAACAGTTGCAAGGGACGGGGCACAGGGTGCTGCCCGAAATCGCTGATCCCGGCCGAGGGGGTTTTGCTACCAGTATTGAACGGTCGTGGAATTTTCGTGAGCGGATGCTCCTAAAGCAACTGTTATAAAGTGTAAGTGCCTTAAAATGCGATGGTTAACTTGTGTCTGAGCTTGCGCGTTTTCACGGTAGGCGCGGATGCCGGGCGAGACGAATTTGCGGCCGGACACAGCGTCCCTGCCACGTACCAACGAGCCAACAATTGACGGGGAGAGATGTAGAATCCCGAGTCGCAGATCAGATGGTCAACCGAGGAACCTCCGCATGAATAACAAAGTGCGTAAGCACGAAAAAGCTGTCAAGAAGATTGAAGTTGCTGTCAGGAAGGCCCTGGGCAAAGGAGTCAGCAAAAAAGTCGTTGAAGACGCCGTTGGCCAAGCAATCGTTAATGCCACAGAGAATGGTGTGGCCAAGAAAGCGACCATTAAGAAGTCAGCGCCAAAGAAAACTCATGTGAAGAGGGTGGTCGCCCGGAGATCCCCCGCGAAGGCGGCGGTTGCCAAGAGAACTCACGTGAAAAGTGTCGTCGCCAAGAAATCTCCCGCGAAGGGGGTAGTTGCCAAGGAGGCTCCTGCGGAGATGGCAGTCGCCAAGGAGGCTCTCGCGAGTTCGTAATGTCAATTTTTGCACCTTCAGCTTCCGATCGTCTTCCATTCGTCGCCCGGCATGATGCGCCTCATGGACTCGTCGAAGAGCGGAACGGTGAATGCAGTGTCGCCATGCGTCGGGCTCCAGATCATGCCCTTCGCTATCAGGGCGGCACGAGTCGGGCCCAGGGACTGCACACTTCGCGCCAGCTCTTCGGCGATATCCCCGGAGCGATGCGGCCCCGGGCCGAGGTCGGCCATGGCGCGGAGATATTTCTTCTCGACGGGCGTCAGGCGATCGAAGCGAACCCGGAAGAAGCTCTCGTCGAGTGCCGCGACCGCCTCCTTCGAAGCGTTGATTACGTCTTCCTGCCGGATCGGACTTTGGGGCGCGACGTCCCAGGTATGTTTGCCCCACTCCTGGAAAAAGTAAGGATAGCCCTTGGTCTTGTCCACGATCAGGTCTGCCGCCTCATCGAGGATCTCGGCCCCATCATGCCGGGCCGGTCTGACGATCGCCTCCTTGGCATCGGGCGGGCTCAGAGGCCCGATTTCGGGAAAGTCAAAGAGTCGTTCGGCGTAGGATTTGGCCTCGCCCATCCGCCCACGCAGCTGAGGCGGGCCTGCGCCAACCACCGTGACCGGCTGCTGTTCCTGGCTGCAGCGGTGAAGAGATGAAATGAGAGCCGCCATCTGCGGCTCTTCCACATATTGAAGCTTGTCGATGAAAATTACGACTGCGGTTCCTGCCGCCTTCGCGGCAACGCCCACCTGCTGGAGGAGGGCGGTCAGATCTCCCTCCAGATCGCCGTTGTCGGCGAGACCTGGCTCCGGATCGTAGTCGAGGTCCACCTCGATATCGGCGTAGGAGACCTTGAGTTTACCGGCGAAACCGGCCAGCGCCCGTAGTCCCCGGACGGCATAGTCTTTGTCGGCCTCCACCCTCCTCAGGCGCAGGAGGGCGAGCCGGAGTGCCGGGGCGAGGAGCGCGGGAAGGGAGCGGTTCGCCGGAGCCTCGATGCCCTCGGGGTAGATCATGCCCGTAAGGTCCGTCCTGACCATCGCCGCCGTATCGCCCATTCCCTGCCCCCCAAAGTCCATTCCAAACCAAACCGGCGGAAATCCGCCCAAAATCAGAAAAAAAGGAATCACTTGAGATAATAGTTGCTTATCGCAAGTAGAAATCTGGTCAGAACCTCTCATCTAAACCTCTTCATAAGGACAAACGAAAAGAACATAGAGATTCGTCCTGGTCCATCGGGACCGCCTGAGTGGAATGTTGATCCTTCAAGCGACCGTGGGTGTCGAACTGTAATTTGACGCAGTGCGTTTTCTTCCAAAAGGTTGACTGCAAATCGCAATTCGATGCGACATTCTGAGCAGCGTAAACACTCCGGAATACAAGTTTCCGAGGGCGAATCGTCGGAGGCAGTGCGATCAGAGGGGGCTTGGTCGATGGTAACTACTGACGAAATAACCTCGCGCATCATGGCGAAATGCAGGCGCTCAAATGCGCGCGCGAAAACATCGCGCCATGAATGCTTACCAAGTCAAAGCTAAACCCGGCACCGACACAGTTTGACGCTCAACGGGGATTCTTTTGAAATGCCTCTAGCTTGTTGTTCCCATTTACGCAAACAATGAATGTGTGAACTTTTACCCGTCAGCGCAAAACGAGGAGTATTTCGCCTCAAGAGGCGCAGTGATCCGCTCCTAAACTAAGCCGCCTCTGCTTTGATCGCATCGATCGCCGCTGCCATCTGGTTGTCTCCGCCCGCAACAGCATCGCCAAACGACCATGGCACAGACACGTTCGGAGTGATACCGTTCCCTTCAATTTGGGTTCCGTTGGCGCTGACGTATGCAGCTACTGGGATGACAAGACGATAACCAAACCGGAGTTTGCTCGCGCTTCGAGAGACGAGCCGGCCCGGAGTATGTGTCCCAACAATGGTGACCAGGCCGTTTTGCTGGGCAAACTGCGCTACCATCTCCGCGGCACCCGTCGTATGTTCGTTAACGAGGATTACGGTTCGCCCACGATGCGCTCTGCGGCCGAGTCCTTCTGTGAAAAGGAAAACCGAGGTCTTCCCTAGAAATTTCAGCGCCAGCGCGGGGATTGCAAGCTTCGACCGCGGTACTTTGTCGAAGACCGGCAGGCTGGAATGATCCTTCTTCTCAATTGCCATCTTTCGATTCTTGCTGTAGCCAATCGGCATGCGATCCGGGGTCAGGTAACTCATGAGAGCTAGGCCACCAATTCCGCCGCCGGGGTTTCCGCGAAGATCGATAATCAGGCGATCGCTCTTGAGTTGACTACCAAACAGAGCGTCAAGTTGATTCGCGAAGTCGATCCCAATCTTCCCCGGAAAGAGACTCACCTTCAGGTAATCGATGCCTCCAGGTTGCGTCTCTGCGTACAGAGCAGTCGGTTCCGCATAGGGGTTGTCTTTATATTCCGGCTCCGGCGTCCCCAGAATCAGCGCCATCTCCTTCGCCGGGCTGTTTCGTGAAATCACGATCGGGATTCTCTGTCGCATCTCAAATTGCGGACCAGACCGGTCGTTAGCTGTTGGCGCGAACGTCTTTCCGTTGATGCTGAGCAAAACATCCCCGGGACGCACCCCAGCACTTGAAGCAACGCCGCCAGGCAACACGTCCTGGAAGACCCACCGTCGCTCACTGCCAACTGTCTCAACCGTGAAGCTTGCATTGATTGCATTTCGCGGCGTAATCGGAGTGTGGTCTGAAAGCAGGGCGAGTGATTTTGGAGTGAGCTCCGCTAACATCTGGCTGACACGGGCATCGAACTGAGCGGTTGTGCCAGCGTCAATGACTGCACTGCGGTGACGATCCACGATCGCATGCCACCTGGCTTCGTCGAATGACGGATCGAAGTACTTCTCGGTAACCAGTGATTGGATCTTGTTTAGAAGTGATTGTCTTTGCGAAGCGGTAAGGTCCATATCCATCCTTTCGATATCAGAGTGTGCCGTTCGGATCGCCAACCAGTTGAACGTCTGCCCAGAAATAGGGTGGAAACCCTTTGTTCATCACCTCCACCTGGGCAGATCGAAGCGCGTCGATCTTGCGCTCGTGACGCGCCAGTTGAGAGTAGAACGAGATCATAAGATGCATGGTGGATTCATCCTCCACCTCCCACAGCGTGGAAACCACGGAATCGGCCCCGGCCTCGATGAAGGCATTGACCAGGTTCGCAACGCCGACTTCTCCAACCGGGCCGACACCCGTGTTGCATGCCGATAGCGTTACCAGTTTGGAATTGATCCGCATGCCACGAATTTCCCGGACTTGCAACAGCCCGTCATTGATACCCGACTTTTCGGGTGCAAAAACGAGCGCGGAACGGTCAGGATAGTCAAGGTCGACATAACCGTGGAGAGCGAGATGGATGACCTCGGGGTCGTCCGACACAGTCCTTTTGAAATTCGTCTCGGTGGCGTCCGTACCCAGCAGGATCGTGCTTGGCGGAGGCAAATCCTTTGCAATGCTCTCAACCTCCAGCTTGCTCTCAGGGAGCGGAATGAGCGCACTGCGCTGAGGCGCAGAGATTTCACGCACGACTCTACTGCGGGTATCGCGGATCTGGGTCCACGCGGCAACCCCCAGGAACGACGTTTGAATCCCCGCCTTCTCCCGAACGCGTTTTTCGAGAATGCTGTAAACCGTAGATGAAGGAACCACATCGACTGTGTGCCTGGAGATCACGTATGCGTCGTCCTTCATAAGAGCAGAGAACGGTAGCAAGTGCAGGGAGCCGTCGGGAACGACGATGAGATTTGTGTTCTTTTCGATTTCTCGCACGGGTCCAAGCAGTTCCTTGTATAGGGCCTGTGCCAACGCCTTGTTTACCTTTTTCGATCGAATCTCGCTGATGTACCGTTCCGAGTCTGTCTCGATGCGCGATTTCGCAGTTAACTGATAGGGCGTCACCTCATTATGGGTAACTGCAAGCGCGTACGAACTTGGGTCAGCCAGCACATACTCAACCAGGACGGTATTGGGCGAGAGACTTCTCTGCAAATCTTCCAACGGTACAGGGTGGGTCGTTGTCTCCTGCGCCAAAGTGCTTGGCCCAAGAGCCAGTTCGGCATTGTAAATAGCCTTAGAAATTTTCGTCCTCGCGTCCGGGTCATCGGAGTTAACAAGTTCGAGATTGAGGCGTGTGAGCTCGCTTTCTTCAGGGGTGGGAGCATGCGGGACTTCGTTTACGTGATGCTCCAGAGCCTCCGCCTCGACCCGGCCCCTGATCTGTTCCAGAGTTCGCAGCGCGTCCGCATATCGCTGACGAGCACAAAGGAATGCAAAATACCCGGTATAAACATCACCCATCTCCACGAGCAGTTGTCGTTGAATATTTGTCGTCGAAGCATGGCGAATCATGGTGTCGACCAGGGCGATCCCTCGGAGGTAAAGGCTTTCCGCTTCCTTGGCACGGCCCATTTTCTCTGCGATCTCGGCTTTGATCGCAAGGTTCCGCGGCATGAGATAGAGCTCCGCCGGAATCTTTGTATTTGCGGTGATGGCGGAATCAATCGCGGCGAGCGCGGATGGCAAGTCGTGATTCTGCGCATATGCCTTTGCTAATAATCCGCCGGCATCGGTGATCCCACGAAAGTTCTTAATCCTTATCGAGTACTCCAGTGAACGGTTGTAATCTGCAATTGCGGCTTCCCAGTCGCCACGTTCGCCATCGATTCGTCCGCGTGAGAGGTAGACCTGCGATTTGTAGCCGTCGTAGGGCGTTTTCTCCAATTGGGCCAACGCTCTATCGGCCAATGCTAAAGCGTCTTCCGGTCGATGAAGCCCCACGAGCGCGTCAATCTTGGAATAGATCGCAATAGCCGGATAAGCGATCTCCGGCTTGTTTGTTGCAATTCGAATGGCTTCATTTACTGCTGACAGCGCTTCATTGTAGCGTTGGATCTGGACCAGACCCGCGCCAAAGAGAGAAGCGTTGCGCACCGTGGCCGCAGGATCGTTTTCGACCTTCGAAAGCATCCATGCGCGTATGACCTTTTTCTTCGCTGTCTCGGTATCGCCCAGAAGGAAAGCCGCAATTCCCTGCTCTCCCATGGCTCGCGTTGCGATCGAGTAGTGACGCAGGCTGACGGCAAGAGAGGAAATCTCTGTCCACGTGGAAAGAGCCTCCACAGCGTTATAGTCTATTTCGAGCATGCCCCGAATCGTCAGTATTCGAAGCCGTGTTTCCGGGTTAGCCGCCGCCGGCAGAGTCAGGTCCTGGGTCAGGGCCCAGATCGTGGCCGGAAGATCAACCGATTCGTTAGGCGGAATCTGGCTTACCTACGCATACAGAGCTTTTGACGACTGACCTTGCGCTGCGAACATCTGTTCAGCCCGCTTGTACAAAGGCTCAGCATCAATCCATCGGTTGCCCCAGGAAAGAGAGTCGGCCCGGTCCAGCAATGCCTGCGCCGAATCCGGTGGGGCGCTGCTGGGATGTGGGGTGATCACATAGAAGTACATGCTGACGCCCGCCAGCAGGAAAAGAAGGAGTGCAAGTGCAGAAAGTCTTAGAGCGCGGGGGATTCGCACTGAGGACCTCGTCAGAAGTTTGTATTCCGCGTCCGGGGAAGTACTTTCTGTCGGTCTGTCGTGCGTCGATCTCGTCGGTGACCCAGCCTCGATGTCGTCGGGCCGAGCCTGCCAAGCTCCGACAACAGGATAATATGAATTCGCGGTTCTTGCAGCACACTGGGGTGCCGCAATTTATGCCCACCCTTTTACGGCGGGCTTTCCGGATAGCTCGAGAACAGTTTCGGCTGAAATGACGTCCTTCGCTTAGTCGTGTGCTGCCCGGCGCGGGAATCTGCCAAATCCAACCGTTGGACATTTCAAGATGACCCACGGATTCACCTCTCCGAACATGACCTTATGTCCACGCGGTTTGCATTGGGTAAACCGAGTCCACTCGGGATCCTTAGGCTACCGCGTTTGTGAGGACTCATCTGGCCTAGCTCGCGAAGTCATCGCGTTTTCACCACTTGTGCCGTTTTATCTTGGGAAAGTGAAGAGCTCGACGAGCGCCCTCACGCGCTCTTCTGACGGCTGCGTGTAAATCGCTTGGTTCTTGCTAGCTCGGCGATACCATGGAGGCTCACCCACTCCAGGAGTCGACTCCTTTACTAGCAGCGATGCGGGCGTGGCTGACCCCGCCTATTACACGCTTCTTGTGGCGGACGCGGCCTACTCATACTGAAACGATCGCCAGAAAAACACCGATTCCCAGGTCTCAAAGTTCGTAAGAGACGTGGGGAATCGGGGTTGAACAGAACATCTTTCCGCCGCGTACTAATCGGACGTATCCCAGGGAGAAGGCGGTGGTGGTGGAACGACCGGTGGACGGTCGTCGCAAGTAATAGTATTGGGCAGTTCCCACGGGGCCAGCCAGGGTCCGGTAGTGCCGCCGCCATCGTTGCTACCGAGATCGATCAGCGTGAACTCCGACCCGGCCGGAGTGAAGTGGAACGAACCGCAGTTATTGACGCCAACGGCACCTACGTTGCGGGCGTCCACGTTCTCGAAGGATGCCGAACCGGCCACCCGTGCGCTGACCACCGAGGTGCCCGTGCCGTCAACCCGGTCATCCTTGAAGTGCACGTTCGTGATCGTGTACAGGTCTTTTACGGGGAAATCGCTGACCAGCATGATCGCGTTGTAGGTGTTGTCAAGAAAGCTGTTGCCGACCACCTCAATGTCCGCGTTAATACTTCCCTCTAACGCGTAGATCCAGATGGCGCCCAGGCCGATGTTCCAGTTCAGCTCATACGGACCAGACCGAACCGTAGTGTTGTTCGTGACCCATAACCTCCCGGTGAACGGCTGGGCTCCAAAGCGGGAACCAACCTGTAATCCGCTGCCTTCGCGGATCGGATCGGCCACTAGGTTGTTCGAAATGGTGTTGTCCGTGCCACCGTAGAGAGCGATCCCGTTGGCCAACACCGGTGTCTGCACCGTGTTGTGATCGAAAGTGTTGTTGGCATCCTCCATCTGATCCGACCACATCGCTAGGCCGTCGTCCCCAGTGTTGCGAACAAAGTTATTCGCCACCACCGAGTTGGTGACGCCGGTGTGGAAGTTGATCCCATCGGCGATCTGGTCCACGATGATATTGTTCTGGACTGTTAGGTTCGTCATCGGGCCATCGAACCACATGCCCACTTTGGTGTGATGGATGTATAGCCCTTCGATCGTCGAATTGCTCAACGCGCCGCCGATGCCGTTTACCTGGTCGCTATCAATGCGCTCCCGGACATCACCCTCGACGGCGAAGCCGGAGAGATGGACGTTCGAGCTGCCACCGTCGGCAACGTACTTGCCGTAGAAACCGACGCCGGTGTGCACCGAGCCATCGGGCAAAGGAGTACTCAGGGTTACCTGGTGTCCCTTGACGATCGTGTACCAGTTACCCGCGCCCTCGATCGTGACGTTGTCAACGAGAATATGACGGTTCACCTGATAGGTGCCTGGCGGCAAGTAGACCTCGCGGTGCCAGAGCTTCGCCAATGCGATTGCTGTGTCGAACGCGTTCGCCGAATCGCGCTGCCCGGTCGGATCGGCGCCGAACAGCTGCACGTTCACGGAAGGCTCGTTGGGGTGCTGCGGGGGGCCAACCAGCTCGGAGTCAAGCAAGTCAATTATTGTCCAGGCGGCATTGCTCGAGGCCGGAGCGGTGAGACGGATCTTGTCGCCCGGTTGGTATGGGTGACCGAGCAGCAATCGCTGTTCGTCGTAGAAGTGGTTCGGTCGGAACGGTTTGATGATGATCGGCGGCGGGTTCGTGGCCGACGGTACGCAGGCACACTCGGTAATATATTGATCGGGAAACAACAGGTCGGCGTTCGGATCATTGGAGAACGGGTACTGGTTATAGAGCCATGAGTATTGCGAGGTGAGCGTCATGGTGACATGGGACCTGCCGTTAACCGAGACGTCGAGCGGTGCCGTAATACCTCCGCCGGTTGGCGAATCCGGGATGCTGTAACGCACCGTGATGGCATTGGCCGCTTTGGGCAGGGTGAACTCGACATATTGTCCGGGGAGGAGCTTGACCGCCGCGCGCCCCGACGCTTCGGCGGGAAGCGTGTATGCGGTCCGAGCGGGGCCAATGATCGTGCCGTCGGTCACGGCATTCTCAGCCTCCTGCTCAACAAAGTGAGCGTTCGCCCCACGGTCATCGACCAGCGACGGGTCGAGGGCCGCGCGGGTTACCGAAGTGGCGTGGGTTTCGGAAGCTGCGTGGAGGGGTAGAGCATACGATGCGGTCAAGAAAAGGACAAAGCGAGACGTGCGACTCAGGAATCCCTGAAATTTCATGATGCCTCCTGATTAGCTCTTTCTCTTAGCACACAAAGAGGACGGTTGGCGACCCACGGAACAGGCTACCTCGAGCCACGCGCTTTAGATATCCGGTCCAGCGTCGGCGAACCTTTATATACAACTTCGGGGTAAGACGCAAGGCTATGTTGCTTTTACCGCATGAAGTCACCGTCCCATTTTGGGGAGGGAGGCATGTGAGCCAAAAAATGGCAGGCCACCGAGTGACCTGCCAGGCTCAGCGACGGATGAAGGAACGACATGGGAGGAACGCTATTTGGGATCACTACACCAAACGTCAAAAATCGCACGCTAGCGACCTGAGACAGAGCGGGGCAAACTGGCGAGAAGGGCGTTATGGAGACCCATCCTTGCTTGTGTCAAACTTGGTAGCGACCGTTGTTCCAGGAGAGTCTTGTGGGCGAAGTGAGGAACTTGTTTTTTCTCTTGATTGCATTGTTCATACTTTCTCTGGAGCGTCAGCGCAGACGGATTCCTCGCCCCACAAGGTTCAGTTTGTGACCGTCGAGGAGGGTGTTCAGCTTGAAGTTCTGGATTGGGGCGGCTCCGGCAGGCCTCTCATCTTCCTGGCTGGCGCCGGAGACACTGCCCATCGCTTCGACGGCTTCGCTCCACAGTTCACAGCCCATCATCATGTCTACGGCATCACGCGGAGAGGATCAGGCGCATCCAGCAAATCCGCGCCGGCCAACGGCAATTATTCGGCGGATCACTTAGGGGATGACGTGCTTGCGGTGATGAAAGCGCTTCAAATCGACCGCCCCGTGCTCGTTGGACATTCCATTGCGGGTCAGGAACTAAGTTCCATTGGCAGCCGCCTTCCCGAGAAAGTCTCCGGGCTCATCTATCTCGACGCTGCGACGGGCTTCGCTTTGTACGATCCCGCGCACCCGCCAATAGAAATCGAGATGAACGATATCAAAAGACGCATCGATGAGATTGAAGCCGGTGGGGTAGATGAGCAGAAGAAGCTATTAGAACTGGAGGCCGCCGTCGCAAGGTTCGAGACAGTTCTTCATCAGAACAACCCGGAAGTGGCGAATATGCCTCCGTTGCCACCGCGCTCGCCGATCGGAGCCGCGATGAATATTGGGATGCAGAAGTATACGAGTATCCCTGTTCCCGCTCTCGCCATCTACGCCTGTCCGCACAACTGGGACCGTTTGCCTGATGACGGGGCAGGACGGAAGGCCGCTCTGGTCGCTGACGATAAAGCACGTTGCACCGCCTGGGCCGATAACTTCAGGCACGGAGTACCAAGTGCGCGCATCGTCATGATCCCGAACGCCGATCATTACGTGTACCTCAGCAATGAAGCTCAGGTTGTTACTGAGATTAAAGCATTCCTCACTAGCCTTCATTGAGTGGGGCGAGAGCAAACTCCCCAATTAGTCCCCGAAGTCGGCGTGCGTTGAGGAATCTCAGAAACGCGACCCGGGAGCCGCGCCAAGCGATGATTCGCAATTGAATTCTTCACGGGTCGGAACCGGTTTTATACTCGTTATCACGATCGTGGAAAACGTGGGCACACCGACGAATCCGTTACCGAGCAGACATTCGCGTTCGTTTGATCTCCGCTTGGCCGTTGGCGTGATTTTGCTCTTGCCGGCCATCTGGTTCAGTTGGAAGACCGTTGATGGCCTGGCCGCGCGCCGCCGCATCCGCACCGACCTGGCCGAGATCACGCACGCGCGCTACGGAATCCTGAGCGCCGACCAATGGCGCGCCATCATCGGCCCGATGCTTAACGCGCAAGTCGATAAACTCGATCTCAAGGGACAGAGCAAGAGTCTCCGTCCCATGGTTGAACGGTCGCTGTACGCGCTGCTGGACAACATCAAGACGCAGATGACGTCGCCCAATGCCAAGGCATCGGGCAAGCCCGGCGGGGGCAACGCGATGCTCGTGAGCATGATCATCGCATCCCTGCGTCCGCATGTGCCGGAGTACACCGATGTGGTAATGGTGGAGCTAGCCAAGCCGGGAACGCAAAAGAGCTTCAGGGATTCCATCCGCGGAGTCCTGGCCGATGCGGTCAAGAACACGTTCAGCGCCACGGACATGACCGCATTTTCCGCCATCCTGAAGCGATATGGGTGCTCCAGCGGCGCGGTTTGCGCGGAGACTCTCGGCAAACAGATCGAGGAAGCGGACACGAAGCTGACTCGCTACTATCTCACCGTGCTCGCATCGGCGGCGCTGGGGTTCATCCTGCTGATGGTAGGCAAGCCTACGCTCTCACGGGGCGCCCTGGTGGTGCTGATGTTGTTCTGCATTTCGATGCTGGCCGGCGGCGTGCTCAGCCCGATGCTGGAGGTGGAAGTCCGCGTCACGAAGCTGGACGCAACCCTGCTCGGCACGCCCATCGAGTTTCGCGACCAGTCGTTGTACTACCGCAGCAAGACCGTGCTTGAGGTGTCTCAAACACTGATCCAGATGGGCCGGCCGGAGATGACGCTGGTTGCCGTGCTTGTGATCCTGTTCAGCGTGGTCTTCCCAGCACTGAAAATCCTGGCGCTCGGCGCGTGTCTCTTCCGGCCGGCGCTGTTGCGCACCAACCCCTTAGTGAAGCTGTTGGCTTTCGGGCTATCCAAGTGGTCCATGGCTGACGTGATGGTGCTGGCGATCTTCATGTCCTTCGTCGCGTTCAACGGAGTCATCGGAAGCGCATGGGACGGCTTGCGCGTCGCGCAGAACATCCAACAAGTGCTGATCCCGACGAATGCTTCCAAGATCCTGCCTGGCTATTACTTGTTCATCGGTTTCTGCCTGTCAAGCATCTTCCTGTCGACGAAGCTGGAGCACGGGATCGCTTCCGGTTCGACCTCCAAATCAAGCTAGAGTCGCCATTGGTCTGCGGTCTCGCCGCAGGAGAGGGAGTGGGATTCCCTGCATGCGCCGAACGCGCCGGTGTTCCCAATTCGATCGACATCTCGTGCCGCAGATTGGATGCGCCGTCCACGTCGGTCATGTTCCACAATACGTAGCGGCTATCCACATGAATCGAGCGCGTACTGACTGGGTCGAACAAGTAGTGGGCGGCCACGGACTCGTAGGTTCCATCCGTATGGTCGGCGACTGTTCAACTGTCCGAAGCGCAGCTCAAACGGTCCAATCTCGGTCAACCGCCCGGAACCACGGTTGCCTGCCAAATGTTGGCGTGAAGCGCGTTTGCGAAGACCTATTCGAGATTCTGCGCACAATGCAAGCTCGATGAGTGATCGCCCTGAAGTCAACAATCCAATCACGCTTCTGTGAAAGCCCGGCGTATCGCATCATTCCATGCAGCCGTGAACTGCCTGCTGATGCTTGCGTCCGGAGCGAGAACATCGAAGCCGTGGTATGCACCAGGTACGACAATCAGCTCTACGGCAGTTCCGTCCATCATCATTCGTCGCGCGTATTCGATGTCTTCGGGAGCGAAGAGATCGATGCTGCCCACTCCGATAAACGCGGGCGCAAGACCAGTAAGGTCCTTCACGCGCGCGGGCACTGCGTTCTCCGGCACCTGAGGTGAGCCTCCAGGAACTCCGAGCAGGGAAGTCCATCCGTACCGATTCGCCTCGGCGTTCCAGACATACCGGCCAAATTGCTCGGGAAGGCGCCACGTAGACCCGGTTCGATCATCCAGCATCGGGTACTCCAAAACCTGCAAGCAGAGTGAAAACTCCTTGCGGTTGCGTGCCGCAATCGCCAGAGCAGCGGCGTGGCCGGCACCGGCGCTTTCGCCCTTCACAGCGATCCTTCGTGTATTAACACCCAGATCTTTCTCGCGGTCGTGAACCCATCGAAGAGCAGTGTAGACGTCTTCAAGAGAACCCGGAAAGCGCGTCTCAGGCGCTAGCCGGTAATCCACGGTCACCACGACGCAATCGTGTCTTACAGCCATATCCTGGATCACGCGTAATGAATCCTTAGCTCTGGACACGACAAAGCCCCCGCCGTGGATGTGCAGCAATGCGGGTTTGGATGAGCCGTCTGAATCTCCAGCGACGTAGACCCTTACATCGGGCTGACCTTTCGCGCCTTGGATCAGATGCTCTGTTACTGGCGGACTGTCGAGTGGAGCGGGCGACGTTGTCCCCATAAGCCGCCGGGTCTCTGGTAATGAAGCATCGTTATACTTCAGTCTGGACAGAAACGGAGAGACTTGTTTCAAGGCCGGTCGAAGCTCAGGAGCCACGATCTCCATCGGGTCAGTGGAGCCCAATGGCTGACTTGACGGCGTGAGGGCCAGGGCCACCGATCGTGTCGTAAGTCCGGCGGTGGTTGCAGCGCACTTGATGAGAAAATCTCGCCGGTTCGTCACGTCATTCTCCATGTGAGTTGTTTTCGTGAACACAGCCGTTTCCCAAGCCGGCCTCGGATGGCTGAGAGATCAATCACGCCGAGCTTTGGTTGAAGATTCCTCGAAGACCAGATGCCGCGCAAAGAAGGGAAGCACCTCGGTATATACCCGCCCATCCATGCCCCAATTCCCGGTTCCCCACACGCCGTTGTACTCCTCGGCCTCATGCGGAATCCCAAACTCATTCAGCTTGTGAGTGAAGGCCTGGTTCGAGTACACGTGATCCTGGTTGGCATCGTTTCGCGCCCAGTCAAACCGCAGGCCCCGCAATGATTTCAGGTTGTCGGCGTACTTTCCGATCATGGTTTCCAGCAGAAAGTTTTCCCTGAGCCGCTCCGTCACAGCACTGTCGATCTCAACCGCATCTCCCACAGGATGGGCCTGAAGATCGATATAGAGCGGCGGCCTGTTTACGTCCGGAACGCTGGCCTGAAAGATCGATGTGAAGATTGGGCCAAAAGGGCTGTCTTTCACCTGATCCAGCGAGTTGATACTCGTCAGCAGTTTCCAATCCGGCCGGGAGTACATTGTGTAGATTCCCGACCCCGTCCCCACCGGATGTAACGCATACACAGTCCCAAAGACCTCCGGATGCGTCATCCCAAACCGGATGGCGCCATACCCGCCCATGAAATCGCCGGCAATCCCGCGTGAATCCCGGGCCGCCAGCGTGCGGAAGTTAGAGTCAACGTAAGGCACAACCTCCCTCACCATGAAGTCTTCCCAGTTGCCGGTCACCGGCGAATTCACATACCAGGAGCATCCCAGCGGCGTTGCCATATCGACCGCGACAAAGATCACTTTGTCGATCCCCGCGTTCGCGACTGCACGGTCCAGCAATTCGCGCACCTGTCCGCTATAAAAATTATGGTCGAACTTCGCGAGCGGATTCGGCAAATAATAGAGCACCGGATACCGGACCGTTGCGTTCTCATACCCGGCTGGTAGGTAGACTGCGAGCTTGCGAACAGGATCGGTTCCGATCAAGCTGTGCGAGAGGCTCTGGCCGCGCAGTTCGCGCATCACCACCTGGCTGCCGCTGTCAATCCCTTGCAACATCACCGGTCCGAACGCCAAAGCCAGCGCAATTCCGAATGCGTGCTGGGTTGCGTATCTGGACACACGTATGCGCCTTCCCATAAAGTTCATGGTCTCCACCCTCCTTCAGTTTTCGTGGCTTATTACTGTTTCCGTCGCGCCGTCGCGGCCACATACCACCCAGGCCAAAAGAGCCAGCAGCCGTATACCCATCCGCCCTTGCTCCACATGAGGGGTGTCAGCATTGCCATTGCCGCCAACAAGACTGTCCAGCCCAGCCCAAGCTGCATCTGCCGCCGCCCCCGCCACACTCCCCACAGTCCTGGAAGAAAAAAGACTAAAAGTCTTAAATGAGAAAGCCCCTCGCCGGGCCACTTCGAGAGGCAGTAAAGACAAGGCACAAAACATGCGAGCAGGCTAGCCCATAGCGTCGCCCGCGAGACGGAGCCGACGACGAACCCGGCCATCCATGCCCACGAAATCACTAGTAAGAGCCTGGATAGTGGAAACCACAGCAGTTGGACTTGGTCCAGTTCTCGCAGTGCGCCTGCCAGGTCCGCGCTCGCCGCAACTGAGCAACCCATAAGGAACAGGCTTGCCGGCAGGGCCAACCCCACGCTCGCCGCCCAAGGCCGCCAGTTCCTCCATAGCGAAAGCTGCCGTCGCGCTGCAAGGCCCAGCACATCGCCCAGCGCCCGCCACACATCGCGGTCCGTCTCCGCCAAGTCGCCCAGCACCACTTCGCGCTCCACTGGTGCCAGCAATCCAGCCGCAGCTTCGACGGACCTCCAGCCCGCTCCTCGGGCCTTCATGCCGCATCCCCAGTCAAACGGCTGCGCCTGCTCTCTCCCCATACCGTTCCGCTGCTGATCTTTATCACCGCCTGGTAGAACTCCCGAGCTGCATGGACGCCCTCACGCGTCACCCGCACCATGCGCTTGGCCCGACCGCCGCGCTGCTGGATCGGCGCGCTCATCCAGGTTTCGACCAGCCCCTTGGCCTCCAAACGGTCAAGGGTGATGTAGAGAGCGCCCAGCGAACAGGTCCGTCCACCATTCGTCTCGATCACCTCCCGCATCGCGGCCCCGTAGGCTTCTTCGCCCAAGTGTGCCGCCGCCGAAAGGATAAGGAATTCGAATTCGCCGACCATGATTAGAACTACATTGTGCTTCTAATTGCGTCTTGCGTCAAGTCGATTCCTCAAGGTGCGCATAATCGCCATAAGCTGCCTCTATGAGAAGGTCTAAAAAGTCAAGGCCGACGTGGCGGCCGTTCTAGCTAGTACCCTGGAAACTCTCGACCGGCACGACCGCTGTATAGCATTCTGATGACAACCGGTGAAGCGGAGTCGGGCAATGCAGGAGTGCACCCCAGACAAGGAATAGCCGGTTGGAGACTCATCCGTACCGATGAGCGCCGGGGGTGTCCCCAGAGCCGCTCCCGGCATTTCAGCGCACATCGGGTGGATAGATTTCCCATGCCTTGAAAAACTCATGGAACAAGCTGCCGCGCAGCGGCCTCCATCTTCTGGATTTGCCAGTTGTTTCTCGAACTCGGCCGGAACTCGCCGCCGGAACTTGCTTCATTTGTGCTGCAGCCAGAGGTTGTGTTGGCGCCACCCACGTTGCCGGGCTTCTATCCGCACTCTGAATGGGCCGCTCTGGGCCCGGTTCACGTTGGGGTCCGATCTCAAGATCCAGTTCCTTCTCGGCCATGTCTCCGTCTTGACAACCGAGCGATATCTGGGCTGCAAGCAGAATCTGTAGGATCCTGTAAACGACCGTTTCGGCTGCCTCTTCGCTCGGCCATCCGTGGATTTACAGTAAGGCCTGTTCGCGTCAATTGACAATCGACAACAGGTCCAATCGATCGCAATTTGTGCGCATGCACCTCGAGGGGGAACGGTTGCGGTCCAATCTAGCCGGGCGCCGACTTGATACGCTTTCCTGTTGCATTCCAAAAGGAGACGTGGCATACTCCTGTCGGGAACCAAAAGGAGTCGGTGTGAAGCAAAAAAAACGACGTGCGCCAGGGGACATTGGCGCTGATGGTGCTCAAAACGCTGGATGTCTTGGGGCCGCAGCACGGCTTCGGCATTGCCCGCCGCATCGAGCAAATCAGTGGAAATCTCCTTTCCGTAAATCAGGGCACGCTCTATCCACTGCTCCTGAAGTTGGAACAGGAAGGCGCCATCGCGTCCGAGTGGGGTTGCTCGGAGAATAAGCGGAGGGCCCGCTATTACCGGCTTACTCGGGTTGGAAAGAAACAACTTCAGGCGGAGACTATGGAATGGGAGCAGACCGCTGACATTATGGGCAGATTTCTGGCGATGAAAGCGGAGGGTATCCAATGAAAGGCCTGCGGCGGTTGCTTTCGCGCATTGTCGCACTGTTGCGCAAACCTGACGGACGCTTCGATGAGGAGATCGAAGCGCACATTTCCCTTCTCACTGACGAGAATATTCGCGCTGGCATGGGCCCGGAAGAGGCCAGACGCCGAGCGCATCTGAAATTTGGTCCGGTCCAACCTGTCAGGGAAGACTGCCGAACTGAACAAGCGCTACCATTCGCTGAGACTTCATTTCGCGATCTTCGGCGGGCGCTCCGACGACTCCGCAATAGTCCGGGCTTCACCGTGACGGCCCTCTTCACTCTTTCAGTGGGAATCGGCGCAACGACGTCGATTTTCACTCTGATCCACGCAGTGCTACTACAGTCGCTTCCAGTGGCGCACCCGCAACAACTCTTTCGAATTGGCAAGATCCCGAGATGCTGCGTGAATGGTGGCTACATCGAAGGCGGCGGCGACTACGGACTGGTATCTGACGAACTCTATAATTACCTCCGCGATCATACGAACGGAGTTGAGCAGCTTGCTGCGTTTGATTCGGCAGGAACGTTCCTCGGCGTCATGCGCGCAGATAGCGGCGGGGTTGCGGAGACGTACTTTGGTGAGTATGTTTCGGGAAACTACTTCACAATGTTCGGCATTCGCGCCATCGCCGGTCGCGTTCTTTCTGCCGGCGACGACGTTTCCGCTGCGCCGCCCGTTGCGGTGATGAGCTACCGGGCGTGGAGAGACCAGTACAGTCGCGATCCTTCAGTTATCGGCGCATTGTTCCACATCAACGGCAAGCTATTTACGATTGTCGGCGTAGCTCCTTCGGATTTCTATGGGCATGCTTTGACCAACCTGCCACCCGATTTCTACTTGCCACTAGCGACCGAACCTCTGGTAAAAGGCGAAAGCTCACTTCTGCGGAAGACGGACGTTGCATGGCTCAATGTCATTGGACGGATTCGTCCGGGAAGTTCTGTCGCAGGAATCGAAGCGCAAATGCGTATGGAACTGCAAGATTGGCTCAAAGCTCATTGGGGCGACATGAGTGCAGGAGAGCGCTCTCAGCTTCCGCAACAGTCATTGAATCTGGCGCCAGGCGGAGCCGGTATGACCTTCATGCAGCTTCAGTACGGCGATTGGCTCTGGATACTGATGGCTGCCGCGGCTTCAGTTCTTTTGATCGTCTGCATTAATCTGGCGAACCTCATGCTCGTGCGCGGATTGGATCGCCGGCCGCAGACATCCCTCAGCCTGGCACTGGGCGCACGCCGAACCCGATTAGTTCAGGAGTCCCTCACTGAATGCCTTCTGCTCTCACTCCTGGGTGGAGCTGCGGGTCTTGGAGTAGCATTTCTGACCACGCGCATGATTCTCCGTCTTGCATTTCAAACAACATCTGAAGTTCCGATCGCCGCCCTCCCGTCGCCTCCGGTTCTTGCGTTCGCGCTTGCACTTTCCGTCCTTACGTGCGTTCTCTTCGGTGCTGTGCCAGCCTGGCTGTCGACACGAGTAAACCCCATTGAAGCGCTTCGCGGCGCCAATCGCTCAACACGGCATCCCGGATCCCGGCTTCGAAAGGCACTTGTAGTGGGCCAGGTCGCTATTTCGGTTGCATTGGTGTCTTCATCCGGACTGCTCCTGCTAACCCTAAGCCATCTCGAGCGCGAAGATCTCGGTTTTGAACAGGATCTCCGAACGGTGATCAACATCGATCCGCTGTTGGCGGGATATAAGCCTGAGCAACTTGATTCCCTCTATCGCCGAATTCGCGACTCGCTGTCCGCCTTGCCTGGAACCGCGTCTGTCGCATGTGCTCTCTACACGCCGCAGAGTGGAGATGAATGGGACGAGACGATCTACGTCGAGGGAAAACCTGCTCCCGGCCCAAGCGCGGACAGCGGTGCAGGATGGGCGCGAGTGACTCCTGAATACTTCGCTGCGCTGGGCAATCCAATCCTGAAGGGAAGGGCAATCACCGACCAGGATATCGGTCACTCGCGACATGTGGCGGTCGTCAATGATGCCTTTGCTCGAAAGTTCTTTGCGAACGAAGACCCGATCGGACGGCACTTCGGAAAGGGCGGACTGAACTATGCGGCCGATTACGAAATCGTGGGGGTAGCCAAAGACGCGCGATTTGCAAACTATAACTTGGACAAGCCGATAACCGCGTTTTTTTATCTTCCCGAGGCGCAATCGACTGCTTACAAGGAATCGATGGCGGCTTCGACTGAGTTACGCTCGCATTTTCTTCACGATGTTGTGGTCGAGGCTCATCCCGGCGCGATCATTACAAATGCGATGCTCCGGGGCGCTTTTGCATCGGTTGATCCCCGCCTTCCTATCCGTCAGATTCAAAGAATGGACAAGCAGGTATCATCCACCTTCGATCAGCAGCGTCTGATTGCACGCCTTGTGGCACTTTTCGGCATCCTCTCGTTAGCTCTTGCCGCAGTCGGGCTATATGGCGTGATGTCGTACGATTTGGCTCGACGCACAAGCGAGATTGGTGTGCGCATGGCGCTTGGCGCAAATCGCAAGAGCATCTTTGTGCTAATCGTGCGGTCGGCAATGACCCTCGCGGTGTTTGGGCTGACTCTTGGCATTCCACTAGCTCTAATCGCTGGACGCCTGTTGAATAGCCAGCTTTACGGTGTGAACCCTCACAATCCGGTGATTGTGACTATCGCGACAATTGCTCTTGCTCTCGCAGCGCTCATTGCCGCGTTGGTTCCGGCCTTTAGGGCCAGTTCGATTTCACCTGCCGACGCCGTTCGAGCAGAGTAGGTGCGACAGGGCTTTGGATAGAGGCGTGCCGCAACTTGTGCCAAATCGCCAATCTGAAGGTTCCCTACGTGCCGGCCCACCTTGGCCCGCTTCCAGCATCCATCCTGGAAGGATGATTCTAGAGATGGATGCATGCGCTTACCCAGCCCAATTCTCCCCTTGCATTCACAGGGGAACGATGAGATCTTCCCCATGAAATCCAGGGGAACAAATGGACACCGCCAAACTTGAATTTCTGCGTGGCACCCTGGACGGGACGTCCTTATTCTCAAGGCCCTGGTCACCCGGTTGTGTCTCGCACTCAATATTGAGCGAGATAAGGTGCCAGGAGCCCAGATTATAGGAATACCAGCCATCTCCGACTCCGACTGGGCCGCCGTCCGCTGCGGTTCCGAGTCCGCCCGACTGCGCGAAGTGCCCCGCCTGTCCATTCGAATACGGCACGGGTTGAGTGAAGGTACCGCCGGTGTCAGGGTTTCCGGCGATCGTAGCCGTCTTCAAGGTTCCGTCGGCATTGTGCTGGACGCCGTTGAAGTAGGAGAAGTAGCCGTAGCCGGCAACGCCGACCGCGCCGTGCTCGACATAAAACTCGTGGTTGCCAGGCGCGGGCCGCGTGATCATTTTGAAAGCGCCATAGGTCAATTCGTACGAGTTCTCAAAGTCCGAGTATTGTCCTACCTGGTATTGCTCATCGCCGACTAGTGCGACGATGTCAGGCTTCATTTTCTCAATCTGCTTTGCAGTGGCCGCCTGGGATGCGTACAAATTCTGTTTGGTGTCCCCAACGCAGTTTTCACCCGCCTTCTCACCACTGAGCTCCGTCTCGCCTGGCTGGCAGGCGACGTCGCCAACCACCGCGAGCATAGGCGCTGAACGGCCCGTCCTTGCGTAAGGCCACGGATTGTCCTTGGAGTTTTGATTCTGTGCCATTGCCCCCGCCGCGAATACCAACACCGAAGCTGCCGCTCCCATGAACAGCCGCGCTCGGAACCTCCCGCCGATCGTCGCCATGCGATTCCTCCCATTTGAGTTTTATGATTTTTAGGAAAGTTGCCAGAAGCCTTTTTATTGCATCTACATATTTCGCGTCTATCTCCAATGTGCGAAAAAGCCGTGAATGCTGGAGAATCTGGTCACCGCAAGCAGCAGAGCGATGTAACGAGTGGCAGCAAACCACTCTATATCCAGCATGTGCCGCTGAACGAGCGCCCAGGCGTGTTCGCAGAATCGAGCATCGCCCGGTTTGCACGCGATGCGGTGGTCAGGCGTAGCGAAACAGCGCCATGAAACCAAAGTCCATGTGCTGCTGGATATGGCAGTGAAACAGCGTAAGGCCCGGCTGGTCGGCGACCAGATCCACCGTGGCGCGTCCAAATGAGGGAACGATAACCGTGTCTTTCTTGATCCCGGCGGTCGGCTTGCCGTTGAGTTCGACGAGTTCGAACAGGTGCCGGTGGATATGCAGGGGGTGAGAATCGTTGCTGCGATTGTGAAACACCAGCCGGCAGCGGCCTCCCTGCCGCAACACGAATTCCCGTTCATACGGATACTCTTTGTCG
>Ga0207044_1036_pt1 | contig 29395 bp, 28 predicted proteins | sample Alteio_BWMinCont_68_FD_153300 | JGI IMG/M metagenome (GOLD analysis project Ga0207044, IMG submission 153300) | Enriched cells from forest soil in Barre Woods Harvard Forest LTER site, Petersham, Massachusetts, United States -... | ecosystem: Environmental > Terrestrial > Soil > Temperate forest >... | reverse complement strand
TTCACGCGTGGAAATAACGAATGAAGATTTATTGATGGAGCGGATATTCAGACAGAATCTGGACTGAGCTCGGGAAGGCAGCCGTTATGATTGAGGCCAAAGTTAGATATTCCCCGCCTGGCTCCACGAGTTCTTTAATTTTCGACAACGACATGCTGCTGGAGAAAGTTCAGCATGCGTCGATCGCGATGTTGAGGGCCGCAACGGCCGCAATGGGCATGCGAAGGCCTGAGGTTGGAGTCTGCCTGACCGATGTGGCGGACGCCTGCGTCGCCTACAACGGTTCAGATGTACCGCTGACGTGCGCCATCGGAGTTGGTACATCGACCGCTCCTGATCCCAGCGACATCGAAGCCATCGAAGCTTTTTACAACTCCCGAAACTCGCCCGTACGCATCACAATTTCCGGCCGAACGCACACTGCGGTAAATTCCTTATTGGCGAGCCGGGGATACAAAGCCGGAACGCCAATGGAGAATTGGTGGAGGCCGCTCGCCGATCTCCCGGCCAAGACTACTGCCAATGACATCGAAGTGACTCCGGCTACCATTGACGAGGCCGACGTCTGGGTGCGCACGGTGGCCGCGGGCTTCCAGGAATCCGATGCGCCGGTCGACGATTCCAACTTACCAGCAAGACTGCTCGACACTTTTTACTGCTTCGGGTTCGCCGATGGCGCGCAGCCCTTTCTGGCACGGCGAAACGGGGACGTGGTGGGCGGAGGCGTTCTCCACATCAACGGGGACACGGCGCATCTGCGGACTACCAGCTGTCGATTCGTGCATCGCCGCAATGGAGTACAAACCGCTCTGCTGAGCACTCGCTTGCAACTCGCAGTAGAAGCAGGATGCCGCTTTGTGTTTTCAAGCACCGGCGGAATCGGAGCCTCGGCCAGAAATCTCGAGCGCTTCGGCCTGCAACCACTCTCCATTAGCTTCCTGATGTCCAGGCCTTGCTAACAAAGGTGACCTGCCGAGATAAGCGGCAGGTCAAGCTCCGCTAGATTGTCGACGATCGCGGTAGGGACACCAGTTTCTAGCGCCCCAGCGCAAACCCAGACGGGCGATTTTCGCCATCAACTTGCTCTCATTTGCCGTTGCAGGCTCGAATCTTCCTCCCAGGTATTTCGCCAGGAATTCTTCCGAGACCGCATTGAAGGCCACGTTGGCGGTTGCGCTCCCACTGCAGGTTGTAGTCGCCCCGGCTTCAAATCAGTCGTGCCTATATGCGCGCGATAGCAATGTACTTGCCAGTCTCCATTAAGATTCGGCAAAGTTAATAGGTGTCACCTGATTGAAACATGATCAGAGGTGAACCTGATTCTGCCGGGGGCAAGTAGAGCGGATGGAATCAATACGATTCACAGAGCTCAACCTTCGATGAATTCTGTAAACGTTTAACGATGGCCCAACGCTCTTCTATTGTCCCGCGTCGTCGGTCGCGCCCTTTCGCTAGGCTCCGGATAAAGCCTGTGCTATCGGTGTTCGCCTCAAGCCCCGACCTGTGGTTTGCAATCATCAGCGCATGTTGGGTGGTTTTGCTATACCGGCACGTGATCGGCGCCGCATTCGTATATGACGACGTTACCCAGATTCAAAACAATCCCGCTCTGTCCTCCTGGCATTCGGCGGCAGAGTATGCCCGCTCCTCTGTCCCCTTTAACAGCGAATTTCGTGGCGTTGGCGGGTCTTTTTACAGACCAGTATTTTGGTTCAGCTTGGCCCTGGACCGTGCCCTTTGGAGCCTGAGAGCGACAGGGTTCCATTTCACAAACCTTGCTCTGCATTGGGCGAATGGTTTACTCGCATTCCTGTTCTTAAGAAGGTTGCGCATTTCACTTTTACTCTCGGCAGCGGTTTCTATCATCTGGCTCGGTCTCCCAATTAACTCCGAAGTTGTGGCGTGGGTTTCTGGCCGCTCCATCTCCTTAGCGGTCCTATTCCTGTTGGCCGGCTTATTGAGCGCAGATTGGTACCTGCGCTCGAACAGGATTGTGGCACTGCTCTGTTACGCGCTTGCATCCTTCGGTGCCCTTCTCTCGCATGAGATCGGCATCCTGACGTTGCCGATGACCTGCCTGCTACTTTATGCCGGTAATGCCGTGCGTCGCAGCTGGTTAGTGCTGTCCGGCGCGGGGCTGGCCGTCGATACTCTTTATCTTTGGCTCAGACAAAGCGCAGGCGCGCGACTTACTTCAGGTGTCCCCGTACCTATCGGACTAGCAATTACTTTCTGGAAATACATTGCCTGGATCCTTCTCCCGGTTCGGATGAGTATCGAGCGTTCGACTGACGTTCCGACAAACAATTCTCCGATGATCAGGGCTGCGGCGCTTATCGGAGGTCTGGCGCTATTCCTTGCCATTCTGCGACTGCGGAACAAAATGCCCGAAGTAGCCGCTGGTTTGACGTGGTTGTGTATCGCATTAGTTCCATTTTGCGGAATCGTGCCGATCTATCAAGGCATGGCCGAACGCTATGTCTATTTGGCTGGTCTAGGCCTCGTATTCGCAATTGTGGCTCTTGTCTTTCACCTTAAGGGTCGGACAAGATCAATGGCGCTGTGCGCACTCATCTTGTGGGTGTTTTGGGGCGTTTGGCGCCTCAATGCGCGCGTACTCGATTGGCGTGGCGAGGTCCCACTTTATCTGAGTTCCTTGGATGCGACACCCAAGAGCTCGGTGCTTCTCTACAATCTCGGGGTAGCATTCGCCGAGGCGGGAGATGCTTCAAAAGCTGCGGATTATTACCAGCGCGCCATAGCTCTGAAACCGGATTACACTTCGGCGATCATAAACCTGGGCAATCTCTTGCAGAACCAGGGCAATTACTCACAAGCGGAGGGGTTATATGAGCGGGCGATTTCGCTTGATCCACGAGATCCTGATGCCTGGGTGGATCTCGGAAACTTGTATCTGCACCTCGCTCTAACCCAACAAGCGAAGAGCGCCTACGAAAAGGCAATAGCGCTGAAACCGAATGATGTCGAGGCAATTATCGATCTTGGGGCGGTACTTCAGCGCTCGGGTGATTTTTCAGCTGCCGAGCAAGCGTACCGACGGGCCATTGCCGTCGATCCTGGTCAAGCCGCCGCCTACTGCGATTTAGGTGCATTATTCCTGCAAGAAGGGAACCTGGATGCTGCTCGTGAACAGCTTATTAAGGCAATCGAGCACAATCCCTCTTATGCTCTGGCGTACTTCGATTTGGGGGTCGTGTACGAGCAAACCCGCCGCCGCGACCTCGCTGTCGAAATGTACAAGAAGGCACTCGACATTCAGCCTGATTATCAGCACGCTCGATCCAACCTGGAGAGACTTGAGTCTCGTCCTTGAGAGTCTCCTTCGGAGACTTATCCATATCAGAGTCGGTCCGTTATTGTTTGTACCAGCAAGAGCGCTCCGATGCTTGCCAATCCGATGTAAAGGTACTTAAGAAAAACCTCTCCGCGAAGGCGATGATTGATCACTCTGCCAAGGAACACGCCTAATATTGTGACCGGCAGTGAGATCAGATAATAGTGCGTTACGGTGGAAGTCCAGAGTCCGGCCAACCAATAACCGCCCATACCGATAAGGCTTGCGGGTAGAAAATATCCCTGAAGGGTCGCCCGGAAGTTCTGCGCGGACCACCTTCGCATGGCTCCGTAAACAGCGAGTGGCGGACCATTCATTCCGTAGGCTCCGCCAAGCACGCCGGCACAGAAGCCACAGGCTAGAAGCCAGAATCGACTCTCCCGTCGTAGTTCCAGCGGCGTGCGGCCTATTAAGGAGTAGGTGGAGAACGCCATAATAATCACTGCTAAAGCAGCCTTCACTATTTTTTGATGACTACTCATCAGAAGGAGGAGGCCCAACGGGATACCAAAAAGCGTGGAAAGCACGAGCCAGAATGTGCTACCCAAGTGGATCCTTTTCCAGTCCTGCACTACGATGATGCCAGCGACAGTGATTGAGACCAGCACGGCAAGCGGGGCGGCGACGCCCAGTGGAATACAGAAGGCCAGCAGCGGAACAGCGATTAGCGCCTCGCCAAAGCCGAATGCTGATCGGATCAGGGTGGCCATAAACAGGATGAATAAAACAAACACAGTAGTAAGGTCGATTGTGATCTCCGAGGCGAGCAGAATTCGTCATACACAGCATAGAACCCGGTAGTCGGCCATGAGTGACCTCAGGATTGGCCACTTGTTCCGCAGCGATTCCCGACCTCCCACCATCACGCAATCGTACCCGCTTGGTCGACAATTCGGAAGCTATGTGGTTGTTGGCGCTGACAGCACGTACGATGAAAATTGACGCAGCTTGCCGGAACTCTTGGAGAGTCGCCGGCATACCGTCGTTTGGGCAAAATGGGCATATAATCGGGCGTGGACGATGCCATGTCGGAACTGGAGAAGCGAGTAGAAGAGCGATTCGGGGTTCTTCCCAATTTCTTCCTCCTCGCACCTGAGGCACCAGAGATCACCGAGAAACTGTGGGGATTCGCACAAGCTGCCTACCTCGATAACCCTCTTCCCTCCGTTTTTAAGGAGCGCCTTTTCGTCCACCTGTCTCGTTTTTGCGCAGTCCGCTACTGCATTGCTCGTCACGTTGGTTTCTTGGTAGGGCTTGGCCGCCCCGCTGGCGATCCGACTGCACGTACGCAAAGTGTCACCGACGTTGTTAAACTCCTTCAACGCCCTTTTCCACGCGGACAAGAACTTCAGTCTCGTCTCTCACTGTGCGCAGCCTGCCCCGCACCCATTGTCGAAATGCCGATGCCCGATACGCAGATGGAAGATGCCATCTTTCTATTGGCAGCGCATGTATTCTTGAAGGCCTCCGATTATTTGTTATGTCTTGACGCACTGGCTCGGCTATTTGGTCCGGCTCGCCTTCAATACTTGCTGTTGTTCTTAGCATTTGTCAGGGCAGCGCACTATTGGACTGAAACGCATCCTGAGATCGCCTTGGAAGATGACATCAACAAACTATTGGCGACGCATGAAGCGCTGGCGGATTGCGTCCTCAAGGACCCGGAGTCTCGAGACGGCATCAGCCAGTCACTCTTGGATGAGTTGCCAGCATTACGCCTCAAGGCGGATAAAGCGATTGGCTTGCTCGCCGCAATCGTGGACTCATCTGAGGATGCCATCGTCAGCAAGACGCTGCAAGGCATCATAACCAGTTGGAATGCAAGTGCGGAGCGGTTGTTTGGTTACGCCGCCAGCGAAGCAGTAGGCCAGCACATTTCGTTGATCATCCCGCTCAATCGTAGGGACGAAGAAACCGTCATCATCGAACGAATCAAAAAAGGCGAACGAATCGAGCACTTCGACACCGTTCGCATGCGTAAAGACAAGACGCTGCTCGATATCGCGCTCACAATTTCGCCTGTCCGGGACGCCAGCGGAAAGATTATCGGAGCGTCGAAAATTGCTCGGGACATCACTCAGCGTAAACGAATTGAGCGAGAGTTGCGCGAAAGCGAAGAACGTTATCGAACATTGGCAGATGCACTCGACACCCAAGTGCAGTTCCGTACTCAGGAACTTGAGAGAAGAAACTCGGAACTGCGTGACCTTTCGGGGCGGCTCATGGAGGCTCAGGACGTGGAGCGGAGGCACATAGCACGGGAGCTGCACGATAGCGCGGGGCAGTCATTGGCCGCGCTGGGTATGCTCCTTGCACGAATCAGCGAAGACGCAAAGAAGGATCCTGCGCAACTTGCTAAAAACGTGCAAAGCGCCGAAGAGTTGGTTCAGCACTTGACAAAAGAAATACGCACAACCTCCTATCTTTTGCATCCACCGACGCTGGATGAAATTGGTATTTCCTCAGCACTGAGTTGGTACGTGCAAGGCCTCGCCGAGCGCGGCAGTTTACAGATCGACCTGAAGGTCCCCGAGAACTTCGGAAGACTTCCCTCGGAAATGGAACTTGTCATTTTCCGGCTTGTACAGGAAAGCTTGACGAACATCCATCGTCACTCCGGAAGCAAAACCGCGCAGATTCGAATTGAGCGCGAAGGGGACAATGTCAAAGTAGAAGTTGAAGACCAAGGAAGCGGAATGTCCCCGGAACGACTAGCCGAGATTCAGTCTCAAGGCACGGGAGTCGGAATCAGAGGAATGCGCGAGCGCGTACGCCACTTTCACGGCGATTTGGTTATCGAATCCAACAGTTCCGGCACGAAGGTTTGCGCGACCCTCCCTTTGAAGACACCAGCTTCCATACATAAGAACAATACGTTGCAAGATGTAGCCTGAAAAGCTAAACCATGAATGAATACATCCACACTCCCAAGTTCGGATGCGCCGTCACTATATCTGCCCCTTCCCGATCGACGACGCGCTAAGCGGCTTCGCCTTGTATCAGCGCGACTCGTCAAATATGGGTGCAGCCATGGCATTCGATGCCCGCCCGTAGTGCCTCTTGGGCAAGGTGACGAGAACAATAATGGTCATCAAGACCAGGATAGCGAGGATGAAGATGCTGCCTTCGGGACCGGTGGTTCCTCCGCTCAGAATGGGCTTGCCCATGGGGTGCGTTGCAAGGAGACGGAATGGGGCGGGAAAAGCGGGCGTACCGACCCCATGGATACCAATGCCAGCTTTTGACGGTTAGAAGGCCGTTGATGCTCTGCCAACTAATCCGGAGTCATGCCCAACATCTCCTCGTGTCCTTCGAATATCTTAGCCATATTCGTGATTCGGAACAGTTCCTTCACACGCTGGTTCAGGTTGATGAGCTTCAGTTCGCGTTGTTGCCTTCGCGCCGAGAGGTAAATGCCTACGATCGCCCCGAGACCGGAACTATCCATGTAGGTGACATCAGTCAGATCCAGCACGACGCGCTTGCTCTCTGGGATGAGATTCCGCACCGCAGTCTGGAGCATAGCCGCACTGGTTGACGTGATCCTTCCGATGCAACGGACGAGAGTTTCTTCAGGAGTTCTGGTTGTTTCGAGTTGCAATTCTGGAATTGGAATTGGAGTTGCTGCCATAGTGGCCTCCTTAGTTGGAAATATCGAGCCGACGTCAGTTCAACCGTCGAGTCGCCATTCGGTGGGGAAAGCCAATCAACCGAGCCTGAAACGACTCTGCTGAACGGAACCACAATACTCTTAGCTCCGGCAAAGTCAAGGAAGACTTAGCCGGATAGGTGATGCAACCCTGCTGACATTGGCGTTAAATCGCGGATAGGATCTGGTGGACCTGGTCGGGTTCGAACCGACGACCTCTTCCATGCCATGGAAGCGCGCTCCCAACTGCGCCACAGGCCCACTGAGGAAGAATCATGATCCGGCGCAGACATCCGGATCGGGTGACTCAATTCTCGCTTACCAGGTAAGGTTAGTCAAACGCTGCTCGCCAACTGTCGAAACTCTGGTTCGTACAGTTTTACGAAAACTACAAAAATGGGTATGCTGAGGTCGAGTAACCTCATGAAACTTTGCTCTTTTTGCGGCTGGCATTGGTTATTGCCGTTTCTAATCACTACTGCGACCGCCCAAGTCGCACCTGCTCCGGCGCCTGCGGCCTCGACGACTCCAGTTCCCTACGCATCAGTCAGTGAACTGAATCTGATGCTGTCACAGTTGGAGCAGGTCGCACAACAGACACAGGTGGATCTGGCCAAGCTGCGAATCGAGAAATGGAAAATCGATTCGAACACCAAGCGCGGCACGCAGTCGGACGTCGACTCCATCCAGCGCAACCTGCAAATGGCGCTTCCCGAAATTATTGGTCAGGTCCGCGCTTCTCCCGAAAATGCGGCTGCGACCTTCAAGCTTTATCGCAATCTCGACGCACTCTATGACGTGATCGGACCGGTGGTCGAGTCGGCCGGAGCGTTCGGCTCGAAGGACGAATTCCAGTCGGTGCAGAACGATTTCAACGATCTGGAGCGATCGCGGCGCGCCCTAGCTGAGCGAATGGAAACTCTGGCCACCGCCAAAGAAGGCGAACTGACACGCCTGCGCACTCAAGTTCACGATCTGCAGGCAGCAGCGCCGCCGCCGGCGCCGGTGAAGAAAGTTGTCATCGACGATACGGAGCCTCCGAAGAAGCCGCCCGTGAAGAAAAAGCCGGTGCCAAAACCTCCGAAGCCGACAACGCCGGCGACGCAGCCGAGCACGACGACAGGTTCCCAGCCGCCAGCTCAGCAAACGCAACCGCAGCCCTGACGCAGGTTGAAATCGATCTGTCGCCCCGCTGGGGCTTGTCTGTTTCCTGGCTTTCCCACGGCTTGCGCGGTGGGCTGCATTCTTTCGCCGCTTCGCGGCTGGCCGAGTCGGGCTTTGTCCCAGGAATCCTGGTAGATGCACATATCCTGGTGCAACATTTCCCGCAAAAAAAACTCTCATTTTTGCCTAAAATCTAGAAAACAAAGGACTGGAATTTTTCTTGCCTCCCAGATCTATGGTTCTAAAGGTAGTTAGGGGCAAAATCTTGGAAACATTGGAGTTATCGTTGCGCCCTAGTTCCCCTTTCGGAACTGTGCCTGGAATCAGCGCTGGAGCGTTCTGCCGATTGTCAAAGAACCTAAGTTATCTTATAGATAACTTGCACAGTCCGATGTTATCAGTATCGAAGGGTGTGGTCAAGAAGAAATGCGCCCGTCCCGAGGCTTCGCTTCCCGACGCGAACCTAGGGCACCAGGCATACAAGAAGTTTCAAAGGCGCGAATCGCAGAGTTGGGGACTGACCACCGCAGACAGCAACCAATCATTGAGCTGTTGCACGCTCCAGCCGCATGCGTCGACGAGATGCGCCGCAAAGACCCAATATTTTATCCGGTCAGGCTCAAACGGGCCGTAGTTCAGCACATAGGTGCCGAGCATTGCCGCCTCCTCTTCCAAGTCGTTCTCATGCTTCGAATTCGGTTGGCCGCAGCAATTAAGGTAAACATTCGACGAGTGGTGGATGAATCTTCGCCCTTGGAGCTTGGTGCAGAGTTGGGCGTATTCCCTGGTCTCGAGAATCCAAAAGTGCCAGACGTCGTCTATTTCCTTCGACACCGGTATGTTGCAATGAAAATAGGTCGCCATGTTGAGAAATTTCAAGGTCTCTTCAACTCGGATCGAAACTTCGGCGGAAGGCAGCGGCGATAGCTTCTTGTCAAAGTAGCATTTCATTTGCGGGTTGAGAAATGCTTCTTGTAACTGCTGGTTTGTGATTGTCATTGACGCCCCCGAGTGGCCCTAGAAAATGCGGACTGCTAGCAGAGGCCGCATTACCATCTGACTGCCCAGCAAAAAACATCCGCTCCAGCCAGCCAGCGCCGGAGCGGGCTGGGCGTTATTCGATTTTCCTGTTGACGCAGCAAGTGCCGCCATCCGGCGCGCAGCAGCCATCGTCGGCTCGCAACTTCGATATCCCTTCTCGCGACTTGATCACTCCCTTTAACTTCAAGTGATCCAGGACGCTCCAGGTCACCAACAGCGACTGCACCAATACAACCGTCTGTTCCCTCGTGGCCCGCTGGGTCGCCAATGACCCGGATTCGTTTCTTTCCTCAGGCATGGAGTTATGCTCCTTCTCGTGTGTGTTCCGTTCACCGTCGTGGCAAGGTCTGCGATCCGGAGAGCGGATACCCAATAGTGTCGCGATTAGCCCGTCTGTTTCACCGTTCTGTGATTTTGTTAAGCACGGACGCACAAAAATCTCCGGTTGTTTGTTTTCTGGACTTGGGGGCGAAATGGAGTTTTTTAGATCTTTTCCGCAAGCAGAAGATGTGCAAAGCACTAGGATGCTGGTGACGATCGAGCGAAGACCATGGAACTGGACCTGTCAGATAGGAATGTCGGTCCATGTGGGGCCTGAGTCTGGACTTCTGACTTGGTGGCATGAAGTGCAGCCATGCTCTTCCACAATAATGCGGGGCTCAAATCGAATCTGCGGCCGTTTTTCGCAGCGCTCGAAGAGCTAAGCCTCGCCAGACACCGTGTTGCGCTTGGCTCGACTGGACAGCCAAGGGCGGCTGTCCGCGAGCGATCCCTGGTAACAGTGACAAAGGTAACTCCAGGTTGGAACTTCGCGCAGCTCGGCGGAGTCTATAAGTGCAGGCGAATCGAGGGTTGCGGTCGGGGCTGGGTTGGCGGGCAGGGTTCAAATTTGGCGAAGGCTCACGGCCGAAAAGCACCTATAATGGAGGTCACGCCATGAGTGTCATGGCAGGAGCAACCACGGTGGGTGATTTAGCGGGAGCAATCGGCATCCGGACGCAGGAAGCGGCGATCGTCGCCGAACTAAAGGCCGGATCGGAAGAAGCGTACGCCTGGCTTATCGGAGAGTTCCACCAGCCGATCTACAGTTTGGTTTACCGCGTGGTGAGTGACCCGGCGGATGCCGCTGACACAACCCAAGAAGTGTTTCTGAAAGTCTTCCGCGGAATCAAGCATTTCCACGGTGAGTCCAGCCTGAAGACTTGGATCTATCGCATCGCGGTGCACGAGGCCTCGAATCGGCGGCGTTGGTGGTTCCGGCATAAATCGAAAGAGACCTCGATTGAGCCGATGGGAGGGTGCACGGAATCTGGCGTGGCTTTGGCCATAAAGGATTCGTTGGTCGACGGAGCCGATTCACCTTTTGACTTGGTTGCGCACGAAGAGGTCCGTGCCCGAGTCGAAGAAGAATTGCGAAAAGTTTCTGAACCTTACCGCAGTACTTTGATTCTTCGCGATCTCGAGGAAATGTCGTATGAGGAGATTGCGGAAGTCACGCAAGTTTCGCTGGGAACGGTGAAATCGCGGCTGACTCGGGGACGCGAAGCGCTTCGGCAACGGCTGACGGCATATGTGCAAGAGGTCGGAACGGAGCTGGGATTACAAAAACGGGAATCGAAAGCTGAGTCCCGAGTCTCTAAAGGACGGGAATTCGAGGTGGCATCATGAAGTGCTTCGAAGCGAAATCGATGTTCTCGCCTTATCTCGATGGCGCGGTGACTGGCACCGAAATGCAGGCTCTGTCGCGGCATTTCGACGCCTGTGCCGATTGCCAGCGGGAATATGTTTCGCTCCGTCAAACCCAGCAATTGCTTACCAAAGTCGGGCGCAGAAAAGCGCCGGACGATCTGTCGCTGAAATTGCGTCTGGCGATTTCACGCGAGGTGGCGCAAGCGCGGCGTCCGTACTTCCACGATCTGCGGATTCGGATAGAGAACGCGATTCAGGGATTCATGGTTCCGGCAACTGCAGGATTGTTAACAGCTGTCGTGATCTTCGGATTTCTCATGGGCTTTCTCGCCTTGCCGCTGCAGGCCGATAACTCTGACGTTCCCACGATGTTGACTACCGCGCCGGTGTTACAGCAATCGGCTTTTGGAACAGCTTTGGAATCGATTGCGGACGATTCTCTGGTGATTGAAGCGTATGTCGATTCGAACGGGCGGGTGCAGGATTACCGTATTTTGTCGAGTCCGCACGATGCCAAGGATCTTTCGCCCCAAGTCAAGATTATGCTGACCGAGTTCACGACCTTCCGTCCAGCAACCTCGATGGGCCGACCAACGGTCGGGCGCGCGGTGCTGTCGTTCTCCATGGTCAGGGTGAAGGGGTAATAGCTGTCAGCTGTCAGCTGTCAGCAGTCAGCTTTCAGCACTCAGTTTAAAACTGCAGATCGCCAGCATGGTTGACAGCTGATTGCTGACGACTTCGAGCTTCCTCCGTTGACCCTCTGCCCGGAACCTCTTAAACTGACAAGGTAACCCGCACATCTCACCGCGCTGCAGGAGGGTTCCTGAGTAATCGGTTTCGGAGTTCGCTGTTTGTAGCTTTGCTTGCGCTGGTGGCACAGGTGTGGGCGGATGACGCTGCCCATCAGGTCGCGTTGGATAATAATGAAGCGTTGTTTACGGTTCTGACGGCTATTAACTATTGTGGCTACGATTCGGAGCTGAGCGCTTCCGATCCGTTGCGAGCGCAGATTCGCGCCGAGGTTGCAAAGACCATCGATGCTTCCGCCGAGGCGAAAGAGTCCAGCCAGGTAATGTGCCAGTTTTATACCGAGCATCTGCAGCCGGATCCGGCTCATACATTGGCACAATACGTGTCTTTGGCGCTGAATCTCAGTGCTCCGCCGGAGCTCGCACTCAAGGGCAAAGAGGCCGACCTTCCGCCGGACGCCGGTTATGTTTCGGGGATGGTGCCGCTGCTACAGAAGTTTTATGGGGAGGCCGGACTGGGGGCGATATGGAGGCGTCATCAGGCAGCCTACTCTCAACTTACCGCGACCTATCATGAGCCGCTCGCGAAGGTACTATTCGATACCGAGGTCTATCTGAAGCTGCCGTCCGCGGGATATCTGGGCCGATCCTTTACGGTTTATTTGGAGCCGATGGGAGCGCCTGGACAAGCCAATGCGCGCAATTACGCAAGCGATTACTACGTCGTGCTTTCTCCTGGCGTGGGGGCTGAGGCGGGGCTCAAGATGGAACAGATTCGGCATACGTATCTGCACTACCTTCTGGATCCCATGGCGTTAAAATATCCCGCTGCCATGGATCGGTTGAAACCGCTGCTGGCCAGTGTCAAGGGCTCTCCCATGGATCAAAGTTTCAGGAACGATGTTTCGCTTTTGACTACGGAGTGCCTGATACGCGCCATTGAGGCGCGAACCACGGGGACCAGCAAGACGCCGGAACCGGAGAAGCAACAACTGGTGGAGCGATCGGTGGAGCAAGGATTCATTCTGACGCCTTATTTTTATGATGCACTGGAGCAGTTCGAGAAGAGCCCGGTGGGGCTGCGGAACGCCTACGGAGATTTGATCGGCGGCATCAATGTTGGCAAGGAACAAAAGAACGCTGCGCAGGTGAAGTTTGCGAGCACCGCGGATCAGGAACTGTTGCACCTGTCACGACACCAGCCGGCAGAGCTGTTGCTCGCTGCCCAACAACGATTGGCGAGCGGAGATCTCGAAGGAGCAAAGAAGATTGCGCAGCAAGCGCTCGATGAAAAGCAGGGGGATCCGGGCCGGGCTCTGTTCATCCTGGCGCAGGTGGCCATTTTGAATCGTGATATGCAAGGGGCGCGAGGCTACTTCCAGCAGGCATTGGGTGTGGCCCATGAACCGACGGTGTTGGCGTGGTCCCATATTTACCTGGGAAGAATCTTTGATCTACAGGAAGACCGGGCGGCCGCCCTCGACCAGTACCGGGCAGCGCTGACTGCGGGGGGTTTATTGCCAGAGGCTAAAGCGGCTGCGGAGCGCGGAATTCAACAGCCGTATGAGCCGCCAAGCCATCCGCAGCAACAGGATTGAAGTGAATTTTCGGTAACCTGCGACCACGAAGCCAGGGTCTCAAACTTTAAGGAGAGAGCATGAAGCGAGCAGCCATGATGTTGGGGGTTCTAGCGATAGCCGCATTGGCAGTTGCGCAGCAGCAACAAACTCCCGCCCAACAGAAGCAACCTGCAGGCGCAGCGCAGCAAGGCGCGCCCGCGACGCCTCCCGGCAAACGGCCACCACAAGCGAAGACGCAGCCGGAGTTCGATGCCTACAATGCGGCCATCGCGAATCAGAAGGATCCAGCGGCAATGGAAAAGGCGGCAGACGACTTCGCGACCAAGTTCCCCGAGAGCGAACTACGAGTACTGCTGTTCAAGGCGGCCATGCGGGCGTATCAGAATGCCAACAACGGCGACAAAATGTTGGAGGAGGCGCAGAAATTATTGAAAGTGGATCCAGATGATCCCGAGGCGCTGATTGCCTCCGCCGAAGTGACTACCGAACACACGCGCGACACCGATCTGGATAAGGATCAGCGCTTCGCCAAAGCCACAAAAGATGCGCAACACGCCCTGGAAACGATCGACACTGATGTTCCAATGCCGGCCAACATACCGCAAGCCCAAATCGATGCATACAAGGGATTGTTGCGATCCAGCGCATATTCGATCCTGGGCACGATCCAGTACGATCAGGAAAAGTACGTTGACGCCGAAGGTTATTTTCGCAAGTCGATTGAGGCTTATCCAGCTCAGCCTGACCCAGTAGTTGTGCTGCGGCTGGCGCTGGCTCTGGATAAGCAAGGGAAATATCAGGATGCGCTAACACAGGCCAACAAGGCCGTCGACTTGACTCAGGAGGGAACGAACGCAGGAACTACGGCGCGTCATGAACGCGATCGGTTGATGCAGTTGACAGGTGCTACCATTCCGGCCGTCAACGCCCCTGCGCCTGGGGCTAAACCGCCAGATACCGCCGCTCCGAACACGACTCCTCACTAGGTAGGAGTTCCGGTCGGAGGCGGCGTTGCGAAATTTGAAGTTTCGTGGTCCGCCACGAGAGTAGGGTTCTGACCGGAATCCGATCAGATTGTTCCACCAGACGATGAAGCCTCGCGACATTTCGGAGTTGGAGCGAGCTTTGGGGTATCAATTCTCCAAGCCGGAATTGTTGGAGCAGGCTTTGACCCACAGCTCGCAGGCTCGTGAACTGGAATCGCTGCAGGCGCAGACGCGAGTGGGAGACAACGAGCAACTGGAGTTCCTGGGAGATGCCGTCCTGGGGCTGGTTACGACCGAAGAATTGTTTCATCGCTTTCCACATTTTCGTGAGGGCGAGCTGTCGAAATTGCGCGCGCACCTGGTCAGTGAAAAACATCTGATCCTGGTGGCACGGCAGTTGGAACTGGGTCATTACTTGCGGCTTGGCCGAGGTGAAGAAAAAAGCGGAGGGCGCAACAAAACTGCCCTGTTGGTAGATGGCCTGGAGGCTGTGCTGGGAGCGATGTACGTGGACAGTGGTTTGGAAACCGTTCGGCGGGTGGTGTTGCAGCATATCGTCACTCCGGAAGTGGAAAACCTGGCGCGGAATGGAAGCAGCTTGCCACTTTCCGACTATAAGTCGGCTTTACAGGAAAAGCTCCAGGCCACCGGCCGTTCGCAGGCATCTTATGTATTAGTGAAAGAGCTGGGACCGGAGCACAGCAAGACTTTTACGGTTGAGGTGCGATTGCAAGCGCTGGGCAATCATGGTGAGACTGAGTTCGTAGGTCGAGCTGAGGGATCTACCAAGAAGAATGCTGAACAAGCGGCGGCGCACCAGGTGCTTGAACATTTAGCTTCGTTAGCCGTGGGTTCAGGAAGCAAGGTACCCGGCAAAGGACGCCCCTAGCCGGAATTGCGATGGGGAAAACGCCACAGCCGGACTGGTTGATTTCGCTGCAATCGCTGCTCACCACGGTGGTAATTGCAGTCTTTGTAATCACATTTATTATCCAGGCTTTCCAAATTCCTTCCGAGTCCATGGAAAACACGTTGCTGATCGGGGATTATCTGTTAGTGGACAAGTTCTGCTACGGTGGCAACGGCGGATTTTTGGACCATATTCTTCCCTACCGCACGGTGCATCGCGGGGACATCGTCGTTTTCCACTATCCGGTTCATCCCAGCGAACACTTCGTGAAGCGCGTCGTAGGAGTTCCGGGGGATCGCGTACGTTTAATCAATCGGCGAGTGTTCGTGAACGGCACTCCGCTGATAGAACCCTACGTACGTTACAGCTCCCAGGTGCATGATGTTTTTCGAGACGAGTTTCCCCGCGTGGACATTCCCGTGCCAGGACTGGAAGGGGGATGGTGGTTGCAGATGAAGAAACTGGTGGAAGAAGGCGAACTCATTATTCCGGAGAAGCACTATTTCGTGCTCGGAGACAATCGCGACGAAAGCCTGGACAGCCGCTATTGGGGATTCGTTCCGAGGGAAAATATTATCGGGCGGCCTCTACTGATTTATTGGTCAGTGCGGAGTGCTGAAGACGACATGCCAGTTTCGGCCTCGCCGGGTGATAAACTTTATCACTTCGCCTACGCGGTCAGCCATTTGTTTCAGCTCACTCGCTGGGATCGGACATTTCGAGTAGTGAACTAAGGGCGGACATCGCCCAACTAACGGGAAAAATTCTAGTGGCTAAAAAAGAAGACATGCAGGCGGAAAAACCGCGCGAAACTACAGTTGAGTTTCTCGCGTCTCTGGCGGCGGTGCTGGTAACCGGTCTGTTCATTATTACTTTCATCGTGCAGGCCTTTGAGATTCCTTCCAGTTCGATGGAAAATACGCTGCTGATCGGCGACCATGTGTTTGTGAACCGCGAACAGTTCGCGCCACGAACGCGGTGGCTTGGTCCCATTCTGCCATACCGGCAGATACACCACGGCGACATCGTGGTGTTTCTCTCGCCTGCGGAGCCTGGCCTTTATGTTGTGAAAAGAATCATCGGTATTCCCGGAGACCGGATCCACTTGCGCGACGCTGTGGTGTACCGCAACGGGGAGAAACTGGATGAGCCCTACGTGATCCATCAAGGCGGTGAGGCGGGTTACAATCCCTACCGCGATAACTTCCCCGCGGTGCCGCCCTCCGAGATGAACAATGTGACCCCGGATTGGGAACTGGCTTTGCCACAGCATATCCAGGGTGACGATATTGTGGTTCCTCCGAACAGCTACTTTGGCATGGGGGACAACCGCGACGTGAGCCTCGACAGTCGCTATTGGGGATTTATTCCACAAGAAAATGTCATTGGGCGGCCCATGTTTATTTATTGGTCGTTTGAGACTCCGGCGGGACAATATCTCGAGAGAGAATTCAGCCAGCGAGTCGGGTTCCTGGTGCATGTGGTTGTCCACTTTTTCGATGAAACTCGCTGGCGGCGGACGTTCAAAGTGGTGCAGTGAGGTTGAGCGATTGAAATTCTGGCGATCGAGATTCTGGCGATCTAGGCGCGGAGTTCTTACTCTGAGCGTTATTGTGCTTCTCGCACTATTTCTCGTACGCCCCGGAGCGAATCGACTGCGCGCCCGGATTGTCAACTCTATTAGCCTGGCCTTGGGACGCCAAGTGGATGTTGCGGCGGTGAATCTGCGACTTCTTCCCCGGCCCGGATTCGAACTTGAGAATTTCGTAATTCACGACGATCCGGCCTTCAGCGCCGAACCCATGCTTCGCGCCCAGGAGGTTACGGCCTCGCTGCGTATAATTTCGCTCCTCCGTGGACGCCTGGAGATCTCGCGTCTGAACCTGACCGAACCAAGCCTCAACCTCGTCCGGAATAAAGAAGGACACTGGAATCTTGAAAATCTTATCGAGCGAACCGCCAAAATCGCGGTCGCGCCCACGAGCAAAGCGAAGACTGAAAGGCGTCCCGGTTTTCCGTACATTGAGGCTGATCGCGGCCGCATTAATTTCAAGTTCGGAGCGGAAAAAAAACCTTACGCGCTGACAGACGCAGCGTTCGCTCTGTGGCAGGACTCGGAAAATATGTGGGGCATGCGTCTGAAGGCGCAGCCGGTGCGGACTGATTTCAATCTCAGCGACACTGGCATGGTAAGCGTAAGCGGATCGTGGCAGAGGGCCTCAAGCTTGCGCGATACACCCGTTCAGTTCAGTCTTCAATGGGATCGGGCACAACTCGGTCAAGTCACGAAGCTCACCTACGGCAACGATAAGGGCTGGCGCGGCGGCCTCGAGGTTTCTGCAATGCTGACCGGCACACCTGCGAATCTTGCGATCGTAACCGCTGCGTCAGTGGAGGATTTTCGCAGATACGACATTTTCGGCGGCGGAGATTTACGATTGGCGATTCAGTGCGCCGGCCGCTACAGCACGGTAGATCGGGCGCTCTCTGAGGTGGGCTGCAATGCCCCGGTTGGCGATGGAACCGTTGCGCTCACGGGCAGGGTGGACCATCCTTTCTCATCCCGAACTTATGATCTCGCATTGGCCGCTCAGGATCTGCCAATTCAGTCGCTGATTTCGTTGGCGCGCCATGCCAAACAGGGCGTGCCGGATGATCTGATCGGAGCGGGCCGTTTGAACGGCAATCTGAAACTTCGGCGAGCTGCAGACTCGCAAGTAAATAGTACGGAATGGGAAGGCAAGGGTGAAACTTTCGGCTTCGAGCTTGGATCGAAACTCACAAGGGCGGCACTGGTGCTAGGAAAAGTTCCCTTCTCGGTATCTCCCGCTGCCGATTCGAAATCAGCCAGCACGCGACAAATTGTTGCCTCTCCGCTAGAGAATTGCCTCGTTGTCGGCCCTTTCAATCTGGCGTTGGGCAGGCCCGCGCCTGCAGTTGTGCGCGGATGGGCCTCACATTCGGGATACAGTTTCACGGTCCGAGGGGATGCGCAGTTGCAGCGAGTATTGCAAGTCGCTCGGACGTTCGGAATTCCGGCTCCGCAAACCGCAGCCGAAGGCCTGGCTAAGATTGATCTGCAAATCGCCGGTGGTTGGTCGGGATTCGCAGCGCCACGACCTACGGGTAAGGCCCAACTGCATTCGATTCGCGCTGAAGTGCGCGGGTTGAATGCGCCGCTGGAAATTGCTTCGGCGAACCTTCTCCTCACGCCCGACCAAATTAGTGTCCAGAATCTGACAGCGGCGATCGCCGACACATCGTGGCAAGGATCGCTAACGCTTCCGCGACCGTGTGCCGCAGCGGAATCCTGCTCCGTGCACTTCGATTTGCATGCCGACGAAATTGCTACGGATCGTCTGAACCAGCTGATTAATCCGCATGTTCGCAAACAGCCTTGGTACGGATTTCTGTCTTCTTCGGTCGCCGGTGTTCCCTACTTGCTCACAGTTCACGCTACGGGCAAGCTCACGGCCAATCACGTGGTGGTCCGAAAGCTTGTTGGCAGCCGAGTTTCGGCTGACGTGGAACTGAACAAGGGAAAACTGCGAGTGTCCGATCTTCGAGCGGATGTCCTTGGCGGCAAGCACATCGGCGAGTGGCAAGCTGACTTTGCGGCGAAGACTCCGGAGTACAGCGGGAGCGGCACGGTCGAGCGGGTTTCGCTGAATCAGCTTTCCGCGAGCATGAATGACGATTGGATCACGGGTTCTGCAACCGCAAGCTATCGGGTGAAAACCTCGGGCCTGGATGCGACAGAATTATTCGCGTCGGCCGTCAGCACACTAAAGTTGGAGGCGCGGGACGGCCTACTCAGCCACATCGCGCTGACGGAAGGAACGGGTCCACTGCAGATGCGTCGTTTAGCAGCACGCTTGACCCTTCACGATGGTAAGTTTGAAATTCAGGAAGGCAAGCTGGAAACGCCGTCCGGTATGTTTCAACTAAGCGGCACAGCGTCTCTGACTCGTGTTCTGGATTTGAAGCTAACGCGTGAAGGCGCTCCAGGATTCAACGTAACGGGGACGCTGACGGAACCACACGTGTCGCCTATTGTGTCGCCGGAGACGCAAGCGGAGCTCAAACCGTAAGGAAGTTTTACAGAGAATTTGTGCCCGCACTTCGTCGCCAACCCAAGCCCCCTCCAAGCAGAACCCAGATTCCCAAGGCCAGCCATTCATACCCGGTGAAATGACCAGGAATGCCAGGCAGAATCTTCATCAGGATCATGAGCAACCCGACAGTCAAGCCAACCGCGGCAATAAATTGTTCGCGCGGCGCCGGTCGCATTCGGTAATAAGCGGCGCAAGCTGCCAGCCATCCAATCGCCGAAGCCACCGAGCCAACTTCGGAAACGGGGACGAGGATCGCATCTCCCAGAAACATGCACGCGCCGGTCGCCAAGCCGATGCAGAGCACGGCGATTGAAGGCGTCTGGTTGCGCGGATGCACGTGGCCAAGACGCCGATCCACCAAGCCGCGGCGACCGATGGCGAACAATAACCGGCTGGCTGCGACAAAGTTTCCGTTGAACACTTTGAAGAGCGAAAGCAACGCTGCGGCGAGAATCACGCTCACAATCCAACGCGAGCCCACAGCGTGCTCGAAAGCAACCGCGGTCATGAATTTCTCCGATGTGAGTTGCTTCCACGGAGCGACGTATCCAACCGACGCGATCACGATGGTGTAAAAGAGAATGCCAACGACAATCGCCATCCAAATAGCCTTGAAAAAACCGCGTGATCGGAACTCGGGGCTCGCCTCTTCGGCGCCTTTTACAACCGACTCAAATCCGGTCATGAAATAGGGCACAATCTGCATCACGAGAAGCACCGATACGAACGGGCTATGCGTGAAGAGAGGCGGAAAATTTCGCGGCGAACCTTTGCTCACTCCGAAGCCTACAAACAGCACGAACAACGCCAGCGTTCCGAAGGCGGTCCAGTTTTGAAACGTGGCGCTCAACCGGATTCCGCGATAATTCAGACCGGTGAGAAGCCCAGTCAGGCTCAACCCGATGAGCAAGTGCGGCAGGTAAACTGGCTGGCCCGCGATTCGGTAAAGTTCTATTGAATCCAGCGCTGGAAAGATGTAGCCCGCGATCCTGCCAACTGCAACCGCTTCCCAAGGGCACACAATGAAGTACGCCAGGATCATCATCCAGCCGGTGGTAAAGCTGATCGATTGGGGAAAAACTCTGGCGGTGTATGCGACTTCGCCGGCTGCATCCGGCATGGCCGTGACCAACCGACCGTACACATAGCCGATTGGCAACAACAGTGCCCCACCAATTGCGAATCCGAGGATCGCGCCCAGAACGCCGCCACGCAGCAGCCAGTCATCCATCACGACCAGCCATCCCACACCGACCATCGTGCCCCAGCCCAAGGCAAAGTAATCCACCACGCGGAGCTTCCGGGCTAGAGTGATCACGCGGCGCGAATTATAAAGCATAGAGGTCGAAATACGACGATAGCGGGGGGCGATAGCCGCAATCTGGCCGCAGCTTCAGTCTCTGCGTGTTAGTATCAACTTCAACGTCTGATGACCCTGCAACATGTTGACATCCTGTTTCAGCTGATCGTTTTCCTGTTTGCGATCAGCATCCACGAATCGGCGCACGCCTGGATGGCGAACCGTCGTGGAGACCCGACCGCGCGAATGCTGGGTCGAGTTACGCTCAATCCCATCAAGCATATTGACCCGATTGGAACTGTTTTATTGCCCCTGATTGCCGCGTACAGCCACTTTCCGATGATCGGATGGGCTAAGCCTACTCCGGTAGATCCGCGTAACTTCAAGAGCCCGGTGATGGATGATATTTTGACTTCGGTGGCGGGTCCGGTCAGCAATTTTGTCGTGGCGATCTGCGCTCTGCTCTTGCTGTTGCTGATCAAACTTTCTACCCCTCTGGGCCGTCAGATTGTCTTCGGCATTCCGTATGGGATCATTTCGCCGGAAATGAACTCGGTTCTCGTGCCTTTGAGTTTGTTGCTTTATGAGCTCATGAGGATCAACATTATTCTCGGTGTCTTTAATCTGATTCCAGTACCGCCGCTCGATGGCAGCCATGTCTTACGACATTTCCTATCCGCGAGTGCGCTGCGCGTGTACGACACTATAGGAATCTTCGCTCTGATGGCTCTGGTATTTCTTGGTGGAGGACTTTTGGGCAGGCTGATCTTTCCCGTCATTGGAATTTTTAACGACATTCTCTTGAGAATCTGATGCCTTCTGAATCCAATCAACGTAAGCGCGTTCTGAGTGGGATGCGTCCAACTGGCAAACTGCATTTAGGCAATTATGTCGGCGCTTTGCAGAACTGGGTGGGCATGCAGGATCAGTACGAATGTTTTTTCTGTGTGGTTGACTGGCATGCCCTCACCACCGATTACGCGGATACATCGCAGGTTAAGCCGAACTCAATCGAGGTTCTTCTCGACTGGCTGGCCGCGGGGCTCGATCCGGAGCGCTGCACTATGTTCTTGCAGTCGCACGTGCCGCTGCATGCCGAATTACATCTGCTGTTCTCGATGATCACGCCGCTGGGCTGGCTGGAGCGTGTGCCGACTTACAAGGAACAGCGGGAAAACATTACGGATAAGGATCTAAGCACGTACGGATTTCTCGGGTATCCCGTGCTGCAGGCGGCGGACATTCTCATCTACAAAGGCGACTTTGTCCCTGTGGGCGAAGACCAAGTGCCGCATGTTGAACTGACTCGCGAGATCGCGCGGAGGTTCAACAATTTCTATAGCCTCAATGGAAAGTCGGTGTTCCCTGAGCCACAACCACTGTTGACTCGGTCACCGAAGTTGCCCGGAACTGACGGCCGCAAGATGTCGAAGTCGTACGGAAACACGATCATGCTCACCGATCCTGAGCCGGTGGTACGGCAGAAACTGAAGACCATGGTGACGGATCCCGCGCGGGTGCGGCGCAGCGACCCCGGCAATCCGGATGTCTGCCCGGTCGGGGATCTGCACAAGATTTTCAGCGATCGCGCTACATTGGCCAAAGTGAACGAAGGCTGCCGGTCGGCGGGTATCGGCTGTATTGAATGCAAAGGCTGGGCGGCGGATGCACTGGTTAACATCTTGAATCCCATGCAGGAGCGCCGCAAGAAATATGAGGACAATCCGCGGCTGGCTTGGGATATCCTTGAGGCTGGCTCGGCGCGGGCGAGCAAAGTTGCCGGAGCTACGATGAACGAGGTGCGTGAGGCTATGGGCATGTCGCTCGAATACGAGGCTCCGCGCGCTCCGCAAGGTACAAAGTAATCACGATGGGCGAAGAAACAAAAATCGCTTTTGACGGGACGGCGGCATTGGATCTTGGTCCGGCGCTCGTGGCGGATTCTGCTCCGCGCGGGCCAGAACAATCCAGAAACCAGGAAAGCGACTTTCCTTTTTCCGTCACTGTAGGCGACGTCTACGAAGGACCGCTGGATCTGCTGCTTCACCTGATTCGCAAACAAGATATCGACATTTACGATATCCCGATTGGAAGAATCACGGCGCAGTATCTGGCTTATGTCGAAAAACTGCGCGAACTGGATGTGAACGTCGCGGCTGAGTTCATCTACATGGCTGCGGTTCTGATTCACATCAAGTCGAAAATGCTGCTGCCGCGCGATCCTGCTGCGGCGTCTGACGCTCAAGATGATCCGCGCGCAGAGCTAGTCAATCGCCTGATCGAACACGAGAAATTCAAAGCGGCGGCGCAGATGCTGATGCAGAAACAGCAGATTGAAGACGCGATATTGTCGAACCCCGCGCTCAAAGAATTTCGCGATGCCGAAGGAACAGAGCCAGAACTCGCGGCCGACGTCATTGACCTCGTAAAAACTTTCCAGCAAATTCTTGACCGTGCCCGCAACCAGCCCATGATTCAGGTGGACGAAGAAACGGTCACTGTTGGCCAGATGATCGAATACCTGCGGCGACGACTGTCACTGGAAGACCGGCCGATCCGGTTGAAGCAAATGTTGCGCAACGTCGAGTCGCGACAGGCGCTGGTTTGCATGTTTCTGGCTCTGCTCGAAATGGTGCGTCTGCAGGCGATCCAACTGCGGCAAGACCGCTTGTTCGGCGAAATCCTGCTGCGCAAGCATGTAGGATTCGAAGCGGTCATGGCGGAACAGTCCGCCGTGCGCGATGATTGGAGATAAGAGCGGTAGCTAGCATCAGGAGCCCATGAGCCTTAAAGCCAAACTTGAAGCCATTATTTACGCGGCGGAAACGCCGGTGACGCTTGATCAACTGATCGAATTGGTCAAGGAATCGGTTCTGAGTGAAGGTGCTGCCGACGGCACCGAAGTCAAGTCGCGCGTGCGCCTCGCGCTCGAAGAATTGGTCGTCGATTACTATGCTCCGGATCATGGCATCGAGATTCGTCAAGTCGCGGGCGGGTATCGTATGTCGACAAAACCGGAGCATCACGATATCGTGCGTGCCTTCGCAAAAAGCCTAAAGCCGCCGATTCGACTGTCGCTACCCGCGCTCGAGACGCTAGCGGTGATTGCGTACAAGCAGCCCATCACGGTACCGGAGATCAGCGAAATTCGCGGCGTGGATTCGAATGGAGTGATCGCGACTTTGCTGGATCGCAAGCTGATCACAACTGGCGGCCGCAAGGCCGTGATCGGGCGGCCCATTCTTTACAAGACTGCGAAGGAATTCCTGATGCGGTTTGGTCTGAAGGATGTCGGCGAACTTCCCAGTATGGAGGAGTTCGAGAAGTTAGTTGCGGAATCGTTCCAGAGCGATTTGTTGCCGTCTACGAGTGAAGAGGCTATGGCGACGGGCGAGAATGAGTTGCCCGTCACCGAAACTCAAGATTCCGAACCGACCCAAAGCGCCGATGAATCCGAACTGGCTACCGCGAAGCACCAAGAGAGCGATCCGGCCGCTTGATCGGCAGCTTGCTTCACCATCCCGCCGATTTCATAAACCTAGAATCTTATGCCTGCTGAACGTCTACAGAAGATCATTGCCGCCGCCGGAATCGCGTCCCGCCGCAAAGCCGAAGAACTAATTACTGGCGGACTGGTGTCGGTGAACGGGCAGACAGTCACGGAACTCGGCAGCAAAGCCGATCCCGAGAGCGATCACATCCGCGTGAATGGAAAATTGCTGCATGGCCCGGAGCGGCATGTTTACCTGCTCATGAACAAGCCCAAGGGATACGTGACGACGCTGCGCGATCCCGAACGCCGGCCGACCGTGATGGACTTGCTGCGCGGCGTGAAAGCGCGAGTTTACCCAGTGGGACGCCTCGATTATGCCAGCGAGGGCCTCCTGCTACTGACGAACGATGGAGAGTTCGCCAACCGCCTAATGAAAGCCGCGTCCCACGTGCCCAAAACGTATATGGTGAAACTGGCCGGTAATCCGCCGGGCGAGGGCTTGGCGAGGTTGCGCGAAGGTATCTTTATTCCGTCGGATCGCGGAAAAAGAGTTAAAACGGCTCCAGCAAAGATTCGGGTCATTCGTGAATCTGCCAATCCTTGGTATGAAGTCACACTGATCGAAGGCAAGAATCGCCAGATCCGGCGCATGTTCGAAGAGATCGGGCACCACGTGGAGAAGATTAAGCGGGTACGCTACGGTCCTCTCGAATTGGATGTGCATCCTGGGAAATTTCGTAAGCTTACAATCGAAGAAGTTTCTAAACTGAAATCCCTTGCTAAATAGCCAACTGCACGGACAGAAGTGCCCGCGCCACACGAGACGAGACACTGCTGCAGGTGACACCGATCGAGCTGCATGTAAAGATTAGATATTGAAAAGATGAGTGACTTCAGCCAGTTTGTGCCCGAACACGTACGGAACCTGCGCGGGTACACGCCGGGCAAGTCGCTGCGCCAGGCGCAACAGGAGAGCCATGTGAACTGCATTAAGATGGCCTCAAACGAGAACCCGTTTGGGCCTTCGCCCAAAGCGGTGCAGGCGATGCAGGCCGTACTCGCCGACAGCAATTTTTATCCTGACAACGACGCCATCGAACTCCAGCAGAAGTTGGCCGAACGCCATAATGTTCTACCGGAGCAAATCGTTCCGACGGCTGGTTCTACCGCGCTACTCGGCATTATTGCGCGCACTTTGCTGTCGCCAGGGCTCAACGCGATTACCAGCGAGCGCTCGTTCATCGTGTATCCGATTGCCACGCAAGCAGCGGGAGGGCAACTGATCCAGGTTCCGATGCGGAATAATGGATTCGATTTGAATGCCATCGCGGCAGCGATCGACCAACACACTCGCATCATCTACATTTCCAATCCAAACAATCCGACGGGCACGCTCATTGCGGCAAAGGAACTCGATCGCTTCCTGGATGAAGTTCCCGAACATGTGATCGTTATCCTCGATGAGGCGTACTACGACTTCGCCGAATACTTTGGCAGGATACGCGGGGTCGAATGCTCGCATGCTCTCGACTATGTGAGCCAGGGACGCAAGGTGGTGGTACTTCGAACATTTTCTAAAGCGCACGGCTTGGCAGGAGTTCGAGTTGGCTATGGAATCGGTCCCGCCGAATTGATGTCCTACTTTGCCCGCATGCGCACGACATTTTCGATTTCGACAGTAGCTCAGGCGGCCGCATTGGCGGCGCTTGATGACGAAACTCACGTTAGGAAAACGCTTAAGAACAACGCTGAGCAGGCTGAACGGCTTGTCACGGGACTCGTCGAACTGGGATACGCGCCGATTCCAACCTGGGCTAACTTTCTTTATTGCGAATTGGGCGATGATGCGGCCGCCATCGCCAAACGATTCCAAACCGAAGGGGTGATCGTGCGACCGTTGGGTCCGTGGGGTGCGCCAACCGCGATCCGAATCACGCTTGGAACACCGGAGCAGAATGATGTCTTGCTGAGGGCATTCAAAAAAGTGATTGAGCGGACGGCGGCGCGCTAGGCAAGATTTATTTCTGGCATTTGGGACAATAGTGACTGCTTCGCCCGGCAATCACCACGCGCTTAATGGGAGTCTTGCAAACCAGGCACGGCTCGCCTTCGCGGCCGTAGACGCGATGTTGCAGTTGAAAGAATCCTTCCTCGCCGTCGGCATCGACATAGTCAGAAACGGAAGAGCCGCCCAGCTCGATGGCTTCTTTAAGCACTTCCTGGATGGCGGAGTAGAGCCGCGACAACTCGTTGCGAGTAAGCGACGCAGCCCGGCGCCGGGGCCGAATGCCGGCGCGGAACAGAGATTCATCCGCGTAAATGTTGCCGACGCCGCGCAGCAGTTTTTGGTTTAGCAAGGCACTCTTGATGGGCGTTTTGCGCTCGTGAAACAGTTCGACGAAGCGATCCAATTTTACTTCTAGTGGTTCGGCGCCAGCTGCTTCAAATCCATGGGCCACGCTTAGACGTCCAAAGCGGCGGGGATCCACGAATCTCAGTTCCCTGCCTGAAACCAACTTTGCAACCGCATGCGTATGTTTCTCGATGGCTTGGTCGGGGTTGCAGACCAGCATCCGCCCGGTCATGCCGAGATGCACGATCCACTGCGCTTTGTCTGGTGAAGGCACTGATGCTCTCGCAGATTTCTGGCTGGATTTTCGTTTGACGGGCGAGGACGCCCGTGCTCCATTTTCCAGATCGAATACGATATGCTTGCCGACCCGGCGCACGCCCACGATACGCTTCGATTCGACCGTATTCGCAATTTCGGACGCGGAGGACTTGAGCACTTCTGGCTTGGATCCAAGCCATACGGATTCGATCACGTCGCCCGTGACTCGGCTGGCCAAGCCACGAGCAATGGTTTCAACTTCAGGCAGTTCAGGCATGAAATCAGTTTACAGGCATCGGATGCAGGCTTCAGGCGTCGGGCTTCGGGAAAACCTGGTGGCCGACACCTGAAGCCTGATGCCCGCAGCCTGCCCCCGAATTGCCATCTTTCACCCTCCGGGGTTATCATTACAAGTACACCTCTGCTCCGCTTATATCCTTTGTAATTCAGCGACTCGTTGGTTCACTGGGGCAACGAGTGTGTGCGACCCTGCATTGCGGCTAGGGTAGCCGCGCCATTCATGTTCCAAGGAGTTTGCATTTGAAGAAGGGCAAAGCTGCGGTCATTGTCGGCGCCCAGTGGGGCGACGAAGGCAAAGGCAAGATTGTCGACGTGCTCTCGGAAAACTTTTCCATCGTGGCGCGCTATGCGGGCGGGCATAACGCCGGACACACGGTCATTATCAATGGCAAAAAGTTCATTCTGCAGTTAGTGCCGTGCGGAGTGCTGCGCGAAGGCTGCCGTAGTGTAATCGGCAATGGGGTTGTATTCGATCCCATAGCTTTTCTGAAGGAGGTTGCCGCGTTACGCGAAGCCGGAGTCAAGGTCGATGGCAGCCTATTCGTCAGCAACCGGGCGCACGTGATTTTGCCTTACCACCGAATGATCGAGTTGGCGTCGGAAAACGCGCCGGGGCGCGTGAAGATCGGAACCACGTCGCGCGGCATTGGCCCCACGTACGAAGACAAGATGGGCCGCCGCGGTCTACGCGTCGCTGATCTGCTGGACCTGAAACTTCTGAAGACCCACATTCAGAACGCCTGCCACGAGAAGAACATGATTGCGCACGCGCTGTTCAACTCGGAGCCGCTCGATGCGGACAAAATGTACGAAGAATATGCTGCCGCGTCTGAGAAAGTTGCGCCGTTCGTGTGCGACACGGCTGCTCTGTTGGGCAAAGCCCTGGCTCACGGAGAGTCGGTCGTGTTTGAGGGCGCGCAGGGAACGATGCTGGACATCGACCACGGCACATATCCGTTTGTGACTTCTTCGAGCGCAACGTCAGGAGGGGCTGTTACCGGAACTGGAGTCGCGCCTACGGCGATCGATACGGTCATCGGCGTCACCAAAGCTTATTGCACGCGGGTTGGCGGCGGTCCGTTTCCTACGGAGGCGACCGACGCAAACGGGGACATGCTGCGCAAACGCGGCAACGAATTCGGCGCAGTCACCGGACGTCCACGGCGTTGCGGCTGGCTCGATTTGCCACTTCTGCGATACGCTGGCATGATTAACGGGATCTCCTGGTTGGTTGTGACCAAGTTGGATGTGCTGGATGAACTGGCGGAGATTCCGGTTTGCGTTGGTTATAAAATCAACGGCAAGGAAACGTCCGAGGCGCCGGCGCAAGACACCGGCTATTGCGAGATCGAATGCGTTTATCGGAAAATGCCCGGATGGCTGACGTCGACGCAGGGGATTACAAAACTGGAGAAACTGCCTAAGGCAGCACGCGAGTATTTGGATTTCGTCGAAAAGGAAAGCGGGGCGCGAGTCGGTATGGTCTCGACGGGACCCGGACGCGAGGAAACTATTTTTCTCGATGACTTTGCGGGCAAACTTCGAGACTTGACGGAATCGAGAACAAAAGCTCAGGCAAAAAATTAGGAACGGAGCGAGCGATGGTCGTTCTGGTTGTGACGTGGATGGCGAAGGTCGGTCGTGAAGCAGACGTGATCGGCGTATTTTCCAAGCTAACTGAAGAGTCTCGGAAGGAACCTGGATGTCTGGTGTATCAGGTTCATCGGCACAAGACAGAGCCGCGCCGATTCTTTATCTATGAACAATATAAGGATGACGCTGCGCTGGAGGCCCATCGCGCCGCGCCCCACTTCCTGCAGTACGCGAAAAAAGAACTACCCAAGCTGGGAGAGCGAATTGAGGGGCAACTGTACGAACCGCTAGGATAGATTTATGGAACACGGACGTCCTTCGCCCGTCTTGTTTAGCTCAAGTTGACGCGCGTTGCGTCAGCAAATCATTTGTCTTTGTCCGCCATCAAGACTCCGCCCGAAGCGTAGCTTTCTTTCGAGACCTCGTGGAAAGCCACGACAACGGCTTCTTTCCGCGCTCCGGCTTCTTCCACCATGGCATCGGTGATGCGCTGCGCGAGCTTGCGTTTCTGCTCCGCGGTACGACCGGTCAACATTGTGATTTGAACTAGAGGCATAGTGTCAGCTTTCGCGGCGCATCACTTCGCTAACTCGTACCCGGCAAAAAAATAGCTCAATTCAAAGCGAGCGGTGTCGTCGGCATCAGAGCCATGAATGGCATTGTGCTCAATGTCACTCGCCCACTTTTTGCGGATTGTGCCTTCCTCAGCGCTGGCCGGATTGGTTGCGCCCATGAGTTTGCGCAAGTCGGCGATCGCATTTTCTTTTTCCAGTGCCAACACGACGATCGGCCCGCTGGACATAAAATCGGTCAAGGACCGGAAAAATGGCCGGCTGGCATGTACGGCGTAGAATTGCTCA
>Ga0207044_1035_pt1 | contig 29709 bp, 31 predicted proteins | sample Alteio_BWMinCont_68_FD_153300 | JGI IMG/M metagenome (GOLD analysis project Ga0207044, IMG submission 153300) | Enriched cells from forest soil in Barre Woods Harvard Forest LTER site, Petersham, Massachusetts, United States -... | ecosystem: Environmental > Terrestrial > Soil > Temperate forest >... | reverse complement strand
AGAGGGACACCTCATCAAGGGAAATGGTCTGCACGATTGTTAGTCGCTGACCATTGCGGAGCCGGCGAGTCGGCGCACTTTGACGTCCCGCATCGGCGGTTGACCAAAGAAGCGCTTGTACTCGCGGTTGAACTGACTCGCACTCTCATACGGCGAAGAAGCGAATGAGGCGGAGTCGATCGCCACGATCCACCGCGCACTTGATCTCGGTATCAACTTCTTCGACACTGCGGAGGTATACGGCCCTTATGTCAACGAGGAACTCCTTGGTCGGGCGCTCAAAGGGCGGCGGGACAACGCCATTGTCGCGACGAAATTTGGTATCGACCTTTCGAGAAGCGCGGCCGGCGGAACCAATAGTCGGCCCGAACACATCCGTGAGGTAGCCGACGCATCGCTTCTCCGGCTCGGCATCGATCACATCGATCTGTTCTACCAGCATCGAGTAGACCGGGCCGTGCCGATGGAGGATGTCGCCGGGGCCGTCGGCGATCTCGTGCGTGAAGGCAAAGTACGCTTCTTCGGTCTGTCCGAAGCGGGCGTTGAAAACATTCGCCGAGCCCATGCCGTCCATCCCGTCAGTGCGCTGCAGAGCGAATATTCGCTGTGGGAGCGCAATCTGGAGAGCGAGATAATTCCCACGTTACAGGAACTTGGGATCGGTCTTGTTCCCTTCTGCCCGCTGGGCCGGGGGTTCTTGACGGGCAGTGTCAGGCGGCGGGAGACGTATACGGCGAAGGACCACCGCCAATTCGATCCCCGTTTCCAGGGCGAGAATTTCGAGGCCAATAGGAAAGCGGTTGAGATCGTGCGGAACATCGCCGAGGCCATCGGCGCCAAGCCAAGCCAGGTGGCCCTCGCCTGGCTGTTGGGCAAATGCGATTTCATCGTTCCGATTCCCGGTACGAAACGTCGCGTCTACCTTGAGGAGAATGCCGGCGCCGTGGATCTCAAACTCAGCGACGACGAGGTGGCTCGCCTGGAGGCCGCATTACGCCCCGAAGCCGTGTCCGGATCGCGTTACAACGAAAAAATCCTGGCGGGGGTTGATCGCTGAGGGCAGGGTTACTGTCGCCGAACCATTTGGAGGTAATGGAGACTATTCTCCTGCGTAGATGGGTCACAAGGATCTCCTTGTGACCCACACCTTATACCGGCAGAGAGACTAGCCTTTGTCGCAAGGTCTTTGACCGTGAGTGCATTGCCGGGGAGATCGATCTTAACGATCTGCCCAGAAATATTACGGAACGATCCCGTAACGATTTCATCTGCAGTCATGGTCAGCCCATCGGGACTCTTGTCACCACGCGCCGTGGTGTCAACGTCAATTGTCGTAGGTTCGCCAGAAAGACCAGCGGGGCTAGCCGGTCGGATTGTTGAAGTTGCTCAGGCAAGCTCATTTCTGTCTATCTCCAACCACCACCGAGCGCTTTATAGAGCTGCACCAGACTCTGATACTCGTTGTTGCGCGCCTGCGCGAGGGTGAGCTCGGCAGTGAACAGAGGCCGCTGGCTATCAAGGACAGAGAGATACGTTGCGGTCGCGCCTTTATAGAGCATGAGCGACACCTTGACTGATTCCTCAAGATCCTTCACGGACTGTTCCTGGCGTTCGCGGACTGAGTGGTATTTGTCATAACCAATCAGCGCGTCAGAGACGTCGCCGAAGGCTTGCCGAATCGTCTGCTGGTAGCTGATTAGAGCCTGCCGCTCTTGTGACTTGGCATAACGCAGGTTGTTGCGCAGTGCGCCACCCTCGAAGAGCGGCTGGGAGAGTCCCGCTGAATAGCTTCCGATTCCCAGCGGAGCCGGGATACTCTGGGTGCCAAACTGGCTATGCCCAAACGCCGCACCTCCCGAGCCGAATAGTGAGATTTGCGGAAAGAACATCGCCTTGGCGACGCCGATATTGGCATGGGCAGCAACCAGGCTCTGCTCCGCTTTGCGGATATCGGGCCGGCGTTCGAGCAGTTCCGAGGGCAGCCCTGCGGGTAACTGCGGAGGCAGAGTCTCGTTCCAGGTCCAGCCATCCGGAGTCTGGATGCCCAGAGCCTGTCCGCGAGGAACGTTGTCCGGGTATTTTCCTAGCAAGATGTTGATCGCGTCCTCGGTCTGGCCGATCTGTCGCTCTAGATCCGGGATCTGCGCATTCGCCGAATCGAGCACTTGCCGGGCCTGCAGCACGTCGAGCGTCCTGGCTACACCGTGCTGGAGGCGCAACTGCGTTAGCGTGAGGGAATCCTCCTGGGTCCGCACGGTATTTTGCGTGATCTGAAGCTGAAGGTCGAGGTCGCGAAGCAGAAAATATTCACTCGCCACATCGCTTACGAGCGTCAGGATTACGGTCTGTTGTGCGTCCTTGGTGCCGAGAAGTTGAGCCCGGGCTGCTTCGGTCGCGCGTCGATAACGCCCAAACAAGTCCACCTGAAACACAACGTCTCCGGCAAGCGAAAAAATGTTGGACTTGAGGTTCTCATCGTCCTTTCCGCCGCTGAAGGTCGGATTGAGTGAAACCTGCGGAAACTCATTCGAGCGGGCGATGCCGAGCTGAGCTCTTGAGGCAGTGACGCGCTCGACCGCCAGTTGCACATCGTAATTCTGCTTCAGCGCCGTTCGGATCAGTTCCTGCAATTGAGGATCGTGGAACACTTGCCACCAGGGCAGATCGGCGAACGATGCGGCTTGTGGTTGTGTCTGTTGCGATGGATCGAGGCCGTGAAAAGCCGGAGGCGCCTGCACGGATGGCCGATGGTAGTTCGGCCCGACCGAACAGCCGGAGAGCATGGAGGCCGACAGGAGAAGGATCCATGTGGATCTTGTGCCGAATCTGTTTCGGAATCTATTACGCATCTTGATTACCCTCAGTGATTGCACAGTGCTGCGGTGCCGGCGCCGTGACGCGCGCTCGATCCGCCGGATACCATCGCTCCACGAAATAGAAGATCGCGGGAACAAAGAATATGCCGATGAAGGTTTCCGCTACCATGCCTCCGATCACCGCAGTTCCCATGATCTGGCGTGCTACAGAGCCCGCTCCAGAAGCGGTCCAGAGCGGCACGCAGCCGAGAATGAAGGCGAGCGCGGTCATCATGAGAGGCCGGAAGCGAAGCCTCGCCGCGGAAAGGGCGGCATCAACGACGGACATACCACGCTCGTAGTCCTCCTTGGCAAACGCAACGATCAGAATCGAGTTTTTCGCGGCTAGCCCGATGAGCATCACCAGGCCAATCTGGGCGTACACATCGTTTTCCATTTGAACCATGTACGCAGGCTCAAAGAGGCCGACCACGACGCGACGCAACCAGAGCGCGGCGAGGGCGCCGAATACCGCGACCGGCGTGCTGAGCAACACGCTAAAAGGTACTGTCCAGCTTTCGTACAGCGCTGCCAAAATCAGAAAAACGAACAGAATCGAAAATCCGAAGATGGCCGAAGGCGGCACTCCCTCTCGCGATTTTTGCTCCTGGTAAGACATGCCGACGTAGTCGAAGCCCATTTCGCGGGGCATCGTCTGCTTGAAAACATCTTCCAGAGCCGCGGTTGCTTGGTCAGAGCTGTAACCGGGCGCAGCGCTCGCATTGATTTGCGCGGACCGGTACTCGTTGTAGCGCATGGTGAACTCAGGGCCGGAACGAGTCTCGAATTTTGCCAGCGCGGAAAGGGGCACCGTCTGCCCCTGGCTGTTGCGTACATAGAATTGCCCAAGATTGTCAGTTGTCGCCCGGTAAGGCGCCTCAGCCTCCACATACACCTGCCAGGTACGACCGAAGTCGTTGTAGTAGTTAACGAATAAGCCGCCCATGTTCGCTTGAATCGTGTTGTACACATCCGTCAATGCCACGCCCTGCTTCAGCACTTTTTCCTTGTCCACATTGATGAACTCTTGAGGCACGCTCGGGATAAACGTAGTGCTGACACTGGCGAGCTCAGGGCGCTTGCGGGCAGATGCTAAGAACCTGGCAAGGTTGTCGGCAAGAAACTTGACATCCTTGCCGGCGCGGTCCTCAAGGACAAACGTAACGCCACCAGTAGTGCCGACTCCCGGTATCGCCGGAGGCGAGAAACTGAAGACCGTCCCATCCGGCAGCTTTTTGAGTTCCGGGTCTAAACGCGCCTTAATGGCTTGATATTGTTCGCTCCGGCTTCCGCGCTCATGCCAGGGTTTCAGCGATACCCAGAAGAAGGCGTTATACGAAGTCCGGACGTAGCTGAGCAGGCTGAAACCTACGACGCTGGTGGTGTACTGAACCCCCGGCGTGTTTGCGAGAACGTTCTCGACCTGTTTTGCGGCCGCGCTTGTACGCTCCAGGGACGCGGCATTGGGAAGCTGCATATTGACGTAGAGGTAGCCCTGGTCTTCATCAGGCAGGAAGCTTGTAGGCAAATGCTTGCTGAAGAACCACGCGGCAACCCCGGCGACTACAAGCAGCACCATCACCATACCGGCCTTGTGAATCAGGTTGCCCGACAGGCGGACAAAGCTATCCGTGGAGCGCTCAAAGTATGCGTTGAACCAATCAAAGAATTTTCCGAGCGGTCCGCGCGTCTGCTTCTTAGGCTTGAGGAGCAGCCCCGCGAGCGCCGGACTGAGCGTGAGGGCGTTAAACGCTGAAAGCATTACGGAGATCGCAATTGTAAGGGCGAATTGCTGATACAGCCTGCCGGTGATACCCGGAATAAAGACCGTCGGCACGAACACTGAGGCCAGGACTAGAGCAATACCAACGACTGGACCGGAAAGTTCCTCCATAGCTTTTCGCGCCGCATCTTTGGGAGCCAGGCCTTCCTCGATGTGGTGTTGCACCCCTTCGACGACTACGATGGCGTCATCGACCACGAGTCCTATGGCGAGCACCAAGCCGAACATCGAGAGCGTGTTGATGGAGAAACCGAAGAGCGGGAACAGGATAAAAGTTCCAACGAGTGAGACCGGCACAGCGAGCGTCGGAATCAATGTGGCGCGCCAGTCCTGGAGAAAGAGATAGACGACCAGGATGACCAGCACCATAGCGATCAGGAGTGTCCAGAGAATTTCTTTCATGCCTGCCGTGACCGGGGCCGTCTGGTCGAGGGATACGGCATAATCCATGTCCTCGGGAAAGCGTTGCTTCATCTGGGCCATTAGCTTGCGGACGCCCGCTACTGCTTGAACTGCATTGGTTCCAGGCAACTGATAAACGGCGATACCGGCAGCAGGTTTGCCGTTCAGGCGACAGAGCGTGCTGTAGTCCTGTGTGCCTAGTTCGACTCGGGCGACATCTTTTACCCGGACGATGCCACCATTGGGCTCCTCGCGCACGATGACGTTGCCAAATTCTTCCGCCGATTTCAGGCGTCCCTGAGCCAGCACGGAATAGGTGAATTGCTGGTTCGCAAGGGCCGGCTCTCCTCCGACCTGACCTGCGGGATTGACTGTGTTTTGCGCCTGGATCGCGTTGGAAATGTCCGTAACGGTGATGCCAAGCTTTGCCAATTGATCAGGCTTCACCCACAACCGAATGGCATACTGCCCCGACCCGAAGACCTGGGTCTGGCTGATACCGTACGAGCGCGCGACAGGATCATTCAGGTTGATGTAGGCATAGTTCGCCAGATAATTCGCATCGTGCGTGCCATGCGGCGAATATAAGTCGACCAGCATGAGCGGAGCGGTGGTCGACTTTTTGAGAGTGACTCCGTAACTGTTCACCGAGGACGGCAACTGACCGGTGGCGAGCTGCTCGCGCGACTGCGTGAGCAACAGGTCCGTATTGGGATCCGTCTTGAGATCAAAATCGACAACTAACGTCGTTTGCTGGTTCGCGGTGGCGTTCAGCGAGTACATGTAGGTCATGTTGTCGACGCCACTGACTTGCTGCTCGATGGGTACGGCAACAGCTTGCTCGAGAGTCTGCGCGTCCGCCCCCGGATAGTTGGCTTGCAGCTTGATCTCAGGAGGGGCGATACTTGGGAACTGCGCTACCGGCAAGGTCGCAATGGTGATCGCACCGACTATAACCATAAGGATCGAAATCACGATCGCGACAATGGGCCGATTGATAAAGAACTTGGACATAATTCGATTCCTTTTGCGTTCTTTCTAATGAGTCAGCGGTCAGTCGATGTCGCTCTTATAGGGCTTGGTTTGTACGGTCATTCCCGGCCGAAGACTCTGTTGGCCTTCGACGGCCACTCGTTCACCGGGATTCAATCCTCTCTGGATAACCCACATCGAATCAGTGCGCTGTCCGACTTGCACGGCACGCATGCTGACGAGGTTGTCCTTATCGACAACAGCAACGCTATAGCTGCCCTGCTCCTGGTTCACGGCGGCTTGGGGAATGAGCATGGCGTTCTGCTGCTCTCGGATCATGGCGCGGACCTTGCCATACTGCCCGGGGCGGAGAACATTTCCGGGATTCGCAAACAGAGCCGCCAATTGAATTGCGCCGGTATTTTGATTTACCTGTCGATCCGCAAAGTAGAATTCGCCCGGATGCGAATATGTGGTTCCATTAGCGAGGATGAGTTGCAGCTTCCAGTGATCCTTGTCTGGGTTCGAGATCCGCTTCTGGAGCGCGAGATACTCCTGTTCGCTGACAGCGAAATAGTCTCTGATGGGATCGACCGTTGAAACTGTAGTCAACACTCCGCTGCTGGTGTTTACCAGATCCCCTACCTGTGCCTGCGCAGCACCGGCGATGCCGTCAATCGGGGAAACAATGCGTGTGAAACCGAGGTTGATGCCGGCGGTTTCGACTCCGGCTTCGCTGACCTGAATTTGAGCCTCCGCAGAAGCAATGGCAGCTTCTGCGGCGAGCACCTGGTTTTTGTTGGCGCGGTTCGTCTGATCTGCGTTATCGAAGTCTTGTTTGCTGACCGCATCGACCGCTGCCAGAGGAGCATACTTGTCTACATTGAGCTGACTCATTTGCTGGTTCGCCTGGGCTGTAGCGCGTTGCGCCTGATCCTGAATCAGTTGCGCCTTTGCCTGAGCAAGCTGCGCCTTGGCCTGGTCAAGTGCCGCCTGGAATGGTCGAGGATCGATCTCGAAGAGGAGTTCTCCCTTCCGGACGTAGGACCCTTCCTTATATTTCCGAGTGAGCAGATAGCCGGTGACCTGCGCTTTTACGTCTGCATTCACCTGTCCGGTGAGAGTCCCGATCCATTCTCCATAAACGGGAACGTCTCTCTGCTCGACGGTTGCAACCTCTACAAAAGGCTGTGGGGCCTGCACCGAGGCCTTGGCCCCCGAGCGTGTCAGAACAATGAGCAGTAGGCCCGCGAGAAGGGCACCTGATACCCACGCCATGTGCTTCGGTTTCAGAACGGAATCGATCTTCATTTGTTATTTCTCCTGCATATGGTCGGTCGCATGTTCTCGGCAAAATCGTATTCGATGTGGAGGACAATGCCGCTCATGTCGTGCCGCACAACGATTTCTGCCGCTTCTAACGCTCTCAAACTTGCTCGGAGCGCTTTCGGTAAGTGAATCGGCGGTTTTGCAACAATCAGCCGTCCCCCCGCTATTTCGATTGCTACATCGACGTTGCCTAGACTCGTCGAATGAGTGAATGGCTTCCACAAGTTCAGTTACTCGGACATCATCTCGAATAAGGCAGGCGATTCTTCTGCAAGAGGTTGTTCTGTCGCCTTGTCCAGGGAAGGGGGTAGTCTCAGGGCGGCAGCAAACAGGAAGGCGTGTAGTCCGCAGAGAAGAACAAAGGCAGCGGTAAATGCGCTGGAGAGGCTGGCGCTGGACTGTGCCATTCCCAACCTCCATCCCAGGAAGGTCGCGCAGAGCGTAGTCAAAGTCGGTCCGCCGAGACGTTGCACAATGTTGAGCGATGTTGACGCCATTGGCAGGTCTTGTTTCCTCACAGAAGCGTATGCAGCCGAGATGGAGGGAATGCCGACCGCGCTGAGGCCCATCCCACGCACAAAGAGAGCACACGCGAGCACGGGGAGTACAAGTCCGTGACTGGCCAGCCATATAAAGGGCAGAGTGGCTGCGAAGGCCAGAAATGCGCCTCCAGCCGATACCTTTCGTATCCCGAACCGCTGCGTCAGGGCTCCCATCCATGGATAGGAACAGATCATCCCCACTCCAAGCGGGGCCAGCAACCAGCCCGTCGCACTCGGTGATTGGCCACAGGCGCGGATGAGATAGATCGGAATCAGCATTTGGCCCGCGAACGAGATTCCGTTCGACATGAACTGCGCGGTGGCGGACGCAGAGAAGGTTTTTCTCTTGAATAGCTGAAGATCGATGAGCGCCTTGTCTCCTTTTCGAATGGCCATCCTGAAGAAGGCCGCAAGCAGAACGATGGAAGCTAGGAGAGCCGTAAGACCGATACGCTCGACTAGATGATCCGACCCATACAGGAAGAGCACGAGTCCAGGAGAGAGCAGGGCGAAGCCAGGAAGATCGAGTTCTCTTGATCTGGTCTCTTTGCGATCATTGGGCAGAAAGAGAACCGCCAGGATGATTGCCAATACACCGACCGGCAGGTTGACCAGGAAGAGCCAGCGCCAAGAGGCGTGTTGCAGAATGGCACCGGCGATGACCGGGCCAAGGATCGGCCCCATCAGGATTGGCACAGCCGCGTAGCCCATGAGGCGCGCCATATGCTTTCCGGCAGCACGCGCCATCATGATCTGCGTCAACGGAGCCATCAGGCCGCCGCTCATGCCCTGGAGGATGCGAAATCCGATCAGGGAGTTCGCGGACCAGGCCAGCCCGCATAAAGCTGAGGAGAGCGTGAAGACTGAGAAGCACAAGAGGTAGAGAGATTTGGCTCCAATGCGCTCCACCAGCCAACCGTTGAGCGGGAGCATAAGAGCGAGTGCCAGAAGATAGCCGCTGGTGACCCATTGAATCGCCGTGAGGCTGCTATGCAGATCCACGGCGAGACTGGAGAGGGATACGTTAACGATGGTTGCGTCAAGCTGCGCGAGAAAGGAGCCCAGGACCGCGACCGATGTGATCTTCCACACCAACGGGTCAAGCCGGACGGTGTCGCTGGAGTTCTTAGGCATAAGCGGCTAGGACCTCACCGGTGGTCCGGACTCGCGTGAGACGAGGGAAGATCTCTTCAAACGCGTAGCGGTGTTGTTCGGCGTCCTGGGCGGAGCAGGCGTCTTCGACCAGCACAAAGGCAAATCCCAGTCCGGTGCCCTGCCGCGCGGTGGACTCGACGCCTACGTTGGTAGAAATGCCGGTCAAGACGACCGTGTCGATGCCGCGGTTCTTGAGCTGCTGCTCCAGATCGGTGTCGGCGAAGGCGCCCCAATGACGCTTAGTAATGAGGATGTCGCCGGGCTGAAAGCCAGCAGAAGCAGCGATCTCCGACGCGACGGCGGGAAGTGGCTTGTCGCCCAGGTTGGGCGGCTGGTCGACGGGAAGCTTCAGGAAATCGTTTAGATCGACACGCACGTATATAACTGGGGCGCCCTTGGCGCGGAAAGCGTTCGCGAGCTTCACGGAATTTTCGACAACCTTATCGGCACTGTGCGGCGCAGGGGTCATGCCGAGAACGGCATTCTGCAAATCGATGAGGACGAGTGCGGTCTTTTGGGGGTCGAGCTGAAGTTCTGCCATGGGTTCCTCTTTATTGAAGATATTGTGAAAGCGAGGCGAGCCTCGCTTTATCTGGATTTTATAATACGAGGGTTCCCTCGTTTTTGCCAAATCCCGTTCGCGTCGCACCACAGTTGGCATGAACCTCCGAGCTGTCATTACTTCGCCACATCCACAAAGAACGTCGAACTAAGGATGTTGCACCATTCGGACGATATAGATTGCGGCACCCGCCATGATCGCCAGAAGCCCGAGAACGATATACACCACAAGAGAAATGGGAAGATCATCGAGGTCGTCCTGTTTGTGTTTCGCTCCTTGCCGTTTCATGTTCTTCCTTTCATGCCAGATCGATTCATAGACGGGATTATCGCCAAGCTAAAGATAGATCGACAGTGCGTGGAGGGCTTTGTCGAATAGGCTGCTAAATTTCCCTACAAGAGGAATAACTTCGGATCAGGGATTCGACCACCCCCGGCGCACGAGCGTTCCTCCCAGAACAACGGACGCAACCGCCGTGCCCCGCAGCAACGGAACATATCCAAATCCCAACCACTCGAAGCGCACAGAGGATGCCTCTTGGCTAAAGCTGGTGTAAATCCCGTCGATTCCAAATAAGACGCACGCTACCCCGAGCAAGCAGCAGAACCACATTGCTACTCCTGTCCAATTTGCGGGTGCAATGTTTTCCCTGTCCGTTGTTGCAGTGGTCTCGATCCTCCCCTCGCCGTTCTCTCTGCGCTTTTGAGAACGTGCTATTGGGCCTTCGGAGAGTTTGTTCGCCGGGGCTTTAGTTGAGCATCCAGATAGGATTACGAGTTGTCGTCTACTGTCGGTTGCAATCACAATCTCTCCCTCTTTCTTCCGAACGCATCGAATATTTGTTGTCTCCGTGTTTACGGGAACCTCACTGCGTCTTAGGTGGCGACGGCGCAATCACGATAACGCGAGTGCATCCTCGTGTATACAGTTGACACAATGCGAGGACTTCCTCGCGTTTGTCAAATGAGGATGGTGAAAGGCAACGGACGACAACATGGGTGAGGCGCGTGTATGAGCGGAAACGCGACTCTGCCTACAAATTTCCGCCACGGCAAACGCAGAGATTCGATCTCAGAAAACGGAGCTTATGAGAGGTGCCGTTCATAGAGCCTGGCAGAGAACCATTGCTTGAAGTGCGTGCATCCAACTTAGTCTCTCTGGACGTCCGATCCTGCATCGAGATAGGGACTGTACCGCAGCAGGATCGTTCGATACGAGGAAGTTCATGCGATCACTTCCGCAAGACATCACTAAGATAATTCGCTAGAGCCTTCTTGAACTCCCGGATGATAAATGGATGGCGTTTGGCGTCCGATTCTGCGCAAACGTTTATCATTCCCCGCATGAGTTGGATGGCGACGTTTGCAGCCAGAAGTGCCTCGTCCTGCGACAACGAAGGCTTTTTCGCAACGAATGCCTTACTGAACTGCGCTCGAAGATTGCTTCGAGATGCAGCATCTCGTTTCATCTGAATAGGGGCCGTCAGCAATGGGAGGTATCCGGGGCGTTTAGCAGCAAAATCTGACATCCGGGCCATCAGTCGCTCTGCGAATTCTGCAGCCGAAAGGGTCTTGGCTTCCTTGAATAAGGGTGTCCATACTCCCTCGATCTCTTGAGAATATTGTCGATGTAGAGCCAACGCTAGAGTTGGCTTGTCGGGGAAATAACGATACAGTCCGCCGATCGAGGAGCCAGCCCGCTCTGCAATAGCTGTCATCGTTGTCGCCTCGTATCCTACCTCAGCAAACAGGCCAGCGGCGGTATCCAGATACTCCGCGACTCGACGTGAAGACCGCTGCTGTTGTGGGACCGGGCGTTCGATGGGAAAGGAAGGCGAGGGCATTCTCGTATATTACTGCATCCCGCAGCGCGATAGGGTAGCAGATGGTCACGCTTGGCCTCAAGAAGACCTGCGGCAACGACGTGACCAGCTTCGCCATGGCAATCGACTGTCAGGCGCAACTTTAGTTGACTCTAAGCATGAAGTTTGCGTCGGTGTACTCATCTTCAATCAACGGAACAAGTTCCGAACGATGGTTAAGATTCGTTCTGGGAGGATCACTTTCTGAACCGCTAGGCTTAAAGAGCCTAATCCCCAGCTTGGCATGGCTCTCAGTAGATGAGCTGAGAGCCGTTGTAACGGGATGCCCCTCGGCCTTCCAAGCATTGAGCCCACCGTCGAGTACGAATACGTTTGCGATACCGCGACGCAGAAGAGCGAGTGCCACGCGAGCGCCTGTAAATTCCCGAGGTGAAGAACAATACCGCTTTCGCCGCGACCCTGCAGCCCGAAAGGCTTCACGAGTCGCAATCGCAAATGCCTTTCAGGCGAAGAATCCGTCGCTTTCGAAGGAACAGTCTCTACTTGCTGCAAATGCATCTCTCCAGATAGTCAGAGGCATGATGGCACTCTATGAGGAGGCAGATTCCAAAGGCAAAGTCCTCGTTGTGGCTGAGTTTAAGAAGTTGCTGACGTTGTATCTGGGAAGCGTATTGTCCGAAGACGAAGCGTCGGCCAAGTAGAGCCCAAATTCCTGCATTTGATTGCGGCCATTGCATGGGGGCACACAGTTTGGTCTCGATAGCCGACAAGTGTTCCCCTAATCCCACCCAGATCTCTGTTGATGCCAACAGTCCTTTGCAAGTTTCCAGGATTCATCGTCCTGGAAAACGTGCCTCGATTTGGCATCAACCGAGAATGCCGCAAATTCGATTTCTCGATCACAAGAGTCTTATAGCTCGGTCCGTCCATTCCACTCGGTTCCTTTACGGTGCCTCGCCCTTTAAGGTTTCTCGCCAGCAACGCGGTGTAAAATCGTCAACCAAGTGAGCGCCGGCCTTTCATGTTTCTGGAGCGGGAAAGGCGGGAGTGCCAGCAACTGCCGCGCCGTGACTGCTAAGGCATTTTCGGAAATACTGAGGTCTTTTTTGGCACCAATGGAAGTCGCCGCTTCCTGTTGGTCGCGGCTATTCGCGTGGTGCTTTCTGGTCTACACTATTTGCGAAAATGCGATAGATCCCGGAAAGGCAGGGGAGGTCATTCAATGGCAGTGAGACATCTCTCAGCCGCGATTCTGCTGATTTCATTCTGCAGCTCTCGATGCATCGCACAAGACGAACAGCGATTCACGTTGAAGGGCACCATTGTCACGCCCTCTCAGGTTCTGTCCGACGGCGCCATTTCCATTCTTGGAAGTCAGATTGAGGGCGTCCGCGCAACTGTCGCCGGGGTACAGGGCTCCATCGTGGAGACCGACAGCTTCATCTTCCCCGGACTGATTGACCTGCACGATCACATCACCTGGAACTTGCTTCCGCGTTGGAGACCCAACCAATTGTTCATGAACCGTTACGAATGGCAGCAGAAGGCAGCGTATTCAATCGCGCTCGACCAACCACATTACTCGATCTCTGCGGATCATGAACTGGCATGTGACGCCGACCGCTTTGGCGAAATCAAGGCCATCGTGGGCGGAGCGACTTCGGTGGTAGGCGGTCTGGCTCCCACATCCGGTAGCAATGACAACGCATGCATCCTCGGTCTGACGCGGAACCTCGATATCTACGCTGGATTCCCGGACAGCGTCCTCAATAAGGAAAAGGTCTGGTACGTAATTTTCCCGCTTGAAATGTCACTAGCTGCAACCGTTGCGGTTCGCTCAGGCCTCGATTCGGGCGCAGTGAAAGCACTGCTTGTGCACGCGGGCGAAGGAAAGCCAACGGACGCTGCCGCCGCACGGGAATTTGCGATGCTGGCCAAGAACGGCGATGGCTTCCTGCGTCCCGGTGTGTCTGTTATCCACGGAGTCGCTTTCAATGCCGCGGATTTCAAGCGGATGGCGAAGGCCGGTGTGGGCCTGATCTGGTCTCCGCGCAGCAACATTGAACTCTACGGAGGCACAACCGATGTACTCTCGGCGAAGGCCTCCGGGGTCAAAATCGCTCTTGCCCCTGACTGGAGTCCAACCGGAAGCGACGGGATGATTGAGGAACTGAAGTATGCCTCAACCTGGAATGCAGCCCAATACCCGCCGGTATTTGAAAATGGAGAACTGGTGAATATGGCAACCATTTTCCCGGCTCAGCTCGCAGGCGCCGACAAACAGATCGGATCGCTGGCCAAAGGAATGTATGCGGACCTTCTATTAATTCGAAGAAACGTTACAGATGCGAACCGGGCATTGCTGTATGCAAGTCCAGCCGATGTTCGATTGGTGGTGATCGGAGGTGTGCCCATTTATGGCGACGCGGACTTGATGGACCGTCTTCTGCCGCAGCGCGAGCTCGAGCGTTTGACGGTGTGCGGAGTGTCCAAGAAACTTTATATCAAGCCCCAACCGGGAATTCCTGAAACCGCAAAGACGTTCAAGCAGATCTCTGGTGAACTCCAGTCGAAACTGTCGGAATGGGGAACATCGTTGGCGGAACTCGCACCCTGCGACGGTTCTAATCTAAAATAATCTGCTTTGCAGCAATATTCGCTTCGATAGTGAGTCGCACGCATCTCTGTCGCTTCAATCCTCGGTGGCTACCTGCGGATTTAAGAAAGAGTCCGGGTGCAAACCCGCCTTCGTGATATCAGGGCAACCCATGATTCCAGCTCTCCATCCACCTGGAGACGGAATGAGTCGGGCTTGACTGGTCATTTCAGAGCCCGTCAGCTAAGTTAAAATCCGGGGTACGGCAGCCGCATAGCGCTCGTCGCTACGGGACCTCGAACCCTCACATAACCCCAATCTGTTCCAGCAATCCGACCAAGTCGTAGAAGAGCTTCTCTTCGACGATCTCGCCGTCCTTCCAGTGCGCCACCGTACAGAAGTCAATGTGAAATTTCTTGTTGGTCGGCGCGATCATCTTACCGTCGGCACCTTTCATCGGACCGGTCATCGTGCCCGTAAAGTCCGCGACGGTGCACGTCCAGTCGCCCTGCGCTATCTCAACTTTATAAGGATGATTGATCAGATGGTTGTCGGGAAACGTCCTGAAAAACTCGACCGATTCCGCCTTGTGATTGTTGCGCCCCCGCGTAGGCTCTGCGTGGCCAGGCCAAAACACAACGGTATCCGCGGTATGCCGTTTTTCAAACGTCTCCCAGTCCTGCGCGTTCCATGCATTATCAAGTGTCCGCATCAGCTCAATATTGCTCAGCCTCTTCGTTTCTGGCATGTGACCCTCCAACTGCACCGCAGAGCACGCATGGTAAAGCCTATGACGAGCGGTTCCCGATCTATGTCTTCGGGCAAAATTGCGAACCGTTACTATGTCGCTCTCATACTTCGCCAAAGGATGCTGCAAAAGCGACTATACGCTCTCATCGGGAAACGAGGAAGACAGACAGCTCCTTGATCCTGCCGGTGGCTATGATTGGCTTTTCAGCATTCACTGATCAATATCGACTGAGATCGAAGGGAATCAGAACCAACCGAGGATGCGATGACGAAAGCAATCGTGATATCCGGGATCCTTCCATGACCTCAGCGATGCATTGCTCGGACCAGCGGCATTTAGGGCGATACGATCTCCACAAACTCCAGTTCGGCCCCCCGGCTGGCGCGCAGATCTACGATCTCGAGACCGAACCATTCACCGTTGATCCATTACTTCGTTCGAGGTCCCGTCCCCGCAATTGGTAGATGCCAACCGCGAAATATCGCCATGATTCTGAGCCAGAAGCATAGAAGTGCGCCTGCAATCATGAATGCAAAAGGCGCGTAGTGCAGCACATGCCCTACGACCACCACAATACCGGCAACGAGCGCTGCGACAGCATAGAGATCAGCCCGGAGTACAGTAGGAGTTTCATTTACGAGAACATCACGGAGCATTCCGCCGCCAATGCCAGTCAACATTCCCATAATTGCAGCCATCACGGGATTGAGTCCGGCGGTCAACGCTTTTTGCGTACCAGTGACGGCGAACAGAGCCAATCCCGCGCCATCGAATAAGAGCACGGGCCTGCGCTGCACGTCGATCTTGGGATACCACAAGAACGTCACAAAGCCGGCCAGGATACAGACTCCCAGATAACGCCAGTCGCGGATGGCTCCAGGGGGAACGGCACCGATCAGCAGGTCGCGTGTAATCCCGCCTGCATTTCCTGTTGCGAAGGCAAGAACCATCAAACCGAACAAATCCAGCTTGCTCTTTACACCGGCTGCTGCACCGCTGAGTGCGAAGACGAACGTACCCAGCAGGTCGAGCACAATCAGAAAGGGGCCGGCCAGGTGTCGCCCGTGAATCAGAATTTCGTTCATGATGTCAGCCAGGCGTTCGCCGCGACCACTAGGGCCTTCACCCCTGTCTCCAAAGTGGGGTGGATGACCGGTGCAAAGCGCGGATTGTGATTGGTCGGAAGCGAACTAATCGTACCGTCCCTTTTTGCCTTCGCATAAACCACAGGATCGTCACCGCCAAAGAACCAGTACACTGCTGGAGCGTGCCATTCCGCTCCAAAGCATCCGAAGTCTTCGCTCGCCATTGTGGGCTTCGTTTGTTCTACTGAGCCGTCAGGGAAGTTGTGACGGAATGCCTCAACAACCTTCTCTGTTGCATCGGAATCGTTCGTTACGGATGAATATCGGTCCAGCGATGTGATCTCCGGTGGCTTAGGTGCACCAGACGCCACTGCCTCTGCATTGACGATCCGTTCAATGGCCGCGAGCACATGTTTGCGGACCCCCTCATCGAAGGTACGCACATTCAACTTGATGATTGCTTCGTCAGGAATGACGTTCTCCTTTGTGCCAGCCTGGAGAGCCCCAATGGTCACCACGGCCGAATCCGTAGGCGCGACTTCCCGGGATACGATCGTTTGCAGCCTTATCACGGTCGAGGCGGCCATGACGACGGGATCGATGCTGGCCTCGGGCATCGAGCCATGAGCACCACGCCCAAACATTCGAATTTGCAGGCTGTCAGCAGAGGAAGTTACAACCCCCTTACGCCAATCAAGGTGCCCGGATGGCAAGCTCATCACATGCTGGCCAAGTACGACATCGGGCTTCGGGAATTGCTTAAAGAGTCCGTCGTCGATCATCGCCTGCGCGCCCTGCGCCGTCTCCTCACCTGGTTGAAAGACTGCCATGAGCGTTCCCTGCCAGCTATCGCGGCTCTTGGCAAACAGCGAGGCTGCCCCAATCAAGCAGGCGACGTGCATGTCGTGTCCGCAGGAGTGCGCCACCGGCGCGGCCTTGCCATCTAGGCCTGTCGTTGTAACTGTACTGGCATAGGAAAGACCGGTCGCTTCCTTGATAGGTAGAGCATCCATGTCAGCGCGCAGCATTACGGTGGGGCCATCTCCATTGCGCAAAATACCGACGACTCCCGTCTTGCCGATACCCGCGGTGACCTCAAAGCCGTTGGCCTTGAGATGACTCGCCGCGATTTCAGCGGTTCGCTTCTCCTGCATCGACAATTCGGGGTGAGCGTGTACGTCTTTGTAGACCGCTTCCAGTTGCGGAAGTAACGCGTCAAGATTCAAAAGGATCTCCGTTGGCTGTTTTCCCGGCATTATGTGCGACTCCTGTACGGCGATGCAGCGTTTCCTGGGGGACTACAAGGAGCTAGAGAACGAATTGGATTTCTTTTCGCATACCGGATAGTGCAGGCAAAAAACTTTCCTAAATCAAGCTGGCACGACAACACCGAGTCGATGCTCCTAATTATGGAACATCGAGGGTCCGGAGTTCCATATGCCCTTACTGCTGAAAGGAACAAATTGGACTGATCGTCATGCTGCGATCGTCGGTTCCCCGGCTCGGTGGGCCACCGACAGCCGTGGGGGTCGGCGGGTGTTCGCCCATCTGCCTGGGCATTGCCCTCGGTTGACGGTAACAGGGCTTACCGTAAACCCACGGCTGTCCGCACATACTTTTTCTGCAACCGTTATCATCAAAGCTGATGCTTCAGATTCGACGTATGTGAGGATTGCTGGTGTCAGTTTCTGCAAATCGTGTTTGGCGACAATTACCAAATGAGATCCGAGTGGCCGTATGCCAGACTTTTTGGGCTGAGTCAAAGGGCGCGGAGAAACAGTTTCTTATTGCCTCTCTTGCGAAAGCAAACAAACTGCGTGAGGTCTTTGTCCGCAAAGCTCCGATTGAGCGGCTGGTCAACTGGACGGCGGCAACCCAGTCACTTCCTGATCCGATCGTGGATGACCTGCTGAAGAAATATCTTCTCCACGAGCATCGTGCCGTTATTGTCAGCTTTCTTGACTTGCTCAACGTTCCCCATTCCGAGGGAATGATCGAGGAGAACTTTGATTACGCCAGCCTGACAAATGAACGCGTTCAGGAGGCTGCCCGTAGTTTGCTTGCATCGGCAGATCGCATAGGCTCCGAACTTTACCTGAAGTACCTCGTGCTTCAAGGTGGACCCTGGGCTGGGATTGAAGAAGTCCTGCCGACAACAGAGTAAAAGCCGCTGGCAAGTTGTCCACTTCATCTTCTGTGGCACCGGCGTGCTCTACGACTGGGAGTTTGGAAACTATGACGTTTCCGATTGGCCTGTCCTGAGTTCTGTGCCTTGATTGTTGGCGAATTCTCGAATGAAGCCAACAGGGCTTAGCTCATTTCGAGTTGCTTCCATTCGAACAGCGGTCCGAATCGATCATTCACGGGCTTCTCAAGGTTCTGCTTGCACCCCAGGTAACGCTCTGTGGTCAAGACTGAGGCGTGCCCAAGAAGAAACTGGATTTGCTCCAGTTCGCCACCGCTGACGTGACACAGCTTGGCGCAAGTTCGGCGCAAATCGTGCGGGGCGAGGTGATCGAGTTCGAGGCGGCTGGCACAGTTCCGAACGGCATACCAAACGACGCTCTCGGTAATCCCGTGGCCCCAGGCCGATCCGTGCCGACTCACAGCCCTGAAAACACGTCCTTCTGCAATATTTGCCGCCATCATCCATCTGTCCACGGCGTTCTTCACCCAAATAGGCATTGGCACAGTGCGGATGTGTCTCCCCTTTCCGACCAGGTCGACGATCGCCCAGTGGCCTTGACGAATCTGAATGTCTTCCTTCCGCAGCGAAGACACTTCCGCTCTCCGAAGTCCGCACCCGAGTAGGATCGAGATCATTGCCAGATCACGACTGCTCCGGAGGCTGTCGCCATCTGATTTCGATAAAAGTGATCGCGCCTGCTCAAGGGTGAGCCAATTTCCCGCGCGCACACTCAATTGTTTGACACCTTTAACGCGCCGGATGCCCGCCGCAAGTTCAGGGCTCAGTAGGCCGGAATCCGCAGCTTCCTAGGCCAGCCTACGAACGGCCGCAAGTCCTTGGTTGATGGTACCCGCCGCGAGACCGAGCGATTCCAAATACAAGCGGAATCGCAACACTACGTTGCGATTGAGCGCCAAGCGCGGTTCCGAGCAGTACCAGGTGATGAATTGCTCCATTGCGAACTTGTAATTTCGCCGTGAGTTGGGCGAACTCAGGCTAGAGAGGACCGCGGACTTCGAATGGTCCAAATCAGGTAGACGGAGGACGATCTTCCTTCGAATGGGCTTCCTGCTCTTTCTTCGCATACAAGCAGCCTCCTCGCTACTGGCATGCCGAAAAGATACACGCCTTCATACCGGGTTTTGAGCTTGGTGAGTCGGCGAGCGCACAGGCGATTATGCGTTGAATGAGGACCCGAGTCTATTTAGAAGCTCACGCCCACCTGCCCGTTATCTCTTGGGGGCCGGCTTCGATCTCAAACCCGACTTCATCGACGGGTGCAGATGGGCTGTACAGGCCAGAGTCCGACCAGGTACAGGGTTGGGATTCACGGGTACGGGTCATCGTTGAGAACGTCTCTCTTTACACGGTTCGCGGCCGGCTTGAACCGTCTGATGGCTGATGCTCACCGGCGGCGGTTCGCAGTCCTGCTGGTCTGGAAGGTCGAGCGGTTCGGCCGGTCGCTTCGTCACCTTGTCAACGCACTCGCCGACCTCGATGCCGCTGGCGTCGTGTTCGTCTACGTGCTTGACAACCTTGACCTCAGCACCCCTTCTGGGAGGCTGATGTTTCAGGTCGTGGGCGCCATGGCTGAGTTCGAACGGGCACTGACTCAGGAGCGTGTGCGTGCAGGACTGCGGCTCGCCCGGATGAAGGTCAAGAAGTTGTGGCGTCCACGTAGCGGCGTGAACCCGGAACCGGTCTCCACCCTGCGTGTGGCCGGCGCCTCGTGGCCGGTCGTCTCCGGGCGGCTGGGCATCGGCGTCGGTAGGGCCGTTCGAGCGCTACAGAGTTGTTCCAAAAAAAGCCATTGGAAGATGGACGGGGTTTAGGGCTTTATCTGATTCAGAACAGCCGAAAGCGATGAAGCTGAGCCGAACTCATCGGTGGAGGCGACTTCATCGACAGCCGGGAATACCGGGCTGCCGGGGTGACCATAGCTCAACGCTTTCGGAGTTCTCGGCGTAGAAATCAGCATCTGTGGTTGCACGCACAGGCTCCTGCATCCCAGGTGCGCAGTAGGCCTATTACCTGAGACCAGTCGCGGGAAGCATTGAATTCGCCGGAGCCTCTGACAGCCGACGATTTCTCTTGCATGTTTCCCGGTACTTCCCTCTTTGTAATTCATCCGCCTCTGCCTTCAGATTTGCCGAGGGGTGCGAGGCGAACGAGGTGAGCCGAGCCTCAGGCAGTTCAAATCTGCCCGTCCCGCCCCATTCAACTCCACTTAGATTCCATCCTCAATCCGCCGATGTATACCGCCCTCCCAGCGATAGAACACACCGCGACGACTTTGATCGCGAAGCCGAATCATGCGCTGTAGCTCGTGAACATGCGCGCAGGGGCTGTGCAGTGGTCTCAGAACCTGATAGCCTTTGACGGCAACATCGTCGGCCCCACTTCCCGACAACGGACCGACGCGAGCAACCGAACGGACAAGGACCAATGGCGATTCCAATCAGTGGCACTGCGACTCATTCCTCTCCGCATGCGCACCACACTAATTACAGCGCCATGGCCATGGTAACGACGCTGTTCTTTGCATGGGGCTTCTGTACTGTCTTGAACGATGCTGTCATTCCGCATCTTCAGTCCATCTTTGAATTGAGCTATGTTCAGGCGTCTATGATTCAACTCGCCTTCTTTAGCTCCTATTTCCTTTTTGCGCTGCCGGCCGGCAAACTCGTAGAGAGTATTGGCTATAAGCGCACCATGGTTGTCGGCCTCCTGATGATGGCAGCGGGCGCATTGCTCTTCGTGCCTGCTGCGTCCTTCGCCACTTACGGATTCTTCCTGGGGGCCGAGGTGGTTTTGGCGGCTGGAGTAACAATTCTGCAGGTCGCAGCAAATCCCTACGTCACTATCCTGGGGCCGCCGGAGACAGCGTCGAGCCGCCTGAATCTGACCCAGGCTTTCAACACACTGGGGGATAGTGTGGCGCCTTATGTTGGAGGAGTGCTGATTCTCGGAGGCTCCGTCGCAGCCACACACAGTTCCGCGCTGCAAGGCGCAGCTCTCAACGCTTTTCGCATTCAGCAGGCCGCTAACATCAAACTGCCATTTGTTGCGATTGCTAGCGCGGCGACTGTTCTCGCGTTGGCGGTGGCTATGTATCGTTTTCCTCACCTTGCAGTGACGCAGGACTTTCGTCCCGCCAGTCTCGACGTCCGCAAGGAAAGCATCTGGGATCACCCGCACCTATATCTTGGTGCGATCGCCATCTTTGTTTACGTTGGCGCGGAGGTCTCCATCGGCAGTTTTCTGGTCAAGTACTTTGCCGACCCCCAGATTGCCGCCTTACCTCTGGAAAGAGGAGCGAAGTTCGTCACGTTCTACTGGTTAGGAATGATGGTGGGGCGGTTTATCGGCTCTGCGGCCATGCAGCGCGTGGCGGCCAACCAGATGCTCGTTGCAAGTGGGGTTGGCGCCTGCCTTCTTGTGTTGGCATCGCTGCTTGGTTCAGGTTACTTCGCCATGGTGACGATTCTGGCCGTGGGCCTCTTCAACTCGATTCTGTTTCCCACCATTTTCACTCTCGCCGTGACCGAGTTGGGACCTCTTACAGGACGAGGATCAGGTTTGCTGGTCCAGGCGATTGTCGGCGGAGCGGTGTTTCCGGTGATGATGGGATTTCTGGCTGACAGATACGGGATCCATCGTTCGCTCTTGATGCCTTTGCTCTGCTATCTGTTTGTGATTTATTACGGATGGAGAGGTTATCGGATTGTGCCGGCAGAGCCGCAAGCGCATTTCGAAATAGTAGACGACTAGCTAGGGGAATCAATCAGCCGGAGTTCTCTGACTCTGCAGTGGATGCGGCCGGAGCATGTTGCAGCGGAAGGCCTCGAAACGGCGCTATCTCTTGTGCGCGCGTTGACTCGCCGCTGGTGCCGCGCCGGAAGTTCGGCATAGATTTCGAACTGTATTGCTAGAACGGGAATCGGTGGTGGCCACACGTGCGAGGCTGGAGCTTGTGCGCTTCTCTTCGATGGCGATTCCGTTCTCCTCAAGCCATGCTTCCCATCTCTCCAACTCGGTGGCCGGAATCGCGAAAGCGATGTGCAGCTCGCCATCTCCATCATGCGGGGAAGGGATGTGGAACGAACCACCCTTCTTAAACAGCAATAGGACCTGACTTTCGCCGGCTTGCATCGCACAACCGCGCTCTCCGAAGTCGCTGACCATGCGAAAACCGAAAATTTTCGCATAGAACCGTACTGAAGTGGAGACATCCGACCGGAACTCAAAATCTCAGATCTCTCCCGTCTGCGACTTTTCGGTGGGCGCATTAGCGATAATGCATCAACTACGAAGCTCCCGCGTTAATTCTTCGCCATCAAAGGTGCGGAACGCGGAAGACACAGTAGTACAGAATCTGCTCGAAAGTGCATGGAGCGTCCCGTGGGCCTGTCAAGACGTAACACAGTGTCCTTTAGTGAGTCAGCTCCTTGATGGGGCAAAAACTGGAAGACTCCTCCTTCAAAACAGCAAGCCCGATCAAGCGCGTACGCAGACGTCCGCCTAAATTGTCTAAAGTAGAGACCTGCTTATGAGGTGGCGCGATGAATTCAATCCCCGGCAGCCCCGTTGAAAGAGCGTTGTGGTTTATCGAGAGCCACTTCGGGCGCGACATCAACTTAGATCAGATCTCGGAAGTGGCCTGTGTATCCCGATATCACATGTCGCGAATGTTTGCGATAAGCACGGGGATTCCGGCAATGCGTTACCTGCGAGTACGGCGATTGAGTGAAGCGGCGCGAGCACTGTCAAACGGCGCTCCCGACATTCTGTCCGTAGCGCTCGATGTCGGATACGGATCGCATGAAGCTTTTACGCGAGCATTTCGGGAGCAGTTCGGAGTCACCCCAGAGTCGGTGCGCACGCAGGGGCACCTCAATAATCTGCAATTAACGGAGGCGATGAAAATGGAAGCAAACCTATTGAATGCGTTGGACGCTCGTTTCGAAAAAGGACGTGTGCTTCTGATTTCCGGAAGGGGCTCGCGCTATAACTGCGGGAGCACGATGAGCATTGCGGCACAATGGCAGGGCTTTGTGCCACATATAGGGAACATCGCGGGACAGGTCGGCGGCAAAGCGTACGGAGTGATGTGCAACTTTGATGAAGACGGAAATTTCGATTACATCTGCGGCGTAGAAGTGAAGGACTTCTCACACGTCTCCCCGGATTGGGCCCGCGTTCGAGTTCCCGCACAGGAGTACGCAGTATTCACACACTCCGATCACATCTCGACCATACGGAGCACTTGGAGAACGATCTGGAGCAAATGGCTGCCGGAATCGGGCAGAGAGGTGGAAGACGCTCCGAACTTCGAACTCTATGGAGAAAAGTTTGATTCTGTGACAGGCCGAGGTCTCGTGGAAATATGGCTGCCCTTAAAAAGAGAACGATAACAACTCGCAGCCGGCGTCCAGAAGCTCGCAAAGCGAAAAGGAGTGTAAACGATGCGAACAATAATCGGCAGCGCCAAATGGATCAGCGGGTTTTTACTGATCGCATCTGCAGGGATGTTCACGGTCCACCCCGCCAGGGCTGCAGCCCGCCCGGCCAATAACGGCCCAACCAAAGAAAATGCACTCGCGGCGGAAAAAGAACTCGCGCAAGCGATGCGGGCCAACGATGCCGATGGAGTCTGCCGCTTGCTGGACCCGGACTGGACAGTTGTCGACGGTAATGGCGGACTCAACGACAGGGAAAGCGTCTGCGCTGCGATCAAGGCGGGCAACTTTACGCGAAAGACCTATGAGCCGGACCTGGCGGATGCCCGAGTACGCGTCTATGGCAATATCGCAACTATAACGTTTCATCTCTCGCTCTCGGGTCCTTTCGAACATAAGACCTTTTCGGGCAAAGAGGTCGAGACTGACGTCTTGCGGTGGGAGGACGGCGGCTGGAAATGTGTCCTGACCCACGAGACCAATGTACTCGGCACGCTGGTCGTCGAGTAGAGCTAAGGTCTGTGATCTCGGTCGCAAGAGCTGTGAGAAAGATCGAGAGGAGAAACGCATGTTCCGCGTGGATGTAGATAGCCTGAAGGACTATCTGGATTTCGACCTCGAACGCAAGAGCGATCTTCGCAAATTGGACATGCTCATCAGAAGATCCGCGCCCGGACTCAAGCGATACTTTCACACGGGAACACCCGCAGGAGAGCCAGGGATGCGATTCAAGATGATCGGGTACGGGAAGTTTCAGTACTTAGCTCGAAACGGGCAATACGTAGTTTGGCCCGCCGTAGGTGTCGCACTGCAGAAGAACTATATCAGCGTGTATCTGTCGGTAATGAAAGACGGAGCATCTTTAGTCCAGCTCTATTCCTGCAAGCTGGGTAAACTCAAACTCGGGCGCAATCACTTTAGCTTCAGGACGTACGAAGATCTGGATGTCCGACTACTCGCCTCTCTGCTTGCGGAACGCGAACAGATTTTCCAATCAGATCCCCACCATTGCAATCTTGCCCATGGGGGCACAAGGGCGATCCGAGCTCGTTGACAGATGTGGAGATCCCCTATTCACTGTGCAATGATTCTCGATGGACGTCTTCAGGGAGATAACCGGCCAATTTCCGGGATCATGCCTTACGGCCTGTCGGTAAGAAGTTATATTTTCTTTCAGTTGGATTTTCTTCAGGGGGCGGGGCCCCGCTTCCGGCAGTGATCTTGGCGGGTCGAAGCCAGATGCGGAACCCCTGTGAGGTACGATCCTCTTTGTCTCAGTTTCCGCCGGGCCGGATAAGATTGCAACCGACTGGGCCGAAGACTGCGACAACATTATCTTACGCCGGTGCCCGGTTTGTGATCGGGATTCGATCATTGGTCATGGTCGTCGCCGTAAGCAGGCTCACGATCAGCATCACGACTGGATCTGGATCCATCGCGGCCGCTGCACTGGTTGCGGAAAGACTTTCACCTTTCTCCCGCTGCTCTCTCTTCCTTACACGCATTACAGCCTTGTAGCTCGCAGCCAGGCATTGCTGCTGCGCTTTGTAGAGAACTGTTGCTGGGACAAGGCGTTGCCGAAGCTCAAGGACCCTGATCGATTACCCGATCCATCCACTGTCCGCCGCTGGTCGAGCGGTCTGGACTCGACCCAGCCGACTCTCTCCTTCCTCCGTCAGACCGTCACCCGTATAGCTCATTGGCTGGATCGTGGTGGTCGGACTGTTGACGAAGCAGGATTATTGCCTTGGATAACTCCGGCTTTGCAAACTCTCTGGCCGCTACGTCTCTGAGAAAAACACCTTCACCCACCATCCTTGCCTTGGATAGTTGGCGTCCTGCTCCTACGCTGGGCTCCGGAGGCGAAAAAGCGTTGTGGGCGAAGACGTCGAAGCACTCGAGAGGCGGTTGCCGCTGATTGAGTATCTGCGGCAGTGCAACTGGAAGGGATCTCCTGTGGGCCGCTCCGAGTTTGTTGGACTCTGTCCGTTGCACGAGGAGACCAAGCCCTCGTTCTATGTCAACACGCGCAAGGATATCTTCTACTGCCACGGCTGCGGGCAGGGCGGAGATCTAATTCGCTTTGTCCAGTTGTCTCGTCATCTGTCCTTCCGCCAGAGCCTCGCCTGCCTCGATCTGCAGCCCCGTCCTGCCGTCGATTCCGCAGCGGTGCTGGAACAGGCTGCCACTTTCTATCAGCAGCAACTCGACCACTACCCCGAAGCGATGCGCTATCTCAACCGGCGCGGAGTGCACGATCCCGCCCTGATCAGGGAACTCGAGATCGGTTATGCCCCCGGCGGAAGTCTGCGCCGTCATCTTACGGCACAGGGTCATTCCTTCGATCTGCTACGGCAAGGCGGACTACTCAACGTGAACGGCTCCGACGCTTTTTATCAGCGCATCGTCTTCCCGTTGCGCCAAGGCGAGCACCTCGTCAACCTGTATGGCCGCAGCATCGGAGCCGCCTTCGCGCATCGCTTTCTGCCTGGCACCAAGGGTGGCTTGTATGCATGGGAGAAGGTCCGGCACTATCCCGAGGTCATTGTTGTCGAGGGCCTGTTCGACTATGCCGTATTGCGACAGGCGGGCTTTCAAAACGTCACCTGCTCGCTGGGCACACATCTCAACACAGATCAGTTCCGCCAGTTGTACGACGGCTCGCGAACTGTCCATCTCGCCTTCGACGTCGATGCCAACCAGAGCGGCCAACTGGCCGCCGACCAGTTAGCTCATCGTCTCGGTGCGCACGGCATCACTGCTCGCCGCGTCCTCCTGCCAGAAGGACAAGATCCTAACTCCTTCTTCGTCCAGGGCGGAGACGCGCGGCAGTTCCAGTCTCTCGTGGAGGCCGCGCAGCCATGAAGTTTCGCGTCATCCATCAGAAGACCCCATCAGGCGCACACAGCCCGTTTCAAGTGGTCGAGCAATCCACCGGTAAAGGTGTCGGATGGATTAATCGCTACCTGGATCGCGACTATGTCCGCCGCCTCGCAAACACTTCCCTCTATAGCTACGCAAACAGCCTGTTGCACTTCGTGCGCTGGTGGGAGAGCGTTCATCACACCGGCGATATTTCCAAGGACGACCTCACCGAATCGACCCTGCTTGATTACGTGCGCTTCCAGTCCAGCCTCCAACCTCCGCCTTCTGCACCTACCATCAACGACCGTGTGGCTTGTGCCGATCGCGCCATCCGCAATGAGTTCCCCGATGCTCCCTGTCAGGCCGCGCATGGCTTCCAGCAGGTTTACCTGCACCGCAGGCCACTGGGCCTGGGCCGGCCGCGGTTCGAGCTCAGCAGACTGCGCGTCAGGGAACCCAAGCTTACCATCGTCCCTCTTTCGGTCGACGAAGTGGCTCGCTTCTGGTCCAGCTTCCGCAACGCGCGCGATTTGGCCATCGTGGGCTTGATGCTCATGCACGGACTCCGCTCTGCCGAAGTCATGGCCCTGAACCGCGACGATGTACTGCTCTCGGAGGGACAGCTCCGCGTACGCGGCAAGGGCAACAAGCTGCGCTTCCTTCCTCTCGCACCTGAGACCACTCAACTGATCGATCACTATCTGCGTCTGGAACGGCCTGATCCCTGCTCGGCTGCACTGTTCGTGGTGCTGAAAGGGCCTGCGCGTGGCCAACGCATGACACCCGCGGGATTACGTTCCCTGTTTCGTCACCATCGCCGCGCTACGGGCATCCAGCTTGCGAACCCTCACCGCTTCCGACACACGTTCGGCTCCGACATGGTGCGCGCCGGCATTAGCTTGCCTGCGCTTATGCAGTTGATGGGTCACGCCGACATCCAAACCACTCTGCACTATGTGCAGGTCTCTCCGCAGGACGTCTACCTTCAGTACGCCCGCGCCTCAGCGCAGTGCATCCATCCACAGCCGAGGATCTCTTCGTGAAGCGCTGGCGTCGCCCCCCGCTCCAGCATCCGCTGGCTTCGGCCATGGCGCGCGCCGTCGAGTCTCTTTCCACCGCGCTCAGTCCTGCCACCACACGCAACTACAACATCGCGGTGCGCAGCTTCCTCGTCTATGTCGGCGCCACATACCCAGAGCTTACTCGCCTCGAGCAACTACGCCGCGATCCGCACATCCTCGGATGGATGGCCAGCCTGCGTGCACAGACTCCGCCTCTGGCCACCACGACCTGCATCGGCCGATTCATCGCTCTGCGCGCCATCTTCAGCGAACTGGCGTGGACCAGCCAGGTTGCCGAACTCGCTCGTCTGTTGCGCCGCGAAGATATTCCGCGCACACCGCAGAGTCTGCCTCGGCCGCTCACCGCAGAGCAAGATCAGGTTTTACAGCAGGAGTTCCTCCGCCGCAACGATCTGGTCGGAAATGTCTTCCTGCTGCTCCGCCACACCGGCATGCGTATCGGCGAATGCGTCGATCTGTCTTATGACTGCCTGCGCGGCACCGGCCCTAACCAATGGGCCATTCATGTTCCCCTCGGCAAGCTCAAAACCGAACGCATGGTCCCCGTCGATGCCTTCGTCCGTGACCTCGTACACCGACTGCGATTCTTCCGCTCTCTGGATCCGCTGCCAGCAGATGAACGGCTCCTAGCCTGGACGGGAACGAAAGAATCTTTCCTCGCCCGGCTTCGCGAGTACCTGCACATGGTCTGCTACTCTGTCGCCCTTCCCACAGATATCGTCCCTCACCAGATGAGGCATACCTACGGTACGGAAATGGTCCGTGCAGGCGTGGGATTTGCAGCCGTGATGAAACTGCTCGGCCACACCAGTCCTCGCATGACCATGCGCTATGTGGATGTCACCTTGACCGATCTGCAGAGGGAGTTTGAACTGGCTCGATCCAAACCCAGGCATCTGGCTCCCCAGCCCAAAACCTCACTCGCGCCCATGCGCACAGGAATCGATGGCCTCATCGACTCCTTACTCGTAGCTCAACATGTCATGGAGATGTTCCGCCGCTCTCTCCCAAACGGTTGTGCTCGCAATCGGCTTCTCAGGCTCTCAAAACGCCTCATCAAGATCCTCGCCGAAATAAGAAAACTTCCTACCAACTGAATGAAAATGGGCACCGATTGGCCGGTTAACAGGGCAATGTGCGTTTCCAGGCGCGCCGTCTGCTGTTGAAACGCGCTCCGGCGATGATGGCAGTCGTTTCGATTTGGCCATATGTGACAACCTGCAGGTGCGTCACATCTCTCGCACCACTTTGCGCGGATCCTTGTCACCACGCAGGCCGACGAACTTCGCGTGTCGCAGATGATTCGCTCCCGTCCATTCCAAAAACTCTATCTGCGCAACAGCTTCCGGCATCAACCACAATGTCGAATGCCGAACTATGCCGCATGGGTGTTGTAAGCATTGTCATTACCGCGTTCGGTGTCATTTTGTTCGGCATAGTCAGACTGATGTTTTCAGGTGCAAGTGTGGGCCAAGCATCCAAGCATCAAACGAATGGCCCCGCATGTCGGAATCAAAGTTGACCCCGATCAACTGTTAATCAACTGGTTTGACGAGTGGGCGGTGAGACGACCGCACGGCTAGCCCCCGTCCACTGTTCAACAGTTAACCGGGTCAGGATCATCGGAACGCCGGTCCCTGGATCACAATGCAGCCAGTGGCTGCAGGATGATCGGGGAACTCTCAGTGAATCGTCTTCCAAAGATTGTGAAGTTCCGCGAATTGGCTATTTTCAGTCAGCTTATCCGGCCACGGCCACGTCAAGTTCGGGTGCAGGTATGGCCATATGGGTGCCATGACGTATTCAAAGCCGGGCTCCGGTTCAAAAATGACGGGACGGCTGGTTCTCGCGTGACCGAATTGAATCACCAGACAGCCGATGGCACAGGTGAACACATACATGGTCAGTGGCTGGTCAGGCGCAATGTGCCCGTTGTTTTGCCCCGTCTCCGATTTGATCCTGTATCTATGTCCGTGGGACATGCCCACCCATATTACTGAGTCATTCGGAATGGTGAGAGTCTTGCGGAATGCGGTTCTTTCCTCAGAGCTAAAGTAGGGCTGGCCGAAAAGTCTGTGTGCATGGTCTATGACCACAGCCGTCTTAAATGCCCAAATTGCGATTGACCGGGCTGCGGATTGGTCGATGGGAACAACCCTGTCACCCTCAATAAGGGGAGTCAGAACCGGCTTTCCGTGTTCGTTCTCGATACGGCTCATCCAAGTGTTATTGCAGTTCTCACAAACTACCGTGGCCCTCCA
>Ga0207044_1034_pt1 | contig 29819 bp, 19 predicted proteins | sample Alteio_BWMinCont_68_FD_153300 | JGI IMG/M metagenome (GOLD analysis project Ga0207044, IMG submission 153300) | Enriched cells from forest soil in Barre Woods Harvard Forest LTER site, Petersham, Massachusetts, United States -... | ecosystem: Environmental > Terrestrial > Soil > Temperate forest >... | reverse complement strand
AGATTCGAGTCGCAAGCAATCGGTGCTCCGGTGGCGATGTCAGACCCACAAATGTTGGGGTTCGTGACTGTCTGGGTGCCAGGATCCGAATATGCAACGCAGTTGGTTGTTTCTCCGGTTCCGCAGGGGGTAGCCGTCAGGTCGGCCATAAACACGGCGTGTGTCGCTGTAGTGCCAACGACGAGATTGGCATAAATCGAGTCGTAGCCAGTGCCGTTGGCGGTAAATGCAGTCCCGATCGGCCCTTGAGTCGCCGCATATCCGGCTTCTACCAGGGTGGGGGCGAGCAATGTCTTGGTGTAAGCATCGACCTCGGTAAGGTCGGACAGAATCGTCTGTTTGTTAGCCATGGCATTGAGGTCTTGCGCTTTTCCCGTGCTCGATAGCGCCGCCGCAATGGCTGTAGTCCAGGGCGTGATGTTGACAGTGTTGGTCGTGGAAGCGGTGACCACATCATCCACTGACCAGAGAGTAACCGCAGCGCTGCCCACATTGCCGGTCGCAGTCAGGACGAACGGCGCGGTCAAGCTCGAAACATCGATACTGTAGCTGCCATCGCTTGCGGTGGTTGTGGTCTTCTGCGCTCCCAAAGAGTCGGTTATGACCACGCTAGCGTTCGTAACTGCGGGGCCATTGCCAACCACGACTCCGCTCACGAGAGTTGATGCGGCGGGTGGATTGGGGGAACTGCCTCCAGTTGTGCCCACACACGAAGAAAAAAGAACCGCAACCACAATCAAGAAAACTGCCAGTGTTACCTGTCTTTGACAAATCTTCATAATCACCTGTTCGAGCTCCAGAAGGAGCTCGTATCCTCATTTTTTTATTTGGCGTTCCGTGAGATCAGGGTCAACGTACCAGCCCGATGTGGGCCAAGATAGATTACGGGGGTAACAATCGGGTTATAACGCAAACGTTAGTTTTGTCGAGATGACGTCCGCTTCACACTATCGTTTGGTCTGCTCAGGAGAGCCGGGTACCGCGTTATTCAACTCGCCGCCATCAGATGGCACGAATGGGTCTTCACGATCAGCCAGACTGCGTGGCCGGGCTGGAGTTGAAGAGAATCGCGTGCGGCCAAGGTGAGATGAACTTCCATCTCGACTCCACAATTCACTCGCACAACCACAATCACATCGCGCTGTACAACGGAAAGCACGCGTCCGGAAATTATGTTGCGAGCGCTCAACCCTGCGGGCTCAACCGTAGCCAGCAGGATATCGCCGGCCCGAATTCCAATGAGCAGGGTCGAACCGACCTCCGCCCGCACCAACGGCGTTTCCAGTTCCACATCGCTTTCAGCGATGCGGCAACGCATGGTGCCGCGTTTTTCCTGGATCGCAATCACGATTGCATGGAAAATGTTTTCAAAGCCGATAAGCTGCGCCAGTGATTCCCGCCGGGGCGCGGCCATCACTCCATGCGGCGTTCCGTCGGCGATCATGCGGCCGTTTTCGAGCACAAGCACACGGTCGCCCAGAGCAAAGACCTCTTCGCGGTTGTGAGTGATGTAAACGATCGGAATACGGTGGGCCGTGTTCCAGGCTCGCAGATCCTCGATGATCTTAGATTTGGTGGCCGCATCGAGTGCCGCCATCGGTTCGTCGAGCAGCAGAACGCATGGATCGGTCACAAGGGCGCGGGCGAGTGCCACCCTTTGGCGTTCGCCGCCAGAAATTTCTCCTGGCTTGCGTTCGCCTAGGTCCGCAATTCGGAAAGATTCTAAGATGGCATGACTCTTTTTTCGTCGTTCGCCCTTGCTTACGCTGGCGAGGCCGTATTCGACATTTTTCTGCACAGTGAGATGAGGGAAAAGCGCGAGATCCTGAAAAACGTATCCGATTTCTCGGCCTTGGACGGGGAGATTCGTCTCTCCCCCGTGATTGAAAAGGACGCGGTCGCCGACCACGATCTTTCCCGAGTCAGGCGTCGTCAAGCCCGCGATGCAGTCGAGCAGCGTCGTCTTACCTGCGCCAGATGCGCCGAAGATGATGGTGATTCCCGGGGTGAGGGTAAATCCGACCTCGAGCGTAAAATCACGTCCGGCGTTGGTAAAGCGTTTACGGATCTGGATGGTTAGAGCATCCCGCAAACTGGGATCAGCGGGAATGTCAATTCTTGCGGTTTGCGTTGTCATCTGGCTCAGTTGGAAAAGCTTAAACCACTAAAGGCAGAAAGCTTCACAAAGGAAAACATCCGACTGCCTGTTCGGATCATTTCCATGGCCACGCCGCTCCCACTTTTCGATTGACGCCATACACCACGGAAAGCACTACAAAAGAAATCACCAGCAGCACCAGCGCCGTCTGATTAGCGCCGGCATAATCGAGCGCTTGAACCTTATCGTAAATGTCGATGGAAACCGTCCTCGTGACGCCGGGTATGTTTCCCCCAACCATCAGGACCACGCCGAACTCGCCCATGGTGTGAGCGAAGCTCAGAGCGACTCCGGTCACCAGTCCAGGAACAGAAAGCGGCAGAATCACCCGAAAAAATGTTCGCAGCCTCGATGCGCCCAAGGTCGCCGAGGCCGCAATCAGTCTTCGATCGACGAGTATGAATGAGGCAGCAAATGGCTGAACTGCAAAAGGCAAGCTGTAAATAATCGATCCAATGACCAGCCCCTCAAAAGTAAATGCGAGCGTGTGCCCGGTCATTGCCTGCCACCAGCGTCCCAGCGGGCTGTGGGACCCGAGCGCAACCAGGACGTAGAACCCCAGCACAGTGGGAGGCAAAACGATTGGCAAAGCGACGACGGCCTCGACGAGAAACCTCCAGCGTCGGCGCGAATACGCGATCCAATAGGCGACGGGCAAGCCCAACACCACCAGCACTGTCGCCACCAGCACTGCTAGGCGGATTGTCAGCCAGAATGCCTGCCCGTCCATATGTCTCCCTAAAACGCGGCAACAAACAAAGGCCAGTATAGCCAAAGCCGAGGTCGCCCAGTCCCATTGTGGGCTAAGCTCACGCGCAATGTTCATTGATCACAAGGGCTCGCACCATCCGCCAGCTACCATACGTCCTCAGGAGGTTGTGGAATGGAGATTCAGGAAGCCATCAAAGTGATTCGTGCGCTCGCCGACGGAGTACATCCGGAAACCCGTGAGGTACTGAAAGAAGACCCAGTTTGCCGGAATCCGCAGGTCGTTATGGCTTTGAACCGCGCGCTGGCAGCGCTCGTGACCCAGGAACAACGCGAACTCAAGAAGCCCGCCAGCGCAGGTCAGTACTGGTCGCGAGCGGAAGATAAACAGGTCTGTGAGGAACTGCGCAAAGGAATGAGTTTTGATGAGATCGCGGCCACCCATAACCGCAGCGTGCCCTCGATTATTGTGCGCCTGGTTAAGTTGGGGAAGATTGCTCCGGACAAATCGGGTTTGCTGTTTCCACCGCAGGTGGCATGAGGAAAACACCCGCAGGTGCGCGGTGCTTTATCTCGTCGTGGGACATTCCTTACAGCTCGAATCAGGAGCACAGACGAAAACGCCCGCGTCTACAGTGGCTTGTATTGTTGTTGATGGCATTGTTCCCCCTGAGTGTTTGCGCACAGGATTCGAGGCCTCGCTCCGAATCTGAACTCGCCGGCCGCGCACAACGGGCGTTACGCGAGCAGTGGTTCCTGCGCGGACGAAGTTCTCCGAGTCAATCAGGCGCAGCTCAGCGATATCAGGCTTACTTGCAGAAGATGCGAATGCGGGCTGCGCGAGCCGCAAGGACACGGAAGTTAGGGGATGCAGTGCCGACTGCCCTCGTTTGGAGCCCGCTCGGACCCGCTCCACTCGCGTCGGATGCGAGCGGCGTCGGAGAGTACAACTACGGCTGGGTATCCGGACGAGCCACTGCGGTGGCGATCGATCCGGCGGACCCGACCGGAAGTACGGTCTTCATCGGCGGGGCCTACGGCGGAGTTTGGAAATCTACGAACGCCACGCAGGCGGTAACGCAAAATTCTTCAGGCGTCACTTGGACAGCTCTCACCGACGACCAGGCCACGCTTGCCGTGGGCGCGATCGCCATTCAACCGGGAAACAACAATCCGAATAACAGCGTGATTCTGGTGGGCACGGGCGAAACCAATAGTTCTGCCGATTCTTACTACGGTTTGGGAATCCTGCGATCACCCGATGCCGGCGCAACGTGGACGCTGATCACAGAAGACACTACCCGGACCCGGCCCTTCGCAGGCATGGGATTCAGCAAGATTGCATTCAGCAGTAATGCTCCGAGCATCGCGGTGGCCGCTACTGCGGGTGCGTCGGAAGGAATCATTGAAGGCCTTGCAAATCCGCTGACCGCGAATCTTGGACTGTATTATTCCGGCGACAGCGGAGCTTCCTGGACATTTGCAGCCGTCAGCGACAGCGGCACAACCACAGCTCCCGGCTCCGCAACCTCGGTGGTCTACAACGCGGGCGCCAACAACGGAAACGGCCTGTTCTTTGCGGCATTACGTTATCACGGCTTTTACTCGTCACCCGATAGCATCAATTGGACTCGTCTAGCGAATCAACCCGGCGGTGGGCTCACCACGGCCGCATGTCCAGCGAGCCCAAGTTCGTCGAGCTGTCCGATTTACCGAGGCGAGATCGCCGTCGTTCCCGGCCGCAACGAAATGTATGTCTGGTACGTGGACGCAAATGATTTCGATCAAGGCATCTGGGAATCGACCAACGGCGGCAGCTCCTGGATGCAGATCAGCGACGCGGGCATTATCAATTGCGGCGACCAGCTAGGCTGTGGAACTGAGCAAGGCATCTACGACCTGGAGCTCGCGGCGGTGCCGAACGGCAACAGCGGCGTCACCGATCTTTACGCGGGAACGATCAACCTTTATAAATGCGAAATCATCAGCACTTCCCCGACCTGCAGCGGTACGGGTGCGAATACATTTCTGAACCTCACGCACGCCTACGGGTGCAGTTCCATCGCCGAGGTTCACCCGGCGCAGCACGCAGTGTCTTTTCTAGTGAACACCAGCACAGAAGACGTGATGTATTTCGCCAACGACGGCGGGATTTACCGCGCGCTGAATGGCTACAACCTGCTGACGGGAACCTGCGGCGGAACTAATCCATTCGACAGTCTGAACATGACGCTGGGATCGCTGACCCAGTTTGTTTCTTTTGCGCAATCGCCCAACGACGCCAGCACGCTTCTTGGCGGAACTCAAGGAAACGGATCGCCCGGCACACAGTCGACCGGCAGCAGTTGGCAGAACGTGAACTTCGGGGATGGCGGATATACGCAGATCAGTCCGGTCAACGAGCTTCTTTGGTTCGTTTCCAATCCTCCCGACGCAACCTCGGGGGTGAATATTTTCAGTTGCGCATCGGGAATTAATTGTCACACCCAGGACTTTCAGAACACGCCGGTCGTCACCAGCGCAACCGTCGGCGGGGATACAGGTCCGTATTATCCGCCGTACATTCTCGATCCGCTGAACGCTGACGAAATGATGGTAGGCACTTGCCGGATGTGGCGCGGCTCCAGCACCGGCGGCGCATTCACCGTTCTCAGCCACAGCTTTGAAACCGGTGGCGACGGGATTTGCACCGGAGCAGAAATTAATCTGGTGCGCTCACTAGCCGCGGGAGTGCTTGATACGAACACCGGATTTTCCAAGGTAATCTACGCGGGAACCGATGGCGATGGGCCGCTGATTCCAACAAATCCCCCAGGGGGACATGTGTGGGTGAGCACGAATGTCGCCGCCGGGCCTTCGACCTGGATTGATCAGACCGGTTCGATCAATCCAAACAGCTTTCCGATTTCCGGGATTGCAATGGACAGGTCTGACCACCAGGGCCTCACCGCGTATGTCAGCATCATGGGCTTCAGCAGCCCAAGCTTCGCCACGTCGCACGTATGGCAGACGACCAACGGCGGATTCTCCTGGACCGATTTCACCGCCAACCTGCCCGATGCGCCAGCCAATGCGGTGCTGGTCGACCCCGGCACGGTTCCAACCAATGGCACTATCTACGTGGGCACGGATGTCGGAATCTTCTCCAGCAGCACGGCCGCGCCAAGCTGGACAGAAGTCGGACCCGCGCCGAACAGCGGTCAAGCGGGATATCTGCCGAACGTTGCCGTCACCGCGCTGGGCATGTTCATCGACGACGCCGGGAACAAATGGCTCCGTGCTTCCACCTATGGACGCGGAGTGTGGCAGTTTCTTCTCACTACGATTCCGGATTTTTCGCTCTCCGTCTCCAACACGCCGCTGACGGTTTTTGTCAGCCAGCAGCCGGCGCAATTCGACGGTTCGATTGTCGCACTGGACGGCTATAACTTTTCCGTCACCATGAGCTGCATCGCGGGGTCCACTGCGCCGCCTCCTACCTGCTCGGTTGCTCCCGGCAGCATCGTGCCGAGCCAGGCGGGAGTTCCGTTTACCGTGACCGCGAGCGGCACTCCCCAGAGTTACGGCTTCTTTGTTCAGGGAGCCGGAACCGACCCGGATACGCTTACGCATGATTCTCCCGTGACCCTGAATGTGGTCGACTTCAATTTGACTGCGCCTTCGCCTCCAGATATCACAGTTGGTCCGTCGAGTACATCTCCACCGGTTTCGTTCGAGGTCACCGGGCAAGGGCCTTTCGATGACACGGTGAATCTGTCCTGTGGAAACCTGCCCTCGGGAGCAACCTGCAACTTCCTGCCTTCCAGTTCGGTGAGTGTGACCTCCAGCAGCCCCACCGCAGTCACGTTGACGGTAAGCACGACCTCGAGCGCAAGCGCAGGCACCGTTCCGGTCACGATTAACGCGTCAGTGGCGAATGGTCCGACGAAGACGCAGAGCTTGTCTCTGACGATCACGGCGGACTACGCGCTGGCAATCAGTCATGCATCCCTGCAGGCGGTGGTAAACAGCACAGTAAATTTCAACGGAGTGTTGACTTCACTGAATGGCTACAACAGTGCGGTAAATTTAAGTTGCGGACAGGGTGCTCCACCGACGTGCTCTGCCGCACCGGCAAGCGTGGTGCCGACCACCAGCGGCGCGCCATTCATTGTGACAGTCGGCAGCGCTGTCTGCGGGATTTACAACTTCAACATCGTGGCGTCGGGAACTGACGCGCAAAAGACCACACATCTTTTTCCAGTCACATTCACAGCGACCTCGTATACCACACCGAATTACACTCTGGAGATCGTTCCGCAATCCCAGACGGCTTCCGTAAACACTGCGACGATCTTCAACGGCACTCTGCAAGGCACGGACTGCTACAACAGCCCGGTGAATTTGAGCTGCGGATCGAACCATCCGCAGAGCTGTACAGTTTCCCCGAACAGCGTTACGCCCACCGTGAGCCCCGCGCTGGCTGCGCCGTTCACCGTAACCGTGAGCAGCAACGTGGCGCAGACTTACAACTTCAACATTGCAAGCGTGGGTACCGACGCCAACAAAACCACACATTCTTTCCTTCTGGCTTTTACCTCGACCGGCAGCGGTTCGGGCTCCGGTTTCGCTTTCACCATCACGTCCAATCCCGATACCGAATCCGTGCCCGCTGGGCAGCCCGCGATCTACGATCTCGATGTCGCCCCGACAGGAGGCAAGTTTCCCAATAACGTGACGCTCGCGTTCTCCGGAAATTGCCCACCGCTGAGCACGTGCGCACTCAGTTCGACACAAGTAAGTAAAGGCAGCGGCGATACACACGTGACATTCACGATCACAACCACTGCGCCCGTGATCGCAACGCTGCGTCGGGCCCGCGGCGGGTCATCCATCTCCGCTTTGTGGCTCTCGTTTCCTGGGTTGATTGTAGTTCTCTGCGGAGTAGGGCGAAATCGCCGAAAGCGCTTTGTAGGTTTTTTCGTGCTCATTGTTCTCGGACTCTGGCTGGAAGTCGCATGCGGCGGCGGATTGCAAGGGAACGGTAACGGAGGAAATGGACAGGCGGGAACGCCCTCGGGAACCTACACCATGACCGTAAGCGGTACCGTGAACTCCTTGCCGCAACAGACGGCACAGGTGCAGCTGACGGTCAACTAGGAAAGCAGGCTTCGGGCTTCGGGCTTCGGGCTTCAGGCTTTAGGCATCAGGTTCGCGAGGCAGCGACCGACTACCTCCCCGCGTTCTGCGGGCGCACTCGGCGATCGTTGCGATCTAAGCTTTGTTTCGCACTGCCTCAATTAACCTCTCAAAACGTGGATGTCGCAGAGCAGCCGCAGAGCCTGCGCTGGGAGCAAACCCCGTCTACATTTCGCTTTGAGTCGCTTTTGCATTTATCTTGTTAGCAGCGCCCTCCCAATCGAGGGCGTACTTACAAATGCCCGATCAAAGCTTTGACATTGTGGTTATCGGCGGCGGGATTGTCGGCCTTTCCACCGCCATGCAACTTTGCCGAACCTTCCCCAAGCTTCGCCTGCTGCTAGTAGAAAAAGAAGATCGCGTAGCGCGTCATCAAAGCGGACACAACAGCGGCGTCATTCACTCCGGAATCTATTACAAGCCGGGTTCGCTGAAAGCGAAGTTGTGCGTCGAAGGCGCGGCCGCGATGGTGGCCTTCTGTCGCGAGCATGCGATCCCAGTCGAGATCTGCGGCAAGATCATTGTGGCGATCACTGCGGAAGAAATCCCCCGCCTGCAGGGGCTGCTCGAACGTGGCCAGGCCAATGGAATTCTCGGCCTGAAATTATTGGACAAAGCGCAAGCGTTCGAGCTCGAGCCTCACTGTGGCGGCATGGCGTGGCTGCATGTGCCGGGAACCGGAATCACCGACTACGTCGCCGTCTGCCAAAAATACGCCGAACTCATTACCACGCAGGGCGGAACAGTAAGCACGGGAACTGAAGTGACGGGCATCGCCCGGGGCAACGGTGAAACCGTGATAGAAACCAACCGCGGATCCCTGGGCACGAAATACCTGATCAACTGCGCCGGACTGCACAGCGATCGCGTCAGCCGCATGGCGGGAGAAAAAACAGAAGTCACGATCGTTCCATTTCGTGGCGAATATTATGATCTGGTTCCAGAACGAGAGCATCTGGTTCGCGGCTTGCTGTACCCTGTGCCTGATCTCCGCTTCCCGTTTCTCGGCGTGCATTTCACGCGTCGCATCAGGGGTGGCGTGGATGCCGGACCGAACGCGGTGCTGGCATTCAAGCGCGAAGGTTATCGGCGAACCGATTTCAGCCTGCAGGACGCGGCCACCACATTCGCATATTCCGGCTTCTGGCATATGGCTGCCAAGTACTGGCGCAGCGGCGCGGGAGAATTTTATCGCTCCTTTCACAAACCAGCCTTCGTGCGCGCGCTGCAAACTTTAGTCCCCGACGTTCGCAGCGCTGATTTAGTAGCGGACGGTGCCGGCGTGCGCGCGACTGCCGTCAGTCGCGACGGATCTCTGGTCGACGATTTTCAATTTATGTGTTCGCAGAACATGCTGCACGTGTGGAATGTCGTGTCCCCGGCTGCGACGGCCTCGCTCCCAATCGGGCGCGAGATTGTGCGCATGGCGCAGCGAGGATTCGGATTGGAGTCGAAATGAGGTCTGACAGCGAAGTCACCCCGTGCTGAGAGCATAGGACTTTTTTCGTCCAGTTTCTGGACTCTATCAACGTCCCCCAAGGCTGCTCACCGCCAGTTTAAGCTTTAAAATAAATAACTTACGACGAATCTTTAGGGTTACGGTTTGGCTTTTCTTTTGTGGCACTAAAGTGCCATTTACCCTGTATAGTTATGAGAATAAAGTCTCGTTAGACAGTCGCCGGGGTGGCGGCTGAGAAGGGTGGGCATTCTCCTCCGTTGTATTTGTGACCCGTCCCGTAGTCATTAGACTTCTCTGGCCAGCGACAATCAACCTTTGCGGGAATGTGTCATCTCGTGAAGTTTGGGCAACCGAAATGGACAGCTGGAGGAACCCGCTCCAGATAAGTGGTCTCTATCCTTATGGCTTACGCTATCGCCTTACCTGATGTTTCTCAAGTGATCCGAGTGCTGGCCGCCGATGCTACCAGAATGAACAGCCAACTTCTGGCTGCCGCCCTGGAGCGCGACAAGCGTTTTCAGGTACTGGAACCGGTATCCGATGCGCGCGGAATCATCGCTGCCGTGGCCAAGGAAAAGCCGGCGGTGGTAGTGATCAGCGCTGAACTCGACGATGACAAGCGCAAAGGCTTCGAGGTCGCACGCGAACTTCACGCCTTGCACGGCGAAACCCGCGTGGTCATGCTGTTGGATAGCTCGGAACGCAGTCAGGTTGTGGAAGCTTTTCGCACCGGGGCGCGTGGCGTTTTCAGCCGGAGTGAGTCGCTGACATCGCTGGCGCGGTGCATTCAGTGCGTGAGTGAAGGTCAGATCTGGGCAAACAGCAAAGAGCTGCGTTACATTTTGGAAGCGCTCGGTGAAGCGCTGCCTCTGCGCGTGGTCGATACTCGCGGAGCTGCATTGCTTTCGCGGCGCGAAGTCGAAGTAGTGCGATGCGTGGCCGAAGGATTGTCGAACCGCGAGATCGCCCAACGACTCGGCCTTACCGAACACACAGTCAAGAATTATCTCTTCCGCATCTTTGACAAGCTCGGAGTTTCCAAAAGGGTCGAAGTCGTTCTCTATGCGTACAGCTTGGGTAGCGCGGCTGAAGTCGCGGGCCCCCACAACGGCAACGGTAAGAAGTTGACGCCGATCGTTGCGAGCAAGGTCATCGGAACAACCCAGACCCAAACATTGTCACAGTTCCCTGCGCCCCCCATCTCCAGGCTGGCAAAAGCGTAGTCAAAAAAAGCAAATTTAGGGGCGCTTCAGAACTAATCCTGTAGATTGCGTGCCTGCCAGAGCGTGGCCACACGACGCAGACATAACAGCAACACGGCGATCACAATTACTGTTCTCGATCCGTCCGGGCTCGAACCTGGTGTCCTAATCGCGAACTGCTGATGGTCTTATCCAAAGAATCCTGCCAGTTTTTCAGCTTCGCCGCGACCTGCTGCATGTAAGCCGCTGCTTCCGACGGACTCAAAATCTCATGGTTATTGTTTGGCCCGTTGGAAACCGGCGAAGACATGGGGTTGCGAGGGTAGGCTAAGTCGATCGGATCGGAGGGAACGTCCGAGGTCAGCTTTGAAATGTCGAGGTCGGCGATCACCTCACTCACGGTTTCAGAGTCGACGATCTTCTTCTGCGTTGCGCAGGTAAGCGACAGCGCGTTAAAACAGAAATTATTGATGTTCCGCGGAATGCCCTCGGTGAATCTCGCAATCTCCTCGTAGACTCCGGGAGTGAAAAGCGGCTCGCCTTCATAGCCGGCAATGCGCAGACGATGCTCGATGTAATTCTTGATCTCCGGAGCGTTCAGCGGTTGCAGGCCATGAACGATTGAAACGCGCTGGCGCAACTGCGACAATCCTGGGCTGGCTAACTTGTCGGCCAATTCCGGTTGTCCCGCCAGAATGATGTGCATCAGCTTGGCGCGCGGAGTTTCGAAGTCGGAAAGCAACCGCACCGTCTCCAGCACCGAAGGCTCCAGATTCTGCGCCTCGTCGATGACAACGATAAAGCGATTGCCCGCACGCGCTTCCTGCAACAGCCGGCGGTTGAATTCTTCGTGCATGCGCACGAAATCATGGCCATCGCTTTCGTAGCCCAATTCAGCCAACAGGAAACGCATGAACTCGCGTGAACTGCACTGCGTTTGAAACAGGAACGCAGTGCGCGCGGTATTACGGAATTTTTCCAGCAGATGAAATAGGATCGTGGTCTTGCCCATGCCGGGCTTGGCGATCAGACCCAAAAATCCCCGATTGGCTTCAATGCCGTAGTAGAGGGAGGCCAGCGCTTCGCGATGGGCCGCGCTAAGGTACAGGAATCGTGGGTCCGGCGTTACGCCGAACGGCTGTTCCCGCAACCCAAAATACTTCTCGTACATGCTGCTCTCCTACCCTTTTAACTATACCCACGGGTGACGGCGTGGCGCCGAAGAAAACCGGATGACCATCAAGTTTTTGATAATGAACACAATAGATGATGCCGCAGGTAAAACCCAAGAAATCCTCGGACGGGGAACATCCGAGCCGACCAGCCTGAAATCCGCCTGGTTACACTGTGCCCGAAAGACCGATCAGTCAACAAGAGGATAAAAGTCATGGAGCCAAACGTCTCAGTTTCCGAGTAGCTGATAAGTTGAGGCTGAACTCGAGTTCTTGGACGAATACTAACTGATTCTACGGCAATTAGACGAACGCGCCAATGTTCAAGTGAGAAATGCAGCATTCAGGGTCCGACGACTCCTTGTGACCCGGTGCGATTGCGGGTAGAATTTTTGGGTTCCTCCCCTGTTTTGATGTACGTATTTAGAAGTGTGTGTTGAGTATCCGTTGGAATCCGTCTCCAACTCGAGCCTCAGGACCAGAATCCTGGTAGCAGATGCCGTCGCCATGAGCTGCCAGCTCCTGGTGGACGCATTGCTACGCAGCAAACGCTTCGACGCGGTAGCGGCTACAACCCCGGAAGAGGTTGTGCTTGCGCTCGACCGCGATCGATTTGACGTCGTGCTGATCAGCACCAGCTTTTCTCCGGAACCTCTTGACGGATTGCGCTTCGTCAGCGAGATCCGGGATCTATATCGCGACGTGAGCATCGTCGTATTGCTGGACACCGTAGAGCGCAACCTGGTAGTGGAAGCCTTTCGCTGCGGCGCGTATGGTGTCTTCTCGCGATCCGACTCCTTCCAGGCGCTGTGCAAGTGCATCCTCTGCGTGCAGGAAGGTCAAGTGTGGGCCAGTTCCGCGGAACTTCAGTTTGTGCTGGAAGCGTTGGTCAACCCAATTCCGATTGAGACCCGCGGCCTGCCCAACTCGCGGCCGCTCAGCAAACGCGAAGATGAAATCGCTCACATGGTCGCCGAGGGATTCAGCAATCGCGAGATTTCCGAGCGGCTGGATTTAAGCGAGCATACCATCAAGAATTACTTGTTCCGGGTTTTCGAGAAACTCGGAGTCTCTACCCGAGTGGAGCTGACGCTCTACGCCCTCAAGCGCGGCAAAGTTCCACGGACCCGCCCACAAAGTGCGACTAAGCCCGAGCCAAGGCTGGTAGGCAGCGAGAACTAACCAAACTTAGAATCGAAAACAGAAAGCAGACAACTGGTTTTTTGTTATTCCGTTTGCATTAAGGTGTTCATCTTTCCTTTCTGTGCGTGACAGCAGTCCAGTCTTGATTGAGCGTGCCTCATCATCCTAGCTCTGCCCAGTATCTGTATCTCGGTCGCTATTTGCGACGCTCCCGACGTCATGTTAGTTGTCTTCTAAGCCCATCAGAGGCTTGCAATGTTTTTCCCGGCAGCTATGTCCAAGGATGTAATGGCGCCATCAGTACGCAGAGGTCTAGGCACTCTCGCGTGCCTGTTGATGGCGTTGTCCATTCGGTCCGAACAATTCCCTCGGAGAAATCCGGACCGAATGAAAGCGATTCCTTCCTTCGTGCTTTGGGCGTGGGAGAGGCCAGAAGACCTGCGCTTCATTAATCCTCATGACACCGCGATTGCATTCCTCGCAAACACGATCCACCTTCTCCAGCGACGCGTGATCGTCCGGCCTCGCCTGCAACCACTCCTGGTTCCAGACAGCACCAAACTTATAGCAGTCGTGCGCATCGAGGCGGACTCGGACGCCGCATTCGACGCCACGCAGATCACGGATGCGGTTGCTGCGATTCTCAGCCGGGCCGAGTTGCCACGCGTGGTCGCCGTGCAAATAGATTTTGACGCAGCCCGCTCTCAGAGAATGTTCTATCGCAAGCTTCTTCTTGAGCTTCGTCGACGGCTGGCGAAGGACGTACCAATCTCAATCAGTGCCCTCGCATCCTGGTGTCTCAATGACGACTGGATCTCGACCCTCCCAGTTGATGAGGCTGTCCCCATGCTGTTCCGCATGGGAGCTGGCACCAACGACGTGGTGGCGCGCCTAACTTCGGGCCGTGACTTTCAAGCGAAGCTGTGCCAGGAAAGCCTCGGCATCTCAACCGATGAGCGCTGGGCATCGCTGCCTGGCGGGCGGCGTCTTTATGTTTTTCGCAGTCGCTCTTGGACGGAGCAATCAGAACTGGCGTTCTTAGCGGAGGTGCAGCCATGGCGCTGAGGTCTTTGCGAGGGCCGCTGGTGGCATTCGGGATTCTGCTGTTCCTCGTCACTCCCAGTGCCATCTACAGTTGTGGTCCGTTCCTGGAGTCGGCGATTTTTTCTTTCGAAGATCGCCCTGACGGACCGGCGGAGAACTTCGCCGCAGGTCAGCTTGGTATTATCCGGCCAGGCTTCCGCCCAGACTTCCTCGTTGTGGCGTACCGCTATCTTTCCGGATTGAAACTGACAGACCAGCAGCAAAAAGCGGCGCTCGACGTCTGGAGTCGCAACGTAGTCCCCGAGACCACGGCCGGCGACGATGCCGTAGCCCGCTGGAGCGCGGCTCGCGGTAAGATTCCCAATCTTCCAGCCGCACCCGCAATTTCACCCTATGCCGTGGTCTCCAAAGACCAACCATACTTTCAGTACTTGAACTGCCCCAACGACGCATTTCAGAATGCGATCAAGACTCTCGATGACCGATCCGCGCAGTTCGGACTTACGAATGCCGATCTGCGAGATTGGGCTTCCGCGCAGGACCAGGTCTTCGCCAATTGCGGAGGAGAGGCGCATGCAATTCCCGCAGCTCTGAATTCAGGTACCGCGTTGTTGCACGCCGACCGAAATTATCAGATCGCGGCCGCGCACTTTTACGCGCGCGATTTCGACGAGGCAGTCATCCAGTTCGATGCCATCGCCAAAGATCGCTCATCTCCATGGTCTGCTATCAGTTCTTACCTAGCAGCGCGCGCCTTGGTCAGGAAAGCTAATCTCGATCGCAAGGACACGGAACAATTCGACCGTGCAGCAATGTCAGAAGCGCAGAAGCGCCTCGAAACCATCGTTGCGGACCCGCAAGCCGGCGCAATCCACGATCCCGCCGTGAAACTGCTCAACTTCGTGCGCTTTCGAACCGAACCCGACAAGCGCGTAGTGGAACTCGATCGCGTGATTCTGCAAGCGAACATGGGAGCAACCTTCAAGCAGAATTTCTGGGATTATGTCCTCTTGCTATCACGTGGCGAACAGGGCGAGGACCCAAGCGATTGGGTACAAACTTTTCATGGGATGCGTAGCAATTATGCCGCCGCCAGCCGCGACGAGGCGGCCAAGCACTCAATCGCGAAATGGCAAGAAACCAAATCGTTGCCCTGGCTGATCGCCGCTTTGGCTGCGAGTGACGCTCATACTTCAAATCTCCAGTCGATGTTGACTGTTGCTGGAGAGGTTCCCAATTCGTCGCCGGCTTACTTGACGGTTCGTTACTACGCGCTGCGGCTGATGATTGGCGCCGGCCAATCAGATAGCGCACGGCGGGAGTTGGACAGCTTGCTGAGGAACTCAGACTTTCCGCTAGGGTCGCGCAATCTGTTAAACGAAGAGCGCCTCAAAATCACCACCAGCCTCGAAGACTTTCTGCAACATGCTCCGGAAGCACCGGTGCCCGCGGAAGTTGATATGAACACCGGCGAGGAAATTCCAAAGAGTTCCAATGAAGATTATCCCAGCGATCCTCTTTTCAATCGTTATGCCGCCGAAGTACTCGTCAAGCGTTTGCCGCTGGCTGTGTTGATTCAGGCGGCAGAGTCGCCGACTCTGCCGAAACATCTTCGCCGCGAAGTAGCGCGCAGCGCATGGACCCGTTCGATTCTGGTAGGTGACTTGGATACCGCAGACAAACTGCAGGCTGTTTTGCAAGACGTCGATGCGCCGCTCTGGAAAACCATGGAACCATTTCGTTCGGCGACAAACCCGTCCGAAAAACACTTTGTGGCTCTCTTTATCATCCTCAATAATCCGGGAATGAAGCCGTCGGTCGCCGAAAGTTCGCTGCGACGAGCGACGCTCGGCGAACTGGATAACTACCGCGACAACTGGTGGTGCGCGAACATGAATGGCGGGTCGAATTGGGGACAGAGTTACGAGGGATACAACCAGGACTTTAATCTGAAGTTTGTGGACCGCGATCCCGACTTTCCGTTTCCAGTGTGGTCGACAGAGGCTGCAAAATCCGCGGCAACATCGCAGTGGCAAAAGCTCTCTGGCATCGGCACTGCTCCGAATTATCTAACCAGCGAAGTCCTCGCCTATGCCGAGCACCACCCGCAAGCTCCTCTTGTTCCCCAGGCTCTGCATCTCACCGTGCGTTCCACTCGTTTCGGTTGCACGAACATCGAAACCACCAAGCTTTCAAAGGCCGCCTTCGATTTCTTGCACGAGCACTATCCCGAGAGTCAGTGGACTGCAAAGACGAAGTATTACTATTGACGCGCGACGGACCTCTTAAGGCAGCCTGAAACTCACCGTGATTTGGGTCTGAAATTCTTCCGGTGAGCCGTTGCGGAAAAAAGGCTTGAACCGCCATTGCCGGACTGCGTCGGTGGCTGCAGCCGCCAACTGCGGATCGCCACTAACCGTGCTGAGCTTCTCAACCGCACCATCCTTGTCGACGACAACGTCGAGAACCACCGGGCCCTGAATGTGCTGCTCTCTGGCTGCTTCTGGGTAGTCGGGTTCAACTCGCAGCATCAGATATTCGTCGGCAACTTTCGAAGGGACCGTGACTGGTCCGGTGCTGGCCTTCGCGGTGTGAACCGCGCCTTGCGGCGTGGTCCGATAGATGACTTTCCCGTTTTCATAAACCACCAGGCCACCGGGTGGAAGCGTACCGGCCCCGTTTGGTTCGGAAGCGCTTTGCGGAGGGGCAGCCGCAGCGGACGCATGGTTCGTCGATGTGGGCTGATCGCTAGCACGGACCGCCGCAGTCCCACCCGATGCAGCAGCGTCGGCCGGCTTGGGCTGCGCCGGCTGGGCAGCGACATTCCTTGAGGTCTTAGCTTTAGTTCCAGGGCTACGCACGTATCCCATCATCCAACCCAGAAACAAGGCCAAGGTAATCACAGCCAGAGTCAGAATACCCATCGAATGGTCGCGGGGCCGAATCTGTAACTCCGGCGCTGCTTCCAGCACAGAGTCGACCGTGGGTAAAGGAACGTCCTCGTGCACGACTTCGACCGGCACGGGATCAAGCTGCACCGCATCGAGCTGCATTGCATCGAGCTGAAGATGATCGGTGCCTTCGACTTCAGCCACGGTGGCTGCGGCCGCTGCTTGCATGGAGGGCGAAGGCAGTATGGGCGCGGGCGGGGCCACGACATCGGCAGCACGATCCACATTGTTCACAATGCTGCGCGAGAGCGCTTGCAGAGTTTGAATCTCGCGGTCGCTGAAAGCGTTGGGCCGGGGCGAGAAAATCTCGAATACGCCCAGCAACTTGTCTTCCCGGACCACGGGGAATACGAGTATCGACCTCACCCCCAGATCACGACATATTTCGGCGTCCACGCGCGAATCGGTTTCCGAGTCGTCGCAGCGTTGCCACTTCTGGCTTTGGACGCATGCGCCGGAAAGGCCGGAATGCACGTCCAACTTGACTCCGAGGTCGGGAGCGTTGGCGCCTGTAGTGGCGCGGCAGACGATCTCATCGCCTCGCACTAAGGCGATTGCGGCAGCCGTCGCGCCCGTCGCCAAGCGGGCGTGCTCAACGATCTCATTAAGCACCAGATCCAGCGCCAAGTCGGCCGATAAGACTCCGCCGCCGTGCGCGGACAATGCCGTCGCCAACTCTGCCAGTGACAAGCCTTCCTCAAGCTGGCCGTTGTCTTTTTGGCCCGCGGAGTTTTGGCCCAGAGGGTTTTGACCCAAAGGGTTCTGGCCGAGAGAAATCGGGGCGGTGCTCGGCTGCGGAGGAGCGAAGGGATCGGGCCGAGACATCGGATGATGAGCCATTTAACCAGCCCCAACAGCGTACTGCGCGGACATGTAGCTTCTGAGCAGGCACTTCCTGCCTCGAGCCACCTGCCAGATAGTTTAAACCTTGAGCGGAGTTTCCCGCGAAAAAAGCACCCTGTCAACCCCAAAAGGGTTCTGTTCGCGGGCATTTTCGTGAGCGGACAAAGGCTTTGAGTAAACTGTGGATTGGGCGGCCCTCCTGCGGTTGCACATATTATGGTGCAGAAAAACCTTCAAAAAAAACTCTCGTTTTCGCGCAAAATCTAGAAAACAAAGGGCCGGAAATTTTTCGTCCCGCTAGATCTATGGTTCTAAAGGTAGTTAGAGGCAAAATCTTGGAAACATTGGAGTTAGCGGGTTCGCCAACGGCGTGCGGTTCCGTTTCGGAGCTGCGCCTGGAGGTGCTGCGATTGGATTGTCAAAGAACTGGATTATCTTGCAGATAACGTCTGCGTTTCAATATTATCGCAGATGATGGACTTGATTCAAGAAGAAAGTAGATGAGTCGCGGCCTCCGTTCCCGAATTGGGAATCCCTCCGCCCGCAGGCCCCCTCGGAGAGTAGAATGGATGCGCTTGTCTGGCCCCTGCCCCGAAGGAGTGCTTTCATGAAGTCCATCCACTTTGTCTTTATTTCTATTTGTATTTGTGTCCTGCTGACGAGTGCACTTGCCCTGGGGCAATCCAATCCTATTCCGCTCGTTTATCAACCGCTGGTTCCGGCGAGTGCTGCGCCTGGCGGCGCGGGATTTACTCTCACGGTCAATGGCACCGGTTTTACATCAACTGCTAGCGTCTATTGGAATGGATCGCTGAGAACCACCACGGTGGTTTCGACCAGCCAGTTGCAGGCTCAGATCAGTGCCTCGGATATTGCCCGGGCGGGCTTCGGATGGGTAACTGTGGGAAATCTTGGGGCTGGTGAAGTGCAGTCGAACGTGGTTTATTTTCCCATTCGGGCCTCGGCAAAGGGAGTCGGCTTCTTGCCCGTGGCTATTCAGAATGACTTAATTGACGCCACGTTTGCTACTGGCGACTTCAACAACGACGGTCTCTTGGACTATGCTCTGGCGACTGGGACGACGCTGCAGGTTTTTCTGGGAAAGGGGAATGGAACATTCCGAGCGCCTGTGGTGACTAATTTGGAGGAGCGGATCGACATTGTGGGAGCGGGAGACTTCAACGGCGACGGTAATCTGGACTTGGCTGTCGTGGGCAACTACGGATTGAGAATATTTATCGGCTTGGGCAACGGCAAGTTCAGCAAGCTCAAGAACACTTTCCTGGAGCGATTCTCTAGCTTGAGTGTGGCGGATTTCAACAAAGACGGAAAGTTGGATCTGTACCTCGGATTTCACGGCAGTCAATCTTGCCAGAACGAAACTGGCCCATCTTGTTTCCAAATATATTTGGGAAACGGGGACGGTACCTTCACGTTTGGTGGCGAGGGTGAGCATGCGCCTACTGGGACTGGGTATCCTGCTATCGCAGATCTCAACGGCGACGGAAATTTGGATCTGGCACTTAGCGGTACCGATTTCTTTGGAAAGGGCGTTGTTGTGGTCTATCTCGGCAGTGGTAACGGCGAGTTTGGAAAGGGGATCGGCTATTCCGTGGAACAGGCAGGCGACTCGGTGGCAGCGGCCGACGTCAATGGCGATGGGAAGATCGATCTGGTGACGAATGGCGTTTCAGTGCTCTTGGGAAACGGCGATGGCACCTTTCGCAAGGGCTCAAGCGTCGTGAGCGGTGGGAGTGAGTCAATTGGCGTCGGAGACTTCAATGGCGATGGTAAGTTGGACATTGCCGCAGGCTTAAGCATTCTGCTTGGGAACGGTAATGGTACGTTTGAAAAGCCGCTGACATTTGCTGGCCTGGGTTCGGCGTTCCCGGTGAGCATGGGTGCCTTCAAAGCGAACGGCCAATTGGACCTCGTCGGCATTGATCCTCTCGACAACACCCTGTCCTTGTTGTCGCAGGTTCCCGGCTATTTCACCCCTACGAATCTTGACTTTGGATCAGTGAGCGTCGGTACGACGAGCCCCTCACAAACCGCATCCCTGACCAATTTCGGCTCCACAGAAATGGTCATCGATAGCATCAATACTAGCGGGCCGAACTCTGCGGACTTCGCCCAAACCAATAATTGTGGCTCGGGATTGCTGCCTAACAAGACTTGCCAGATTCAGGTCACATTTACACCCAGCATGGTTGGAGACGAGTCCGCGTCTCTCAACGTGAACCTAAAGGGTTCCGCGCTAAGCATGCCGCTAACTGGGACTGGAACGGATCAAACTTATACAGTGACATTGACGCCGTCGACCTTAACCTTTTCTACCCAGCTGGTGGGAACGACGAGCCAGCCGCAGGATGCGACGCTGACAAACACGGGCAACCAGCCGATCACGATTTCAAGCATCGCGGCGAGCGCCCCCTTCGGGCAGACGAATAATTGCCCATCGACTTTGGCGGTCAACGCGAACTGCGAGATCCAAGTGACGTTCACACCCACCGACTACGGCGTGGTGAACGGTACGCTCTCGGTTACCGATAATGCGACGGGCAGCCCGCAGAAGGTAGCGTTGTCAGGCACGGGCACAGCAGTCGTGCTCTCGCCCACCGCAATCGATTTCGGGAATCAGAAGGTCGGAACTTCGAGTGTGCCGGTCAAGGTGACTCTGAGCAATCTGGGTACAAGTTCGCTTTCCATCACGCAGATTGCGATCAAAGGGCCGGACCCGAACGATTTCTCGCAGACGAACAATTGCGGTAGCAGCTTGCCGCCGCAGAGCAAATGTACGATCACGGTGACGTTTACTCCCACGGCGATGGGGTCGCGATCGGCCAACGTCAGTATCAGCGACAATGATCCGACCAGCCCGCAGACTGTGCCGCTGTCGGGAAACGGAACCTAGCCTTTCAGAATCGTTCTGATCGAATTTATGTCCCCGCCGCGGGCGGGTTGTTGTTTCCCCTTTGTTTTCCCATTCCTGCATTGGATTCCACGGAACCTATCTGGCAATTCCCTGCCTATCGCGAAAAGCTGATAAAGTAGTTTTTTGCAGTTGGAATTATGCGGGTTTTCGCGTTGGATGCAGTCCTCAGGAGCTTTAGATGCACATCGCAATAGTGGGATCAGGATATGTCGGTCTGGTGGCTGGGGCATGCTTTGCCGACATGGGCCATCAGGTCATCCTGGTAGACAACGATCAGCAGAAGCTGGCGGCGCTCAATAGCGGCCAGGTCCCGATTCACGAGAAGTTTCTGCCCGAGCTGCTGGAGCGTCATCGCGGCCGAAGCCTCACTTTTTCCGATGACCTGCGCGCCGCCGTAGAAGCCAGTGCGGCAGTCTTTATCGCGGTGGGAACCCCGCCTACGGAGCAGGGTCATGCCGATCTTTCTTATGTGGAATCGGTGGCCCGGATCATCCCTTCGGCGATCAATGGTTACAAGGTCGTGGTCGAGAAGAGCACGGTTCCGGTGTATACCAGCGAATGGATCCGCAAAATCATTCTCCGCAATGCCGCGCCGCCGGATTCATTCGATGTGGCGTCCAATCCTGAGTTTCTGCGTGAAGGAACGGCGGTCACCGATTTTCTATACCCCGACCGCATTGTCGTTGGCGCTGACAACGAAAGGTGCGCAGCGGTTCTGCGGACGATTTATGCTCCGCTGACAGGTGGAAGTTATTACAAGCGCCCGGATGCAATCCCGGGGCCAGACCAGGCGCAGATTCCGCCGCCGTTGATCATCACCAGCACCAAGAGCGCAGAACTCATCAAACACGCCTGCAACGCATTTCTCGCAATGAAGATTTCGTTCATCAACGCAGTCGCATCGGTCTGCGAATCGGTGGGAGCAAACGTGCAGCAGGTTTGCCAGGGAATTGGAACCGATAGCCGAATCGGGCCGCGGTTTCTGAACCCGGGAATTGGATATGGCGGGTCCTGCTTCCCAAAGGATCTGATGGCATTTCGTGCGGTAGCGCGGGAGTGCGGATACGAGTTCCGTCTGCTCGACGAAGTGATACGCATCAACGAGGACCAGCGCCAGCGCTTTTTGCGCAAAGTGCACAACGCCCTTTGGACGCTGCGGGGCAAGCGTTTGGGCGTGCTCGGCCTCGCGTTCAAAGGGGGAACGGACGATATCCGCGAATCACCAGCCGTTTTATTGGTGCAGACTTTGCTTCAGGAAGGCTGCAAGGTCGCGGCTTACGATCCCGCGGCACAAGAACGCGCGAAAGAAGTTTTGAATTCGAGTATCGAATACGCCAGTGATGCCTACGAAGCGGCTCGCGGTGCAGATGCTCTTTTGATTCTCACCGAATGGGATGAGTTTGCCAGCTTGGATTTGGATCGCCTGCACCGGGAGTTGAAGTATTCCATCGTGATCGACGGGCGCAATCTCTATGATCCCGATTCCATGGCGGCGCATGGGTTCACTTACTACAGCGTCGGACGACCGGCGGCAATGCCCGAATCTGTGCCGGTTGAGGCCGTAGTCCCGCCGAGGAAAGCCAGCCATTCATGAGTAAGCGGGCGCTGGTGACCGGCGGAGCCGGCTTCCTGGGATCTCATCTCTGCGACGCGCTGCTGGCGGAAGGTTATTCCGTCGTGGTTGCCGATAATCTGCTGACGGGTCGGCGGTGCAATTTCGATCATCTCCGCAACGAACCCCGATTCGAATTCCAACAGATTGACATCAACCAGCCCTTCGACTGCGGCAAAGTGGATTACGTATTTCATTTCGCCTGTCCCGCCAGTCCGGTCGACTACACAAAACATGGAATTGAAACCCTCCAGGTCGGATCGCTGGGCACGTTTCATGCGCTGGATGTCGCCCGCAAGTACGGCGCGAAATATTTGACGTCTTCCACTTCGGAGTGCTACGGCGATCCCTTGGAGCATCCGCAAAAAGAAACGTACTGGGGAAACGTGAATCCCATCGGCCCGCGTTCGGTCTATGACGAAGCCAAACGTTTTAGCGAAGCCGTCACCATGGCCTACCATCGTTATTACAATGTGGACACGCGCATTGTGCGCATCTTCAATACGTACGGGCCGCGCATGCAACTCAACGACGGACGCGTCGTCCCCAATTTTATGAAGCAGGCGCTTCGCGGCGAGGACTTGACGGTCTACGGCGATGGCAACCAGACTCGCAGCTTTTGCTACGTGAGCGACGAGGTCGACGGATTTATACGCTTGTCCAAGTCTTCTGAGCATTTACCTGTCAACATCGGAAATCCCACCGAGTTCACCATTCTCGAATGCGCCCAGCGAGTCCTCGCGGTCACTGGCTCGAAAAGCAAAATACGCTACGAACCGCTGCCCCAGGACGATCCCAAACAACGACGGCCCGATATTACTAAGGCCAGAACGCTGCTGGGATGGGAACCTAAAATCGATCTCGAGACTGGACTGCGGATGTCGCTGGACTATTTTAGGAAAGCAACATTCGAAGAAAAAGTGCTTCAGGGCTGAAGATCTTTCGGTACGGATGGATCAAAACATTCAGTTAAGAGTAGACCGTCCCTAGATCAGCTTTGGCTCGGACTTAGCATGTGAAATCAGTTGTTGCACTTGTTTGCGGTGGTCGTCAGTTCTCAGAGTGAACTCGACACCCATACCGAATCCCGGATGCGTGCTCAGCACCTTTCCATGGACGCGGAGTCTTAGGTCCGCCGTCCGCACCACGATTTCCAGAACCGTTCCCGTGGGAAACGTCTCGATGGTCTCGATGTAACAACCGCCCGGGCTAATGTCGATCAAGGTGCAGCGAGTAGGAACGCTGCTGTTACTACGGAAGACTTCGGCCCCCAGGCGACAGGTACGCCGCGAGAGGTTGCGGCGATCACCGGAAGAAACTGATAGCAAGCCGAGGCCGGCCGAAAGCCTCAGGCTCAGGTCGTCCCCGCCGGTTGGAATCTGCGGTTCCGCCGGAACGGGCTCTGACGGCGCGGTCAGATTCGCTTGCAGCCAATCATTCAGCACGCGGCGCGAGGTTTGCGGGACCTGCGAAAAACGAATTCCAACGCGACCGGACGAATCCTGCCACATGACTTCCCCGGACAATCGAATCAGCGAAGTGCTTTGTGGCGGTGAAAACTGGAAATAGACTTTGCAGTACGGAGGCAATTTGCTGTCAGACCGAAAGGCAATGCCATCCTCACTCAAGTCCACGAGAGCTGCGGGAACGTTTTCTTCTCCCGCATACGCGACCGAAGTGTTTGTCTGGAGCGCGATGCGTGGTCGAATCCGCCGCTCGCTCTGCATCAAACCACGGGCTGCGCGCATGCTGTGGGCGGCGCGTTCGCGGGAGATTGGTTTGTAGAGCATGAAGTTTGCGCCCTTCGCGAAGATGGCGCGCACATCGTTCTGCCCGCTCACGATGCCAATTACGGCCGCAGTCTTGTTGGTAGAAGTGTTTCGGGCTTGCACAATCAATTCGATCGCGGCGGGTTCATCTTGACAATCAACCAGCACGGCATCGAAATGCCTATCTTCAAGCCGGGCTCGGGCCATGCGCAGGTCGCCGCACGATTCCACTCCGATGCCCATGTCCTGCAGGCTGGCTCTGAGCACCTGGACAGTCTGCGCATCCGAGCACACGAGTAGCGACGTCAGCGCCATGTTCACGGCCATGTTAGGTGCGCTGCGCCCGGCTCACAAGTTACCGGGGTCATGCCAGCGCGGAGGGCATGACTTTAGTCATCTGGAGTTTCGGCGGGTAACCGGCTATGTTCGGCATGTATCAACTAAGAAGTGATGCGGTCCTTCAAGGATTGAGATTCATGTCTTCGAAGACAGCCAACTGGATCATTGGAGCGGGCGTAGTCTTGATGTTTGTTGGACTATGCTTTTTTTCCGCCCTCCTGAGCGATCATCCTGAACCGGACATGTTGGAGTTCGGGGCGTGTCAGTTTTCGCTGGGCGCTCTCGTTATTGCTGCAGGTATCTATGCCAAGGCGAGAACGATCCAATTCGCGATCGCCGCCGGGGAGCCACGAAAAGAATCTTCACCTTCGAATCAACGGGTTCGGGGCGGCTGCGATTTGTGCGGCACCGAAGCTCCAGCAGTGCAATGCAAAGTCCACCAACTTCATCTCTGTGGAAACTGTCTGGCTCAGCACTACGATGTTCGCTCTTGCGCCTACGTGCCGACCACCCGCACCGCCAACAAGACCGGCAGAAACGCGGCGGCGCACGCCCGGGGCGCCTAGCCGCTGTCGCGGTTTGGCGCACGCTTGCCCAGCACGCTGCACTGCCAAAGTTACCGGAGTTACCTGGTCAAATTACGTTACGTAGGTCCAGCGGTAGCGACCGGTCCTTTAGTACTTTGACGCTCTCCCTCGCCCCTCCTTACGATGAGCTTGCATGCGGGTTAGCCACTGGTCTTTCCTCTAGGGGAAAATCCCTCCTTCGGCGTAACACGCGATGAAGGATGCCAGTGCTCACCCCCGAGATGGCGGGCGAAAAGGGCCGGAAAATGCCTTTTGCCTTGAGGCTGGCCTCGGACGAACTCCCCGGAGAAGGAAAGGATTCATGCTGGCACGCAAAATGCGCGGGTTTTCGCTGATCGAGATGATGATCGTAATTGCCATGATCTTGATCGTCCTCGCTTTCTCCATCATGGCGATCCAGCCCTCGCTAAAGCAGAACAACGTGACCGAGGCCTTTAACCAGACATTGATGGCATTGCGGCAGGCACGCGACCTCTCGGTGGCGCAGCGGCAGATCTATTTCGTTACTTTGAGCAATGCTGCCTTTCCCAACAGCGTCACCATCACCCAAGGTTCGACCGGAACAGTGACCGCCACTTACTTCCTTCCGTCTAATGTCGGCTTTGTCGCGTGGCCGGGCCTTCCGTCATCGCCAGTTGCTTATCCCATGACGCCGGATGGTTTCGGCATCGGCACAACCGCCATTGACTTCGACCAAGGTGTCGCGGGCGGCGTAAAAAACGTGATCTATTTCTATCCCGATGGATCAGCTCAGGACGCAATTGGCAACGTCAACAACGGGGTGGTCTATCTGGCTTTGCTGGGCGACACCAGATTTGTAAGCACCTCCCGCGCGATCTCATTGTGGGGCGCGACGGGCCGTCTTCGCGGATGGCATATCTACTTGAACGTGAACGCGGCAAACTGGTACTGGAGGCAACAGTGAAAGCTCAGAGCAACAACGCTTTCCAGGCACGCGGCAAAAAAAACCTTCAGGGTTTCACTCTGGTTGAGGTCATGATTTCGATGGCCCTCATAACCATCGGCTTGTTGAGCCTGCTGGGCGTATTCGGATATGCGATGGCCGCCACGCAAGGCTCGCAGGAAAACGCGACCGCCAAGTTGCTGGCCGATGAGGCCATGGAAGGTATTTTGACTGCGCGCGAAACTGCCAACATCAGCTGGGCGCAGATTAACAACACCGGATCTGGCGGCATCTTCCTGCCTGGCTTCCTGCCAATAGATTGCGCGGGAGCGGACGGAATCATCGGCACCGCCGACGACGCGGCCTGCGGGGCGCAGATTCTCGAGCAGCCTGGACCGACCGGAATTTACGCCGGAACCTGCCCGCCCGACGTGTGCAACACTTTGACCAGCTTTCAGCGCCAGATCCTGATTTCGCCGGTTATCCCCGCCGGCGGCGGTCCTGCGAGCACTACGCTGCGCTCGGTCACGATCACGATCCAGTACACCCTCCCCGGATTTCAGGTCCCCAAACAATACATCCTCAACACCTTCATTTCGCCATACCGGTAAAAGAGGAAAACTTATGAGTCGGACGTCGGCAAATTCGAGGCGCGGTTTCACCTTAATCGAGGTGCTGGTTTCACTGGCTATTGGCACTCTGGTTCTGGGTGCCGCGGTGAAGCTGTTCAGCCAGGCCATGGGCGCGACTTTTGTGGTTTCGCAGCGAGCCGAAATGCAGCAGGACCTGCGCGCCAGCTCTGACTTGCTGATCAAAGACATAAGCTTAGCGGGCGCGGGCTTACCGACGGCGACAGGCATCGCCTTGCCCCAATCGGGAACGAAGCCCATTTACGGTTACGCTCCCAGTTGCGTGGCAAACAACAACTGCGTTCCCGGAAACGGCATTGCCTACCCGTGCACCTCGGCGGGCGCAAATCCGTGCGATCCGACTTTGTATGGACTCATTCCCGGTTTCCAGATGGGCATCAAGCCACCGGGCAGCCCAAGCAAAACTGATGTGATCACCGTGGTCTACTCCGACACTGTGTTCGCTCTGCCTTGCTACACCATCCAGACCATCACCACTGTTGCTGTGACGGTACAGCTACCCGCTGTCCTGCCGTCCAGTTGCGTTCTTACCGCGCCCCTGGTGGCGCCTCAGCCAGTTACCACGCTTCCGCCACTGGCCCCGGAACTGGTCCCCGGCGATCTCGTTCTGGTGCAAAGCACAGTAGGAGGAAACTCCGCCACTGCAGTCGGCGAAGTCACCAACGTCACCAATAACGGAGGCAATAACTATACGATCGCCTTCGCTGCCGGAGACCCGCTGAACCTCAACCAGCCCGCTGCGGCCTCGGGCGATTTAGCACAGTTGGTTTGCGCGTCGCCGAACTGCCCCACGACTGCGACGGCAACTCGTATTTTCGTAATCACCTACTACCTCTGGATGATGCCCGATCCGCTGGGAGTCGGGGCAGGAACACCAACCCTGATGCGGCAAGTGAATGGGCAAACTCCGATCCCCGTACAAGAGAGCGTGGTGAATCTGCAGTTCACTTACGACACTTACAACACCAACGGCACTCTGCTCAACGCGGTGGGCGACGGAGGATATTCAACCGGCACATCCTTCAATCTGATTCGCAAGATCAATGTGATTCATTTGACTACCCGCGCCCAGATGGCCGGGGCCCAGAGCGGTCTCATGATTTCAAAAGGCTATCAGACTTTCGACACGCAGACTTCCATCAGCGCGCGAAATCTGAGTTACCAGAATCGCTACATCCTCACTCCGTGAGGCGGGTGGGGAGAAATCAGGAGCGGAAACAAAGAAAGTTGTATGGCAATGAGGAGCGACACGATGCGTAGCATGAAACTTGATTCACGAGGATTCACTCTGATTGCAACCCTGATGCTGTTGATGATCATGTCGGGGATCGCGATTGGTCTGCTCATGATGGTTAACACCGAAGGCAGAGTGGGTGGCCAGGATGTACAAAACAATTTGGCCTTTCACGCCGCCGAAGGTGGTATTGAACACATGACCTCGGACCTGGCCAACATGTTTCAAAACATCGAATCGCCTACGGCGGCGCAAATTACAGGGCTCAGCTCAGATGCGCCTGTCAGCAATAGCCTCATGAGTTATCCCATCTACACGCTAACTCCGGCAACCAATGCTAACGGAACCCTTGCCACCAGTTGGGGACAAATCTCCAGCGGCACCTACCAAGGCCTCTACGCAGAGTTGCTCCCCGTCAGCCTGCAGGTAACCGCAACCACCTCGCTCGCCGGGGTAGGGACGGTGGGCGATGAAGTCAACATGTCACGCACCATCGAAGTGGCGTTGATTCCTGTATTCCAGTTTGGCGTTTTCTCCGATAGCGATCTCGGCTTCTACAGCAGCCCCAATCTGAACTTCGCCGGCCGGGTTCATACCAATGGCGATTTGTATCTGGGTGTGTCCAACGGCTCAACGCTTACCTTTCACGATCAGCTTTCGGCGTGGGGGAACGTCATCCGTCAAGTGCTTCCCAACGGACTGGCCGCCGCTAACTTCAATGACTCCGGAACAGTGTTGATTCCCTATGCGACTGGCGGCTGCGATCTTCCTGCGCAGCCAAAGTGTCGAGCCATCACGGCGACTGAGGGCAGCGTGATTGGAGCCGGTGGCAACCCGCCGGCCTCTGGACCAACCGTTGGCCCCCCCTCGTGGCAGACAATTTCCTTAGGCGCAGCCTACTTTAACGGTTTTATCGTCGATGGCGACTACGGCAACACGGTGCTGGGAACAGGAGCCACGAACCTGACCTTGCCTTTCGTCAACGGCACCACCGGAACCAATGCGGGACCGCAACCTTTTGAAATCGTTCGCCGTCCCCCGGCTGGAGAAGTATCCACTAGCGCTCTAGGCGCGTCGCGACTCTATAACGAAGCCGAGATTCGTGTGTTGCTCTCCGATACTCCCGCCGACCTTCCTGGCGGCGTAGGCGATCCCAACAATATTCGCCTGGCCAACATCGTCGGAGGAGTTTATCCATACGGCATCGCGGCATCGACGCCAGCTCTACCGGCCCTGGCCAGCGGCGGCAGCTATAACACGTATTTTGCCGCTGGAACCACCGCGTATCCCGACACCAGTACCTGGACAAACGCGACTGTCTCGGTCGTTAGTCCGACTTTGGCTCCCGACTGGCCCTACGCTCCGGTGCAGCCCATCGCAGCCGATGTTACTTTCACCAATGATCAAGGTCCGCCCGCAGCACCGTTGACCACGCTGGTCGCGAATGCCAACAACAACGGCTTGACTGCTGTGCCGCCGGTCCTTGCACTTACGCCTTGCACCAATACCAATCCACCGGTTTGTCCGGCAACCCCCGTGCCCTACTACAAGCCACCGTATCCGTACTTCACGCCGACCGCAGCCAATCTCACCAACACCTGGAACCTGATCGACGGCTACTTGCGCGTGGAATATCGCGACGTGAACGGCAACTATCACCCGGTCACTGCGGAGTGGTTGCAGCTCGGATTCGCCCGCGGCCCGGTTCCCCCGCTAACCGCTGGCAGCAACCCGATCAACCCGAATGCCATTTTGATTTTCCAGTACCCCGCGGATCGTAACGGAAGCGGCGGTTGGCCTGATCAGACAGGCGCCGGGCCTACTGGCTGCGTAAATTCGGGCGGGTGGAAATGCGTCAAAGCCAAGCCACCCGAGGTTACACTCGATCAAACGACGCTCTATCCCTGGTATGGCGACAGCAAAGCCGCGGT
>Ga0207044_1033_pt1 | contig 31620 bp, 27 predicted proteins | sample Alteio_BWMinCont_68_FD_153300 | JGI IMG/M metagenome (GOLD analysis project Ga0207044, IMG submission 153300) | Enriched cells from forest soil in Barre Woods Harvard Forest LTER site, Petersham, Massachusetts, United States -... | ecosystem: Environmental > Terrestrial > Soil > Temperate forest >... | reverse complement strand
TAATATCCATCTTCTGGTTGATGTTGAAGAAGTGGTATTACCCTATTCCAATATCGAGAAGGCAAAACTTATTGCTGATGTTGGGTGAGATGAGGCATTCACTATGAACAAAGAAATTTTGCTAGTTGTTGAAGCAGTGTCCAATGAAAAAGGCGTAGATAGCGAAGTGATATTCCAAGCTATCGAAGCGGCGTTGGAAATGGCAACAAAAAAGCGTGCAGGCGAAGATATTGATGTCAAAGTGACAATCGATAGAAAAAATGGCGACTATCATACAGTCCGTCGTTGGTTGATTGTTTCAGATGATGCGGCATTAAATGATATCACTTTAATGGGCGTGGAAGACGTTACCTTCTACACATTGACCGAAGCACAAAAGATTAATGCGAAAGCGAAAGTTGGCGAATACATAGAAGAATCTATGGACTCCGTCGAGTTTGGCCGTATTGCTGCACAAAAAGCCAAACAAGTGATTGTACAAAAAGTCCAAGAAGCTGAACGTAACCAAGTAGCGAATGCTTATAAAGAGCGCTTAGGCCAGCTTGTTAATGGCGTCGTCAAAAAAGTAACGCGCGATTTCATCTTATTGGATTTGGGCAACAACGCCGAAGCGATGCTGCCGCGTACCGAAATGATTCCGCACGAAGCTGTCCGTATGGGCGATCGCATCCGTGCTTACTTATTTGAAGTGCGTTCCGATATCAAAGGTCCACAAATGGTCGTTAGCCGTACGCGCCCAGAAATGTTAATCGAATTATTTAAAATTGAAGTGCCAGAAATTGGTGAAGAACTCATCCAAATTAAAGGCGCTGCAAGAGATCCAGGTTCACGCGCTAAAATCGCAGTTAAAACCAATGACGGTCGTATCGATCCAATCGGCGCTTGCGTCGGTATGCGCGGATCACGCGTTCAAGCGGTATCCGGCGAATTAGGCGGTGAGCGTATTGATATTGTGTTGTGGGACGATAACCCAGCGCAATTAGTTATTAATGCAATGGCACCAGCGGAAGTCGCTTCCATCATCGTCGATGAAGAAAGCCGCACCATGGACATTGCAGTAAAAGAAGAACAGTTATCACAAGCCATTGGTCGCGGCGGTCAAAACGTCCGTTTAGCCAGTGATTTAACGGATTGGACATTGAATGTCATGACTGAAACGCAAGCGAAAGAAAAATCCGCTGCGGAAGAAGAATCCGTGCTTAATTTGTTTAAAGAAAAATTAGGCGTTGATGAAGAAATTGCAGTCTTGTTGACGGAAGAAGGCTTTACTTCGTTAGAAGAAATTGCTTATGTCCCATTACAAGAATTGTTAGAAATAGATGGCTTTGACGAAGATTTAGTTGGTGCCCTACGTGAACGCGCGAAAGCTGCCTTGCTTACTAAGGCCTTAGCGGAAGAGCAGTCACATGATAATAATGAGCCCGCTGAAGATTTATTAGAAATGGAAGGCATGAATAAACATTTGGCATATCTCTTTGCTAAAAATGGAATCGTGACCCGCGAAGATTTAGCAGAACAATCAGTTGATGATTTGTTAGATCTTGGTGAATTAGATGAAGAAACGGCTGCTAAATTAATAATGACAGCTCGCAAACCGTGGTTCGATGACGCGGCCGATGTAAAGTAGTTAGGGGGCTTAATGGCGAATAACGATGTACCTGCAGCGTCAAGCAAAAAAGGCGCTGCGAAGGCAGTGAAATCCACCGGTGTGTCAGTGAAAAAACTGGCAACAGATATTGGCGTTTCTGAAACCCGACTTTTGATGCAGCTCGAAGATGCGGGCGTTAAAGTCGTTGGTGTCGATGCTGTCGTCACAGAAGAAGAGAAGCAAAAGTTATTGCGCTATTTGCAGCAGAACCATGGTGCAAAAGCCGAAGCCGCGCCTGAAAAAATTGTCTTACGTCGAGCTAAAACCAGCGAAATTAAAGTGAGTGGATCGCAAGGCGCTAAAAAAACGATTAGCGTTCAAATCCGCAAAAAACGCACTTTTGTGAAGCGTGCTGAAGAAGAGCAACAAGCGAAAGCGAAAAACGCCGAAGCAGAAGAAGCGACATCACCACAAAATATCGACAGTGCCGTTGTTCCTCCCGTCTTATCTGAAACCCCAGTTACCAGTGTTGCCGAAGAACAAGTGGCGATGACACCGGCAACTGACGCTGTTCCTGTCGCTGCAGTTGAAACGGCAGCAACACCAGCAGCAGCGCAAGAAGAAGAAAAGGCAAAATCGACCGCAGATCCAAAACGCCATAAAGACAAGCGTCACGGCCCTGCTGTTGAAATGGAAGAAGAACGTCTCAAAAAGAAAAAGAAAGAAAAAGGCCGTAGCATGGGTCGCGAAGAGCCAAGCTTTGGTTCTGTTATCGGTAAAGGTTCGGCTCGTTTAAGTATTGCGCTCAGCGAAGATGCAGATGAATTTGGTATGGGGCATCGTCGCCGCAAAGCCAAAATGCGCAAAGCCGTGCAAGTACAAGCATTTACAAAACCGACCGCACCTATGATTCATGAAGTCGCCGTGCCAGAAACCATTGCCGTAGCTGATCTCGCGCAACGAATGTCGGTTAAAGCCACCGAAGTGATTAAAGTGATGATGAAAATGGGGGCAATTGTTACCATCAATCAAATCCTTGATCAAGAAACCGCGATTTTAGTCGTCGAAGAGTTAGGCCATAAAGCAAAAGCCGTCAGTGCTTATGCTTTAGAAGAAGCGTTGACCAAAGATTTCCAAGTAGCAGGTGATGCACATACCCGTGCTCCCGTGGTTACCATCATGGGTCACGTCGATCATGGTAAAACATCGTTGTTAGATTATATCCGCCGCACTAAAGTCACCACTTCAGAAGCGGGTGGTATTACCCAGCATATTGGTGCATACCATGTTGAAACACCGAAAGGCGTTATTACCTTTTTAGATACGCCAGGTCACGCGGCATTTACTGCTATGCGTGCACGCGGTGCGAAATTAACTGACTTGGTTATTCTTGTTGTTGCCGCCGATGACGGTGTGATGCCACAAACAGTTGAAGCGGTTAATCACGCTAAAGCGGCTGGTGTGCCTATCGTTGTTGCTGTGAATAAAATGGATAAAGAAGACGCTGATCCTGATCGAGTTAAAAATGAATTATCGAAATACGAACTGATCCCAGAAGAGTGGGGCGGCGAAACCATGTTTATTCCTATCTCGGCTAAAACCGGCGATGGCATCGATAAATTATTGGATTCCGTTTTAGTTCAAGCTGAAGTCCTAGATTTGAAAGCTATCGTAAATTGTTCTGCTAGCGGTGTTGTAATTGAATCACGCTTAGATAAAGGCCGTGGTGCAGTTGCCAGCGTATTAGTTCAACAAGGTACGTTGAACAAAGGTGATTTAATCTTAGTTGGCTTTGAATACGGCCGCGTCCGCGCCATGTTCGATGAAAACGGAAAAAATATTGATAAAGCCGGTCCTTCTATACCAGTAGAAGTCTTAGGTTTATCAGGCACACCGAATGCAGGTGATGAATTTGCCGTGATTGCTGATGAAAAACGCGCACGTGAAGTGGCAATGTTCCGCCAAGGTAAGTTCCGTGAAGTGAAATTAGCACGCCAAAATGCATCCAAGCTCGAAAATATTTTACAACGCATGGGCGAAGAAAAAACCAACAGTGTGGCGTTAAATATCGTCCTCAAAGCCGATGTTCAAGGTTCTGCAGAAGCGTTAGTTCAAGCATTATCTGAATTGTCTGGCGCCGAAGTGAAAGTGAAAATCGTTTCCAGCGGTATCGGTGGTATTAACGAAACCGATGTAAACTTAGCCTTAGCTTCCGATGCGATTATTATTGGTTTCAACGTGCGCGCGAATGTCGAAGCACGCAAACTGATCGAAATCGAAAAAGTCGACGTGCATTATCACAGCATTATTTACAATGTAATCGATGAAGTGAAGCGCGCTATCAGTGGCTTTATGGCTCCTGAAATCCAAGAAAAAATTACCGGTCTGGCTCAGGTACGTGATGTATTCCGTTCCTCTAAGATTGGTGCAGTCGCCGGTTGTATGGTATTGGAAGGTACGATTAAACGTAACAATCCAATCCGCGTATTACGCGACAACGTTGTCGTCTTTGAAGGCGTTTTAGAATCCTTACGCCGCTTTAAAGATGACGTTGCCGAAGTACGTTCCGGTACAGAGTGTGGTATTGGTGTGAAGAGCTACAATGACATCAAGGCTGGCGATCAAATTGAAGTATTTGAAAAAATTGAAGTCAAGCGGACACTCTAATGGCACAAGGTAATCGAATGGCCCGCGTCGCTGGATTAGTTCAGACGACGTTGGCTGACATCCTACTCAAAGAATCAGAAGATGCACGTTTTCACATGGTGACCATTACCAATGTGAGCTTGGCAAAAGATATGTCGAGCGCCAAAGTGTTTGTCAGCGTTTGGGATGAAGAAAAAGCAAAAGAAACCGTTGCCGCCTTGAACAATGCCAGCAAATTTTTACGTCATGCTTTAGCGAAATCTAAAATCGAGATGCGCGTTATCCCCCAGCTCCACTTTGTCTATGATGATTCTACGCTGCGAGGCAGCCGTATTTCCTCTCTGATCAATGCTGCATTAAAAGAGACGAAATCGGATGAAGATGAATAAACCCATTCTCAATATCAACGGTATCTTAATTTTAGATAAGCCGACTAGCATGACGTCTAATGGCGCTTTGCAGTCTGTTAAGCGCTTATTTAATGCGAAAAAAGCAGGCCACACCGGCAGTTTAGATCCGTTAGCGACCGGCATGTTGCCGATTTGTTTCGGTGATGCGACCAAGTTGTCACAATTTTTATTAGATTCCGATAAGTATTACCAGGTAACCGCGACCTTGGGTTCGCGCACGACAACCTGTGATTCAGAAGGGGAAGTGATTTCCACACATGCTATTCCTGCTATTTCTGCAGAAATGCTGACCCCGATTTTACAACGTTTTTTAGGTGACATTGAACAAATCCCGCCAATGTATTCTGCGGTGAAATTTCAAGGTAAGCCTTTATATAAATTAGCTCGCCGTGGAATTGAGATTGAACGTCAACCCCGTTCTGTTTTCATTCATCGTTTGAGCTTGCTCGCCGTGACAGAAACAACCATTACCATGGATGTACACTGTAGCAAAGGCACTTATATCCGAACTCTGGTTGATGATATCGGTCAAATCTTAGGTTGCGGCGCCCACGTCAGTGGCTTGCGTCGAACCGCGGTTTCGCCCTATCAAGGCCAAAAAATGCACACAATTGATAGCCTAGAAGCGCTCAGAGACCAAGCAGGTCATGAGGCTTTGATGGCTTGTTTATTGCCTTTGGAAACCTCAGTCCAATCTTTTCCATCTGTTCAATTATCGACTTCTGCGTCCTTTTATATCCGTACAGGCCAGCCAGTCATGCTTCCCCAGGTGCAAACCCAGGGATTAATTCGAATTTTTGCTCAAGATGGACAATTTTTAGGCATTGGTGAAATGCTAGAAGATGGTCGGATCAGTCCGCGCCGTCTATTCCAGTCTTCCCCCGACCAAACGCAAAAAACCGCTTGTTAACCCCTTGGCTCCCCGCTACAATACGGGGCTTAATTTTTAATTTGAAGAATTGATTTAGATTGGGAGTTTTATACATATGTCATTCACCACTGCCGCGAAAGCGCAGATCATAAAAACACATAGACGCGCTAAAGATGACACAGGGTCTCCTGAAGTCCAGATTGCTTTATTGAGCGCGCGCATTGATTATTTAACCAAGCATTTGAAAGCCAATACACATGATTTTCATACACGTTATGGTTTGACTAATTTAGTTAGCCAACGTCGTAGAATGATGGCTTATTTAAAGAGAAAAAACCCGCCGGTCTATCGCGAGCTGATCAAAACGCTCGAAATCCGCGGTTAACCGAATCAACTTAGCGTCACCGCCCCGCATCCAGCGGGGCAGTTGCTCCTAGCTTTCATCGGCGTGTTCGACGCTATGCTTTTTCATTCATCTACTTATTTTATATAGGATACACCTCGTGGCCTCAGTCAAAAAAGTTTTTCGCTATGGCGACCATACTGTAACGTTAGAAACAGGCGTTATTGCAAGACAAGCAACCGGCTCGGTGATGGTGACAATGGATGATACTGTCGTATTAGTGACTGCGGTTGGCGTAGCCGGTGCGGTAGAAAGAGATTTTTTCCCTCTCACCGTTAACTATCAAGAACGTACTTATGCAGCCGGCCGGATTCCGGGCGGTTACTTTAAGCGCGAAGCAAAACCGAGCGAAAAAGAAACCTTAACTTCACGTTTAATCGACAGACCGGTTCGTCCATTATTTCCTAAAGGCTTTAATGCCGATGTGCAAGTGATCGCGACTGTTGTTTCCATGAATCCAGAAATTGATCCTGATATTCCTGCCATGTTAGGTGCATCTGCTGCCTTATGTTTATCCGGTCTGCCATTTGCAGGTCCTATCGGTGCAGCGCGTATCGGTTATATAGATGGTGCTTATGTGTTAAATCCGACTTTTCCACAATTGAAAACATCACAATTGAACATGGTAGTAGCCGGTACACAAAAAGCGGTATTGATGGTTGAATCCGAAGCGAAAGAATTACCTGAAGATATTATGTTAGGCGCAGTTGTATTCGGTCACAAGCAAATGCAAGTGGCAATCAATGCCATCAATGAATTAGTTGCCGAAGCGGGTAGCACACGTTGGGAATGGGAAGCAAATGCAGGTAATCCAGAAGTGGAAAGCCGTGTTCTCGCTAAAGCCCAAGCCGATATTGCTAATGCGTATCAAATTAAAGATAAAAAAGAACGCCAAGCAGCGATTGCTGATGCGCGCGAACGTTTATTAGAAGACTTGCTTGCTGAAAATGCCGGTAAAGAAGATGAAGATCTCTTTATCGAAGATATCAAAAGAGCATTTAGTAAATTAGAAAGTAAAACAGTTCGTGGCCGCGTCATCGAAGGCTTGCCTCGTATTGACGGTCGTGACACCAAAACAGTACGTCCGATCAGCATTCAAGTAGGTATATTGCCACGTACTCATGGTTCCGCTTTGTTTACTCGTGGTGAAACTCAGGCGTTAGTGGTTGCGACTCTGGGAACAGAACGCGATGCACAAACCATCGATGCGTTAGAAGGCGAGCACAAAGACAGCTTTATGTTGCATTACAACTTCCCTCCATACTCTGTGGGCGAAGTGGGTTTTGTCGGTAGTCCAAAGCGTCGTGAAATTGGTCACGGTAATTTGGCTAAACGTGGTGTTGCCGCTGTATTGCCAACACAAAAAGAATTCCCTTATGTCTTGCGCGTTGTTTCTGAAATTACTGAATCTAACGGTTCTAGCTCCATGGCTTCTGTCTGCGGTAGCAGCTTGGCCTTGATGGATGCAGGCGTACCTATCCGTACCCACGTTGCAGGTATTGCAATGGGTTTAGTGAAAGAAGGCGAACGTTATGCTGTTCTTACCGATATTTTAGGTGATGAAGATCACTTAGGCGATATGGATTTCAAAGTAGCTGGTACCCGCGCTGGTATTACCGCTTTGCAAATGGATATCAAAATCGACGGCATTACTGAAACTATTATGAAAGATGCTTTAGAGCAAGCTCATGCAGGTCGTAATCATATTTTAGGTATCATGGAACAAGTCATTAACGGCGCACGCCAAGAAATGTCTGCTTACGCTCCACGTATTTTAAATATGCGCGTACCTTCTGATAAAATTCGTGATGTCATTGGTAAAGGTGGTGTGATGATTCGCGCCTTGACCGAAGAAACCGGTACTGTAATTGATATCGATGATGATGGTAGCATCCGCATTGCAGCTGCAGATTTAGCGGCTTGTGAAAATGCTAAGCGTCGCATCGAAGCGTTGACTGCTGATGTTTCTGTTGGTCAAATTTACGAAGGCACAGTCGTTAAGTTAATGGACTTCGGCGCTATCGTAACAATTTTACCTGGCAAACAAGGCTTGGTTCACATTTCTCAAATCGCAAACGAGCGCATTGAAAAAGTAAGCGACAAATTAGCCGAAGGCCAAGTCATCCGCGTCAAGGTTTTAGAAATCGACCGCCAAGGCAAAATCCGCCTCAGCATGAAAGAAATCGACAAAACAGTAAGCTAATAAAAATGGACTGTCATCCCCGCGCAGGCGGGGATCCATAAACTCAGGCAAAGCTCGCGCCAACAGCAGAATGGATTCCCGCCTACGCGGGAATGACAGATGTGTTGTCATCCCCGCGCAGGCGGGGATCCATAAGCTCAGGCAAAGCTCGCGCCAACAGCAGAATGGATTCCCGCCTACGCGGGAATGACAGATGTGTTGTCATCCCCGCGCAGGCGGGGATCCATAAACTCAGGCAAAGCTCGCGTGCCAACCACAAAATGGATCTCCCACTATGAAAATCTGGGTCGATGCCGACGCCTGTCCTAAAGTCATCAAAGAAATTCTTTACCGCGCTGCCAATCGCACCAAAACCCCAATGATCTTAGTTGCAAACCAATCAATCGCAATTCCTCCATCACCTTTTATTTCCAAGATAGTCGTAAGCTCCGGCTTCGATGTCGCCGACAATAAAATCGTAGAACTCCTAGAGCCCGGCGACCTCTGCATCACCGCCGACATCCCTCTCGCCGACGGCGTCGTCACAAAAGGCGGAATCGCCCTAAACCCCCGCGGCACCCTATATTCCCCAACCAACATCAAAGAACGCCTAGCCATCCGCAACCTAAGCGAAGGCCTCCGCAGCACCGGCACAATAACCGGCGGTCCTCCAGCCTTAGGCAAAAAAGAAATCCAAGCCTTCTCCAACAAGCTAGACCAATACCTCAATAAGAAATAATTTCAACCTCTCCCCTTGTGGGAGAGGTCGACGTGCGAAGCGCGGCGGGTGAGGGGTGCTTTTAGCAGTCCGTCAAAAGCACCCCTCACCCGCCGCTTCGCGTCGACCTCTCCCACAAGGGGAGAGGTGGGGGTTGCCAGCTCATTAATTTACAAACTTATCTATAGTTGATAGAATAATGCACTTTTCGAATAACTATAAAACAATCACCACGAGCAAAACATGCATTCTTCCAATGGGTTAAACAAAAATTCAAACTTCGAGGACATTGCGCAAACCCTCCTCGAACGCTACTACAAACAACCCTACCCAAATCAAGCCTCCACCACGCCCGGCATCAACCGCTTTTACCACGGCGCCTTGCACGCTGTCAGCGCCGCTTACGCAACCGACTTGGTTCTCGCCCTAATCCAAAAATACCTCAGCAAAGAGTTCAGCAATTCCCTAACTGAATACGACAACGACCGCGAACTCCAAAAACTCATCCGCCTCGGCGCCCTCTGCCACGACATCGGCAACCAACAAGAATCCGACACTAACGAACAAGCCCACGCCGATATTTTCACTAATGAAATGACACAACTCGGATTCGACCCCCAAAAAATAAAAACAGTAGCCGATGCCATCATCAACAAAGACAAAAATGTTAAAGACACCCTTGTCAGTATTTTAATCGGCGACGCCGATCGCTTCGAATATAGCCGCGTATTAAGTGATAAAAAAAAATTCCGCATAGATTATTTAAAGTTACATCAATATTTCACAAAAATTCCAGACGCTAAACAGCGTGAATTAGCAATAACAGAATTAACCGAGATCGTTAATTATTATTTCAATATGTCTCAGGTTTTATGCAGAGTAATCGGTATTCATAAAAAAATTGAAAATGCTGCATCGTGTTGTCACGAGGTGATGAATTACATCAAATCTTATCGCGTCTGGGTTTTGTTGGGCGCGGAATTCAACTGCATAGATGTTGTCTATCCGGCGCCTGATTTATTCTTGCTAAATTTAGATTGCCACATCCCTCCATTAGAATTATATAACGATAATAAAGTAGGCGTGGCTGCACAGATCGCTAGAGGAAAATATCTGGCCGCGACAGGCCAAGTTTCCGTTGATGAAAAACCAGAACCGCTAAAAATCTACGATAATCTTAATTCCGTTTATGTACGGCGTTTAGTGTCATATAGAAACAAGGAAACCCCGGTTACCGATGAACTTGCTATCGTGCTAAAAAACGCTGAAATTTTAAAGCGGTCAGGGCTAGAATCGTTAGAGAAAATACGCGATCAATTACCAAAAGAGTTAAAGTCTGATATAAGCCAAGTAAAGAGCGAATTTAAATTTCGTCCCGCTAGCTGCAATGTCAAAGGAATTTATTCTTATGATTTCAATGATCATGCAGTTGGGTTTCTGTTGTCCCCTGATAAAGTTCAATCAGTCTGTTTTTACAAAGCCAATATGTATAGCAATAATATTACGGCAAAAGATTTTGATTTTGAAAGACCAAGTCGTATCAAGCGATTAAAATCCCATCAAGATTTAGTGACCAAAATTCAGGAGATGGATAAACGTCGCCGCGGTGTAATAATAGATCCAAATCATAAATATTATGGTCGCAGTGCGTTGGGTCGGACAGAAACCCTTTTAAATTACGACGACACTGCTCTTATTGCTATTTTAATCGGAGAACCTAAGGGCACAATGCGTCAAGCACTGCGAATCCGAATGCAATTATCATTTACCAAGCGTTTAATTCCCTTTGCTAGAAGTAGGCCATTTGCTGAAATAGAACCTATTTCTGAGGCGGCTGTTTTAGCGGAAGCGGGTCTTATTCCCCAAAAACCTGAATATAAGCTAGAGTTCACTTCTCGGTTCCCGAGAGGGATTTCGTTACCCATTAAGCACGAATTGGGCTCGGCAAAAATAAATCTAGTTTCGGTAGCGCCTGATAATAGCTTTAAACTTAATTTAACGTATCCTGACAAAAAAGACTATCACGCAGAAGCAATCATGCTTGATGGTGTGCCTATTCTAAAAATCAATAATGAAGATTATTTAGATATAGGTAATACATTTCATAATGCAATCAAGATATCTAATAGCAATATAATCGATAAAATTAATCCCTATTTTTTCCAGTGGGATTGGTTTTTTGAAACCGCCTTCGGAATCCAAAGTGTAAAAATCAACGAAAATATCAAGCTTGATCCAAAAACAAACGTCGAAAAACGCACCTGGAGCCTCCACTATCGTAAGTTACCCGGCTCGCAAGCAGAACCAAAAGATATTTTAGAAAAATTAGGCTATAAAGCCCCAATAAAACCAGGTGATATAAAAGAAATAAACGACCCGGCCGAATCCAAAGAAAGCTCCATTGGATCAGAGTCCGTCGAAATAAGATTACGCTCAATCGCAGAATTAACCAAAACATTAAAAATACTTCTCGCCGTTATTGCAGAAATGCAAAAGCCCCCCCAAAATGTAGCCTGGATGGAGCGCAGCGAATCCGGGAAATATATCATTCCTTCGTCCACATTTACTAAACACCCACTAACGTCAACTTTCTTCGACAAAGAATACAAACAACACCAAAAAACCGATACCGAGTTCCTCTTAACTCGATACGCCACAGCCATCTGGCTCGGCCACCTCACCTATATTCAGTTCACCGATTTTATATCCGCATTCCCTCTGCCAAGCCTAGAACGCTTCGCCAAACACATCCTAATAAATAAAAACGAAACCTATTTCACGCCCCCCATCCAAGATGCCATTAAGCAAATGCCCCAAGCATTACGTGAATCACTTTTCCTACACACAATCCAAAATAAATGTTTCAAAATGGCGCAAGCCCTCGCTGAAACCAGACCTTTTTCTCTAAAAAATACCGACACAAGTTATTTAGACACATTAGAAAAAGAAAAAGCCTGGGACGTCATAGTAGCTTTAGTCAAAAACGAAGATATAAACTATGACATAAGTGATTTTCAAAAGCTGAACCAGTTTTTTGACCAAAAAAATAAAATAAACAAATTAATGTGTGTCGCTGGTATAGGGTTAAGCTTATTTGAACTGTCTGCTAAACGGTTATTTGCAATTATATTGGCTCAATACCAACTATTTAATGAGGATTTGTTAGCCATTTTTCTTAAAAAAATAGTGGTATTAGATTCAACATTCATAGCTGATCCAAGACTTAGCTCAACTGCCTGGATTATTATTTTTAACAAATTACTTAAAGTTCGGTTATATGATGTCTTGATTCATGAAATGTTAGATGTAAATAATAGCGGTTTGAGATATTTATGTAGTGAATTATTGAGCTCGATGTTGAAAATTAAATATGTATCCACTGATCTTATATTACAAGTCGCAATGACCGTGTTTATCAATCAACATATTAGCTCTTACGATTTTTACAAGTTACTGACCGATTTGCAACAATATGCAAAAACGCATGATCGCAAGGATTTATTAATTAAATTTATGGCGGAGGCTGCAGAATCTACTCTAGGTGAAATTATGTCGGTTGACACCATTGATGAATTTAATTATGTTGATTTTCTGGCTTGCATCGAAGATGTTAAATTAACAGGAGAGCAAGCCAACTCAGTTGCTAAATTTCTTTTGAAATTAATTGGCAAAGATAAGCTAGATGTAGATTGGTTAGATAGGATGTATACCCTAAGAGTCTTTGTTGCTGAAAATGAAAAGAAATGGAATGGTGTTATCCCCAAAGAGGTGAACGAATTCTTTATAGAAGAATTTTATAAAAAGAATTATTCAAAAGCGTGCCTTTATTCGCTCATGCGATCAAAAAGTTATAAAAAAGAAACCGTCAATTTGTCTGAAGGCAATAATCCAAGGTTTTTATTTTTTAAAGTCCATTCTGGGTTTGAATCTTCTTTGCTGCCAAGAGTTATCATTAAAGCGCAATTGCAGAATCTAGATGTGCTCCCAGGCCTTACAAGTGAGCAAATTGCCATTATTCGAAAAATGACCTACATCATTGAAAATGATGGCCTATCCTTGGAAGATAAAAATCACAATGACACTTTAGTAAAATACGATTTTCTGATTGAAAAAATCGAGAACCTGAAACCAACAGATGGTTTGAAGAATTATATGCGTTCTCTCCTAGGGGTTGCTGTGAAACAGTTTGATTTAGGATTAAAGTTTGATATGCAAACCACCCTGAAAAAAATGATAACAATTTTAAATAACCTCAAATCTGAAAGTGATTCTGAAAGTGATACTGAAATTTTGACAGAAGCGGAAGCCCACACTTTCGCGAAATTAATAGAAGATCGAGCTATAGCATTTAGTAGCAACGAGCTAGCCACATATGCCGGTAGAAGAAAAATGTATTAAACGTAGCCCGGGTAAGCGCAGCGCAACCCGGGGCTTTTAATGCGTGTGTAACCCCAAAACCCCCGGGTTGCGCTACGCTTACCCGGGCTACTCCATGTGCTATTAATTGACATTTTACGGTATAATGATATAAATGCTAACATAACGATAAAATCCCCGGGGCAAAGAAAACATGAATTCTTTCAACAACTTAGGTATAATCAACCATCTCTCAGACTTCGAGGATCTAGCCCAAGATCTCCTCGCACGCTACTACAAACGCCCCTACCCAAGACAAGCCCCAGCCATCCCCGGCATCAACCGTTTTTATCACGGCGTCCTCCACGCCGTCAGCGTCTCCTACGCCACCGACCTAGTCCTCGCCCTAATGCGAAAACACCTCAGCCAAGACCAAGCAGCCCTCTTAACCGAATACGACGCCGACCCCGAACTCCAAAAACTCATCCGCCTCGGCGCCCTATGCCATGACATCGCCAACCAACAAGAATCCGACACCAACGAACAAGCCCACGCCGAAGTCTTCACCCGAGAAATGACAAAATACGGATTCACCCCGGAAAAAATACAAATTGTCGCCGACGCCATCATCAACAAAGATAAAAAAGTCCCCGACACCATCGCCAGTATTCTAATCGGCGACGCCGACCGTTTTGAATACACACGTGTAATAGACGACATACGAAAATTCCGTATCGATTATTTGAAGTTACACGAATATTTCAACAAAATTCCAGACAAGGCTCAGCGTGAATCAGCAACATATGAATTAGCTCGCATCGTTCAATATTATTTCGGCATGAGCCAGTTTCTCTGCAGCACAATCAATATTCATAAGGAAATTGAAAACTCCGAGTCTTGTTGCAAAGATGTGCTAAATTACATGAAGTCTTATCGCATATGGACATTGTTGGGTTTGGAGAGCAATAAAAACGATGTCGTATTTCCTACGCCAGCAATATTCTCGCAGCATATAGAGCAATCCATCCCGACCTTAGAGCTATATAACGATAATGAACTCGGCGTCGCTTCTAACCTCGCCTTAGAAAAGTATAAATCAGTAATCGCCCTAGCCCCAGCCGATGAAAAACAAGAACCTTTAAAAATCTACGACAAACTAGATTCAGTCTATATCCGTCGCTTAATTAAGCATGCGACCAAGCCCACTCCGATTAACGATGAAATTACGGTTGTCCTTAAAAATCCTGAAGTGTTAAAAAAGTCAGGATTAGAATCAGCAGAAAAAATCCGCGAACAATTACCCGATGAATTAAAGTCCGATAATAGCCAGGTCAAAAGTGAATTTAAATTTCGTCCAGCAAGTTGTAAAGTCAAAGCCGTCTATTCTTATGAATACGATAACGGAAATTCTGTTGGTCTTCTGTTATCTCCAGATAAAGTGCAATCCGTCTATTTTTATAAAGCTAATATGTTCAGCATGAATATCATCGAAAAAGACTTTAGTTTCGAAAGACCGAGTCGCATTAAGCGCCTAGAGTCTCATCAGGCGCTAGTAGCAAAAATTCATGAAATGGATAAACGACGTCGTGGCGAAATAGAAGACCCCAACAACAAATATTTTGGCCTCGCCGCCTTGGATCGCACGGAAACACTGTTAAATTATGATGAAACAGCAGTGCTAGCTATTTTGATCACGGAACAAAAACAAGTGATGCGTCAGGGGTTAGGAATTCGAATGCAATTAGCATTAGCAGGTCGCCTAGTTCCATTTGCAAGGAGCCGACCTTTTGCTGAAATAGAACCCATTTCTGAAGAAGCCGTTTTAGCTGCAGCGAAGCTTATTCCTCAAAAGCCAGAGCATAATCTTGAGTTCACATCAGAGTTACCCAGTAATATTTCAGAACCTATTAAGCGAGAGTTGTACGCAATGAAAATATCTTCTATTAGTTTGATGGAGTCCGGTCCGAAATACCAATTTGATTTTGAAGATGTCAAAAAAATTATTTTCAAAGCAGAAGCTTTCATGCGTGATGGTGTGCCCATTATGAAAATAAATAATGAAAACTATTTAGATATGGGCAAGATGTATTATAGCGCTCATCAGAATTACGCTAGTAGTTTAATTTCAAAAATAAACGCTCATTTTGGTCGCTGGGGTTGGTTTTTTGAAAATACTTTTGGAATTGAAAATATAGAAATAAAGGAAGAGATCAGCGTTGATAAAAAAACTAAAGTCGAAAAACGTTATTGGTATCTAATTTATAGCGTGAGAGGGGGGCAAAAGGAGCCCGAAATTATTTTAGAAAAATTAGGGTACAAAGCCGCATTGAAGTCAGGTGATATTAAGAAGCCTAATGAAACATCTGAGGCCAAAGAAGATTCAGCTAAATTCTCCGGTTTTTTCAAAATTAGATTACGATCGATAGCTGAATTAACCAAAGCAATGCAAAAGCTGTGCGATATCTTTAAAGAAATAGAAACGAAAAAAATAAATCTCGCTGAAGCCGAAAATTTTAAAAAATTATCCCTGTGCAATACTCACGATTTGCTAACCGCTTTTTTTATCGAATCTGTATCACAAAATTATTCTCAAAAAAGGTTAGCAAGTTTTGCGGCGGATGTATCGTTAGGCACACCGATGACGTATCACCAGTGCGAATCATTTTTCTCAACGCTTTCCCCGAGCTATTTGCTCAGTTTTGTTAGACATGTTTTATTAAATAATCCTGAAAACTATTGGACTGATTCAATTGAGCAGGGATTAAAACTGCTGTCAGAAGAAATGCGTAATTATTATTTTTTAGTTGTTGTGGGTAACAAACAATTTAAAGTGGCGAAATTATTAGCGGAAACTAGTCCATTTACCGTCAAACTGCCTGCTGGCGAGAGTCATTTTATTGCATACATGGATACTTTAATTCGTGAAAAAGCGTGGGGTGTAGTAGAAGCTTTAATTAAAAATCCAGAAATCAAATATGACAAAGAAGATTATAAAAAGCTAACCGAATTTTTTGCTTATATAGCGCTAGCTAATAATCCTGCTCACCTATCGCTTTTTGATAACCTTTCTCTAGAGCAAATACGAGATATTGTGTTTGCTCAATATAAGGTATTAAATGTGGAATTATTGTCCCACATGCTTCAAAAAATCGTGAATATGAACCTAGTGTTAATATCGAGTGATGCTTATTTACAACTCCCAGAGTGGCTTCCGATTTTTGATAAGTTGCTTACGCAGCGAGCTAATGATGAGTTGGTTTTGCAAATCATGGGTCTGGGGATCGCTTTGGCTATGAATGATACAGATACGGAAGCGTTATTAGAAAGCATTTTGAAATTTAATAATGTATCCTCCGATCTTCTGATAGCTGCATCGATAAATGTAGCACATATAGAAGATACTACCGTCTTTTTTAAAATGCTTACCGATGTGAAAAAATACGCAGAAACAAATAATCGTAAAGATTTATTAATATTATTTATGGCGGAGATGGCTGAAGACCATTCTGATAATATTGTGAAAATTGATGGTGATAAATTTGATGTTAAGGATTTTCTCTCTAGCATTGAAGACGCAAAACTCAGCGGCGAACAAGCAAATTTTGTTGCTAAGTTTCTCATAAAGATGTTGGGTAATAGTGATTTTAATGCTGATTGGCTAGATAAAATGTATAACAATAGAATAATTCACCATGACAATGAAGACAAATGGGATGGCGTAATCTCTAAAGATATTAATGAATTTATGATAGAGAATTTTTATAACGCTAAGGATTATGAAAAATCCTATCAGTATTCGCTTAAGCGTCTAGCTAATTTTCCAAAACAAACGGCTGATATTGGCTATGAAGATAATCATAATTTTGTGTTTTATAAGCTAGTTTCTGAGTATGAAACATCGCGATTGGCAATTGATGTCTTTAAGTCTCAAATGCAAGATAATGGTTTCATTGAAGAATTTACCGAGTCTGAGATTGCCAAGTTGCGAAAAATAAATTATGCGCTTGAAAACGGTATTTCGTTAAGAGAAGAAAAAAATGTAAATTCTACACTCGAAAAATATGATAACTTGATAGCGTTGATTTCAGGTCTGGAAGAAAATAACGAAGATATGGCTGAATTGTTAGACATAGCAGAAGCACAGGCCGAGTTAGGATTAAAAGTGGATTTGCAAGCCAGTGTAGAGAAAATTTTTAAAATTCTGCAAGCGCAATATGAAAATTTTAATCCCATCATGTCAATTGGCGCGGCCGATGCTATCAATAAATGGATAGAAGACCGAACTGTAACATTAAGTGACGCTCAGCTCGCCACATTTTATTTCTGGAAGGGCATGAATGTCACGGAGTCTGTTACGGACGATCTTAAAAAAGCATTATCTTACCCAAGAGATAGCTTGTCGCGTCGTCTCAGAGCGAGAGCTCTTGTGCACATTCATGATGTAGATCCTGTTCGTAGACAAGGATATATTGCAGCTAGTGAAAAAGTAGATGAAGGATCATTATGTCTCAGCCACTACCAGCTTTCTCGATATAGCATGTCTCTTGGCTTATTAGATGAAGCAATCTATGATATCAATAAAGCGATTGAGCTTGGTAATAATGAAGAAAAGAAACAAACTTATGCTTATAAATTAGAACTTATTCTAAAAAGATCATCCCCATTGCAAATCATCACTGAAATTAACCGTTCTCTTGCCACGATGCCGGAACCGCATTATTCCTGGTATTCAGAACGAGCTAAGGCATATATGCAGCTTCTTCCTAAGCTTCCTGATAGTCAAAAAAATGATGCGAAAAAAATTGTATTAGGTGATTTGGAAAAAGTAAACAAGGGGCTCTCTCTGAGTGGGTCGACGGTCATTCTAAAGCTTCAAATGCTTGAAGATAGCTTCGAGCTCAGACATGGCCGTGGTGCTGAGTTTATGAAATTAACGATGGATTTGCGCGAGGTGAAAAATAATTTTAATTTTAGGAGTAGTATTGATTGGTTTAATTTATTAGCGACATTAAAGCTATGGGAGTTACCCACTTTTCCAGAATCCTATAAATTCGTAAAAGAAGTTTTAGATTTTATTGCAACCCTACCGTTGACACCAAAAGAAAAATTAGATTTGCAATACGAAAAAGGCTTTTATATCTACACCATGGCCAACAATATATCCCAAGGCCCTGGGCGCCAGAGTCTTTTCGCTGCTTCTAAGAAAATCTTGGATGCAATTCCTGATGCCGACAAATCAAATTTCTCTTCTCTCAAGATAATCTTAAATGACATTGAGCGGGAAATAAAACAAGAAGAAAAAACCCCCAACAAAAAAATGTAAACTAAGGACCACCTCTCCCCTTGTGGGAGAGGTCGACGCGAAGCGGCGGGTGAGGGGTGTTGTTAAGGGCGCGCCAGGCTCAAAAATTCCGCCCGCGTCTTTCTATCTTCTCTAAATGCACCAAGCATCACCGACGTCGTCATCGTCGAATTCTGCTTCTCCACACCCCTCATCATCATACAAAGATGCTTCGCCTCAATAATCACCCCAACCCCCCAAGCCCCAGTCGCCTCCATCAACGTTTCCGCAATCTGCTTCGTCAACTTTTCCTGCACCTGCAACCGTCGCGCAAACATATCAACAATCCGCGCAATCTTCGAAAGCCCAATAATTTTCCCTTTCGGCAAATACGCCACATGACACTTCCCCAAAAACGGCAACAAATGATGCTCACACAGCGAATAAATCTCCACATCCTTCACAATAATCATTTCCTCGCTATCCGAGGCAAACAACGCACCATTCACAATCGATTCTAACGATTGATGATACCCTTGCGTCAAAAACTGCATCGCGGTCTCTGCACGCTGTGGTGTATCTCTCAAGCCATCACGATGAATATCTTCACCTAGGGCTGCAATTATTTGTTTGTAATGTTCTTTCATAAAATAAAATTCTCTTAACCCGGCGGCCACTTAAATGGGCGTCCACCTAATAAATGTAAATGAATATGAAACACAGTTTGCCCTGCGCCTGGATTGCAGTTCATTACAATCCGATAACCCTCGTCTGCTATATTTAATTGCTTGGCTAACATCTTGGCCGTTTGCGCCATATGGCCAATCAATGCATTATCTTCTACCGGTACATCATTCAATGTCGCAATATGCTTATGCGGCACAATCAAAATATGATGGGGAGCTTGCGGTGAAATATCATTAAACGCTACCACCTGCTCATCACGATAAACGATATTGGCCGGTATTTGCCCAGCTATAACCTTACAAAACAAGCATTCCATCTCTCCGTCTCCCTGACTTTTTTGAGGGTGTAGTCTACTTTTTTACAGGCGGTTTGGCTAGGGTTTTGCCTCAATTTTGCTCATTTTTATCCAGATAAAGCCTAGCAAATTGACGTTTTACCCTTTCTAAAGTAAAGTTGGCGCACACGACGCAACCCTAGAGCAATTTAGATCCATGAAAAATATAGCTGGTTATAAATTTATTGAATTGACAGAAGTGGAGGACTTACAAACTCTTCTCCTGCAACAATGCCAAAGCATCGACTTAAAAGGTACAATCTTGCTCAGTTCTGAAGGTATCAATATCACCTTAGCGGGTACAGAAGAAAATGTGGCGGCATTTCAAGCTTACTTAAAAGCAGATCCGCGCTTCGAAGATATCACTTTCCGCGAAAGCCATTCCAAAATGCAGCCGTTTAAATTCATGCGCGTGAAACTAAAAAAAGAAATCATTACCATGGGCAAGCCAGAAATTCGCCCAGAGGTTTCTCGCGCTCCAGCGATTTCACCGCAAGACTTAAAACAATGGTTGGATGAAAATAAAGACTTCACCTTGTTAGACACCCGCAATGATTACGAAGTTCGTTTCGGTACTTTCCGTGGTGCTGAACATTTTCAATTAAAAGATTTTGGTGAATTTCCCGAGCGCGCGACGGATTTAGAAAATATCAAACCCATCGTGATGTTTTGTACCGGCGGCATTCGTTGCGAAAAAGCGGGCTTAGCGTTGTTAAATCAAGGCTATCAAGAAGTGTACCAATTAGAAGGTGGCATCTTAAATTATTTTTCTGAAGTCGGCGGCGATCACTACGACGGCGAATGTTTTGTCTTCGATCAGCGCATTTCCGTTGATACCGATTTACAAGAAACAGGTACCATACAATGCATCACCTGCCAAGGCCCAGTAAAAACTGGCCAAACCGCATGCTGCATCGCATCATAAAATTATCAGTACTATTTATTAAAGGGAGTCAGTCATGGGTTTAGAACACGTAGAAGCAGGTCGTAAAATTCCAGATGAAATTAATGTCGTTATCGAAATTCCTTCACGCAGTGATCCGGTGAAATACGAAGTAGATAAAGAAACTGGCGTGGTGATGGTAGATCGTTTTGTGGCGACTAGTATGCATTATCCTTGTGATTACGGTTTTATCCCGCATACCTTGTCAGAAGATGGTGATCCGGTGGATGTATTGGTGGTTGCGCCTTATTCATTGATGCCTGGCGTTGTTATCCGTTGCCGTCCAGTCGGTATGTTGCGCATGACTGATGAATCGGGTCCTGACGCGAAGTTGTTAGCTGTGCCGGTTGATAAGTTATCGACGCTTTATAGAAACGTTCAACAACCTCAAGATCTTGGTGAAGAGCTTTTAGCGGCGATTCAGCATTTCTTTCAGCATTATAAAGATTTAGAAAAAGGTAAATGGGTTAAAATCGACGGTTGGGAAAATGCGGATGCAGCAAAAGCTGAAATTCAAGCTAGCATCAAACGTTATCAAAAAGAAGGCACCGTAAAAGCCTAATTGTAGGTTGGGCATAAATGCCCAACAATTATTTTTTGTTGGGCACCTGTGCCCAACCTATATTTATTTCCCCAACGGATTCATTTTTTTAAGGAAGGAATGATTTCGCCAAACTCCTCCCAAACCACGTTTATATCTTGCCAAATCTGACTTAAAAACGAAACTTCCGTCACCTTCACTTCTTTTTTTGGTTTCACTGCTGGTACCGGAGCTGTCTTTTTTTCTTTACCCATTGTTGTCGAAATTATCTCCGCCACTTCTTCAACCAACACCAAAATCCGCTCAATCTTTTCCGGTTTCCGCTCTTCCTCAAACTCCTCCACCCAATCCTCAATCTCACTCAAAAGATCCATCACCACCGAATTATCATCTAACCTTCTACTATTATCCCACTCCAAAACCGCATCACACTGCGCATCCAGCAAACGCAAAATCTGACTACACTTTTTAAAATACCCCTCCAAAACCCCAAGCCTACCTCGATCCCTCTCCAGCACAGCCATATCCACATAAAGCGGATCATTAAACGGCTTAAACACCAAATAATTTTCCGCCTTTTCCTGTTCGTTCTGAATACGATAACTCAACAACGTATTCTCAATAGACAATGTATTAATTTCCAAAAATAACTTTTCACTACAAGCCTTAATCTTTTTTTCCAACGCCAATAAAGCTTTTTCCGAACTAATCTGATCAGAATGTTTTTCATCAAAGGCAGAAAATATCTCAACCGTACTACTTTTAGGAAAACGAATTAACCCTTTTAAACTAGATTCACCTATCCCCCACTCACCATCAGCCAAATTAAATGGCGTATCGATATTTAACATCGCTTCTGTTTCAATAAGGTCACTTACGGTCACATGGCTATCAATAATAGCTTCACGCGTCTGTGCATCATCCGCCGCATTTGGCATATTTAAAATCTTAAGATTCTCTTTGATAGTATTAATACGTCGATTAAATTCATTAATTTGAGCAGGAAGTGCATAAACATCTTTAGAAAAAACAAGATCCGCTTTCAGCGCCAAAAGCTCTCTTTCGAGACCAAGCAAGCGCTGAAGCGATAAGATTTTAGGTTGGGATTTAGATTGAATTAATGTATTACGAAATAAGGTAGAAGCCCGCAAGTCTACCAACAGTTGTTCAATTTCCTCTTGCATCATTTCTCGAGTTAACATAGCTAATCTCTTCTGTTAATCTCGAATTATTTGAGTGTGGGTCTATGACTAGCAACCTTTGTCATCGTAATTGTTCCATTAGTCACAGTCACCGATGGCTTGCTATACATGCCAGCTTTCGATGCGCCCGTTGTTTTCAAATTCTTGTTTGGAGCCCACTCTTGTTCTTGTTTAGTAGAGTGAGTCGCAGATGGCTTGCCTATACTTACACTCGTTGGTATCTTGCGTTCAGAATAATGCGTGCTAGGTGAGTCACTGGAATTGCAATGATCATCAACCACACCACCCATTAAACCAAATAAAGTCCCCTTACCCAATCCGCAGCCAGCGGCAATGAGTACCAAGGGTAGGGTGCCAATTCCCCAGGTAAAGATGGCAAACGCTACACCGCCAGCAATACCAAGCAAACCGAGAAGAATTCTAAATTTATTACGCCACAGCTTTTCTCCAAAAGAAAACTTCGGAGCTGTTTGCGGCTTTATCGGTTTCAGTATTTCTTCTTCATCTTCTGAATCCGCGTTTTGCTGAATAGGAGTATTTTTTTTGACGACTTTCTCTTGCTGTGAAGGCTTGGTCGGTACTGGAATCACTTGTTGAGTAGGTGTGGGCTGAGTGTTTATCTGTTTGATTTCCAGAGGTGCTGTAGACGTCACTACAGGTTGCATTTGCATCACAGTTGTAACCCCTAAAATATCTGTAGCAATTTCAGGATTTGAAAGCTTGGTCACAACAGCATAAATTTGTTTTATTAATTGAGCATAACCTTGCGCATTCAACATAATACGCAGCATTTTTGCCGCTTCTTCTGTTTTATCAAAATTGATTTTACCAAAAGCCTCTAAGTATCGATTTGTTTTTATGAGTAAATCAGAAATATTTCTCAAAATATCAGGTGAAGTCACAGTATTGCTTTCAAGTGAGCGCGATAAAAAAATCAACGTTTCAATCGATTGCTGTAAGCAGTTTTCAGCTTCTTGCTTTAAAACAAGGTCATTTATTTTTTTAAGTAATGCTTGTTTAGTCGATTCGATTTTATTTAATGTCTGTCGAATATCGGAAGCAATGGAATCTCTTGAAATCATGTGTGCACCCTCATTTAGTAAAATAAGAGAGCGAGACATATTTTATGTATTATATGGAATGAACATGCCCCGCTTTTCCATGATAAATAATACAGACTTAACCTTAAGATAAGATTAAAGAGAGCAAAAAAGAGCAAATTATTGTACAGAAAGGGATTTTTTCGAAAAGGGGCGGCCTTACAACCACCCCTTTTTCACGACTCTGGGCATCCTGGCCCACGCTACTGATCCTTAGCAGGCTATCCTTGATGGTACCAATCTAGGTACCAGTCCTTGCTGCCGCCGCATCTGTGTGCAAAATATACAGAGTTGGATGAAGCACGGCTAAGCCTAGTATATATTAGGATTTTTAAAAAAGGGAGAGTCAAATTTGAGCAAAAAAAAGATGGATTTAAGCGCTTTCTTCACTTTTTAACCAAAATTGGCTTAACCAGCGTTGAATCGCCGAGCCAAAATAAATGCTCGCCACCGCGGTTCCAAAAATCGTCAATCCGAGGAAGATAGGCACTAAAGCCACAGCTAAGAGATGGCAATGCTTAGGGCCAACGGAAAGAACAGAAGAAACAGAGAAGGGTAGGAAGCGATCTTTAATCAGCAAATAATAAGTCGCATAAATAGTCGCCGTTAGGCAGATAAAACCACCTAAATTAAAGGAATTTCGCATGTGACTATCATTTGATTTCTTAAACACAATAATTACCTGTTGATTATACAATGTTGATTATTCACTGGGTTGATATGCCAGTGAACAGGTAACATTGTAAATCCTTATGCTTAAGAAAAAATTAAGAGAGTGAAAGATTTCCTAAAAGTTCACCCATGCGAACGACGGAATTGGCAGCCAGTGTATTTAGCCACGCGGCACCTTTTGGGAGCAAAATGATCACGGTCGAGCCCATTTTGAAGTGACCAAGCTCGGCGCCTCGCTCCAATGTAATGCAATCAGAGCCTGAGGTAGGATAGGTTTGATGTGTGATTTTGCTTGCGCGTACAACGCCATTCCATACCGTGCAAATGCTTCCAACTAACATTGCTCCCACCAAGATTACAGCCATTGGGCCTGCAGCGGTATCAAATAAGCAAACCAGTCGCTCATTGCGGGCAAAAAGCCGCGGGACATGGTTCGCTGTTTTTTGGTTTACCGAAAATAATTTTCCAGGGATAAAAATGGTTTCAGTTAACGTGCCAGTAAAAGGCATATGGACTCGATGATAATCTTTCGGAGAAAGATAAATCGTTGCAAATTCGCCATTAATAAAGGGCTTTGCGAGGTCTTCAGATGCTAATAAATCCGCTAAGCTGTAATCGAAGCCTTTCGCTTGCAGCAATTGTGTTTCCCGAATAGCGCCAATTTGGCTAATCGCACCATCAGCAGGGCTGGCGATAGCAGTGGGGGCGCTCGCAATAGGGCGTAATTCAGGCTTTAAATGACGGGTAAAAAAGCTATTAAATGTTGGATAGTCAGCGATATTCTCAAGTTGGGCTTCCTGCAGATTAGCGCCATACTTTTTGATTAAATAGTTAATTTGCCAGTTTTTGAACCAAGTGGAGCGACGCTCAGAGAGCCAGCCGGCAAAATCGGTCAATAAACGCTGTGGGGCAAGATATTGGGGGAGAACGCTTAATTGTTTTCTTATCATAGTCATTTTGTATCAAAAAAGAGTCAGCATTATAACGATGTCGGTTCAGCATGACAAATAGATTTTTTCCGCATACACTTAAAATGGCTCGATATATTATCTATTACAGGGATTTTGAGGTGCTTATGCTAGTCAAAGCGGTAATCTTATTATTTATAGTTATTATCATTTATTGTCTTGCCAGTGCGTTATTTTTCTTAGCGCGAGATAAAAAGAAAGATGAAAAACGCATGATCATCGCTCTCAGCTGGCGGATTGGTCTTTCCTTGTTATTATTCTTTTTGTTATTTGTGGCCTTTGGTTTAGGCTGGATTACACCCCATTCAATATAGGAAGCAGCATTATGTTTAAAGGAATAAGCTTGGGCTCCTTGTTGGTAATTTTCGGCATTGTTGTTGTCTTGTTTGGCACGCGCCGACTCCGCGATGTTGGCAATGATTTAGGTGCTGCTGTTCGCAGTTTCCGTAAAGGTTTGCAAGAAACTGAGGAAGAAAAATCGTAATTTCAAAAAGGATGCCTGTATGCATATCAGTGAAATCCTACTGATTTTAGTAGTTGCACTCTTAGTCATTAAACCAGAAAAATTACCGGGTGTAGCCTATACCTTAGGTAAATGGTTAAAGTGGGTGCGTGAGGCAACAACGGAAATCAAACATGCCATTGAAAAACCACTGACGTCTGCCCCGGCTGCAAAAAAGCCTGAAGAGATATCGCATGAATGAAAATACCAGTTTGCTGCGATTTTTAACTGAATTACGCAAGCGATTGTTGTTTTCATTGATTACCTTGGCTCTTTGTTTTGCGGCGCTTTCTTTTTTTGCCAATGATCTTTATACCGGATTAGCTTTGCCTTTATTAAAGCGTTTGCCAGAAGGTCACGGGATTATTGCCACAAATCTTACCGCGCCGTTTTTTGTTCCCTTTGAGTTAACTTTCGTGGCATCGTTGTTTTTATGTGTGCCTTTCTTTATTTATCAATTGTGGATGTTTGTCGCGCCCGCATTGTATCGCCATGAGCGGTTAATGATTTGGCCTCTTTTGCTGGTCAGCACAGTGTTATTTTACGCGGGTGTGCTTTTTGCTTATTTTATCGTTTTTCCTTTAATGCTGGGTTTTTTAACCCAATCTGTACCTCAAGGCGTTTTGATGAGTCCGGATATGAGCTCTTATTTGGATTTTAGTTTAAAGTTATTTTTTATTTTCGGTATGATGTTTAATGTGCCTGTTGTTATGTTGGTTCTTATCACTTTCGGGATTGTCGAGCGCGAAACCTTAGTGAAATGGCGACCGTATGCCATTGTGATGGCTTTTGTTTTAGGCATGTTATTGTCGCCACCGGATGTGTTATCACAAACGATATTGGCAATTCCTTTATGGTTTTTATTTGAAATAGGATTAGTTTTATCACGCTTTGTTGCGGTACAAAAGCGTCTACAACAAACAAAGGATTAAAAAGATGACGACCAAGGATGAGGTTGACAAAGAGCGGCGCTGTTTTCTCCGTCGTGCCACGACGACAGTGGGCGGAATTGGTTTAGCTGTGGGTGCTGTGCCTTTTGTGTCGTATTGGCTGCCGAGTGCTGATACTGAGGCCGAGGGTCAGCCGATCGAAGTTGATATCAGCAAGTTGAAGCCCACAGAACAGTTAACCGTGATGTGGCGGGGGAAACCCATTTGGATTATTCGCCGTACTCAGGCGATGTTAGATTCTTTACCGCGCTTAAATAGTCTATTACGCGATCCGCTTTCTGAAGTAGATCAACAACCTTCGTACGCACAAAATATTGATCGCGCGATCAAGCCCGAATTTTTTGTTGCAGTCGGCGTTTGTACGCATTTAGGTTGTATCCCAACCTATCGACCTGATGTCGGCAGCATTTCTCCCGATTGGCTAGGTGGATTTTATTGTCCGTGCCATGGTTCTCTTTATGATTTGGCGGGTAGAGTATTTAAAGGTGTGCCCGCACCAAAAAATTTAGTCATCCCGCCTTATATGTATTTAACAGACGCATTGATTCGAATTGGCGAAGACAAAGAAGGCTCGGAGGTCATTGAATCATGAGGACGCATCGGTTGTCGTTAAGGAATGCAGGCATCTGGATTAATGATCGGTTTCCATTAAGAGATTTTTGGCGTCATCATATGACGCATTATTTTGCGCCGCGCAATTTTAATTTTTGGTATTACTTTGGCTCATTTTCGTTATTGGTTTTAGTGAATCAAATTGTCACTGGTATTTGGTTAGCTATGGATTATACCCCAACGGCTGGTGAAGCATTTTCTTCGATACAACATATTATGCGTGATGTGCATTACGGTTGGTTATTGCGCTTAATGCATTCTACGGGTGCTTCGGCGTTTTTTGTAGTGATTTATTTGCATATGTATCGCGGTTTAATTTACGGTTCATATAAATCACCGCGAGAATTGTTGTGGCTAATTGGTATGTTGCTTTATGTCACTTTGTTATTAGAAGCATTTACAGGCTATGTTTTGCCTTGGGGTCAAATGTCTTATTGGGGGGCGGAGGTAATAACCTCGTTTGCCAGTGCAATACCTTATGTTGGTAAGTTTTTAGTGGTTTGGTTGCGCGGTGATTATAGTATTTCGGGGGTGACGTTACATAGATTCTTTTCGTTGCATGTCATTGCAGTGCCTTTAGTGATATTAGTTTTAGTCTTTTTGCATTTAGTGGCTCTGCATTTTGTTGGTTCTAATAATCCCGATGGTATTGATATTAATAAAGCAAAAAAAGATAAAGACAGCATGCCTGTGGGGACGATTCCTTTTCAGCCCTATTATGTGTTGAAAGATATGGTGGGTATCGTCGTGTTTCTAGCGATATTTTTCTATATCGTGTTTTATATGCCAAAAATGGCAGGAATTTTTTTAGAAGCGGAGAATTTTGTTCCAGCCAATGCCATGCAAACACCCGATCACATTGCGCCGGTATGGTATATGACGCCGTTTTATGCCATTTTGCGCGCTATTCCTAACAAGATGATGGGGTTGTCGGCAATGGCGGCAGCGATCGCGTTGATGTTTGTTTTGCCTTGGTTAGATCGGAGCAAAGTACGATCGATACGTTACAAAGGTGTCTGGTCAAAAGTCGCTGTCAGCGTTTTTGTAGTGAGTTTTATTGGTTTGGGTTATGTTGGTATTCAACCTGTATCGCCAGTTCGTTCTGTCATGGCACAGATTTTTACTGTTGGTTATTTTGCGTTTTTTCTTTTAATGCCTATTTATACAGCCCGAGAAAAAACTAAACCTTTACCAGGACATTTAACCCCATGAAAAAATGGTTGGTGATTTTATTTATCTTATGGATACCTCTGCCAGCTTTGGCAGATCTTCCTGCTATTGAGTTGGAAGCAGCGCCCATCAAGCGTGGTGATGTTGAATCGATTAAGCGCGGGGCAAAGGTTTTTGCTGGCACTTGTATGGCATGTCATACGTTAAAATATTTACGCTATGATAAATTGGCCAGAAGAGCAGGCGTGACTTATGAGAAAATGCCAATCAATGTGAAATGGCCACAAGGTTCAGTGCCGCCTGATTTATCTTTAGAAGCAGATGCGCGTGGTGTAGATTGGATTTATACCTACTTACACAGTTTTTATTTAGATCCTTCTCGACCCACTGGCTTTAATAATTTATTAGTGCCCAATACGATGATGCCCGATATGGTAATGTCATTACAGGGCCCGCAGGCACTGAGTTCGGATTACCGTTTATCCCGTACCTTAAATCATGAATGGCGTTGGTATGATTTATTGGTATTGCAGCAGCAGGGGAGAATGAGTCCGCAAGAGTTTGATGCCACCATTGCTGATTTAGTGAATTTCTTAGATTATGCCGCTGAACCTTATTATATGGAATCGGTTCATATAGGCGCACGTGTTTTAGCCTATTTGTTAGTCTTGTTCATCTTAATGTATTTGTTAAAACGCGAATATTGGAAGGATGTGAAGAAAAAATAATGAGTTCTTTCATTTATAGTTTACGTCTTATCCTCGCCGCCATTATAGCTTTCAGCTTAATGTCTTATTTACAGTGGCAGGAATCTTATTGGATTATTATTTCGGCATTGTTAAGTTTGCAACTTGGCGAAGGATATACCTGGCAAAAAAAAATAATGTTGTTAGTCATCACCGGATTACTTGCCAGTTCGTTTGCCTGGATTCTTGGATTGGCCACCGGCTTACCCCCATCTTATAATTGGGAACGATTCCTCAGCATTCTCTCCGGATTTGGCATCGCGTTAATTCTTCAAACCCTATTTTTCCCTACCCGCCAAATCAATTTAATCAATAACGAACTACTAAATTGCATCAATGCTTTAATACAACTAAACCAGTCTCACTTCGCCGCCCTAATCAAGCGCAACTACACAACAAATATCTTCTCCTACGAAAAACTTTGGCACGAAAATCGCCGCGCCGCACTACATGCTTTTTTCAAATTTCGTAGCCTGGATGGAGCGAAGCGAATCCGGGGATCCCGCCCCCTCCTCCAATCCCTAGAACACACCTACGACATACTCCAATCCCTAAATCACCTAACCCCCCGAATTACCGACTCCACCACCTTCGAAGTCGCCCAACCCGAATTCCAAGCCCTACTCACCGCCATAAACACCCAACTAGAGGCCCTAGAAACCCACATAAAAACCCCCAACACCCCTCTACCACACAACACCTTACCCGAAAAAATTACCCAACTCGAAGACGTCTACCGCTCCGCATTACAAGTCGTCGTCCGCGAGCCCAGTATGTTTTTATATTTCATCAACGATCTAAAAGACTTAAATCGCCTATTAGAACAAATGCTAAATACGGAGTAAATTTTGAAAATACACCCTTTAGTTTTGCGACGCGCATTGAGTACAGCGATTGGTCTTTGTATCGCTTTAGTCGTGAATTATTTTTTTTCTAAAACACATTCTTTTTGGTTGCCGGTTGCTACTGTATTAGTGATGCAAACGACAGTTCGGACTTATTTACAGTTAGCCTTGTTGCGCTTTATTGTATTAATCGTTGCTGTGATTGTAGGCTCGGCCCTTAGTTCGATTTTAGTGGGATGGGAAGCTAATTGGGTTTTCGCTTTCTTGTTTATTGTGTGCTGTTATTGGCACAGTTTAAATAAAATAAATAATAGTTATTTCACAACACCATTAATTGCAGGCGTCGTTTTTTTGTTGATGATAATTCCCAGTGAAACAACAGTCAGTTTGTTTATGCGCGTGCAGGATGTGATGATTGGTGGTTTTATTGGGATCATGGTAGGGTTGTTGGTATTTCCCGGCCGCCCTGATGTGGATTTCCGTTTGGGTGTTATTCCTATTATTGGCGCCTATGAAGTCTATTTAAACGCCATTTCAAATTTACTACTGCAAAAGCCTAACGCAGAGCAGGCAGTAGAGTTAGCTAAGTACGAAGTTGAACGAGTTTTACAGACACAAAAAGCTTTTTTTCCTGACTGGGTTTATGAGCCGGGTTTTAATATTGCCTTACGCGAAGGCCATCGCCATTTCTTAATTGGGGTAGAGCAGTTAGGCGGCCTTTTATTTGCGATGCACCACGCCGCTCGTTATCCTCTGGATGCTGAATTAGTTGAAAAATTCGAAGGATCTATTTCTTTAACGACTGAGCACACAGTTCAATTCATGCAAGCTCTAGTTACTATCTTAGATTTAAAAAAAATAACCTCCCCATTGCCTGACTTTATCGAAGATATTGCGAATCTCGAATCGCTATTTCGAAAAATTATCCCTCTGTCACCTGAATTACTCGATCTTTCGTCGCATTATCTTCATTTAGCATCTTTCATCCAAGATTTAAAAGACTTCCAAAAAAGGGTGATTGGTTTGGCGGAAGCATTATCGTATGAATGAGGCTGGTCCCGTCACGCTGCGGGTATCCCATCGCTGCGCGCTGGGAGCCCTCCCTCCGGTGCCACCCGACTTTTTAAATTTTTTGACGGCTCGCTGGCGCATCGCGCTTGGTTACTATGGTCATTGCCTCGTTCGCGCTTGGTTACTTGGTCATTGCGAGCGCGAGCGAAGCAATCCAGGTTTTAATGTCATTTGAAGAGAGTGTCATGGTTCATGACTAAAGCTTATGTGGCATTAAAGCCTAGATTGCTTCGCTCGCGCTCGCAATGACATTAGGATGTAGCCTGGATGGAGCGCAGCGAATCCGGGGAAATCAAACCTTCCTTATAAAAAAGGAATGATATATTTCCCCGGATTCGCTGCGCTCCATCCAGGCTACATTTATTCCCAGGGATTAATTATTTCCAGGTTCGCGCAATCTAAAAAATCTCCGACATTTCGAGTAACTAATGTCATATCATGATGCAGTGCTGTAGCGGCAAGTAATCCATCTATAGCGGGTAATGTTCGATTTGTTTGAGATAACAGTCTTCCCCATCGATCTGCTACTTCTAAAGAAATGGGTAAAATTCGATGATCAAACTGGTCAACTAGCTCATGTTCAAGCCAAATTAATAATTTATGTTTTCGTCTTTGGTCGTTCACTTTTTCAATTCCTTTGCGAATTTCCCCTAAGGTCAACACACTTAGGTAAAACGCAGATGTAGGGATCAAGTTAAACCATTTAATGACTTTTGCATTAGGTTTAGCGCTGACAAGCTCGGAAACAATGTTGGTATCTAAAAGATATTTCATAAATCAATATCCCGTGGTGGGGAGTTGTCACGACTAAAGTCCAAGTCT
>Ga0207044_1031_pt2 | contig 31874 bp, 25 predicted proteins | sample Alteio_BWMinCont_68_FD_153300 | JGI IMG/M metagenome (GOLD analysis project Ga0207044, IMG submission 153300) | Enriched cells from forest soil in Barre Woods Harvard Forest LTER site, Petersham, Massachusetts, United States -... | ecosystem: Environmental > Terrestrial > Soil > Temperate forest >... | reverse complement strand
TCCCGAACAGCAGCCCGGACCAGCGCACTAGAATTTTTGTGGATATGCTCAAAGACGCGGCCAGCAGGGCAAAGCCGAAGAAATACGCCCAAAACAATTTCCACGGCATATACGAAGGCACCATGGTCGCGAGGCCTTGAGCGGCCGCGAGATGCAGTGCGCCGAAGACCGCCAGGGGCGCGGCGAAACACAGATTGCTCAAGGCCACGACCTTGTCCAGGCCGTGAGCCCGCGCAACATCGGTCTTCGCAGCCCAAATCGCAACCAGAATAATCACGACGCCGGCGGTGCACATCGAGGACACCGTGCGAGAGATCACAAGAAATGCCGCTAGAATTGTTATGTGCATGTGGATGACGAGCCTAAGTTCAGGTGCTCGATCTGACTGCGTTATCCCGAGTCAACACAGCTTCAGTTCTGGCTGGGATGCGTACGTGAGTATATTTGGTTGCTAAGGTGAGCGGAGCCCGATCTGCCTCGGGCTACTTTTTCGTCCGACCATTATGCCCTTAATATCAATCGCCGGGCACATTCCTGATCCTCCTCAACCCGCTATAATTCTCCCGCGATGAACCTCGAACAAAAACTAGCAGAACTGAAAAAACGTGATCGCCTCGCCGAAGACGGTGGCGGCTCTAAGCGGCGTGAAAAGCAGCACAAAGCAGGCAAAATGTCGGCCCGTGAGCGCATCGAGTTCCTGCTCGACGACGGCACGTTTGAAGAGACCGACAAGTTGGTCACACATCGCTGCAACGACTTCGGCATGGCCGAGCAGAAATTCTACGGCGACGGCTTCATCACCGGATACGGCCGCATCGAAGGCCGCCTGGTTTTTGTCTTTGCTCAGGATTTTACCGTCTTCGGTGGTTCGCTCTCCGAAGCCAACGCCGCCAAGATCGTTAAGGTCATGGATCTCGCCGCGAAAATGGGTGCGCCCATGATCGGCCTCAACGATTCCGGCGGCGCCCGCATTCAGGAAGGCGTGATGTCCCTGGCCGGTTACGCCGACATCTTTTTACGAAACACACTGTATAGCGGAGTCGTACCGCAGATTTCCGCGATCATGGGCCCGTGTGCCGGAGGCGCAGTTTACTCGCCCGCGATTACCGATTTCATTCTCATGGTCGACAAGACTTCCTACATGTTCATCACCGGGCCGGACGTAATCAAAACTGTCACCCACGAGGAAGTCACGAAAGATCAACTGGGCGGGGCCGAGACACACAATGAAATCTCAGGGGTGGCCCACTTTAAAGCGCACGACGATACCGAGTGCCTATCGATGGTGCGAGAGTTGCTCAGCTTCATACCCTCGAACAATCTCGACGACCCGCCGCGCAAGCCCTGCACCGATCCCATCGATCGAGCCGATGCCGCTTTGGACAAAATCGTTCCCGACCAATCGAATCTACCGTACGACATCAAAGACGTAATTCACGCGGTCGTCGATGACGGCTACTTTTTCGAAGTCCAGGAACACTACGCCAAGAATATCGTCGTCGGATTTGCCCGGCTGAACGGAAAGCCAGTAGGGATCGTCGCCAATCAACCCGCGTTTCTAGCCGGCACTCTCGATATCAACGCCTCGATCAAAGGCGCGCGCTTCGTCCGCTTCTGTGACTGCTTCAACATCCCGCTGGTGACTTTCGAAGATGTCCCCGGATTCCTCCCCGGAACCAATCAGGAATACGGAGGCATCATTAAACACGGAGCCAAGTTACTTTTCGCCTTCGCCGAAGCCACGGTGCCAAAAGTCACGGTCATCACGCGCAAAGCCTACGGCGGAGCCTATTGCGTTATGGCCTCGAAACACATTCGCACCGACGTGAATTACGCCTGGCCCACGGCAGAAATCGCGGTCATGGGCCCGGAAGGCGCAGTGGACATCGTCTACAAACACGAACTGGAGAATGCTGAAAACCGCGACGCAGTTCGCCAAAAGAAGATCGAAGAATTCCGCGAGCTCTTTGCCAACCCCTACGTAGCCGCCGACCGCGGCTTCGTCGACGCCGTAATCCAACCCCGCGAAACCCGCAAAAAGCTAATCCAAGCCCTGGAAATGCTAGAAACCAAACGGGACAAGAACCCGCCCAAGAAGCATGGGAATATCCCTCTGTAGCGCATTCGCCCACTAGTTTTTTCCGCTGCTGGCGTGTCACAATACTTGAAAGAACGGTGGCGAAGAAACAACGAAAATCGTCCGCTTGCTATGGCACGAGATAACGAACTTCGACCAATTGACGACGGCCGAATCTGTCCCGAGGTCGGAAGCTGGACTGAGGAGAAGCACCGGCTGGTGTCAATGTACACAACCCTTTTTTCGTCTGGGATGAAGGACAAATGGGGCAAACGTGTTTATGTGGAGCTGTACACGGGAGCGGGCTACAGCAGGATCCGAGGTAGTTCCAAAAGCTGATAGTGGGCTCTCCTCTCCTCGCGCTGAGGGTGAAGCACCCCTTTGACAAATACATTTTCTGTGAGGAAAATGCCGAGAACTTAGAAGCTTTGAAGTTTCGTGTCGAGCAAATAGCGCCCACTGCGGACGTTGCCTACGTCCCCGGAGACTGCAACAAAGTAGTGGAGGAGATTCTAAGTAAGATTCCTGCGGGATCCAGCACGGATACCGTTCTTTCGCTCTGTTTTGCAGATCCCTTTGACATCGGCCTGAAATTCGAGACGCTCCGATCTCCGTCACGCCGATTCGTGGACTTCTTGGTACTGCTGGCTGTCTACATGGATGCAAACCGCAACTACGAACGGTACGTCAGCGATGATGCTACAAAAGTCGATACGTTTCTGGGCTCCATAACTTGGAGAGACCGATGGGCCGCCGCTCAGGGAAGGACCATAGCCTTTCCACAGTTCCGGCCGCCGAGTTCGCAAGTGGTATGGAGACTTTACGTTACCTGCCCACGCCATTGCACCGGATGAAGCGTGTTAGATCGGATGAAAAAAATCTACCACTCTACTATCTCGCATTGTTTTCTCGGAATAATAGGGCTCATAAGTTCTGGGATGAGGTTTTGAAATACAGCACGGATCCAACATTGTTCGAGACCTGATTGTCCGATAATTCCAAAATCGAATGGACCGACGCCACGTGGAATCCCGTCCGTGGCTGCACCAAAATCAGCCCAGGATGCAAGCACTGCTATGCCGAGACTTTCGCGGAGCGGTTTCGCGGGGTCAAAGGGCATCCTTACGAACAAGGGTTCGATCTTCGCTTGGTCCCCGAAAAACTGACTGAGCCTTTTTCCTGGCGATCCCCCAAGTTGGTTTTCGTCAATTCGATGAGCGATCTGTTTCAGCCAGGAGTGCCCGACGCGTACACCGAAGCCGTCTCGCGAGTGATGGCGACTGCTGACTGGCATACGTATCAAGTGCTGACTAAGCGATCGGAAAGACTGGGCGACTTGCTCAGCGGCAAGCTGCGGTTCGCCGCGGAGAAAAAAAACATTTGGTGGGGTGTAAGCGTCGAAGACCGGAAATACGGATTGCCCAGAATCAATCACCTTCGTCGCACCCCCGCTAAAGTTCGCTTTCTCTCAATCGAACCTTTGCTCGAAGATCTCGGAGAAATCGATCTGTCCGGCATCGCGTGGGTCATTGTTGGAGGCGAGAGCGGTCCCGGCGCGCGTCCGATGAAGAAGGAGTGGGGTCATCTCCATTCGCCGCCAGTGCAGAGATCAGCGAGTGCCTTTCTTCTTCAAGCAATGGGGCGGCGTGAGAAAAAAACAAAACGGCAGACTACTGGATAATCGCACCTACGACGAATATCCGAGTCGCCCTAGCAGGCCCATTCCTGAGCGAGCAGAGTGCATGGCGTGCGCCGAGGCGTTCGGAAGGAGTTTTGCACGCCAGTTTGCCAAATCCGACCTCATCGAACTGTCCGCAAAAGAGCACGCGTTTCCTGCTTGACGCTGACGCCACCATTCAGATAACGTTACATTCACAGGCATTATCTGCCAGATAATATTGATCTTTGACAATCCGTCGATTTACTCATCTTCAAGCGATGGCACTTAGTTCCAAAACGGGATTGGCCCAATGCTGTAACTCTGTCTAACTCCCATGTTGTCTAGATTTTGCGTGTAACTCCTGCAAACTCAAAGATCTAGCACATAGTGAAAATTTAAGTCGTTTGCCCTCTAGATTTTGCAGGTGACAGGGGGGAGGGGGGTACCGGTACTAAACAGTAAACTCCGTCCCAAAACAGGAAGTCGCGTGAGAGGTTCTGGACTAAGTGCGGAGCCCCAAACACTAAGAGTCCCGAGGTGGTGTTGAGCTCATTCGTCTCGGCCAGTAGCTCGCGTTAGACCCTTGCTGACCTGACATAGTTGCTATCCTTGCGGACTGCAATTACCGATCCTTGCTTGGGCTCCGGGCTTACCGCCAACCGGAAAAACCTGCTCAACGCCTCGGGACTCTATCCTGCCTTTGACATGATGTTCTTGTTCGCCTCGACCAGCGCTTTGCTATAGACCCTTGCTTGCCCTCTCCACTTTTCATCTTGCGATGCCGCAGAGTGACTTCGCTTGAGTCCCGGACGCCGCACCAACCGGGTAAACTCTAGAACGTGTCAAAGAACGATTATGTTTTTACTCTTCCTATTTTGGGAGTCAATCAAAAACACCAAAGTGTATCTGCTTTGAATGCAGCCGAGTGCAGCGGCTCCACAAGCCTGTGACCGAATTTGGTGCAAGCGGATGACGCCAACTCGCGCAGAACCGCGCTTCCAGTGCGTTGTTTAGCCGACATCAACGCTGCAACTTCGTTTCGCGCTTAGGAACTCGCACCAATGCTGGATGTGGAAAATCCAGCGCAATCCTTGTTGAGAGCGGAGTTTAAGAATTCTGGAAACTTACGCGCAAGAAAAAACCGCCAGCGTCCAAGCGCCGGCGGTTCGAGTCTCAAGCCACGAACTCATTTCTGCGTTGGGCGAGGAATCAGTCTCGATGACGGAATCTGCCTTTGGCCTTCGTCGTCGTAGTAGAACTTCATCTCATGGTCGGACTTCACACCAGCCACGGGCTTTTCGCCTTTCGAGCTGAATCGAGCCTCACTGGCCTCAGCCAGCAGCGGCTCTTTCGTTGTGTACGCGGCTTCGTTCAGCAGTCCGCCCGAGGGAGATTTGGCTACGATAAATATCCCGAATGGGCCGCCGTTGTTATACGTAACCCCGATGTAGTCCGCGACCATATATCCCGCGTCGGAAACCGGCAGCCAGGCTAGCTGCATCGGTCCAGCCAGTTGTTTCCCGGCGGTCCAGGTCTTGCCGCCGTCTGACGAAGTCGTGAAGCCCACATCCAGCTTGCAGGAATTATTGCAAGCCGACACTGGGTAATAGTAATAAACGATGGTCAAGTGAGCAGTCTTGCCCGAAGTGGCCGGGTCCGCGCCGATTCCGGGAAGGAAGTGATCAACGGTGCTCTTTACCGGATCAATCGGAATACGGGTGACGGCGCTCCAAGTCTTGCCGTCGGCGGAGGAACTCATCACCACATCGTTGGCGCTGCAGCCGCTGCGAAAACGGCAATCTGACCAGACGACATAAACTTTCCCCGAGCCGTCAATCGTCGCCCCGGGCAAATCAAAACCAGTGCGGATGCCGCCATCGTCCTGATGGGTTTCGAAACTGGCAATGTTAACTGTCGTGCTCCAGCTTTTGCCGCCATTGGTCGAACGAAAGGCGTCGACGCCTCCGCCGTTGAATGGCACAATCACGGTACCATTCGGTTGCACCACCGGCTCACCGCCGAGTCCACCGGCGTGATCGGCCGAAGGAATGCCCGGACTCCAAGTCAATCCACCGTCGTGAGAGGTGCTCATCAAGACGTCGCCGGTGCCATACGCCTGATCCCATTCCGTGTAGCAATTGCCGTAGTACGGACTCTTCGGAAAGTTGTCGCACGTGGTCCAGTTCTTATCGTCCAATTCGGTCTTATCAATGAGGATCGGCTTTCCCCAATTGATGCCGTCCGCGGAACGACTCACGGCTACATCTCCGATCGTCCCTGAGTTTTCCTGGTTTTTGAGCGGGAGCGTGGAAATCAACCATTCCCCGTGTTTGGCGTCATAGGCAACCGAAGGATCCGCGGCCCATCCAAAGGGTCCGTTTTTATAATTGTCGGTCAGCGCCGGAAGAATGCCATACGTCCATGTTTTGCCGGCGTCGGTGGAGGTGGCCCACCCCACGTCGGCGCTGCCCCAACCGATCGATCCGGGCACGCGGGCGACGTGGAACGTGCCCACGATGGTATTTTCCCAGGAGGCAAAGTCGGGCTCGACCTCAGTTTTGTGCACGCTGTCGGAGTTGTGGAGCGTATCGGTACTGATTTTCACCAGGGTGAATTGCGCATGTGCAGGCGCGACCAGGGCTCCCGAAATCGCCAACGCGAGCACAACGGTCAGGAAGACAAATGGATTTCGATTCATCAGATTTTCCTTATGTGAGATTTCAATATCCCCGAAAGTTCGACTTGGCGCTCGCCAACACGCGCGCACCGGGCGACTCGACTCCACGTTCTACTTCCGATCTAGAGGTCGTCCCTGCTTCGACGGCGGGATGGGATACTTTCCATCATCGTCATAGTACTTCCAGACGTATTTCCCCTTGGCGTGAGGTACGGGCTTTTCGCCTCTTGAGCTGAATCGAGGTTCTTCCGCCGACGCCAGCAGCGGAGACTTCGTTGTGTACATGGCTTCGTTGAACAGTCCGCCCGAGAGTGCTTTGGCTACCGCAAATACTCCAAACGGGTTTCCGTTCGCATATGCGACGGCGAGATAATCGGCGACCATTAATCCGTTTTGGGTTTCCGGCAGCCAGCTCAACTCCATCGGTCCGGCCAACTCTTTCCCCTTCGTCCAGGTCTTGCCGCCATTCTCAGACGTGGTATAGCCCGCGTACAGCTTGCAGGAGTTATTGCAAGACGCGACGGGGTAGTAGTAATAGGTCACGGCGAGGTGAGCTGTATTTCCCGAGGTGGCTCGGTCAATACCTATTCCGGGGATGAAATGGTCGACCGTGCTCGAAATCGCATCGATCGGAATGCGGGTGACTTTGGTCCAGGTCGTGCCATTGGTGGATGTGGTCAGGACCAGGTCGTCGGTATTGCAGCCAGAACGAAAGCGGCAATCCGGCCACACCATATAGATTCTCCCGCCGCCGTCGATTTGTGCAGTGGGCATTCCAAAGCCGTCGCGCAATCCGCCATCTTCGCCGCGATAGTCTTGATTGGAGATGACGGAGCTGCTGGTCCAGCTCTTGCCCCCGTTGGTCGAACGGAAGGCGATCATGTCGCTTAAGGTAGAGATTGGCACCACGACCGTGCCATTGGGCAGCACCAGGGGCTGTCCGCCAATGCCGCTGGCCTGATCCCCCGTATTCATAGCTGGTCCCCAAGTCAATCCACCATCGGTGGACGTGCTCATGAAGATGAGATCGCCTAGCGCAGGCTCGTCCCATTCGGTATAGCAATTGCCATAGTGTGGGCTCGTAGTTGTGTTGTCGCAAGTAATCCAATTTTTGTCGTCCGAACCGCTGTGATCCACAATGATTGGCTTGCTCCAATGGATTCCGTCCGTCGAGCGGCTGGTGGCCACGGCTTCCCCGTCATTATTGATGATAGGAAGCGTCGAGATCAGCCACTCGCGGTGTTTGGCGTCGTAAACGACAGCGGCATCGCTCGCAGCCGTGAAGCTTCCACCCTTGTAGTTATCAGTCAGGCCGGGAAGCAAGCCGCTGGTCCAGGTCTTGCCTGCGTCGGTGGAAGTGGCAAAACCGATGTCGGCGCCACCGCCGTCGGGCACCCGCGCTACCTGGAAGCCAGTCACAATGGTTGAGCCCCACGCGAACGTATCCGGCTCAACTTCGGTGTGATGGTCGCTATCAGAATTGTGAAACGTGTCCGTGCTCAGTTTCACGAGATTAGATTGCGCGCCCGCAGGAATGACCATTGCGAGGGCAATCGCGAATGCCAACGCCACCGTGAAGAAGTCAGACATGTGGCCAGTCTTAGACTCAGGGGAAATTCGATTCATTAGGATTATCCTCAAATGCGTTTTAGTTCTACTGCCGGCACGTTGTGCCGGCGGAGTTCAGCAAAGCTGCTACTTCTGCCCATCCTTAGTTGGAGGAGCAAATGGAGACTGTCTCTCTTCGCCCTGAGACCTTGGGAATGGCTGATTGGCGTGGATCCCGGGTATGGGCTTCTCGCCTCTCGAACTGAAGCGAGGTTCGTCAGCCGAAGCCTCAAGCGGATTCTTCGTGGTATAAGCGGCCTCATTGAAAAGGCCGTCGACGGGCTCCTTGGCCACCATGAATACTCCGAAGGCCTTGCCGTTCACATACGAGGACGACAGATAGTCGGCGAGCATGGGCCCGTTCTGTGAGGCGGGCAGCCAACTTATCTGCATCGCGCCTGCGCCGAGATCCTTTCCGGCTGTCCAGGTCTTGCCACCATCGGTGGACGTGGTAAAGCCCACGTGTACCCGGCAGGTCGTAGCGTCGCAGTTGGCCTTAGGATAATAATAGTAAGTTGAAGTGAGGTGGGCAGTTTTGCCTGATGTGGCGCGATCGACGCCGAGCCCAGGGATAAAGTGGTCTACCGTGCTGGTCAGCGGATCGATCGGAATGCGGGCGGGAGCGGTCCACTTTTTTCCGTTGCTGGAAGTTATCATGACCAGGTCGTTGGTGCTGCAATTCCTGCGGAAGCTGCAGTCCGACCACACCACGTAAATCTTCCCCGATTCGTCAATGCCGGTCGAAGGAAAAGGCAAGGAATCGCTACGCACATTACCATTAGAAAACACGTTGACGGGAGCGATGGTGAAGCTCGAACCCCAACTCGCGCCACCGTTGATCGAGGTGAACGCCATCATATTGTTTCCCAGGAAGGTCACGACTACCTGGCCGTTCGGCTGCACTAGCGGTTCAGCACCGGAGCCAAAGGCTTGATCGCCTGAGGCCTTGGCCGCTCCCCAAGTCAGTCCGCCGTCGGTGGAAGTGCTCAGCAGGATTTCCGGCGTGTCCCATTCGGCGTAGCAATGGCCATAAAACTTGCTGCTGGCATTGTTGTCGCAGGTAATCCAGTTCTTGTCGTCTCCGCCGCTGTTATCAACCATGACCGGCTTCTCCCAGTGGAGGCCGTCGGTGGAGCGGCTGACCGCAACGTTGTCTCCCGAATTGCCGATAGGAAGGGTGCAGATCAGCCAAACCCCGTGTTTCGCGTCATAAACCACGGACGCATCGCTGGCGGCTGAATTGGGCCCGTTCTTGTAGTTAACGGTGAGTCCCGGCAGAGAACCGTAAGTCCAACTCGATCCACCGTCGGTGGAAGTGGCAAACCCGATGTCCGCGCCGCCGCCGTCGTCGACGCGAGCCACTTGAAAAGCGGCGACCATGGTCGAGCCCCAGGAATAGGTGTCGGGTTCAACTTCAGTTTTGTGCTGGCTGTAGGAGTTGTGGAAGCTATCGGTGCTGATCTTGACCAGTTGCGCGTGCACCGGAGAGACAGCAAGAGAAATCGCAAATGCCAAAATAGACAGAATGAAGGCAGACCTGTTCCCACGACTTTGGGGAGGGAAGTACGCTCGATTCATCGGATTGTCCTTGGAGCTGGAAATGTAATGTTCGCGGCTCGGTCCCGACGCCAAAATGGGGAGGGCATTTCCCGGCAAGCAACGAGGCGCAGTAGTCGATCAAACGTCGTGGAAAGATACATCGAGCATTCGCGCGCTGTCAATGTGCATGATTTTTCATCTTTAGGTTTTGATTGGTGGCGATAATTCGGTCTATGAAGACGCTGATCTCGTGCGCACGTCACGCTGAAACCCGCGCCAGGCGTGCGCCGGACTAAATCCTTATATTCTTGACAGGCAAGCCCCCTTGAGGCACAGTTACGTAACTTGGCCTCCCTCGAGCCCGACTTCCTTGGTCTACGAAGGGCAATCGCGAAATGGAGCCAACATCCCAGGGGGTGTTATGAGACTCATCGCTACAGTTTCCATGCTGTTGGCCTCACTCGGTGCTACGGCTGCACATGCTCAGGTTCCGCGACATCACGGCAGCATTTTGAATGTAGTCGTGATCTTTCAGGAAAATCGCACGCCCGACAATCTTTTCGGGAGCAACCCGAATTTCCTGCCAGGGGTGGACATCGCCACCAGCGGGGTAAATTCCCAGGGCCAAACAGTTTCACTGACGGCCATACCGCTGGCGAACAACTACGACCTGAGCCACGCGCATTCGGCATTCGTGTCGATGTATGACGGCGGGAAGATGGATGGAGCCAACAATATCCCGGTCACCTGCGAAAAGGGCGCGCAGGGCTGTCCGCCCACGAATCCCCAGTTCAAGTATGTTGATAATTCAACTGGAATCCTGGATCCCTACTTCCAGTTGGCCGAACAATACACCTTTGCCGATCGTATGTTCCAGACCAACCAGGGTCCGAGCTTTCCCGCGCACCAGTTCATCATTTCCGGTACTTCGGCGCCAACCGCAGACAGTGATTTGTTCGCTTCGGAAAACCCAGCCGGTGTCACGAATCCCAATAACAACACTGGCTGTACAGCTCCTTCAGGCGAATTTGTCAAGTTGATCGATCCCAGCGGCAGCGAGGCACAAAAAATGTACCCGTGTTACGAGCATGAAACTCTCGTTGACCTGCTCGACAATGCGGGAGTCAGCTGGAAATATTATGCGCCGTCAGCAGGGTCCATTTGGACCGGGCCGAATGCGATCTACCATTTGCGTTTCGGCTCGGATTGGACCAACGACGTCGTCCTGAACCCGGCGCAGGTGTTGACTGACATTGCTAACGGTCAACTGGCGACGGTCAGTTGGGTGATTCCGACCGGGCAGGAATCGGATCACGCCGGGGGTAACAAAGGGTTGGGACCGTCCTGGGTCGCGTCGGTCGTCAACGCCATCGGTCAGAGTCAGTATTGGGACAACACCGTCATCCTGATTACGTGGGACGACTGGGGAGGGTGGTACGACCACGTTGCGCCGAGCATTTACAATTCGTACGAGTACGGTTTCCGTGTTCCGCTGATTGTGGTCGCTCCGTTCGCAAAGCAAGGTTATGTCTCTCACGTGACCCATGACTTCGGCAGCATCTTGAAGTTCATCGAGGAGGTCTACCATTTGCCCTCGCTGGGATATGCAGATTCCAGGGCTGACGATCTCTCGGATTGCTTCGACTTTCACCGGCACAATCGGTTCCGGAAGATTGCCGCGCCATACGACGGCAAGTATTTCATCAACGACAAGACACCGCCGACTGACCCAGACGACGATTAACGCTAGCCGAGAAGACCAGACTAATCGTCGCGGACATGAGTGCGAAGCGCACGAAGGCATATCCGCCCTGCTAGGATATGCCTCGTGCCTCCGCTGCTTGATGTCCGGCATCTCACCGTCGAGTTTCCCGCCTCGGACTCTGCTTCCTCGCAGCCCTTAGCTGCAGTCCGTGATCTGAGTTTGACTATTGCCCCTCGCGAAGTTCTCGGCCTCGTGGGCGAATCTGGCTCTGGAAAGTCCGTCACTTCGTTAGCCCTGATGCGCCTGCTTCCCCCGCAGGCGCGCATTGCCGGAGAACTCCTGTTCGCGAATGGAAAGGGTTCATCGCGCGATTTGTTGCAGCTTCCAGACGAAGGAATGCGGACCCTGCGCGGGTCGCAGATGGCCATGATTTTTCAGGAGCCGATGACCGCGCTGAATCCAGTGATGCGAGTGGGCGAGCAGATTGCGGAGGCGGTCGCCGTGCATGCGCAAGTCACAAAAAAGGAAGCCTGGGATCGCGCAGTCGCAGTGATGGAGGATGTCGCGATACCGGACGCGGCCCTTCGCGCCCGCGATTATCCTTATCAACTCTCTGGAGGAATGCGGCAGCGGGTGATGATTGCCATGGCCGTGGTGAATCGTCCTGCGCTGTTGATTGCCGACGAGCCCACCACTGCTCTCGACGTCACGGTGCAGGCGCAGATTCTCCAACTTTTGGCCGAGTTACGATCCAAGTTTGGTCTGGCCATGCTTTTTATTTCCCACGACCTCGCGGTGGTCTCGCAGGTTGCGGATCGGATCGCGGTCATGTATGCGGGAAACCTGGTGGAACTGGGATCGAAACATGACATTTTCCATGCTCCGGCGCATCCCTACACGCGCGGACTTCTGAATGCAGTGCCCACTTTGAAAACGGACCGCACGCGGCCGCTCGCTACCATCGAAGGCACAGTGCCAGCGATGAATGTAGTTCCTCCTGGATGTCCGTTCGAACCACGATGCGACTTTCGGGTAGCGGAATGCGCGTGCCGTCTGCCGCCATTGCTCGAAGTATCGCCCGGCCACTGGGCACGATGCCCGGTGGTGAATCAAGTGTAGAGCGGATACGCCTGTCCGCTTCTTGAGCGACGATTCTTAGCGGGGAAATCCAGAGCAAACATCCAAATCAAAGACGGCGGACAGGAGTATCCGCCCCCACATGCTCCGTTTGGGTCTATAATCGCCATTTTGCCCGGTGACCAGTGCGCGTACTTCTGTTAAGCGACATTCATAGCAATCTCGAAGCTCTTGATGCCTGCCTCGCGGCCGCTCCTGCCTACGATGTGGTCTTTAATCTGGGCGATATTGTTGGTTATGGGGCGAGTCCAAACGAAGTTATTGAACGCTCACGCCGACTAGGGAAGTTCTTCGTTCGCGGCAATCACGACAAAGCTGTGTGCGGCCTGGTCGACATCGCGGATTTCAATCCCGTGGCCGCTTTGGCTTCGCAATGGACCCACGATCAACTCACCTCGGACAATCTGGAGTGGCTGCGTTCTTTACCCCAAGGGCCGGTGCAGATCGAAGGACTCACAGATGTCCAATTTGTGCACGGATCACCGGTCAACGAAGACGAATATGTGGTAACCGTGGGAGACGCGGTGGAACCGTTAATGGCAGCTCCAGCCGTCGTCACGTTCTTCGGGCACACTCATCTGCAGGGAAGCTTTATGTTGAATGGCGATCACATCAACTCGCTCCATCCCGCCTACAGGACTGTCGGACAAATCGAAAGCTCAGAATTTCCACTCAAGAAGAACCTCCCCTACCTGGTAAATCCTGGGTCAGTAGGCCAGCCTCGCGATGGCGATTGGCGGGCGGGCTTCGCCCTTTACGACTCGGACACCCGCATCGTTGAGTTCTACCGCGTGCCCTACAATCTCAAAAGTGCGCAGGATCGTATCCTGGCTGCTGATCTGCCACAGCGTTTGGCTACGCGGTTGGCTGCGGGAAGATAGCTGCCGCGGAGGGACGGATGCAACGACGATCATTCCTCAAAGGTAGCGGCACGGTTATCGTTGTAGTCGTGGGTGGCGGAGTGTGGCGCGCTTATGACGAGGGCGTTTTCAGCGTTGGTGAAGGGCCGGCCTACCAGCCGTGGAGAGATTGGCAGAACGAGAAAGATGGGTCACTGGCGTTGGTGCGCGCGGCGATTCTGGCCGCCAGTCCACACAACACCCAGCCCTGGCTGTTCAAGGTCACCGACAAGCAAATCGAGTTGTATGCGGATACGAGACGGTACCCGGGCGCTCTTGATCCTTATTTGAGAGAACAGCACATCGGTTTGGGCTGCGCATTGGAAAATCTCACGCTCGCGGCCGCGGCCAACGGTTACAACGCCACAGCCACTTTGCTCCCGGGAAAACTTCAGCCGGTTCCTTCCAATCCCCAACCGGCATTGGTGGCCCATGTCGATCTTTCACCGGGCAACCGTCAAACCAGTGAACTCTACGACGTGATTCCCCATCGCCATACCAATCGAGCTCCTTATGACTTGCTGAACCCCGTTCCGGTCGACGTGACGGACGCGCTCATTGGCTTGACTAACGAGGAACCAGAGGTAAAGATTTTTCTGTTCAACTCGGAATCAGGCCGAAATCGAATCATCGATCTAGTCGCCAAAGCAAATAAAGAGGTGTACGCGGATCCGGAGGTTGAGAACGGGAGCCAGCGCTGGATTCGATGGGACTGGAGCGACATCCAAAAGTATCGCGATGGCCTCACCGTTGACGCATTCGGCTTGCCGCCAGTAACTACAGCGATTATCAAATTCAGTCCGAAGCGATTATTAAGAAAGTTCGCTCCCCGTGGCAACGGGGATCCTTACGCGGATCTGTTGCGCGCCACGCCCGTTTTTGGCCTCATCGCTGTGCGTGATCGTTATGACCAGGAACAGTGCCTTCGCGCGGGGCGGATATGGCAGCGAGCGCATCTATTGCTGACCAGCCGGGGAGTCGCGGCTCGGCCGATTAATGAAGCCGTAGAACTCATCGATCATGAGCGGCTGCGAAATCAGGAACCGCGAACCTCGGCTCAGTTGGCCGATCTAACGCATGATGCCACATGGCAGCCGACCTTCATGTTCCGCGTTGGCTATCCAATTCGCCCAGCGCTAGCGAGCCCACGACGTCCAGTCAAGGATGTAATTATTTGACACTCCCGGTCGTGAAGTAGTCTGATCATCAGTCGCCTTATACTTTTTGTTTCGAGTTTACTTTTGCCCATCAGAATCCCGGGAGAAAAGGTTGGAATGAGAACGACGAACCGTTTGAAGTTGGCAAGAGTCGCAATTCCGGTTGCTCTATTAGTCATTGCGGTCGTTGCCGCGGCGGCGCAAAGCACCAGCACCATCGCCCGAAACTTCGATCAGGTCGCAATTTCGCCGGATGGAAGTCGCATTGCATGGGTGGTGCAATCTCCGCCGAATGAATCCGGCGAATCCGCAGGGGGCTCGGCTATTTATGTTCAGGACTTGAAATCTCCTGGCGCCAAGCCGAAACGAATTTCCGCTGGCAGCGACAACCAAGCCGCAAGCGAGGACACCATTGCCTGGTCCCCCGATAGCAAACATTTGGCTTTTCTTTCCGACCTGGAGGGGGAAGGGCAATCGAACTTTTACGTTGCGAACGTAGAGGCTGGAGGTGTGCGCAAGCTGACCAATCTCAAAGGCTACCTGGCCGACCCGGCATGGTCCCCAGATGAGAAGACGCTCGCGTTCTTGTTCACCGAAAACGCACCTCGCGCCGCCGGCCCGCTCATGCCCATGGTTCCTGAGACTGGCGTAATCGACCAGAAGATTTACGAACAACGATTAACCCTGGTGGACCTTGCATCGGGGAAGGTCCGTCCGCTCTCGCCGCCGGATATGTACGTCTATCAATATGACTGGTCACCCGACGGCAAGACTTTCGCCGCGATTGCCGCGCACGGCTCGGGGGATTCCAATTGGTACGTCGCGGAAATCTACACGCTAAGCGCGGAAAGCGGCGAACTCAAGCCGGTGTACAAGCCTTCGCTGCAGATCGCCGTGCCGCGCTGGTCTCCCGATGGCAAGACTATCGCGTTTATCGGCGGGCTGATGAGCGACGAAGGATCAATCGGCGGCGACGTCTTTACCGTTTCCGCAACGGGTGGGGATGCTCGTAATGTCACACCTGGAATTGCTGCATCGCCGTCGTGGCTTTACTGGGATTCGCGGGGCAAAATTCTTTTTACGGAAAACATCGACGGCCAGACGGGAGTTTCCGCAGTTGATCTCTCCAGTGGAAAAATCTCTTCGCTCTGGTCTGGCCCGGATGTCATCTCGACGGAAGTTGAGGGTGGACCTACGGTCTCTCTCACGGCAGATCGCCAGTCGTCGGCCGTGATTCTAAATTCATCCACCCGCCCGCCTGAAATCTGGGCCGGTCCGATCGGGCAGTGGAAGCAAATCACGCGCGTAAATGATGGTATCCATCCCGCCTGGGGTCAACTGAAAAGCCTCCATTGGTCGAACGGTGACACCAAGGTTCAAGGGTGGCTCATGTTTCCTACCGATTACGATCCCAGCAAGCGCTACCCCATGGTCGTGGTAGTGCATGGCGGCCCGGCCGGGGTCGCGCGCATCGGATGGCCCGAGGTTTTCTTCAACACTTACGACCTCTCTGCCCACGGATATTTCGTGCTCTATCCCAATCCCCGCGGCAGCTTCGGCCAAGGGGAGAAATTTACGCAAGCCAACGTCAAGGATTTTGGCTACGGAGATTTCCAGGACATTTTGAAGGGCGTTGACGAAGTCGTGAAGACGCTGCCGGTGGATGACAATCGCATTGGCATTACCGGCTGGAGTTACGGCGGCTACATGACCATGTGGGCGGTAACTCAAACCAACCGTTTTCGTGCCGCGGTGTCTGGCGCCGGACTAGCGAACTGGCAAAGCTACTACGGTCAAAACGACATTGACGAATGGATGCCCCCCTATTTCGGAGCAACGGTGTACGACGATCCTGCGATCTATGCGAGGAGCGCTCCCATCACCTTCATAAAAAATGTGAAGACACCCACCCTGGTGCTCGTCGGCCAGTACGATGGCGAATGCCCCATGCCCCAATCCCGCGAATTCTGGTGGGCGCTCAAGACGCTGGGCGTGAAAACACAACTGGTGATCTATCCCGGCGAAGGGCACGAGTTCCTCCAACCCGAACACCGCCGCGACGTAATCGATCGTCTGACAGCATGGTTCGATCATTATCTGAAATAAAGGATCGTGTGGTGACGGGCGACTCGTCAGTCCTGCCGGGCGCAGTTCGACCGAGATAACTGTGCGCGGTGTAAACTTTTGCCATGCCCTCATACTCGTCATCCCACTCCAGCAAAGGACTGTTCAGCGAGAGAGAAAACCCGCCCGCGCATCATCTGGTTGCGTTCAGCGACGGCGGAGCACGGGGCAATCCCGGACCGTCCGGGTACGGTGTGGTGATTCAAGACGAAGCCGGACGAAAAGTCGCCGCGCTAAGCGAATATCTCGGTCATCAAACCAACAATTTTGCCGAGTATCAGGGATTAATCGCGGCGCTCGAGTATGCCGTCACCAATGGCCACAAAGCGCTCAAAGTGATCAGCGATTCCGAGTTGCTGGTGCGGCAAATCAAGGGCATCTACAAAGTGAAGAACGCCGCACTGCAGGATCTTCACGGTCGCGCAAAAGAATTGATCGCACAGCTCGAGTGGTTTTCCATCGGGCACGTTCTTCGTGGCCACAACGAAGAAGCCGACCGCCTGGCTAATGCCGCCATGGACCGAGGCATGGGACGCGTGGCGCGGGCGCCCTCGCCTGCGTCTGAGTTGGGAAACATTTCGGCAGCACGACAGGAGTACAACGGGGTCGTTCGCGCAGGAAAGATCGAACTACTCGATGGCAAACTCCCCGAAGGAACCCAAGTCCAAGTGCGCGTTAAGAAGTAGCACCAAGTTTCGATGAGGACGGACGCCCGTCCTCATCGTACGCAAAGTTATTCGTCGACCACCGGATTCCTTAGCGTCCCTACACCCTCGACGCTGATCTCAATCACATCTCCCGCAACCACCGGACCCACGCCTTTAGGAGTGCCGGTCGCGATCACATCGCCCGGAGCAATCGTCATGGCCTGCGAAATGTAGCGAATGATGACACCCAGTGAAAAAATGAAATCGCGAGTATTGCCCTGCTGACGAACCTCCCCGTTCACTCGAGTTTCAACCCCGACGCCCGTCCAGGGATTAATCTCATCGGTCACCAACGGACCCACGGGACAAAACGTGTCGAAGCCCTTAGCGCGCGTCCATTGACCGTCTTTATTTTGCAAGTCACGGGCAGTCACGTCATTGAGACACGTATAGCCGAGAATGTAAGGACGCACATCCTCGTCCGCTCGCACCTGGTAAATTGTCTTGCTGATCACGACTGCGAGTTCCCCTTCGAAGTCGACGCGTTGCGAAAGCTTCGGCCGGCGGATTTCCCCGCCAGGCGCGAGCAGCGACGACGGCGGCTTGAAGAAAATCAAAGGCTGGACCGGGACCTCATTGCCCAGCTCCTCAGCGTGTTCGCGATAGTTACGGCCAACACAAATGATCTTGGATGGGCGGACCGGCGCGAGCAACGTCGCGTCAGCCAAACCAATCTGGTCCATGCGCTTGGAAGGCAGATCCTCGATGTCGCCGTCTGCGTCCTCCGGCGGCTTCAGCAGTAACCGCGTGATCTGCTCGACTCCCGCGACCGCTTCAACCAAGCCGTAATGGGACTCACCGTTAAGTTCGAACCGACAATATTTCATAAGACCCCAATTCTTAGCAGTTGGCAGTTAGCATTTAGCAGTCAGACTTGACCACGATCACGCCCGCAAAACCAAATGCTAACTGCTAAATGCCAATTGCTGCTTTTATGGTACCGCCTCACTCGCCTCTTGCGAGCGCGCGCTTTCGTTCCCGCGCACGTCGACCGCCGAAACCGAATACACGTAGGTTTTACCCAACGCGACGTTCATGTCGCGAAACGCCGGCGTCTTCACCAGTTCCGTATTTACTTTCACCGGCGCAGCACCCTCTTCATTCCGAAAAACGTTGTAGCCCGCGAGATCCGCGTCGGCGTCGGGTGCCCAAATTAAATCAATGAACGGTTGCTGACCCGCTCCCGCAAACACAGCCTGCAGACCGGAGGGCACCGCGGGCGGAAATACATCGTGAGCGAACACTTCTACCGCGGATGTGTCGTCGCCCTCAAACTGAGTCTCGGGTTTTCCTTCCGCGTGGATCACCGTGACCACGGTTGCTCGATAAGAATACGTTTTTTCCCACTCGAAGCTGTGATCCAAGAGCTGTGCCGCGGGCGTTTCGTTCAGTGGCACCTCTCCCACAACTGTATCTGTATTTCCACCTTCCGGGCGACGATACACTCGATAAACGTGTCGTATGCCGGTCGTTTCGGCCGCGCGTGAAGTCCCGATCCAACTCAGCAGGACGCCTTCCGCTGTGACTCGAGCCTGGAAGTCCGAAGGTGGCGGCAAAGCCGGAACCGCCGGCAGACGCACGATATTCGAGATTCCGGCGCTCCGACCCCTGCTATTCAGAACTGAAATTGCATAGAACATTTCCGCATCAGCATTCTCAGCCAGAAGTGTTTGCGGAAGATGATCGACGTAGCTCGCGCGTCCCATCGTAGTCGGCTTCGCAGACTTACTCCTCTGGGGACTCGCTCCGGCAAGCTGTTGGGCAGGCACTTCTCCAACTGGATTCGCACACTCGCTTATTGGTGCGAGGCCTCTGCAGATGTTTGTGAGACCTAAATGCCTTACGGCGAGCCGATCCGTTGTTTCCGAGGGCACAGTCCAATCAAGATAAGCCCGATCGCCTTTGCGCACCGCCCGAAGATCAGTCACCGTCTGGGGGAGATCCAACGATGGAGGCTTAGGAATGCCGGGAACCCCGCAGCCCACAAGGGCAACGGTCCCAGCCAACAATACAAGAAGATGCGTGAGGAATTGCCTCATCGGCAGAACAACAAGATTATCAGATGGGCGGATCGTCGCAGGATTACGAATGCTACAGAATATATCGCGAGAGGTCCTGGTCTTTCACGATGTCTGCCAGCATGTGGCGTACGTAGTCTGCGTCGACTTTGAAGTGCTCACCCTTTTTGTCGGGCGCGTCAAAGCTAATTTCATCCAGCACGCGTTCCATGATCGTATGCAGACGGCGCGCTCCGATGTTTTCCGTGCCTTCGTTGACCCGGAAGGCAAAGCGGGCGACCTCTTCCAACGCATCCTTGGTGAATTCCAACTTCACATTTTCGGTTTCAAGCAGTGCCGTGTATTGCTTCACCAGCGACGACTTCGGCTCAGTCAAAATGCGGATGAAGTCCTCCATGGTCAGCGACTGCAATTCGACGCGGATTGGAAACCGGCCTTGCAGTTCCGGGATCAGGTCACTCGGCTTAGAAACGTGGAACGCACCCGCGGCCACGAACAGAATGTGATCAGTGCGAACCATGCCGTAGCGAGTGTTCACTGTCGTTCCTTCGACGATGGGCAGAATGTCGCGTTGCACACCCTCGCGCGAAACGTCAGGCCCATGCCCGCTTTCGCGCCCCGCGATTTTATCGATCTCGTCGAGGAAGATGATGCCCGAATCCTCCACCCGATCAATAGCGGTGCGGGTCACCTGGTCCATATCAATCAGCCGCTGCTCTTCTTCCTGGATCAGATACTCGAACGCTTCGTTGACCTTCATCTTCCTTTTTTTTGTGCGCTGGCCGAAGATGTTGGGCAGCATGTCCTTGATGTTGACATCCATCTCCTCAACGCCTTGATTGGAGATGATTTCAAATGATGGAAACGCGCGTTCGCGCACATCGATCTCTACCATGCGTTCGTCGAGCTTCCCCTCGCGCAGTTGCTGGCGAAGTTTTTCGCGCGTGCGGCTCTGCGATTCGTTTGAAGCAGAGGAAGTCGTACCTTCAAGGATGAACCCAGCCTGCGCTGGCTCCGGGGGGCGAGCCGGAGCCGGCGGCGGCAGAAGAATATCCAGCAAACGTTCCTCGGCGTTGAGTTCGGCCTTATCTGAAACGTCTTCGAGCTTTTCCTCGCGCACCATCTCGATCGCGATTTCAACCAGATCGCGGATCATGGACTCAACATCCCGCCCGACGTATCCCACTTCGGTGAACTTCGACGCTTCCACTTTGAGGAAAGGGGAGTTGGCGAGTTTGGCCAAGCGGCGGGCGATCTCGGTCTTTCCCACGCCAGTAGGGCCGATCATGATTATGTTTTTGGGAATAACTTCTTCGGCGAGCTCGGGCGTCAGCTTCTGCCGGCGCATGCGGTTGCGCAACGCAATCGCAACGGCGCGCTTCGCATCTTTCTGTCCTATGACGTGCTTGTCCAGCTCTGCGACGATCTCACGCGGCGTAAGCTCGTCGAGCGCAATCTGTTCTTCGTCCACGGTTCCGGGTAAGTAAATAGCCATAAATATCTCGGGCTTCAGGCGTCAGGCTTCGGGCGCTTCAAACTGACGCCTAGCACCTAGAGCTCTTCAATCGTAACTTTGTCGTTCGTATAAATACACATGTTTCCGGCAATCTTCATTGCTTCTTCCGCAATCTGGTGAGCTGATAGTTGGGTGTGAGCAGCCAGCGCCTGCGCTGCAGCTTGCGCATACGGACCCCCGCTGCCTATAGCTGCAATGCCGCCATCCGGCTCGATCACGTCGCCTTGTCCGCTGAGCAGGAAAGTCTGTTCCTTGTCGGACACCAGCAGGAGTGCTTCGAGATGACGCAAGAATTTATCTGTCCGCCAGTCCTTCGCCAGTTCGACAGCTCCGCGGCCGATATTGCCATGATACTGCTCCAGTTTGGCCTCGAACCGGCTAAAAAGTGAAAAAGCATCCGCCGTCGAGCCCGCGAATCCGGCCAGAATCTTATCCTGGTACAAACGGCGGATTTTCTTGGCGGTATGTTTGATCACGCCTTCGCCGAGCGTGACTTGTCCGTCGCCAGCCATCACCACATGGCCGTCCCGCCGAACGCAAAGAACTGTGGTGGAACGTACTAAACGCTTCTTCGTCATGAGCGCAATTTTTTATTATAACAGCGGAACCTTAGTTTCCTTTAGCTCACCACCACATCTGCTATCCGAGTTGCGTCGGAGCAAGCACGCACATCGTGAGTGCGAATAATGTGCGCTCCTTTCAGGATGATGGCCGTCTCCGCGGCGACAGTCCCATAGAGGCGCTCGGCCACTGGCGCATCGTTGCCGTTCCTCGCCAGCGCTCTTCCAATAAACGATTTGCGAGACACTCCTGCCAGCAGCGGATATCGCAGTTCATGCAGCTCGTCAAAGCGCTTGAGCAGCGGGTAGTTTTCCTGAAAGCTCTTCCCGAATCCGAAACCTGGATCGAGCACGATTCGCTCGCGCTTCACGCCTGCAATCTGTGCCCCATCGGCCCACGCCCGCAGTTCGCGTTTCACCAGCGTCACGAAATCGGATATCGGCGGCAAAGTCCGCCATTCCTCCGGACGCCCGCGCATGTGCATGAGGACGACCCCACATTTCAACCCGGCCAGCGTCTTCACCATCTGCGGATCCCAGCGAAATCCGCTCACGTCGTTTACGATCTCGGCTCCTGCTTCAACTGCCGCTCGCGCCACGCTTGCCTTGTAAGTGTCTACCGAGATCACCGCCTCCGGGCGTTTTTGCTTCAGCGCGGCGATCACCGGAATCACACGCTGCAATTCTTCCTGCTCGCTGACCGGCCGCTTCTGTGGCTGCAGTCCAGCCGGCGCGGTGGCCGCGCTTTCCGTCGAAGGCAGAACCTTGGCGCCCGGCCGTGTCGATTCCCCTCCGACATCGACGATGTCGGCGCCATCCTCCAGTAACCTCAGCCCGTACTCCACTGCGAGATCGCGGTCGAAATGCGCTCCTCCATCGGAAAACGAATCGGGAGTGACATTGACGACGCCCATTACCAGCGTGCGTTTTCCCAATGGCAGGGAACGCGATCCAAGATTCCATTCGAACACCGGACGCATGGGCACGATTCTAAACCCAGCACTTAGCAGTGAGCATTCAGCACTTAGCATCCAGCCACTTCAAGTCGATTTTCGAAAACCCTCGAAACTCTCAAAGTGCTAAATGCCAAATGCTGACTGCTAAATGCTGACTGCTAAATGCTGAGTGTTAAAGCTAGACTCCTAATAAGCCAATGCTACAATCGGCTGTCACATGCGTCGTAAACGCGCGCATTTCGCGATTGTTTCCTGCCTGCTTCTGGCGGCGCAACTCTATGCCGCCTCGCACGATCCGGTTGCCAAGCGCATTGACGGCATCCTGGCCGCCCCCGATCTGGCCCGTGGATTTTGGGGAATCGAGGTAGTCTCACTCGATAGCGGAAAAATCATTTACACCCAGAACGCCGACAAGCTGTTCACTCCCGCTTCCAACACGAAGCTGTTTACCACCGCCGCCGCTCTCGCACTGATCGGGCCGGATTACACTTCGCGCACCACCGTCGAAACCAGCGGAATTCTCGACAAATACGGACGACTCACTGGCGATCTCGTGTTGGTCGGCCGCGGCGACCCCAACCTTTCCGGCCGCGAATTGCCTTACAACTTGAAAACGGCGCGCAATGATCATCCCATTCAGGTGCTCGAACAACTCGCGGATGCGCTGGTTCAGAAAGGCGTGAAGTATGTCGACGGTGACATCGTCGCTGACGACTCCTATTTCGCCTTCGAGCGTTACGGGGAAGGCTGGAGTCAGGATGATTTAGTTCTGGCGGACGGCGCCCCGGTTTCGGCACTTACCATCAACGACAACGTCGTGTTCGTGAATATTCTTCCTGCGGACCGCCCCGGGGAACATGCCTTCGTCAGCATCACGCCTTTCGCGGATTATTATCACATCGACAATCGCATTATCACGACGCCCGCGGGAACGGGCCGAAAGATTTTTATCAGCCGCGAACCCGGATCGACCTCGCTCACGTTATGGGGCAATGTGCCGCTCGATGATGCCGGGGCAAATGAAGCTCTCGCGATTGAAGATCCCGCGGAATTCGCCGCCGCTCTCTTCCATCAGTTGCTGGAGAAGCGCGGCATTGTGGTCTACGGCAAGCAAAGCACGCGGCACACCGAATTGGCTAGTCTTTCCACGTTGACAGTCACGGCCATGGCGCCCGCGCGTGGTGGTGACGAATCTTCGCGCGCCCTGCCGAATCAGCCGTTAGTGCTGGCTAGCTATCAGTCCAAACCGCTGATCGAAGATGTGCGCGTGATCAACAAGGTCAGCCAGAACCTGCACGCCGAAATCTTGTTGCGTTTGCTAGGGCGAGAGAAAGGCTCGGCGGGCACCGTCGCAGGTGGGCTTGAAGTGCTGCATGGTTTTCTCAATCAAGCGGGCGTGCCCAGCGACCAATACGTTTTTTACGATGGGTCTGGTCTCTCCCGCCAGAATCTGGCCACGCCCCACGCCGTGGTGCAGCTGTTGCGCTACGCAGCGAGCCAATCGTGGGGATCGAGCTTCCGGGAGACGCTGCCGGTTGCCGGTATCGACGGATCGCTTTCGGATCGCTTCCCCAATCTTGATCCGCGGACGCACGTTTATGCCAAAACCGGGTCACTCGGCGGAGTGAAGGCGCTGTCCGGTTATGCAACCACCGCGCGCGGCCAGCAGGTTGCGTTTTCCGTTCTTTCCAACAATTTCAACCTGCCCAACAAACGTGTTCTCGACACCATCGACAGCGTTGTGGAAGCGATTGTGAATGAGAAGTAGGTCAGCACTCAGCACTTAGCAATCAGTACATCGCTCACAAACTGTTTTCGATGGAACTGCCGAGTGCTGAGTGCTGAATGCTTCTTCTCACCCCGGCATTTTCTTTGATTGACGATCACGGACTGCACGGACTCCGCCGGGGCCCGTGCCGGTCGGCGGTTTGCGCATTCCTTCCAGCAGATCTTTCAGTACCGTCGCGTTGTTTTGTTCTTCGTTCCTGGAAGCGAAAAGTAAGGTCAGTTTCTTACGCTGATTGGCCAAGCGATAAAGTTCACTGAGCGCCTCCACGCATTCTGGGCGGGCCAACTCTTTGAGATAACGCTTGCGAAACATCGTCCATGCATCGGGGCGCGCATGGAACCACCTGCGCAACGCGTCGGACGGGGCCAGATCGCGCAGCCACTTGTCCACCGCTGCACGAGCCTTGCTCAAACCGCGAGGCCAAAGGCGGTCCACCAGAACCCGCGTCCCGTCGGAGCGCGCGGGTTCCTCGTACACTCGTTTTATATTTACTCGTTTCGCTGTCACTCGATTCCGACACCAGTCATGGCATTGCTTTATTATTGTAGCGGTTTGTTTTTGGGTTTGACGGACAAATGGAACGATCTCGCATTCTTCTTAGTCGACAATCCCGAAAGTTGGCTCTGAGTCTTGGTGTCTCGGTCGTGATGGCGTCGTTCCTGGCCGGCTGCGATGTCCAACGCCGCAAAAGCGACGCCGAACTCGGACTCAAGCCGCAACAGATCACCGGGCGCCGGATTTACGACAATTATTGCGACCGGTGCCATGCGCCGTACTCTTCGAGGGGGCGTCAAGGTCCCAGCATGAAAGGCGTTTTCCAGCGGCCATATCTGCCAATGAGCGGGATGCCGGCGAATGACGACCGAGTCACGGACATCGTGCGTCTGGGGCGCAACAAGATGCCGGGCTTCGCCCAGGTCCTCAGTCAGCAACAGATTAACGATCTGCTGGCGTATCTACATACGTTGTAAGTTCGCGGATGCGTTTGACATCATCTGTTTGGTTCCCTACCCTTGTTTGTCCTGAGCTATGAAGATCCTCGTCATCGGAAGTGGCGGACGCGAGCATGCGCTGGTGTGGAAATTACGCCAGTCTCCGCGAGTTTCGCGAGTCTATTGCGCGCCGGGTAATGCGGGCATTGCCGCCGAAGGGGAATGTTTGCCCGTCGATGTGAAGAGCGTTGAGTCCCTGCTGGCGCTGGCTGCGCAGATCAAGCCCGACCTGACGGTGGTGGGCCCGGAGTTGCCGCTGCAACTGGGAGTGGTGGACGAGTTTACGCGTCGCGGATATCGCATCTTTGGTCCCCCGCAGAGCGCGGCGCAGCTCGAATCCAGCAAGAGCTTCGCGAAAGAGTTTATGCAGCGCCATCACATCCCGACGGCGCACTACGCCATCTGCGATAGCACGAAGGATGTTGCCGACGCCTTGCCCCATTTCCACATGCCAGTGGTGGTGAAGGCGGACGGATTGGCTGCCGGCAAGGGCGTGGTGATCTGCAAGAGCAAAGAAGAGGCGTCGGCGGTTGCGGCGGAGATGCTCAGTGGGAAGATGCTCGGTGAAGCTGGCGCACGCGTTGTGCTCGAGGAGTGTCTCAAGGGTGAAGAACTTTCATTCCTGGTCTTGAGTGACGGAGAACGGGTAGCTGCGCTGGCTGCAGCGCAGGATCATAAGCGCGTGGGCGAGGGCGATACGGGCGCGAACACTGGCGGCATGGGCGCTTACTCTACGCAGACCGTGGTGGATGCGCAGATGCAGAACTGGCTGTTGCAGCACGTGGCGCGTCCCGTAATTGCCGGAATGAAAGCAGAAGGGACGGAATATAAAGGGGTGCTGTATTGCGGCCTGATGATGACCGCGCGTGGACCGATGGTGCTCGAGTTTAACTGCCGCTTTGGCGATCCCGAGACTCAGCCGATTCTGATGCGGCTGGAGAGTGATTTGTTGGAGGCGCTGGAAGCTTCGATTGATGGGCGGGTCAGCGACGGCGATTTCCGCTGGTCCACGGATGCTTCGGTTTGCGTAGTGATGGCTTCGGGAGGTTATCCGGGCACATTCGAAGTGGGCAAGAAAATCAGCGGACTCGAAGATGTGGAGAAAGTTGCGGGCGTGAAGGTTTTTCACGCGGGTACGACGAAGCATGACGATGCATACTTTACCGCCGGTGGGCGAGTGTTAGGGGTTACTGCGCGAGCTGCTAGTCTTGACGAGGCGGTGAAGCGCGCTTATGAGGCGGTCCAGAAGATCAGTTTCGGGGGCGCGTACTATCGCAAGGATATTGCAGCGCGGGCGCTGAAGAAATAGTTCGCCGTTCTGAGCGTCGAGAATAATTTCGCGCTTCGGACGGGAGGCAGATCCTTCGCGTTGATCAGGATGACAAAGCCAAACTAGGGGACAATTCATGAGCAAGCCACTGGTTTCGATTGTGATGGGAAGCGATTCCGATCTCGACATTATGCGCGAGGCGGCGAAGGCACTCGATGATTTCGGGATTGCCTATGAGATCGATGTAACCTCGGCACATCGCTCTCCGGACCGCACGGCGGACTTTGCGCGTAAAGCGGCAGACCGCGGCATTCGCGTGATCATCGCGGGAGCCGGTGGAGCGGCGCATCTGGCCGGAGTGATCGCCGCGCATACCACCCTGCCGGTGATTGGCGTTCCCATTCCTTCTACCGCGCTGAACGGTATGGATTCACTGCTCGCGACCGTGCAGATGCCTGCCGGGATTCCAGTCGCTACGGTTGCCATCGGCAAAGCCGGAGCCACCAATGCCGGAATTCTGGCGGCGCAGATTCTGGGGCTCGCGAGTGAATCCCTGGCCCGAAAACTGGATAGTCTTAAGGAGACGCTGGCCAACAGCGTGGAAGAGAAGTCGCGCAAACTGAAGATCACTCTGGGCACCTAGCGTAGGCTCAGGGCAGGGATGCGTAAAGTCTGAGTATGGGTGCTGCGGGCAAGATGCAGAGATCCTTCGCCGCGCTCAGGATGAGGGCGGACTTTTTTTTCTACTCAAGACGGCTTTGATTGAGGTGCGCATGCTGCGGCCGATTCTTCTGCTTTTGTTCCTGCTGTTGATGACCGCTATGGACTCTTCTGGCCAAGACCGTTCATACGGCCGTTCCGTCGTGATGACAGATCGCGGCATCGTCGCCACCAGCCATTACCTGGCGTCGCAGGCCGGAAGCCAAATCCTGGCTAAAGGTGGAACGGCGATCGACGCCGCGATTGCTGCCAATGCCGTGCTCGGCGTCACCGAGCCGATGAACAACGGAATCGGCGGTGATCTGTTTCTCATTTACTGGGAAGCCAAGACCGGCAAACTCTACGGCCTGAATTCAAGCGGCTGGGCGCCACGTGGACTTTCCGTCGAGTTTCTGGCGAAGCAGGGCATTACGTCGATGCCCGAGGACGGGATTCACAGCGCAACCGTCCCCGGCGCGGTTGAAGGATGGAGCCAGTCCCACCAGCGCTTCGGGCGGTTGCCTTGGAAAGATCTTTTTGCTCCGGCTATTTATTACGCCGAACACGGTTACGCTGTGCCGGAAATTATCCACGACTATTGGGTGGAAGAAGAAGCCAAGCTGCAAAAGACCAGCGAGTCGCGGAGGGTTTTTCTGCAAGCCGGCAAAGCTCCGGCAGTTGGCGCCAGGTTTTCCAATCCCGACTTAGCCAATACTCTGCGCTTGCTTGCCGACCAGGGCCGCGACGCTTTTTATAAAGGCGAAATCGCGAAGGCGATCGTAAGCACGTCGTCGTCGTTCGGCGGAACCATACAGTTGGATGACCTGGCCGACTTTTCCGCAGAGTGGGTTGAACCTATTTCTATCGACTACCGCGGCTGGAAGATTTACGAACTTCCTCCGAATGGCCAGGGCATGGCGGCGCTCGAGATGCTCAATATCATGAGTACCTTCCAACCCGACGCCGGCGGGCCGCAGGGCACGGTCGAATTGCACAAAAAGATTGAGGCCATGAAGCTGGCGTACTCCGACCTCTATCGGTACAACGCCGACCCACGGTTCGCCAAGGTTCCAGTGCACGGCCTGTTGTCGAAGACCTATGCTGCGCAGCGTGCCGCTCTCATCAATCCGAACAAAGCCGACTGCAATCCCGGACCCGGAAGTCCGGCGACGAGCGACACAGTTTACCTCGCGGCGGTAGACAAAGAAGGCAACATCGCGTCGCTGATTCAAAGCAATTACTCCGACTTCGGTTCCGGCGTTGTGGTGAATGGAATGGGGTTTGCGTTGCAGAACCGGGGAGCGTTGTTCGTGCTCGATCTCGGCCATCCCAATGTGTTGCAACCGCGCAAGCGTCCGTTTCACACCATCATTCCGGCCTTTATGGAGCAAGCAGACGTTCACATCGGATTCGGCATCATGGGCGGTCCGAACCAGCCTTTGGCGCACGCGCAGTTTGTCTCTAACTTTGTGGATTACGGGATGAACATTCAGGCCGCGCTCGAAGCGCCGCGATTTACCGTGGCTGACAACAAGGTAAGTTGTGACATTCCGATCGAGTCGCGGGTCAAGCCTGACGTGTTGCAGGCACTGCGCGACAAAGGCCACAACCTGATCGTGCGCGGTGCCTACACAACGGCTATGGGACGCGGGCAAGCGGTGATGCACAATTCGAAAACTGGCATGAACTCAGGTGCGTCCGATCCACGTGCCGATGGCGTGGCCGAACCGGAGCCCCCGGACACACACTCTAAATAGGTCCGATTGTGGCTTCGCTCCTATTGATCTGTAACGGATCCTTCCCCAGTTTCACTAAAGACATGAGGATGTTTTGCGTCCGGACGAGGAGGGTTACCATGAAAAACACGGTTCGAGGTCGCGGCATGTATCGGCGTGCTACCAGTGCCGCACTGGCGTTAGGGGTCGTGCTGGTGGCAGCGACTACTCAATCGGCTCCTGCACAAACTCTTAAAACACTCTATGCGTTCACTGGGGGAGCAGACGGTGCATACCCTTCAAGCCTGGTGCAAGACGCGGCGGGCAACCTATACGGGCTCACATACGGCGGCGGCGATCCCAGCTGCTTCGGCGGGCTTGGCTGCGGAACGGTCTTCAAGGTGGATTCCACAGGCAAGGAAACTGTCCTGCACACATTCACTGGGACGCCAGATGGATCAACACCCGCTGTCTTTTCACGGCTGGTTTTCGATGGGAGGGGCAACCTCTACGGCAACACACAGTTCGGAGGGACCTCCAACGCCGGAACTGTGTTCAAGCTGGATACAACTGGCAACGAGACGGTGCTGTTTAGTTTTTCTCCTGGAGCGAGCGGCAATCTTCCCTCCGGTGGTTTGATCCTCGATGGGGCAGGCAATCTGTATGGAACCGCCTACTTCGGCGGCGACTTTAACTGTGGCAAAGGTGTCGGCTGTGGCACAGTGTTCAAGTTAGATCGCAAAGGCAATCAGACCGTCCTTTACAGCTTTAGCAATCCCCCGGATGGAAGCAATCCCAATGGAAAATTGCTAATCGATTCTGCAGGTGATCTCTATGGCACGAACGTCTTTGGCGGCCACAAATGCGTGAACCCATCCGGATGTGGAAGCGTTTTCAGGATCGATACGGCCGGCCATGAGACTGTGCTGCACGCCTTCAGGGGCGCGGCTGATGGGGGGCTTCCCGAAGCCGGATTGCTCTCGGATCGGGCTGGCCATCTCTACGGGACGACCGATGGGTTCGGTGCCGCTGGCAACGGCGTTGTGTTCAGGCTAGATCCAGATGGCAAGGAGCACGTGCTGCACAGTTTTACCGGGGGAGCCGACGGCGGATCTCCGCGTGCGGGACTAATTTGGGGCCCAGACGGCTTATATGGCACAACCACCTATGGCGGCAATTTTGCTTGTGCGTTTGGTTGTGGAACAGTGTTTAAGCTGAATCAGCTCGGGCTTACAGTTTTGTACGAGTTCACCGGAGGTGCGGATGGCGCGAATCCGGTCTCAACCCTGTTTCGGGACTCGGAAGGTAACTTCTATGGAACTACGAATGCGGGCGGTGACCTTAGCTGCAACAGTGGATCGGGTTGCGGCACAGTGTTCAAGCTGACGCCGTAACACTGCGGCGGCGGCGGTTGGCCCTGAAACGGACTCTACAACTTCAACCCTTTCAAATACTCCCGCAGCGGGCCGCCCAGATCCTTGCGCTTCAGAGCGAATTCGATTGTGGCCTGGAGGAAACCGAGCTTGTCCCCTGCATCATGGCGTTTGCCTTCGAAGACATAGCCATACATCTTTTCTCTCTTGAGCAGGGTGCGCATGCCGTCGGTGAGTTGAAGTTCGCCGCCGACGCCAGCCTTGGTTTCTGACAAGGTTTCGAAAACCGTCGGGGTCAAAATGTAGCGGCCGATCACGGCGAGGTCCGACGGGGCCTCTTCCAGTTTCGGTTTCTCGACCATATTGCGGATTTCGTAGAGCCTGCCGTCGAATCGTCCATCTGCCGGTTTTACATCGAGCACACCATAAGCAGAGATAGCCTTGCCTTGGATGATCTGAATCGCAATCACCGACGATTGAGTCTGGTTGAAAACGTCAATCATCTGCTTCAGGCAGGGAGGGTCAGCGTCGATGATGTCATCCGCCAGCAGCACAGCGAAGGGTTCATTGCCCACCAGTTCGCGCGCCATAAGCACGGCATGGCCCAGGCCGAGCGCTTCTTTCTGCCGAACGTAGGCTACATGGATCATGTCGGAGATGCCGCGCACGATCTTGAGCAGATCGGTCTTCTTGCGCTCCTCCAGCATCTTTTCCAATTCGTAACTCACGTCGAAGTGGTCTTCAATGGCCTGTTTGCCACGGCCGGTGATGATGATGATCTGGTCGCATCCCGAGGCGAGCGCTTCTTCGACTCCGTACTGAATGATCGGCTTGTCGACCAGCGGCAGCATTTCTTTGGGTTGAGCTTTGGTGGCGGGCAGGAAACGCGTGCCCAGTCCGGCGGCAGGAAATACGGCTTTGCGAACTCTCATGGGCATAAGGATCTGTCGTCCGCAGCGCTAACTTACGCCACGATAAATCAAACTAATGATTGTACCGGATTGTGATCGCCAGCCGGGACGCCTTCGCGACCGGTGCAAAGATGTATCGGTGCCGAAAATCACGAGAGTGCATCGGGGTGCCCGTCCAGCGTGTTAAAATTCCCCGAAGTACCTCCATGCCCGGGACCCCATTGATCGAGCTAGCGCCGTCGATTTTGTCGGCTGACTTCGCCCATCTGGCGGACCAAGTCCAACTTGCGGCCGAAGGCGGTGCCAGCGTAATCCACGTGGACGTCATGGACGGGCATTTTGTTCCCAACATCACTCTCGGACCGCCCGTGGTGAAGTCGTTGCGCAAATTCACCGCTCTGCCCCTGGATTGCCACCTGATGATCGAGAATCCCGATCAATACATTCCCGACTTCGCGGAGGCTGGCGCGGATTGGATGTCGGTTCATCAGGAAGCGTGCAGGCACTTGAACCGCAGCCTGCATCTCATCCGGGACCATGGCGCTCGAGCTGGCGTCGTGATTAACCCGGCGACGCCGGTCGAAACATTGAGTGAGGTGCTGGACATCGTTGATTATGTGCTGGTCATGTCGGTGAATCCGGGGTTCGGAGGTCAGAAGTTCATTCCGGGCACGGTGCATAAGATCCGCAGGCTGGCGGAGTTGCGTCGGCAGCGGGGGCTGAGCTACCGGATTGAAGTTGATGGCGGCGTGTCCCTCGATACCGTAGCCGAAGTGGTCCAGGCG
>Ga0207044_1032_pt1 | contig 32797 bp, 33 predicted proteins | sample Alteio_BWMinCont_68_FD_153300 | JGI IMG/M metagenome (GOLD analysis project Ga0207044, IMG submission 153300) | Enriched cells from forest soil in Barre Woods Harvard Forest LTER site, Petersham, Massachusetts, United States -... | ecosystem: Environmental > Terrestrial > Soil > Temperate forest >... | reverse complement strand
CAATTGCCTCGGGCAAAGTATTTTTTAAATCCGCGGAGGCCGACTTTGCCACCCAACGCGACGTCAGCCGCCGAAAACGTGACATCCGCACCATCGTGCTCAAGGTTCGCCTGGACAATCCGAAAGGCGCATATGTTCCGGGCATGACGGCGGAAGTCTTAGTCTCGCCCGATCAGCTCAAGGGTACACCGCTAGCGAATGTATCGGCGGAACAGCATCCATGATCAGTGATCTCAATTCTCGCGGTGAGTCGAGCGGAGAAGTTCCCACCAACGGGCACGGTCCCGCTGGCGATCCCGCTGCATCCAACGCCATCGCAGTGGAACACATCGTCAAGAAATACGGCGATTTCACCGCGGTCGATGGTGTTTCCTTCAACGTAAAAGAAGAAGAGATCTTCGGTTTGCTGGGGCCAAATGGCGCGGGCAAGTCTACGCTGATCCGAATGATGACGACGCTTATTCCTGTCACGGCGGGATCCGCCCGCATCGCCGGTCACGATGTACAGAACGATCCAGATGCAGTTCGGCGAGCGATTGGGGTCATTCCGCAGGCGCTTACCAGCGATCTTGATCTAACCATCGAAGAGAATCTCAATATCTACGCCAAGCTCTACGACGTCCCTGCGAAAAAGCGAAAGGCCGCGATTGATGAGCTGCTCGAACTGGTAGATCTGACGAAGTGGCGTTCGGCCCAGACCAAGACCTTGTCGGGTGGCATGCGGCGGCGGCTCGAGATTGCCCGTGGCCTGGTGCACAGCCCACGAATCTTTTTTTTGGACGAACCGACAACCGGCCTGGACCCGGTATCCAGAGTCGCCGTCTGGGAAATGCTGACCAACATCAAGAGCCATCGACAACTCACGATCCTCATCACAACTCACTACATGGACGAGGCCGACCGGCTGTGCGACCGCATCGCCATTGTGGATCACGGCAAGCTGGTCGCGCTCGATACGCCGGCGGCATTGAAAGCAAGCGTGCCAGGATCGAACGTGATTGAGGCTCAATTCGACAACGTCCCCGCAGGTTGGGAGGATCGTTTAAAAAAAATGTCTGAGGTGACTTCCGTGCAGCATGAGGGCGCGGGCATGTACCGCGTCCTTACTGGGGACGGATCGCGAACTACAACTGAACTGGTGGAAGCGGCTGTGCACAGCGGCGTCAAAATCCGCTCGCTCTCCGTGCAGAACACAACGCTCGACGACGTATTCGTCCACTATACCGGGCGGCAGTTGCGCGATGAGCTTGTGAAGGCACACGCCTTCGTTATGCCACCCAGACCGGGGTTGCAGCCATGAATCATATTCTCGCCATCGTCGAGCGCGAAATGCGCAAGTTCTTTCGCTCGCCTGCGCTGATGATGGCATCGATGGTTTTTCCTTTGGTGCAACTCATCGTCCTAGGCAATGCCTTCGGCGGAAAGATCCGCGATGCGAAGCTCGGCCTGGTCGATCAGGACGGAGGCACCCAAGCTCTCAAGATCCGCGAGGCTTTTGATTCGGTTCGCGCCAACATGCGGACCTTCGAACCTGTCTACTATAACGACCCAAAGACCGCAATGGACGATGTGCGCAATGGCAAAATCCAAGGCGCCGTCATTATTCCGCCACAATATTCGCGGCGGGTTTACGAGCAAGACCAGCCGCGCATTGCGCTCGTGGTCGATAACAGCGACAACTTCATGAGTTCGACTCTCGAGGACGAACTCACCAGCATCACTAACGCGCTGAATCAGCCCACGATTGAGCCGCGAATCCTGCAGCAGACCGTTTTGCAGATTGTGGAGCTTTATCCTTACATCGAATATATGAAGTATCTTTTGCCCGGTTCGATCACCCTTGCGATGTTCGTTTCTGTGATGATCGGCGGCGGAATGCTCTACATCGATGACAAAGCCCGCGGCGTGCACGAAGGATACTTGGTTACGCCCATTACCAAAACCGAGCTGGTTTTTGGGCTAAATGCAGCGGGAGCCATCAAAGCGATAATGACTGGAGTGGTAATCACGGTGATTGGGTCGCTGCTGGCGGGCGTGGGAACGGTTTTCAACCCGGCCATCGCTGTCCAATTGCTGATCCTGATCGTGCTTACCTCAGTCGCATTCAATACCATGATGTTCCTGCTCATGGTTCGCGTGGAAGATCCCCTCGTGCCTCGCGCGATCTTTGGAATCCTCAATACACTTCTTTTTTTCCCCAGCGGCGCGATCTATCCTATCCAGGCGTTTCCCAAGTGGTTGCGAGGCATCGCGGCTGTGGACCCCTTCACCTTCGCAGTACACGGCTTCAAGTCGATATTGCTGAAAGAAGCGGGCATGACCGCCATCTGGCCGGACATGCTTTATCTCTCCATATTTGCGCTCATCACTCTGAGTATTGCCACGCCGCTGTTCAAAAGAACGCTTTAAAGAGATTGCGTAATTTAGTAATTGTGTAATTTGGGAATAAGAAGGCCTTCTCTTTGCCGATTACACAATTACCCGATTATTAAATTTCTCAATTCACCTGGGAACTTTTTGTTCTTCCCCGGTTTCCGTTATGCTTATGGAAGCCATGACCCTGATGGATGCAGAGAAATACGATCCTGCGCGTGACCGGCGCCGTCGGACACGTATCGTGGTTATTATTGTTTTTGTTCTCCTTGCGGCATGGTTGGTCTATCACTACCGCGACTATCCCGAGCGGGATGCAGCGAGCAAGTTCTTTGCGGCATTGCAACGGCAAAATTATGAGGAAGCGTACGGGGTGTGGTTTCGCGATCCTGGGTGGAAGCAGCATGCCAGTCAATATTCTAAGTATATGTTCAACGACTTCTATCGGGACTGGGGGCCGGGTGGGGAGTGGGGTTTGGTAAAGTCTTATTCGGTTGACTGCTCCCTAAGCCCCGGAAGCGGTGTCATCGTTCAAGTCACAGTAAACTCCCGCGCCGAACACGCGTACGTCTGGGTGGAAAAGGCCGACAAGACTTTAGCTTTTTCGCCCAGTGAAATACAGTGCGGGAACTGGTGGACCTGGGTAACAGAGTAAAGACACCGAGTGACGATTTCCCTATAACACCTTATTTCAGGAGGATTCATTCGCGTGAAGAGTTCGCGCTGTCAGGGTGTGGTTTGTTTCTCCCTTTTTTTGTTTATCTGTTCATCTCTTGTCCTGTTCGCGCAGGCAACTTCTCCGGCCAACGAGACTGGCAAGTTTACCCTGCACAAATTCGAACAGCCCATCGGAGAGGAGACGTACACCATCGCGCACGATGGCGGCTCGCTTACGCTGAAAACCGACTTCGCTTTTACCGACCGCGGAACGAAGGTCCCTCTCTCAGCCACGCTAAAAGCAGCCGACGACTATACGCCTCAAAGTTTTATTATCAGGGGTAACACCTCCCGCATGTCGGACATCGATTCCGACGTCGAACTTAACGGCTCCAACGCGACTATTCGCCAGGGAAAAGATACGCGCTCAGTCGCCGCTCCGCAGAGTTTTTTCACCATCTCTGGCTATGCCCCTGTGGCAATTCAGATGGCGCTGATCCGCTATTGGCGTGCGCACGGTTCGCCGGCGCAACTGGCGATGCTTCCCACGGGCGAGGTCAGGATACAGGACCGCGGCGCCGAAACCGTCGAGATTGGCGGGCGCAGCATCCCAATGGAGCGCTACACCATTCGCGGTCTGATATGGGGATTAGAAACGCTGTGGATGGATAGCAACAACAATCTGGCGGCACTGGTTTCGACCGACGCCGAGTTCGACCATTTCGAAGCCGTGCGCGAAGAATACGAACCCGCGCTTTCGAAGTTCGTTGCCAACGCTGCACGCGACGAGATGGCCGCGCTTGACGAGCTTAGTCAGGGGCTGTCAGGACGCCGCACTGGAGCGCTCGCCTTCGTCGGCGCGACGCTGATTAACACGACGGGCAAGGCAACCATCGCAAACGCGACGATCGTGATTCGGGACGGCAAAGTGATCACCATCGGTCCGGGCAACAAAGTAAAAGTTCCGCCGGATGCTGAGCGTATCGACGTTACCGGAAAATACATCATTCCCGGCTTGTGGGATATGCACGCTCATTATGAGCAGGTGGAGTGGGGACCGATTTACCTCGCGGCGGGCGTTACAACCGTTCGCGATGTAGGCAACGAATTCGAGTTCATCACCGCTGTGCGGGACGCGGTGAACAGCGGCAAGGGACTCGGCCCACACATGCTGCTGGCCGGAGTCGTGGACGGCGACAGTTCGTATGCGCTCGGGGTCGAGCGCGTGAACTCTCCCGCCGATGCGCAGATGTGGGTGGAGCGCTACCACGATGCGGGCTTTCAGCAGATGAAGATTTACAGCTCGGTGAAGTCCGAAAACGTCAAAGCCGTCTGCACCGACGCGCACAAACTTGGAATGACTGTTACCGGGCATATCCCGGAAGGCATGAACGCGTACGATGGCGTGAACGATGGCATGGACCAGATCAACCACATTCATTTCATCCTGGACTTGCTCGAGCCAAAGGATTTCGATTCGAAAAAGGCGACGCGAGAGGAGACTATGAAGATGATGGCCTCGCTCGACGTGAATTCGGACGCAGGCAAGCAGGCAGTTGCATTCCTGCGAAAGCACAACACCGTCATAGACCCGACAATGGCCTTGATGGAATTTGCGCAGCGTCCGGCGGATCTGCCTGCGGATAAAATCGAGCCCGGAGTCGATCACGTGGCACCGGAATTGCGGGAGCAACTAGTCAATGGAGGCTTGCCACCCGCGCGCGCCGCGACCGGGCAGAAACTCGTGCAGGAACAGTTGGCGATCATTGGCGCACTGCATCGCGCGGGAGTTCGTATCGTCGCTGGAACTGATCAGACGGTGCCGGGTTATTCGCTCTATCGCGAGATCGAGTTATACAACCAGTCCGGGTTCACGCCGATGGAGGCGTTGCAAGCCGCGACCATCGTGCCCGCACGAGTGATGAACGCGGACCGCGAGAGCGGATCAATCGAAGTCGGCAAGCGAGCCGATTTCGATATCCTCGACGCCAATCCGCTGGAGAACATTCACAACATTCGCAGCGTTCGCTCGGTGGTCGCGAACGGCGTGCTCTACGAAAGCGCACCGCTCTGGGAGAGCGTGGGCTTCAAACCGTAGTGCGCTGCATCGGGGATTCACAAACGTCGAATCAGGCTTTGAGGGCGATCTGTTCCAAAGTCTTTTGTAACGACGCTTCGTCGGCGACGTTGAGACATTTCTGAGAGCGGTCGATCTGGCGCATCAGGCCGCAAAGCACTCTTCCCGGACCGATCTCCACGAAAGTGTCTACACCTTGCCCGATAAGCAGGCGCATGGATTGCTCCCATTTTACCGAGCCCGTCACCTGCCGGATCAGGGCGTCGCGGCTGCGGTCCCCATCTTCGAGCAATGCAGCGTCGACATTGCAGACGACTCCCGCCGCGGGCTTGCTGAAAGTGATTGAAGAAAGATCGATGGCCAGCCGATCCTGCGCTGGCTTCATCAGGGAGCAATGAAATGGTGCGCTGACCTGTAAGACTTTCGCGCGCTTCGCGCCACGTTCGTCGGCAAGTTTCGTGGCGCGTTCTACCGCTGCGGTGTGACCGGAAATAACAATCTGCTCAGGGGAATTGATATTTGCCGGTTCGCAAACTTCACCCTGCGAGGCGTCGCGGCAAACTTCGGCGACTTTGTCGAATTCCATACCGAGAATTGCGGCCATCGTTCCGACACCGACAGGAACTGCCTCCTGCATATATTTGCCGCGATGCCGCACGGTGCGTACCGCGTCCGCGAAACTCAGGGTTCCAGCGGCGACGTGCGCCGAGTATTCTCCCAGGCTATGCCCAGCGACAAAACGAGGCGTGAGGCCGTTCTCGTTTACAACCCGCCAGGCCGCGACGGACGCGGTTAGAATCGCTGGCTGCGTAATCTCAGTCAAGCGCAGCTGATCTTCAGGACCTTCAAAGCAAGCCTGAGAGAGTTTGTAGCCGAGCGCTTCGTCGGCCTCTTCAAATGTCTCGCGCGCGATGGGATATTGTTCGGCGAGATCCTTGCTCATGCCAATGGCCTGCGACCCCTGGCCGGGAAAAAGAAACGCGATGGACCCATTCGTGGGTGAAGAAATTGTCATAGTTTATGCGATGGTAGTAGAGACGTTGCTGGCAACGTCTGCGATTCCGCTGCGGGCTGCCCGCGACGCCCGAATTCCGATCAACGTTCGCTCGATCTCCGCATTGATAGGGTGCTCGGCAAATTCCGCAGCCACGCGGATCGCATTCTTGATCGCATTCGCGTTCGACGATCCATGGGTGATGAAGCAAACTCCCTTTACTCCCAGCAAGGGTGCCCCACCATATTCCGTGTGGTCGAGACGTTTCTTGAAATCGGCAAACGCGCTGCGCGAGAGCAGAGCGCCAACCTGGCGCGTGATAGTCGCCTTCAGCGACTCTTTCAAGGTGGAGCGGACCAGATTGGCGACACCTTCTGAAATCTTCAGTGCAACGTTTCCCACGAAACCGTCCGCTACGATAACGTCCACTTTCCCGTTGTAGAGGTCGCGGCCTTCCACATTGCCTACAAAATTCAGCGGCAGCTTTTGCAGAAGTTGGAACGCTTCGCGGGTCAGTTCGTTTCCCTTGGTTTCTTCCTCGCCAATCGAAAGCAAGCCCACCCGCGGACGCTTCGTTCCAAATAACATGCGGAAATAAATTTCTCCCATGACCGCAAATTGCTCGAGATTGTGCGGCTTGCTATCGACGTTAGCGCCGACGTCCAAGAGACTGGCGACAGTGCCGATCGCCGTAGGAAACACAGCTGCCAGCGCCGGCCGGTCAACCCCAGGGATTGCTCCTAATACCATTTTCGCCGTGGCCATTGCCGCGCCGGTGTTGCCGGCGGTGATGAACCCCGAAGCACGTCCATCGCGAACAAGACGAAGGCCGACGCGCATGGACGAATCGCGCTTGGCGCGCACGGCTTGCACCGCCTTGTCCTCCATGCCGATGACTTCGCTGGCGTGGACGACGTTAATAGGGAGTCCGGCGGCAGAGGGATAACGGGCCAACTCGGCCAGCAGGGCCGATTCCGGGCCCACTAAAAGCACATGGACATCGTAATGCCGCGCCGCCTGGATTGCCCCTTCGATCTCAGGCTTGGGCCTGCGGTCCGAGCCCATCGCGTCCAAGGCAATGACGCTTGGCATGGGGCGGCGGCGCTAGCTGGCTTCCTCGACGTTCAAAACTTCGCGGCCTTTGTAGTAGCCGCACTTGGGGCAAGCCCGATGCGGCATTTTGCGCTCGTGGCAATTCGGACATTCAGAGAGCGAATGGCTTTTGAGCGAATCATGAGCGCGCCGGCTACCTGTGCGTGCTTTCGAGTGTCGCCGTTTTGGATTTGGCATTTAAATTCCTTTGCAGGCGCGAGCGTCTCGCTCGTGCGGTTTTTAGATAATGACGATCAGTCTTCCAACTTGCTGCGAATATCCTTGAGCGCGGTCCACCGCGGATCTTCCATCGGCTCAGAACAAGAGCATCGCTCCAGGTTCTGATTCGCCCCGCAGTGTGGACAAAGGCCCTTGCAGTCTTCGCGACAGATAACTTTCAGCGGAACGGCTAAGAGCACCTGTTCCCGCACCGCGTCTTCGAGCAACAAACCCTCGCCCTGATAATAGCTGACTTCGGCTTCTGCTCCGGTTACAGAAAGCTCTTCCCGGCCAGCATCCGCGCCCAGCGGGCGGTATAGCAAATCAAAATTACGCCGAACCTCTTGGATCACCGGCTCCAGACACCGCGCGCAAGGCAACTCAAGTGTCGTGGAGAGTTCCCCATTGATCCGTATGTCCTGGATCCGCTGATGCTTTCCGTGGTGCTCCTCGATTAATTGCGCGCGTCCGGCAACGTGCAACGGCGTGCTCTGCTGAAGATCCGGGCCTAAATCGAGCACGCCCGGACCATACTCCTCCTCAAAATCAATCGGATGGAGTTCTAACTCTTTGATTTCGATGAGCATCGAGGTCCCCCGCACCCCCACCTGGTACCGCGAAGGAACGCGGAAGCACGCTCAGAGGCGTAACTTCTCCAGGGAGCGAAAGTTAAGGATAAAGGCCGCAGGAGCGCAGTGTCAAGGAGCGTGGGCGACGTCGAGAGGCTCCCGCCCTTCCGCTTGACTTCCACCTCGCAGCAGCGTAACGTCGCTGCGAATTCCGGCGTTCACTTTCGCGCTCGAGGAGGCTGTCCATGGTTTCTCTCGCCGCTCTTTGGCTGCCTATCGTTCTGTCGGCTGTGATCGTCTTTATCGCCAGCTCCGTCATGCACGTGCTGCTGAAATACCATCAGAGCGACTGCTACCAGATTCCCAACGAGGACAAATTCCTCGCCTTGCTGCGGCCCGCCAACCTGAAACGAGGCCTCTATGTTTTCCCCTACTTCCTACCGAAGGACATGAAATCGCCCGCGGCGATCGAAAAGTACAAACAGGGGCCGGTCGGGTTTATGACCATCATGCCTAGTGGGCCGCCCGCCGTGCCGAAATTTCTCGTCCAGTGGTTCTTTTATTGCCTGTTGATCGGTTTTTTTGTCGCCTATCTCACCGCTCACACGGTTCCCTTCGCCGCAAACTATCGGGTGGTGTTCCGCATTGTCGGAACCGCCGCTTTCCTCGCCTACGGTCTGGGACACGTCAGCGATGGAATTTGGAAAGGTCAAACCTGGTCGATGACGATCAAAGAAGTCATCGACGGACTCGTCTACGGCTTGCTGACCGCCGGAACCTTCGGCTGGCTCTGGCCCCGCTAGAGCTCCTCGCGATAATCTAAGTGATGGTGAACGCCGCGACTCCGACGACTGCCAGTGTGAGCGCTCACCAACGCTGGTGGGCGCGCGCGCGAACCTCTCTTTTCTGGATCGTGATCGCCGCCTTCGCGGTACGCTTCGGCTACATCATCATTGGACACACTTATAGGTTTCACTCCAGCAATCAGGTACCCGCAGCTAACGAGAAGGATTTCGGTTTTGGCTTCGAGATGGGTCGAATCGGGCGCTCCCTCGCTCAAGGCCAAGGTTTCAGCAATCCGTTCAATGAGACTACCGGGCCGACAGCGTGGGAACCGCCGCTTTATCCCCTTCTCATAGCTGGCGTTTTTCGAGCCTTCGGAGTTTACAGTCGCACTTCGGCCATACTTCTCCTGACCATCAACAGTATCTTTTCCGCGCTTACTTGCATTCCGATCTTTCTGATCGCGAAGAGAAGTTTCAGCGAAAGAGTCGCAATCTGGAGTTGCTGGACTTGGGCGCTACTGCCATCCGTAATTTTCTGGTGCACGCGCTGGGTTTGGGAAACCAGCCTCGCGGCACTGCTGCTGGCCCTGATTTTCTGGCTGACGCTGACAATAGAAGAGAAAGACGGATTGAAACCATGGCTGCAATTTGGCTTGCTCTGGGCCGCAGCCGCGCTGACCAACACTACTCTGTTGTCATTTCTACCCGTCTCCGGATTGTGGGTCTGGTACCACCGCGCCAAGCTCGATAAGCGTTCGCTCGGCGCAATCGTTCTCGCGTCGTTCATCTTCGCTGCTTGCATCACACCGTGGCTGGTCCGCAACCAATGCGTCTTCGGGCAGTTTGTTTTCATCCGTTCGAACTTTGGCGCCGAGCTTCGATTAGGGAACGGACCCGGCGCCGACGGAACCTGGATGGATTATCTTCATCCGACCAAGAACGTCTACGAGATGCGTCGCTATAAAGAACTCGGGGAACTTGCCTATGTAGCCGAGCGAAAACGAGAAGCGATGGCTTACATTCGCGAGGACTATGCGCGGTTCGCTGGCCTGAGTTTACGGCGCTTCTTCTACTACTGGGGCGGGGTGCCGAAAGCGTCGGAAAATCCTGTCGCGGCGTTCTTCAGGAAATTTCTATTCGCGGCTTCTTCCGTGCTCGCCTTCTGGGGTTTGGGACGCGCTCTGCGTAAGCACAAGCCGGGTGCATGGCTTTTCTTTTGGCTGATCTTTTCCTATCCGCTGGTGTATTACTTTCTCTTTCCTCATCCGCGCTATCGGCATCCCATCGAACCGGAGCTGGGTATCCTGATGCTGTATGTCATTTCTGGAGCGGAGGAAAACGATCGGCCTCGAACAATCGGAGGACCCGCCAGCAACAATTGATTCGTATGATTCGTATCTTCTAATGAATCACTCACGGCAAGACCCGCAAAGTGAACTCGAATCACAGTCGGGAGGAAATCAGCAATCCGTTAGCTGGTTCGAGACTCATTCGAATCTCAGCGCACTGTTGATTGTGACCGCGGCATTGCTGGTTCGTGTGCGCGCCGCGTCCGGAACTTTTCTGAATCCAGACGAAGCGCTCCATTACCTTCTCGCCAATCAATCCTCTTGCCTGCTGGCTTATCAGGCAAGCCTTACGAATGCTCATCCTCCGCTTCTCACTTTTGTGCTTTACTTTTGGCGCGGAGTTGGCACTTCGGAGTTCGTTCTGCGCCTTCCCTCGGTGATTGCGGGCACCGCATTTTGCTGGGTCTTCTTCAAATGGCTCAGCCGTATCCTCGGACCTGTCGCGGGTTTTATCGGCCTGATCCTAGTGAGCTTTCTTCCACCGATGATTGAGCTCTCGGCGGAGGTGCGTCAGTATGCGCTGCTCCTCTTTTTTCTTGCCGGCACTGCGTATCTGCTTGAGCGCGCTTTCGAGAAAAACTCGGCGGCCGTGATGCTGTTGTCGTCGTTGTCTCTTTACCTCGCGCTGCTCTCACATTACTCAGCAATTTTGTTTGCCGCAACCATCGGCCTCTATTCTCTGCTTCGCGTAATCGCTTGCCGTCCGTCAGCTCAAGTCTGCGTGGCTTGGACTTCGGGGCAAGCGGGCGCTGTCGGGCTTATCGCAGCTCTGTACGTCTCCCACATTTCCAGTCTGAAGGGAGACTACGCATCCGGCACCATCAACGGATGGCTTGGCAATTCGTTCTTCCGCGCGGGGCACGATAGTCCGCTTCTGTTCGCGATCGCAAGAACCGGCGGCGTCTTCCAGTATGTGTTCGGACAACTAGCGATCGGCGATCTTGCGTTCGTGGCGTTCATTGCCGGAGTGGTCTTGCTTTGGAAAGAAAACATTTCACCCGGAAGGTCAACCGTCTCTTCCGGGCAGTTGGTAGCTCTTCTCGTTTTGCCCTTTGTAATCGGCGCGGGAGCCTCGATTGCAAGAATCTACCCATATGGCGGAACGCGTCATTCTGCGTTCCTCATTATGTTCGCCGTGGCCGGTGTCAGCTTTCTGCTGGCAAAGTTCGCGAAGCAGCAGATCGCGCGTGGAATCATGATTGCTCTTCTAATGGTCGTCGCTTGTAACTTGTTCGGGAAACCGCATCGGCCCTACATTCTTCGTGAAGATCAGAGCCGCATGCAGATGGTTCGTGCCTTGGGCTTCATCCATGCGCAGGTTCCACAGTCTGACCTGATCTTCGTCGACTACCAGGCCCGTCTCTTACTTGGCTATTACTTGTGCCCGGAGCAACCGGTTCCTTTTTCCGCGCCAGTCGGAAGCTTGGAGCAGTTTCCGTGCAACGGCTACCGCGTAGTCGCCGCGGCTCCCAACCTGTACATATTCAGCGCGGAGAATTTCCTTCCCATGTGGAACAAACTGCTGCGCGACGTCCCATTGAAATCTGGTCAAGCGGTTTGGATCGTGCAGGCGGGATGGGAAGTTGATTTAGCTCGCGAACTGCTGAGTACAGTCTCAGAATTCCACGAACTAACGCCGCAATCGTTTGGAAGAAATATCTCAATCTTCAAGCTGACAGCTGGGCCACCACTGCCAGCGATTAGCGCTCAGTCGAATTGATTTTGTAAGTCGACCTCAGCTCAAAATCGGCAAGGCACGTATGCGCCTCTTCGTCGCCGCGAAAATCGCGTTGCACAAAGCCGGCGCCAGCGGCGGCACTGGAGGCTCGCCCGCTCCGGTCGGCGCCTCTGTGGAGGGCACCGAATAAGCTTCGATCAGCGGAGCTTCATTCATGCGGATGGGCGCATAGTCGTCGAAGTTGCCCTGCACCACGCGTCCCTGCTTAATCGTGATCTGCGCTCGCAATGCGTTAGTGAGCGCATAAATCACGCCACCTTTGATCTGCTGTTCGAGAATGTTCGGATTCACGACCTGCCCGCAATCCATCACCGCCACCACTCGATGTATATGCGGCTGATCGCCCTCCATTGAGATCTCCACGACTTCCGCCATGTAAGTACTGAAGCAGCCGAAGCATGCGATTCCTTGACAGTGGCCTGCGGGCAGAGGTTTTCCCCACTCGGCTTTCTCGGCCGCTAACTGCAAAACACCGCGCATCCGCGCCGTATGCCAAACGGTATCGAAGTACTTGATGTCTTCGTCTTTCGACAGCAAGTGCATTCGGTATTCGAACGGATCTTTTTTCGCCTCCGCTGCGAGTTCATCGATAAAAGATTCGCTGGCAAATCCGGTTTGAAGAGCGTACACCGAACGCATCCAGCCCAGAGGCACAGGAGTTTCAGTCATCACATATTCGAGTTTCGCGGCGGGAAAAGAATAAATCAGCGCAGCCTCATCAGGCAGATCAGGATCAACTCCGTTAGGCGTCGGCATTCCCTTTTGCCCACTGATCGAAGGCGCGACAATCCGATGGGTGAATGCTACCGGCCAGCCCTGTCCATCGAGCACCGCGCCGAGTTGGTGATAGCTCGCCGGACGATAAGTCGAGTTCCGCATATCGTCTTCCCGCGTCCACAGCACCTTTACAGGGGCGTTCGCCCCTTTCGAGACCAACGCCGCCTCCACTCCGTAGTCGTGCTCCAAACGTCGCCCGAATCCGCCGCCCATCAACGTGACATTCACCTTGACCTGATCAGGATCCAGTCCGATCGCCTGTGCCACCGAGTCGCGAACATCCTGCGGCACCTGAGTTGGCGCCCACAGCTCGCAGCTCGATCCGCGGAAGTGCGCCGTGCAATTCCCTGGTTCCATCGCCGCGTGCGCCATCAGCGGAAGCTGGTACTCGGCTGCAATGCGGCGCCCTGACGCTTTTGAAACATCTCCGGTCGAGTACAAACTGACCACCTTGCCGGAAGCGGATTTTTTCAACGACTCGAAGATCGCAGCTGAGTTCAAATCCTTATTCGGCCCCTCGTCCCATTGCACATTCAGCACGCGTCGTCCTTCCAGCGCACTCCATACGCTGTCCGCGACAACAACAACCGCCGAATCGCCGACCTTTCCCACGAAACCAACCCCAGAAATCTTCTTAGACTCCTTATCGTCGAAGCTGGTCACTTTCCCACCGATCACAGCACACCGAGCCAGCACGGCGTACTTCATGCCGGGAAGACGAAAGTCAATGCCGAACTCAGCCTTGCCGTCGACCTTCGACGGCACATCAAGCCGCGGCAAAGGCTTGCCGACGATTTGATAATCCTTGGCTTGCTTCAAAGGCACGTCAGTCGGAATTGGCTGCGCACCGGCCTTGCTCGCCAACTGTCCATACGTGAGGCGCCGATTTGACGCCGCGTGTACGACCACGCTGTTTTCGGCTTTGCAGCCCGAGCGCGGAACGCCCCACTCCAGCGCGGCGGCCGCGATCAGCATTTCGCGTGCGGCTGCTCCAGCCTTTCGCATCGGATCCCAGGTGGTGCGCACGCTCGCACTACCGCCGGTAGTCTGATCACCATAAAGCGTGCTCGCGCCGGCTTGTTCAACCGTGATCTGCTTCCAGTCCGCCTCGAGTTCTTCGGCGAGAATCATGGGGAGTGAAGTGCGCACGCCTTGCCCCATCTCAGAGCGCGCCACTACGATCGTGATCTTTCCGTCAGGCGTGATCTTCAAATAGGCATTGGGCGCGAATGCGTTCCTAGCTATCGAGCTTCTGTGAGGTAAATAAAAACCGATGACGAGACCGGCGCCTGCGGCCACGCCGGCAGTGAGAAAATCGCGCCGGGAGAGCGGACTCATCGTGCACCTCCCGCGCGATGGATAGCACGCCGAATGCGGTCATAGGTTCCGCAGCGGCAGAGGTTGCCGGACATCGCTTGCGTAATCTGATCATCGGAAGGCTGAGGATTCTTTGCCAACAAAGCTGCGGCCGCCATGATCTGGCCGGTCTGACAATAGCCGCATTGCGGCACCTGCTCTTCAATCCATGCCTGCTGCAAGGGATGCAGCCCTTTCGCTGTCAGTCCTTCAATGGTGGTGATATTTTTCGCCGCGGCTTGCGAGACTGGTGTTGAGCAGGAGCGCACAGGTGCCCCGTCCACGTGGACTGTACACGCGCCGCATAGGCCAACGCCACAACCAAACTTCGTGCCGGTCAGTTCCAGCGTGTCGCGCAGAACCCAGAGCAGGGGTGTCTCAGGCGCAACGTCGACTTTTCGCTCGCTGCCGTTAATGCGCAGGGTAATGGCTGCCATAGTTAGGGGATGAAGATATGGACAGCATCGTACTCAACCAGCGCGGAAAAGGGAAATGGGGATAGGTCGTGACTAAGCCTGTCGGTGGCGGAATAGAGTTCAGACTGAGAAGAATAAATAAACGAAGACCGAACTTGTGTTCATCCGTGTTATTTCGCTTCTCTCTCCATCTCGTGCAGTATTATGTCCCCGACCTGAGCCTGAAAAGCGGAAAACTCCGGCAGATCGTAAAGACGCAAACTGAGTTCGTCAAACGGCACATTGTCGGCTTGGACTTCGGTATTTCTTTCGCGCACCGCATCTACCAGTTTGCCCGCCGTGATTTGGTCGAAACTTTCAGAAACCAACACCGTATTGTCTGCCCATTGCTGCACGATCACAGGTCCTTCTTCGGTAAGAACCTGCACGGCGAAAGCGGGGCACTTGGTCCCCGCACACGGTGCAAAACTCTGGGGTGTCGCGCTTTGGTAGCGCTGGGCAATTGCGGTGGCATAGATGTGGGCAAAGCGTTCCGCCGATGCTGACGATTTCCATCGCGAAACATACAAAAGCGACAGGTCGGCAGTTGTGAGCGTCTCCGCGGTAGTTTTGGCAGTCCTGCGGAACGCAACGTAAGCTCCACCCTGCCAGGATCCCGCAAGCGTTTCTGCCTCTTTTCGATTTCCGTAGGTCTTCAACAGCGCCCGCACATCGAGTTCGCCGATTCCGCCGGAATCGTACACCGCATACTTGTCGCTGAGTATTTGCTGAACGTCGGGGATGCGAACCGGCGAGAGTTTCTCGCGGTTGATATAAGCCGTCGGTTGCAGGACCTCATGCGTGTTGCGAGGGGGACGCGCGAACACTCCCGGGAAAGCCATCGCCTTCCCGCCCTTTTCCAGTAATTCGCCTTCGAAGATCAGTCCTTCACGATAGGGAAATGTACCCACTTCCCTCAGGATCATGGGCGCGTCATGCAGCAACTGCGAGTCAGCGCTGGCTTTCACGGCTGGTTCTTCCATCTGATAAATCAACCCAGGCGTGTTTTGCAGGCTGCGTCCCAGCGGAGCCAGAATGTAATCCACAAACACGATTTGCGCCTGGCCTTCGACTACAGCTCGGCGCGCTCCCGCGCTGTCATCGTCAATTTCGGGTTCGCTGTCTTTTTTCTCTCCCGGTTGCGATGCGCCTTGCCCTGCACTCAGCCACGCCTTCAGATCGTAATTCTGGTCCTGCAGGGCGTGCGTCAGTTCATGCGCGAGAATTGGCGCCTGACGCTCGAGGGGAATCCAGTTCAGCATCGAAATCGTTTTCGTCTCGTCATCGTAGTAGGCAGCGATTTGCTTGCCATTAGCCTTGACCACGAACTCCCGCAGATTGAATTCGCGGGGCAGAAGGCCGAACTTCTTCATGGTCATCTCGGAGCGCGCAAAGCGTTGCGCGTATCCTTGCTTCGTTTGCTCGTCGCGAGTGTACTGCTCGACTTCAGCCGAACCAACCAGACGACGCTTGACCGAGGTGCGCTTCGGAAAACCGCTGTCCTCTGAAGCGAAAGCCACGATCTTGTCGACCGATTTAAACAGTTCCTTCGCGTCCGCATCCGACATTTGCACTTCCGTAGTGTGGTCCTTCCGAACCTTGCGCGCTATTTCTCCCAGGCTCTGGCCTTGATCTGCGGAAGAGTTTGAATCGTTATTGACGATTGGAGCGGGCGAGGCTGTCTGCTGGCCACTCACCGCGCCACAGAGCAGACCGCAAACCAGCAAGAAACGATTCAGGCGGAGGCACAGAGCCATAGAACCTCACGATCGGAAAATTTGAGTCACAAGAATTGTCCGGTAGTCAGGCGGCAGACTCACGGCAAAAGGGGGGATGAAGCTTACGAAGGTAATTTACCGCGACATCCGTCTACCAGATCGTTCTTAGGAGTGGACTACTGCGGATCCGTTCATCACGCGTAATCAAGGCAAGGCCCTCAGCCCTCGCGGTAGCGCCGATGAGCCTGTCAATAGGATCTTTCGGATAATCCTCCGGAAACTGAGTGGCAAGGACTGCGACCTCAGCCGTTATTGGCTTCACAATCACGCCTGAGCGGGTTACAAAGTTGCGAACCGTGTTTTCAATTGTGCTGTGGGTCCGAAGCGCGCCTCGAGCGATCAGCAAAGCCAGTTCCCAAATCGTGACGTCCGCTATACCCAACCCATCGCTGAGCCTGGCTCTTTGAATTGCAGACTTTGCATGCCGGGAAAGCCGATCTTCGTCAGCAACCATCCACACCAGCACGTGGGTGTCGAGAAGAATCACCGCAAGATTTCCCAATCTTCCAGCGGTACAGCCGAAGATACGATGTCCTCCACGACCTCCACTTCACCCCGCATGCATCCGAACACGTTATCGGGCTGTCCGTCTGCTGGGACAAGTTTAGCCACAGGACGGCCCTTCTTCGTGATCACAACGGGCTCGCGGGTAGATCGCACTTCGTCCATGACTTTGAGGCAACGAGCTTTGAACTGTCCAGCCGCCATCGTCTTCATGACTTTTCCAAATGACTATAGTCATTATATCATGACCATTAGGCAGAGCCGTAATTGACAGCTGGTAGCTCAAGGCTGAAAGCTCTTAGCTACTTCAATTCCTGCAGCTTCGACGAAGCCAGCTGTGCGGCTTCACTGGCGGGATTTTCCTTCTGGATGGTTTCGTAGATGCGTTTGGCTTCAAGCGGCTGATTGTCAGCTTTGTAGGTCGCGGCCAATTCCACTTGAGCCGCCACCTTACCTACCGTGCTGGTAGGCTTTGCCGCCAGCTGTTTGTAGAGTTCCTCTGCCTGCTTGCTACGGCCGGTGTTGCGATATACCGATGCCAGCGCCATCTTGGCCAGCGCCGCAACGTCGCTGTTGGCCGATGAAATCACTGCCTGAAGATCGCGCTCAGCCGAGGCGTTGTCCCCGAGGTCCGCCGAGGTCAGACCCAGAAAATAACGGGCGAATTCGGCCGAATGGGTGTGCGGATATTTGTCCACGATGGATTGAAATTGTTTGTGCGCCGCGGTTGCGCGCTCACTGGAGCTGGCAAAACTCGGCTCCTCCGGCTGCGGCGGCATGTTCGGCGGACGCACCGGCGTATCCAGCGTGCGCACGGCCTGGCCCAAATCCAGGCTAGCCTTCTGATCCTGTTGGCTCAAGTAATACCAGGTTCCGGCCGCCGCTGCTGCAATGACCAGCGCGACCACAACCAAGACAGCCAGTTTGCTCTTGTGTTCGACCGACCAGTGCGCGGTTCTTTCCGCGGCGTCGATCGTGGCTCGGCTGAACCGGTCCGTTTTCAGTTGATGGCGGGTTTCTGCGCGCACGAACTTCCCTTCTGAATACCTCTGGATGGTGCTGACAATTCCTCAGTCTAACAGGCAGAATTCAGCAACGTCAAAGGCTTGTACCCGTCCTGTAGCGTCCTGCACACTGTTTCGGCCTCTGAAGGACGCAACCTCCGCGTGATCGAGCCGAACCATGACCCTCGGGATCACGGTCATCATGTTCATGGCCGGCCGCAGCGCGGTGCGCAAATGATCCGGCGCATGCTATTGCTTAAGTTCGTATTGTGGTGTGTGCTTGCGCCGGTCCTGGCCGCAGACACCGTGTCGTAGTCCCCTACAAAGAATCCGATGTTGATTTCATAGTGGTCTATGTCATACCGGAAGAAACCTGGTACGTCATTCCCGTGCGGGAAGTCGCGGTACGCACCAGCATGGCAATCCTCCCCAAAGGCTACGCCCGCGGAGACCCCTACGCTACCGCGAAGCCTGGCACCTCCTGCGCCAACCCGACGGCCTCACCTTCGGATAAGCCGCAGGTATAGGGCCGACACTCCTCTCCGCCGCTCCTGACCTTCTTTGCTTACGAGGAGGGTGGGGAATCTGACGTTTCAAATGGACGCTCGGATCTGACGCGCGGATCTACGGTTCGCTGAAAAACCAGCAATTCAGTGGACGGCACGGAACTGGACGGGCCACCCTCGAGAGTTAAATTAACCCCAGTAATCTGGGCCGACCGCCATAACTCTTATTGAGGGTTTTGAGCGCTATGGCGTGGTTGCGACACTTGCTCTCGGCGGTCACTGGTATAAGCTGTGGGGATTGTGACTAAGCATTCGACCTTCGTTCTTTCCGTCGTGTTTGCATGTGGCATTCTCGGAGCGCAGCAGACTGCCTGGCAACCATCTCCGGGTCATACGCAAGTGCCGATATGGCCGGGGGCAGCGCCTGATGCGCAGCCTGTTGCAGGGCCGGAGGTCGCTAAGACGACTGGAAAGGAATTTCTGATTGCGGGGAGGCCAGCGGTGGGGGTGAGCAAAGTATCGCGGCCTACGATGACGCTCTATTCGCCAAACGGCAAGAATACGGGCGCTGCTATCGTTGTTTTTCCGGGCGGGGGCTATGTGGACCTGGCTATCGATCTGGAAGGCACAGAGGTCTGCGACTGGCTGACGGCCAAAGGGATTACATGTGTGCTGTTGAAATATCGCGTGCCGGGTGAGCAAAGGTATCCGAAGTCCGCGCCATATCCAAAATCAGGGCCTTATCCGGAGTCACCGATGGCGTTGGAAGATGCGCAGAGGACCATGGGGCTGGTACGCTTTCACGCGGCGGAGTGGCATATTGATCCGCACAAGATTGGTGTGCTTGGGTTTTCGTCAGGCGGTCATCTGGTGGCAGCGACGAGCACGCATTTCGCGAAGCGTTTGTATCCGGCTGTCGATGCTGCCGACAAAGAGAGCTGCCGCCCAGATTTTGCAGTGGCTATTTATCCTGGCCATCTGTCGCTGTCTGCGGCGGAGTGGGATGCAAAGCAAGGCATCAGAAAGTTTGTGATTCACTCTCCGGCAACTGCCGATAAAGATTTGGGAGTGAATCCTGATATTCCTGTCACCCATCAGACTCCGCCTACGTTTTTGCTGCAGGCGGAGGATGACCGCTCGGACAATGTAAACGACTCTCTGGCTTACTACATTGCGCTGAAGAACGCAGGGGTTCAGGTGGAGATGCATCTGTACGCTCAAGGCGGGCATGCATTTGGACTGCGGCGTACGAGGTTCCCGATCACGGGGTGGCCTCCGTTGGTGGAGACATGGCTGGGGACGATCGGGATGGTCTGAATTGTCGGTTGGTGTTAGATCCTAATTGGCGACAAATCTCGGTTACACTCATCGACGTTTAGGGATTGGGCTGGCCCAGACATCCCCTTGCTTAATCTGAGCCGCGCAGGTCGACCCTCCACAGCAATACCGGCCCGTTAACCGTCGACGCGAGCTGGCTCCCGACCGGCTGGGACGTTACTGCGTTACTGTGAACACTGCCGCGCTCGCAGCGGTCCCTCCCGGAGTCGTGATTACAATCTTGCCGGTCATCGCGCCTGTCGGCACATTCGCTGTCACCTGCGTGTCTGAGTTCACCGTTACCGTAGTCGCCTTCACTCCGCCGAAGGTCACCTTCGTGGTCTGCGTTAGGCTGACGCCGGTGATGATTACAGGCGTTCCCACCGGTCCGTTGGTGGGAGTAAAACTCTTGATCGATGGCACAACGCGGAAGTTAATATTGCTTTTCAGATTGCCACCTGGAATTGCCACCGTCACAATTCCTGTAGTCGCGCCTGCCGGGACAATGGCGGTCAGGAAGGTATCCGACAAAACTTTGATCGTTGCCGCAGTCCCGTTGAACGAGACTCCCGTGGCACTGTTGAATCCCTGACCGAGAATTCCGATCGACTTGCCAACCTTGCCAGAAGTTGGAAGCAACGCGGCGTACGGCGCCAGGCTGGATTTCAGGCTGTAGAACACGCCCGTGTTGTGCGAACCAAATGTGTTTGTATCACCGTAGAGAATGCCAGCCGTATGCTGGGTCAAGGTCACCATCGGCGATCCGCCTTTGGTGCCGTCGAAATTGTAACGGACAGAAAACGATCCCGCAGGTGTGATACGGAAAATCGTTCCGTGGTTCGTTCCCCCACCCAGATAACCCACTCCATAAAAGTTGCCATCTGTGGCTTGCACCAGGCCACCGAAGGGACTGCCGCCATCTGTACCCGGAGTGAACGAATGCAGCGAGGTCAGCGCGCCCGCCGGCGTGATCTTGAATACGTTCCCATATCCCTCTGTGCCGCCATTGGAAGTCGTTCCGTAGAAGTTGCCGTCTTTTCCAAGAACCAGCCCGGCGTATGGGTTCCCACCGTCGGTTAAGTCGAAGGCATGAAGTATGGTGAAAGTTCCGGCGCCCGTGACTTTGAAGACCATGCCATATCGGTTGTTCCCCACGCCACCGAATGCCGTTCCGTAGAAGTTGCCGTCCTTTCCTTGAACCAGCGGACCATAAGGCCTCGATCCGTTGGTCAAATCGAAGGAGTGCAGAACCTTGTAAGTGCCTGTCGGAGTCATTTTGTATACGGTTCCATAGGCGGAGGTGCCGCCGAAGCAGGTGGTTCCGTAGAAGTTTCCGTCGGCGGCCTGGATCGGAGGGGCGTATGGGGTATATCCGTCCCCGCTGGCAAAGTTATGAAGAACCGTATAGGCGCCCGCCGGCGTGATCTTGAATATGACTCCGAGATTGGCGGATCCGCCCACTGAAGTCGTGCCATAAAAGTTGCCGTCCGTCGCCAGCGTCAATCCGCTGTAAGGCACCTTGCCGTGGGTTCCGTCAAAACTGTAGATCACGGACACGTTCCCCTGGGCGGTGATCTTGAACACGGTGCCCATGTTCCCGTTTCCGCCTGCCGGAGTCGTGCTGTAAAGAATGCCGTCGCGGCCTTGTGCCACGATTCCTGAATATTGAGGGCTGAGTGGGTCTCCGGACGCGTCACCAAAATTATAGAGGTCGGAATAGGTTTGAGCATGCGCTGTGGCAACGACCATGCCGAGCGTCAGAGTTGCAACTGCAAATAGCCCTCGGACTTTTACTCTTTTCATAGGGAATCTCCTCAGATTATTTGTCGCGCCAGTTCAGAAACACGTATTGAGTCGGGGCTGTAGGCTTCGCGCGAGGAGCTCCGCGACGGTGTGTGTGAAGTTGATTCCGTTGTTCGGAAGAACAATAGAGGGAGGAATCAACTACAGCAAGTTAAGACAGAGAAACACACAACCTCTTGCCCCAAGTGGGCCGAGTATGTTCCTGAGTGCTGCCATTGTCAATAGGCAATGTCTTGCATAGTGCGTCCAGACAACGCAGCACCTGAAATTGCTCCCGATGAGAACTCTTCCAGAAAAACCAAACCTGCTTCTTCAACATCTACCCCCCGCGGGACATGTCCCACAGTCATCTCCCCCCGGTACGTTTGTGTTTCTACACTTGAAGTCTCCCTCGAAAAGTATCCGATCTCTTTCAGGTGATGATTGTTCTATTGAAGACCGTTAACTAAAAGAGCGGTCAGCCCTTCCAGCGGTAGGCCTTTGACTGCGGCAGGCCGATGTGGGCGAGGACGCGGTTGACCAACTCGCGCGCCATGGCATCCAAGTTTGGTGGGCGATTGTAGAAAGTTGGGATTAGGGGGAAGACTGTAGCTCCGGCGTCGGCGGCACGGTACATGTTGCGGATGTGGATTTTGTTAAGCGGGGTCTCGCGCACGCAGAGAATTAACGGCCGCTGCTCCTTGAGGCAAACGTCGGCGGCGCGCTCGATCAGATGCGAAGCGATGCCGTTGGCGATGCGGGCGAGCGTGCCTACGCTGCATGGGATGACGACCATGGCATCGGCGGGATAGGAGCCGCTGGCGATGTTGGCTCCGATATCGGCGTTCGACTGCTGGTGAATCTTGCGGGAAGCTTTGCCGAGAATTTGCGTGACCAGGTTGCTGCGGCCGCGGAGTCCGAGTTCTTCGGCCATGACGCGCAAGGCGCTGTCGGAGGCGATGAAGTTCACGGTGCGGATGCGCGGATCGCGGTCGACTGCGGCTAGCAGGTGTTTAAGGAATAAAGACCCGCTGGCCCCGGTTGTAGCAACAGTGAGGTTCTCGGGCGGAAGGTTGGGCAATGGTTCCTCTGATCTTTCTGTACAGCCGTAGCTAGCTACTCTCTACGGCCGGATGCAGCTTGCGTTCCGAGCATAGGGAGCGGGCGACGGGCAAGTCAAGCGGTGGGATTGAGGCCCAAGTCGGCAGGCGAGTTCGCCCGCCTAGACCAGCAGACAACATGGCGACTTCAACGAATCTGGGATCGCGACGCAACGCTGCGCAGATGCACGCGCTGGCTTGCGTCGAGCGCGAGGTGCGCGCCAATGATTCCAGTGGACGCCGCAAGTATCTGCGGGACTTCAGCAATGCTTTCCGTTCCTACGAGTCGATTATCGATGCGCAAGAGTTGACCGCTACGGTCAGGGCTGCCGACGTGATCCTGATCGGCGACTATCACGCGCTCCCCTCGGCACAGCGTTTTGCCGCAACTCTCGTGGAGCAGCGGGCGCAACCTGGAGACCGTCCAGTCGTGCTCGGAGTCGAGACGATCTTCTCTCGGCATCAGCACATCCTCGATGAGTGGTGGCGCCGCGAGATCGATGAAGAAGAGTTCCGCCAGCGCATCCGTTTCGATCTCGACTGGAGTTATGAGTGGCCCCCCTTTTACGAACTGCTGGTAACCGCCCGTGAACACGCAGACGCCGTTTATGGTTTAGATTGCATGCCGCGGGAAGACCTCCGCAAGATCCGCGCGAGAGACAAGCACGCTGCGGACAAGATTGCCGAGATTCGTCAGCGCCATCCGAATGCTGTGATCCTGATACTGTTCGGCGAATCGCATTTGGCGCCGCATCATCTTCCTCGCGTTCTGGCTGGGCGATTGCCGGGAGATCGCGTCCTCACGGTATTGCAGAATGTTGATCCGCTTTATTGGCAAGCAACCGGGGTACAACAGGAGCGGGTTGAAGCAGTGCGGGTAAGCGATGACGTCGTCTGCGTTTTTAATTCCACGCCGCTGGAGAAGTATGAGAGCTATCGTCTCTGTCTGGCGCGCTGGAATCGGGAAGGAGAGCAGCCTCCCGATGTCGGGCCCACGATTTACAACCTCGTCGACAGCCTGCTGCGCTTTCTTGATGTGAACCGCTACTCGCCACACAACGGAACGCAGCCGAAGTTTCTGGTTGATCTGTTGCCCGAGGTTCATTGCGGATCTAGCGACGCTCGCTTGCGGCGTTTGCTTTCGCGTGTGACTGGCGAGGCGGAGCGAATCGAGGCCATGCTGCAGAAGGTTGAATCGCGAGGCAGTGTTTATCTGCCGGCGATCAATGCTTTTTACATTCGTGAATTTCAGATGACGTGCGCGGCGGAAGAGGCTTCCCGTTTTTTGCATCACGCTTGCCGTGGTTTGCCATTGCATCGCAACGGTCGTGCCATCGTCAGTGGCGAGCCTGATATGCAGCCTGGCGACAGGTTTTATGCCCGAACGCTGGAGCACGCGTTGGCCTACTTTGGCTCCCGTGTGTTATATCCGGCGCGGCCAGCGATCGGCGATCAGGAGGCGTGCGAATTCTCACGTGCAGCTTGCGAAAGACTCATGCACGAGGCCCTGCGCGGTGAGCGAACTAAATTCGACTCACTGGCTCAGAAGTTGGGCTACACATTAGGCAGCCAACTTTACGACGCGTATTTGCGAGGAAGCGTGAGCCGAAGCGTCCTTCGGCATTTGTTCCTCGCGCGCATAGAGGAACCGGGGAAAGCGCGAACCACCTGCTTTGAAGTTTCGCGAAAGATCCGCAGCAGCCGCAAGAAGCCGTGTGTGGCAGCGCATTGATGCCTGCACTTAGCAATTAGCATTTAGCACTCAGCATTCGGCTAAATCCTGGAGTGATCTTATGTCGGGCCGGTAGTACCTCAGCGCAGATGCTAATCTAAACGAGTGCTAAGTGTTGACTGCTGAGTGCTTCTTTGAACTCTGAATCCATTCGCAAACTTTTCGAACAAGTCCGTGCGGGAAAGATTTCGCCGGACGAGGCTGTCCAACGCCTGCGGCATTTGCCGTTCGAAGATCTGGGATTCGCCAAGGTCGATCATCATCGCGCATTGCGAGTAGGCATGCCCGAGGTGATATTTGGACAGGGCAAAACCCCGGCGCAATTAGCGCAGATATTTTCTCGACTGGCGAAGCATGACGGTAACCTTCTTGCGACGCGGGCCAGCCAAGAGCAGTTCGCCGCAGTCAAAAAGAAAGTGCGCGGGGCTGAGTACCATGAACTGGCGCGGGCAATCGTTTTGCAACGGGACAAAAAGGAATATGGCAAGGGAATTATCGCTGTGATTTCGGCGGGCACCAGCGACATTCCGGTTGCGGAAGAGGCTGTGGTCACTGCGGAGATCATGGGCAACGAGGTTGAGCATCTTTATGACGTAGGCGTGGCCGGCATTCATCGTTTGCTGGCGAATCGTGAAACGTTGACGCGGGCGCGCGTGGTTATTGTTTGCGCCGGAATGGAAGGCGCACTGCCCAGCGTGGTTGGCGGACTGGTTGGAGTTCCCGTCATCGCAGTCCCCACTAGCGTCGGTTATGGCGCATCCTTTAAAGGTGTAGCGGCGTTGCTGGGGATGATGAATTCGTGCGCGTCCAATGTGAGCGTAGTGAATATTGATAATGGATTTGGCGCGGGGTATGTGGCGGCGTTGATCAACCGGCTGTAACCTCAGAATCTTGCGGACCTGCATCGCTGTCGTCGGGGGAAAATCTTCAGGGCCGGCGATGGGCTGACTTCTCCGGCCCTGGTTTCTGGCTATGCTGAAGCCGGTAACTGCTCCTCGACATACGCGTACTGAAGCTTTTTCCAACGCCTGGCCTGGGCGATGGAGATCACGTGAAGCATGATGAACAGTGGCACGCCGAAGGTTGGAATCAAGCTCAAGGGCAGCACCGTCATTAGCGCAGTCGTCGGGCCATGAGGGCTGATCAGCCGGGCGGTGGTCCCAAGAGTAACCGCCAACACTAAATCGAAAATTCCCAAGATCTGCCAGAAGATAAAACTCCGCCGGTGGCTGAAGTTCACGAGTCTCGTCGCTACCCAGGGCGCGGTTGCTCCAATAGCAATGTCACCCCAGCCTGCGGACAAAGCGAAAAAACCTGGCAGGAGGCCGACCGAATAGAGGGCAAGAAACGCCAACCCGGCGATCCTCCAGGACTGTACGACGGTCAAACTGCGTGAATTCAAAGACAAAGTGAATTCTCGAAATCCCTTTGATGTCGCAAACCAGAATAGAAACACGACGATCGGGATCAACCCGGCCAGACCAAGCGCCAGCGGCGGGAGCTTGGGATCCGTTTGGAATACATGGAGGGCCCCGGCCGAAAGTGCAAAAACGAACCATGCAGCGATCAGCCCGGCGGTCAATCTTCCATAATTTGCGTTTTTCATGACAGATCTCCTTTTCTCGTGAGTACGGCCGTAACTTCGTTGCTTAGCTGGTGAAGGTCACGCCAGCGCTTTGCGCCCAACTGACGCTCGATCTGCGCTTGCACCTTTTCCCAGTGGGGAAGCGCGCGGTTGAGTTGATCGCGGCCAGCCTTGGCCAGACGCAGCCATCGTTCGCGCCGGTCCTCGCCGCGACGTTCTGCAATCCATCCCTCCCGGCTCATAATCCGTAGCGTGCGCGTGAGGGTTGTGCTGTCCATGGCCAGGATTTGCCCTAGATCCCCTTGCGACAGCTCTCCGGCTCGCGACAGCACCTGCAGAATTGTGAATTGAGTGGCTCGCAGCCCCGTTGGGCGGAGCGCGTCGTCATACAACTGGGTAAGCGCCCGCGACGCCCGGCGGAAGTTCCCGCACATGCAAAGCAGGTCGGGAAGCGTGCGGTTGGTCTCGTTCATAGCATGATAGATGTATATACATGTATCACAGATTCAAAACCTTGATTTGAGCTTCGGTTACAAAAGCTTCGCATTTAGGAGGCTAGGGGTTCGTATTTCTTCGTTTATCAGGGAGAAAAAAAAGGCACGGCTTCGGCCGTGCCGTCGTCCGACTCGAGATGTAACGCGTTATGACTTTTTCGCCACTTCCAGGTTGTTCTTCACGGTGAAGGCACCGAAGACCTGGTTGGCCCGGATGCCTGCGATCGTTTTATCCATCGTAGTGTTGACCACGCCGTAGAGGCTCAAGTTACCGCGATCGACTACGATGCGGATCGGCCGCGCTGGATCAATCGCGTACTGGCCGAGCGCGGGATCGTGATAGATGGCCCGCAGCGCGCGAATTCTGATTTCATCGTCGAAACCAGAAACCGGGGCGACTTTGATGTCGTTCACCACGTCCTTCACCCCGGCAGTGTCGTTCACCAGCGCCAGGGCGGAGTCGCGGTCAACCTCGGTGCGGGTTTCGCCGTTAAGCGTGACCAGGCCATCTTCGACCGAGGCAGTCACGAAATTAAACGCGATGTCGTATCCCATGCGATCGTAGTAGAGCTTGCGGTCGAGTTGCGCCGTGAGTTCAGCGTCGGGAACGCTCTTGCCATTCACCGCAATCAGGTTTCGCACTCCCTGCAGGTTTTCGGTTTTGCGGATTTTCTTGGCCGCATCCAATTTTTGTTGATACAGATCCACAGTGCCGTTCAGGGTGACGATGCCATCGTCAACCGTGGCTGTGACGTCGCGAAATTCTTTCTTGCTTGCGAGTTGCTGCGTGACCTTGGCTTGAATTGTGGTGTCGTAGCGGCTTGCGCTGGTGGTTTGCGCGGCCATGCTCAGGCTTAACGCGGCCAACCCAACAAACCAACCAAAACTCCGAAGAAACGCTTTCATAAACTGTACTCTCCGATCCTCTACAAGGAAGAAACCCAGCTTGCGCCGAAAAGTTGTCATTCGTTTATCCTCCCTGTTCCGTTTACTAACTGGTTAGTTAAATGATTGGATGCGGGAGAAATGGCCCAGAATGTAAAGATTTGTGGCGCCTGGAGTTGTCGTCAAGGACGAAGGAAGACCCGCACCCAACAGAATCTTCTATGTGGACGGCCGACAGGGATCGGATGTACTATCGCCGGAACCCGCGCTGGCCGCGCCCTGGCACGCTGGAGATTTCACGATGACTTACAAACAGTGTCCCCGTCCGGCAAGCCGCCCGCTTCTGTTGTTCTTTATTCTTATGGTGGCTTCGACCGCCTCCGCCGAGTGGAAGGAGAAGGTGCTGTACAGCTTTCAAGGTCTGCCCGACGGCTCCGTGCCTGCGGGCGGGGTAGTGTTCGACACGCATGGCAATCTCTATGGAGCCACAACCGAAGGGGGAGCGAACTCCTGCCCTGGTATTGCCCAGTGCGGCACCGTGTATCAACTGACGCCCCCGGCCACGAAAGGCGATGCCTGGACCGAGACCGTGCTGTACATCTTCCTGGGCAAGAACCACAACGACGGGAACACTCCAGCCGGAGGCGTGATGATCGACGCAGCGGGCAATTTGTATGGGACAACTGCCTACGGTGGCGCGGGCAGCTGCATTCTGCTGGGGACAAATGTGGGATGTGGCACGGTGTACGAACTGTCGCCTCCGACGCAAAAGGGTGGGGCATGGAGAGAGACCGTGCTGTACAACTTCAAGGGCGACACCGATGGCCAGCTTCCCATTGGCGATCTGGTCTTTGACAAGCAGGGAAACCTTTATGGCGCGACGCAGTACGGAGGCGGCTACGGATCGTGCAACCCGTCTTTCTACCGTCACTGCGGAACGGTGTTCAAGCTAAGCCCGCCGAAGACAAAGGGCGGGAAGTGGACGGAGAAGGTGCTGCACGGATTCAAAAGCGGCGAGGATGGAGCGAATCCGAACGGCGGGCTGGTCTTCGACAGCAAAGGTGCGATCTACGGGACAACACAATTCGGTGGGTTCGACGGCGGCGATTGCGGTCCCGGCGGATGCGGCATGGTGTTCAGGCTAGCACCAGCGCTCGTGGGTGAAGCTTGGACCGAAGAAGTGCTTGACCGCTTCGACCCCGGCGAATCGGGCGCAGCGGAGCCTCTGGCGGGTGTCATCTTCGACGGAACCGGGAATCTTTTCGGCACCACGGCGGGGGGCGGAGATAGCGGGTCTGGGACGATTTTTGAGCTTGCCCTGAGTTCCGGCGGCAAGTGGACGGAACTCGTGCTGCACCACTTCCGGGATCAGAATGACGGCGATCATCCTGAATCAAGTTTAGTCTTCGACCCTATGGGAAACCTCGATGGAACCGCGACCGGCGGCGGTGCGGTTGGAGACGGCACGGTGTTTAGGCTGAAACCGAAAGACCAGGGTAATGGATGGGCCTTCGGCGTACTCTACACGTTCGTGGGGACCCCCGATGGCTCCTATCCAGCCAGCAACTTGATTTTCGACAAGGCTGGGAATCTTTACGGTACCACCCAACAAAGCGGTAATACGGGACAAAACTGCGGCCACGACGGTTGCGGGACGGTGTTCGAGGTCCAGCCATAGCGGCCAGACGAAGAAACGGTGAGAGCAACCGTAGTCGCGGTCAAACGATCTGTAAGGTCGGGCGAGTTGGGATTCTCATATTATCTCCTCGCGGGAAATTTAACTCGCGCGCTCGCAGACACGTAGCGGGGTGGGCCACCCTGCAACAACTATTTCCCTTCATCCGCCGAAGGCCCATACACCGACGGTACGGCTACGTCGTTCAAGCGCAGATACACTCCCAGCTGCGCCCGGTGGTGGATGATGTGGTTCATCACCATCCTGCGCAGCGCCATGATCCTGGGCCCGTTGAAAAATACCTTGTCACCGGCGGACAGCTTCCAATTCTTGGCCCACTCGGCATCGCTTGTCTTCGCAATGGCCGCCCGCACTTCCGCCACTTTCTTATCGAAAATCTCCAGGACATGGTTCTGTGACTCCGCCACCAGCGGCTTCGATCCAGCCGGCCGGTTAGCAAAATCCAGGTTCTCAGTCGTAATCGCAGCTACCCCAAAGCCTGGCAACTCTGCCACGTGTCCCGCCAGCCGCCCCAGCGTCATCGACTTTTCATGCGGCTTCCACGCCAGCTTGTCCTCGGGAATGCGTTCCAGGGTTCGTCGAGCACTGGCCATCTCCTGATCAAACTCCGGCAACAACCCTTCGCTGATTGTCATGAAATCCTCCGATCTCCAAGTATCCAAACCTAACACGATTGTCGCGTTCGCTTCCACCGCCGTTGAATGCTGACGGCTTCTTCAATCATTTATCCTGAGAGCGCATGATCAAGTTCCAACGCCAATTCGACCCCAGCCAGATCAAGCTGCTGATCTTCGATCTCGACGGAACCCTGATCGATTCGCGTCTCGACCTCATTCACTCGGTGAACGCGATGCTCAGGCATCTCGGACGCACCGACTTGCCCGGCGACGTGATCGCCTCCTATGTGGGCGATGGCGCCCCGACTCTGATTCGTCGCGCCCTTGGCGATCCCCGGGATGAAAGCGTGATCAAAGCGGGGCTGGAACACTTCCTCACCTACTATCGCGCTCACAAGCTCGACCACACGCACGTTTACGGCGGCGTCAAAGAAATGCTGACTGTGCTGCACAACTCCAACAGCATCCACCGGCAGATGGCGGTGCTTTCCAATAAGCCCGTGATTCCTTCGCGCGCGATCGTGGAAGCACTTGGCCTCGCCGGATTCTTCACCCACATTTACGGAGGGAACAGCTTCTCGACCAAAAAGCCCGATCCCAAAGGCGCACAGACGATCTTGAAAGAAACCAGGACGCGCCCGGAAGAAACCCTGATGGTCGGCGATTCCTCGGTCGACGTCATTACCGGCCGCAACGCCGGCCTCTGGACCTGCGGCGTAACTTATGGCTTCGCCCCGCACACTCTTTGCGAAGCGCCGCCGGACGTAACCGTAGACAAGCCCCGTGAACTGGCAGAGCTATTCCTATAATCGCGTGGGAATTGTGAACGGGGAGACTACACGCTCAGCTAGCGGCGGGATGCTCTGAGGCCACGGTCTCAGTCCTTGCATGGCCGCGCTTACGCGATTCCACCCGCGCCAGATCGAGATCTCGATGCAGCGCGTCGAGCGTTGCCGTGGGCAGCTCATTTCCCCATTCTTCAAGTTCGGACTCTGTCCAACTTCCGTTCAGGCGGATGACATCGTCATTGAAGTCTTCAGGAAACGCCAGCCGATATTCGCCTTCGCGGACGAGGACGTCGCCAACGCCGCGCCCGGATGAGCCGTCGAATACGTGGCGGCTCGATTCTCCCTTGTTGTTGAGGTAGACCAGAAATACTTCCCCATGATCCTCGAAGCTGGGACGGAAATACCACGCCTGGCTGGATTCAAACTTGGGGTGGGCCCTGCGCCGCCGGGCAACCACAACGGGATCCGGCTCCTCATCATGCGACGGGTCGTGATAAAGAATCCGCTGGCACGATTCGCAGACGACCACATGGGTTGCGGCGCGCACTTCGTTGTAGGTCTGCGGACGCAGCATGACCTGGCACGCCATACATTTGTGATCGCGGGCTTCGGAAAGCCCGCTTCCACGATGCCGCGCCACCCGGTCATATTGTGGCAGTAGATCGGAACTCACTCCGGCTCGCGCCGTGTCGCGTTTCGCGTTCCACTCGGCCAATTGCTTTTCGTCTTCCGCAGTCCGTTGCCGGGCCTCGATTTTTTCCTTCTCGATCTCCGCCATCTCCGCTTTCAACTCAGCTTCTGCCGCCTTCACGTCCTTTTCGCGGATCTCAGCATTGACCATCAACTCCAGGATCTTGTCCTCGTTGGCACGAATGTCCTGCTCAGCGAACTGAATCTCGTGCAGCAAAGCTTTGTATTGCTCGTTGGTTTTGACGGCGAGGGATTGGTCGCGGTACTTGGAAATCTTCTGCTGCTGGTCTGAAATCGCGCTTTCGTACTTGCGGCGGGCAGCTTCGTCGGCCTTGACGGCGCTTTTCGCCTTTTCCAGAACTGCCTTGGTTCCGGCCAACCTCTCTTCGATGGCGGCCACCCGCCTGGGCAGGGCGGCGATTTCTTCCTTTAAGCGTAGGATTTCCCGATCCGCCTGTTGCAATAAGATCAGGTTTTGTACGTCTGGAAGCATCTTCAAGAGTAGAACTTCTACGATTTTAGCACGCACGCTGTAGGGACGCTGCTTGCAACGTCTCATTTCCAGGAGGGGCCTTGGAAATAAGGAGTCGGGCAACGCGATGCACGAATCCACCCTCCCGGTGTAAACTTCTCAGCCTTGCGTTTAATAGCCAAATTCATGCGTGGAGATGCTTCGTGAATCGCCTCATTCGCCACACTTTGATCTGCTGGCTGCTAATTCCTCTTGCGGTCGCCCAGTCTCCCAACGCAGCGAGAAAACCTCTCACCATTGAAGCCATCTTCGCCCCGGGCGGCATCACTGGACGTCCGCCGGAAACCATCCGGTGGACTCCCGACCACACGAAATTCTCTTACATCCAGCGCGACGACTCCGGCGAACACGGCGAGTTGTGGCTGGTCGATGCAGCGGCCGGGCAGAAAACGCTCTTAGTCAATGCGTAGTCGTCCACGCTGCGGGAGTCCCATAGCTTCTCGCATTTGCCGCTGATGCTGCAAACCTGCAAACGCGGCGGCGTCATCAAGGCAGAAAACTCGTCGATGTAGTGTTTGCCATCATCGGCAAACGTGGGCTGATGAGTTCCGTCCTCCGAAGAAATGCGCTCGAAGCCGGAGCCATCCAACTTCACGGCGTAGAGTTGGCGCTCGCGCGGATCGTCCTCGTTGCAAACGAAATAAACGATGCCGGCGGCCTCGTCGACCGCCTCAACGCCAAGCACTTCAAAGTCGCCCGTGGTGAGTTGACGTTCTACCTTGGCTTCGTTCGTGAGCGGATTCTCCTTGTCGAAGCTATACAGATAAAGCTGAGTGGTTCCATCGCGCCAGCTCGACCAGAGGAAACGGTCTCCCGACTGCAGGAACGTGAGGTCATCGTTCACGTTGACCCAAGCGTTGGGCGCGGTTTCACTTAGAACTTTACGGGAACGGCCGGAGTGGGCCTCGATGAAGTAAAGGTCCAGCCGGTCTTGGGCGCGATTCAGCACCTCCGCCCAGAGCACTCCATCGCGGACCCATCCAAAGCGCGGGATATAAATGTCTGGATCGTCGGATAAAGAGATCCACTTGATATCACCGCCCGACGCGCTGACCACCCCCAAACGCACGACAGGGTTGGGATCGCCGGCCTTGGGATATTTTTCCATGTCCACGGTGGGATGCGTAGGTATCCAGTCGGTGATTGGATAGGTTGGCACTCGAGTTTCGTCCATGCGGAGGAAGACAATGTTTTTGCTGTCAGGCGACCAGAAATAATTGCTGCGCACACCTAACTCTTCGGCATAGACCCAATCGACTTCGCCGTTCAGCAGGTTGGCTTCTTTCTTTTTCTCGTCTTTATCCTTGTTGTCCTTATCATCTTTGTCGCGGGTGAGCTGGGTTTCG
>Ga0207044_1027_pt1 | contig 34381 bp, 40 predicted proteins | sample Alteio_BWMinCont_68_FD_153300 | JGI IMG/M metagenome (GOLD analysis project Ga0207044, IMG submission 153300) | Enriched cells from forest soil in Barre Woods Harvard Forest LTER site, Petersham, Massachusetts, United States -... | ecosystem: Environmental > Terrestrial > Soil > Temperate forest >... | reverse complement strand
CCTGTGGCTGTGCCTTGTTGTCCAACTCGGGGTGGCCTTCGGGCTGGCGGGACTATTGTGGCCGGACAAATTCATGCCGCTTTTCGAAATCCTGATGTTCCCTTGGGCGGCAAGCTGTCGTGGGATTCGCGCCAACGGCATCGCTGCCATCGGATTGTCACTGGTGCTTCTGGTCACGCGGCTGACTGGCTATCGCTGACCCAAGGCGTCAAGGGTGATGTTCGCCGCACGCTGATGTCCTCGGCTTCCAGCATGCGGATGGCTGGTTTATACACCCCTTCTCCGAATTGATTGAGGTGCATAAGTTAGGTCAACCTGTGCGTCGTTGTGGGACTTGATCTTGACGGCGTATTGCCTTTTGGTCATCGGTACATTGTCGAGGACGAAGAATTCCTTCTTGCAGTCGCCACAGATGAACCGACCAGCATCGGCTCGCTTGAACTCGGCAGCGAAAGGATAAGTGGTCTCCTTGCCGCAGTGGGAGCATGTCAGCATAGGGCATTGTCCTAACTGCAATATCCATGCAAGAGAAAAACCACTGTCCCGTTCACGTCGCTCTCGTATTTGGAGCATCTACCGTGCCATGGGCGAGAAATGAATCGTTTGTTGTAGTTAAAGCGTTCTGGCGTCGATCCCGAAGAGCACTTTTGGGGAGGTATTACGAATATTTGACCTACTGCACTGTTGCCTTGGCGCATCCTGACGCGACCTGCCTGCACAATGAAGGCTGACCGGTCAATCGACTTGCTCACCAGATACGTCCCCCAATTTCAATGCCTATCGTAGCAATATGCAGAAGGTCGGTCGCTATTGGATTGCTCGGAAGCCAGCCAGAATCAGGCAGGCTTGCGGTGGTTCCGCGATGGCGAGTGGCGAGCCGCATCAGCGGTCACAAATTTGTGAGCCATGCCGAGCAAGTCCCGCAGGACATCAGGTGTAACGCGGGACAGGCGAACCAGCACCGAGGTGTGGTTCAGATAGTGGTCGGTCACGTAGTAAACGTCGGGAGCGGCTGCGATCAGTTCGGCGCGGTCGTCGAAACCGACGCGAACGGCAAGCGAACCCGGCTCAGCCGAACGATGAGTAGGCAGGCACGCGAGCAATTTTCCGCGAACCTTGAGCGCGGGTGACCCGTAGACTGTGCTCTCCTCCACGCCGGGCAGCGTTAAGCCGATTTCCCGCACAGCGTCGAAGTTGATTGTGCTTCTTGGCATTGGTGCGATTGTCCGCAAGAACATCATAGCCCGAACAGCTATTGCAGCCTCGCGTACTCTGCTTTGGCTTCCTTCAGGATGGGGATGTCGGGATCGGCGTCCTTCCAGAGCATCAGGAAATCCTTGTACGCGGCGGCACGCGCCTCTCGTCGGAACCTTTCGAGCGCCTGCGGGTCTTGAGCTAAATCTTCGGGCAGGAATTTCAGGGCGACGAATCGACCGAGTTCGGTATCCTCAGCCTTGTAGACCACACCCTGATTACCCAGTTGGACCATCCCTCTAGCGTGACAAGGTTTGGTTGCAGTTAGGGGGTGACATTATCCAAGTGCATCTACACTATCCGCTGAATCGTTGCCGCCCATTTAGAAATCTGCTAACATCGTTCCCAATTTGCCTTGCGGCGCGCCTTGCGCCTCGTGGTGCCGACCCTGATGGCTTCTCAGCCTGGAGCGCCTCTTCGAAGGGAGTTCAAACCGTGAATCAAAATCTATCCACAATTTCGGCTCGTTGCTTAATGATTCTCAGCGCTTCAATGATATTCGCCAGCAGCGCCATCGCCGGGTCGAAGGAGACAGTGCTCCACAGCTTCAATACGTTTAGTGGCGGGGTCTTTCCGATGGCCGGACTTATAGCCGACTCGTCCGGTAACCTCTACGGCGTAACTTGGCAAGGCGGCGTCGGCAAGGCGGCCAATGGATATGGCACTGTATTCGAACTCACGCCGAGCTCAAAGGGCTGGACTCAAAAGGTGCTCTACCGGTTTGCTGGAGGCACCGACGGCATCGGTCCCGATGTACACCTGATCTTCGACCAGGCGGGGGATCTTTATGGTGGGACCTGCTGTGGTGGTCAATCTAAATTCGGCACAATCTTCAAATTGACTCCGCAGAACGGCTCATGGACCAAAACTACAATTCATAGCTTCAATGGCACCGATGGAAACAATCCGTCCGGTCCCTTGATTTTCGACCAAGCCGGAAATCTATATGGCGAATGTGCCCAAGGCGGCGAGCACGCAGATGGTTCCATCTTCGAACTCTCTCCGCCCGCCCAGCCAGGCGATTCATGGACTGAGACGACCCTTTACTCTTTCGGAAGCGAAACAGCTAATCACGACGGCGCATGGCCTAACGGCGGGTTGGTTCTTGATCAGAAAGACAATCTCTTTGGCACGACGTCCTACGGCGGCACTACCGCCGGAATCAAGAAATGTAATTATGCTGGATGTGGCGTCGTGTTCGAGCTCTCGCCACCGTCGAAGAAGGGCAATCCCTGGACTGAAACGGTTCTCCACAACTTCACCTCCGGTACGGATGGAGCCAATCCTGAAAGCGGCATGATCTTCCACCAGGGCAACCTCTACGGCACGACGGCAAACGGAGGAACGAAAGGGTGGCTTGGTCTCGGTGCAGTCTTCGAAATGTCCCCGGGAAAAGGGGGCGATTGGACGGAGACGATTATCTACCGGTTTCCACCCAACAACAACGATGGCATTCCAGAGGAAGTCGTTTGGGGCCTCACCGCGGACCCAGCGGGCAACCTGTATGGCACAACCGTAGGCGGCTATGGCAAAGGCTGTCCTTATGCACAATGCGGTACGGTCTATGAATTGAAGCCCCCGGCCAGCAAGGGAACGGCGTGGACCGAGCGCACACTCTTCCAGTTCAGCGGCCTCGACGGTATCGAACCCGTGGGCAGCCTGCTTTTGAGTAACAGCGGCGTTCTCTACGGAGCGACGGAATCCGGCGGTGCGAAAGGTAAATACTGTACGCAAATACATGGCCTCGACGGCTGCGGGACGGTATTCCAGATCATTCCTTGACAACGGCTACATCGAGCCAACGACGCTGGAATCAGCGACCAAGCAACCGCAACCTGTGCCCCAGAATTCGAGCTGTAACGAAGGAGATTTAAAATGAAGAGCAAGACGAGCCGACTAATGTTTGTGGCCATCGCATTTGCGCTCTTGGCAACCACTGCCCTCGCTGAAAAAGTGAACGTGCTCTACTCCTTTAAGGGTACGAGTGGCGGCGATACTCCGCTTGCTAACTTCATTTCCGATACGGCGGGAAACCTCTATGGCGTCACAGGTTTCGGCGGGATTAACTGCGACAATACAGGGAACGGTTGTGGCACAGTCTTCGAGTTGAGCCACCGGCAGAAGCGGGAGGCGTCTGGTCGAAGACGACGATTTACAAGTTCCACGGCAGTCCCGACGGTGCTTATCCTTCCGGGGGCCGTCTGCTGATGGACAAGGAGGGCAATCTATATGGCGCAACCATCAATGGCGGAGTAGCTAACTGCGACGCCAGTGGAGTAGGTTGCGGTGTCTTTTACCAACTTACGCCACCAACCCAGAAAGGTGGAGCTTGGAAAGAAACCGTAGTCTACAGCTTCAAAGGTGGCCGCGACGGCTTTGAGCCTGGGGGACTGGTTTTTGGCTCACAGGACAAGATTTATGGCTTTACCAGTTACGGGGGCATCACCGGACAAGGATACGGATACGGCACAGTCTTCCAGCTAAGTAAGTCGTCCGGCGGCGCTTGGGTGGAACGCATCCTGTATCGTTTTCAAAACACTTCCGATGGAAGCTCTCCCAGCTACATGCAAACCCTGCTGAGGGACGAGAAGGGCAACCTCTACGGCACAACGATTCCTGGCGACATTCTGCTGGGGACATCGTTTGAACTCTCACCGCCAAAGACGAAGGGAGCTGCATGGACGGAGACTACCATCGCAGACGTCGGAAGCTTTTGGGCTGGGCTGATCTCTGACAAGGCCGGCAACCTTTATGGAACGAACTTTGCAGGCAGCACCGGCAATGGATCGGTCTTCGAGCTTTCTCCCGAGCGAGGCGGGGGCTGGAACGCAACGACAATCTTCTCCTTTTCGGGTAGCGACGGCTCCCAGCCGATGAGTGCCCTCACTTTGGACGCAAGCGGGAATCTGTACGGCACAACCTATACCGGCGGTAAGTCCAACGTTGGCACGGTTTACAAGCTTGCGCCATCAGGGCAAAGTTGGACCCAAACTGTTCTCCACAGCTTCATAGGGTTCGGAGTCGATGGTCGTGAGCCGTCGGGAGGTCTTCTTGAAAGAAATGGATTGCTCTACGGAACCACTCAGGGCAACACCGCGTTTTCGATTCGCCACTAAGCTGTTCCACCGAATCTCTGGCCGGTGCCGCTTTGTCGAGCAGGGGATTCTCTCTTGCTCATCAGTCACTCGGACACACTATGCTCTCCTCACCCTCAAGATCAGCCCATTCCAAGCCCGTCTCGCTCGCTAGCGATGATTTGCGAGCCGGTCTTTGTCGATGAGGACGACATACTCCAACAAAAAATAATAAGGCGTGCTCAAGGCAAGTCTTCGCCGTTTGACGTAACATCGCGATTACATTCAAAACCCCTCAATGAGCGCTATGGCCTGGTTTCGCCATTTGACCTGTGGATTGACAGTGATGTCTCGATGGCTTGCCACCACCGTATACTGAGTTGGATCTGAGGCCATATTCCCAGCTGGTCTTAGCTCGCGAGGGGGTATGTGTGAGATTTTTCGCCACGGTGATCTTCACTACAGCGGTACTCTTCGCCCAATCCGGAAAAGTGAGCGCCCACGATGGCGCGAGCATACCCCAACTCCCCGCACCCAGCGGCCAATTCGTGGTTGGTCGAGTTACATATTGTTGGACTGATCCATCGCGACTGGAGCCCCTGTCAGCTGAGGCGAGGGCACACCGTGAGGTCGTCGTCTACGTCTGGTATCCGACTGCTTTGGCTCGTTACCTCGATGAATGCGGGCTATAGAACGGAGGCGAGGGACCCATTAATTGCTACCTTGAGACTGTTCGCTGTCGAACTGAAAGCACATTTCCCTACGGTGATTGTCGTATTGACTCGGAACTTCGAACAGCACTACATTCAGCTTCTGTTGGGCGCGCAGTGCCTCCGTCAACGCTGCAATCTAACGCTTCACAGACTCGCTAGCATTCAAATGCCTCCGTCAACTCGGGCGGACTCTTACAGTATTCCCGCCCTAGATTGAGAGTACTTCCGGGCTGTTGTCAAACTCTGAATCAACGGGAAGACGACCCGGAGGGCTAATTCTCATCACGCACATAACAGAAGAAAAAAGAGGAGAAAAAACATGAACTTTAAATCGCTTGCTCTTAATTTCGGTCTGGGACTTGCACTGTGCGCTTCAGGATGGGCTCAGGCTCCCGCTACCAAATACAGCTTCGAAAACATCAAATACCCTCACGACAAGTTTACCCAGTTGCTTGGCATTAACAACGCCAGCAAAATCGCTGGATACCACAACTTCAACAGCAACAAAGGTTTCACACTCGTCCCGCCCAGCGATTTCACCACCGAGAACTACCCCGGCTCGGCCATGACCCAGGTTATTGGGATTAATAACAACGGCCGCACCGATGGTTTCTACGTCGACACCAGCAACGTGACTCACGGCTTCTTTGGCGGCACCTCCGGATACTTCACGGTCGATTATCCAGGAACGGCGTTCAACCAGTTGCTGAGCCAGAACGATCACGGCCAGGCCTCCGGCTACTACAGCATGAGCGCCACCAACAGCACCCCCGACTTCCCGTACATCTACGACGAATACGGAGGGATTTTTGAAGTCATCACCATTCCGGCGGCCGTGAACGGAGCTCAGGCGACCGGCGTCAACAACGAGCAGCAGGTTTGCGGATTCTATGTCGATTCAGGCATGGTCAATCACGGCTTCCTGCTGAACCTCGGCAAATTCACCACGCTCGATTTTCCCGATAGCACGGGCACCCAGGCCCTGGGGTTGAACAACAAAGGCCAGGTTGTTGGTTTCTACACCGACAGCGCCGGTGCAAACCACGGGTTCGTCTATCAGAACGGCAAGTTCGCGTCAGTCGACGATCCCAAGGGCATTGGCCAGACCACGGTCAATGGCATCAACGACAAGGGCCAGCTCGTGGGCTTTTTTGGCAGCGGGGACATCAGCACCGGCTTCGTCGCCACTCCGAAGTGAGAGGCTAAGGTAGGTTAGCGATTCGACTGTTTTCGGGCCGGGCTCAACGAGTTCGGCCTGTTTCTTAGCACCTACAGCGTCGCGTGTATTGATCGTTCCAGACCTGCGGCCTACTGTTGCGATGCCAGTTTCAATCGCCACAGTAATATAGGCCGGAGTCGCTTCCGGCCTCTTCCTTTTATATTTGCTTATATTGCGTTTCATTGTAGGTGAAGAGAAGTGACACTTTCCCGCTGAGGGCAACTGCATCATGCGCCCACGTATCAAAGCCTCCCAAGGGGGCGTGATGAAGACCGCGACGAAGTCCAAGAAGCAACCAACTCGTGAAGACCTAGCGGCAGCGTTTAGAACGATCCGTGACCAGTACCAAATCAAAGCTGCAAACACAGACGATTTTACCTCCATGAAAAGGTGCTAGGGAATGTATTGATGGCTTACCCGAGGCTTGAGGAGTTGCGGATAAACTGATTCGTTCAAGATTGCGTCCGCGTCTGGCTTTTGTTCGATGTCGGACTGTTGTTTGTTCCTGTGGGCTATCTGTGCGGTATTTGTTGGCTCACCCTTGTTACCCACGCCACTTATTCTCCTTACCCCGCCCGTGCCATGTACCTTACCTCGCCGGTGCCATTTACACTCTTCAGTGCAAGATCTATTGTGTCCGGGAGCAGTTCGGGGGAGGGCTGCTTGAAGAGCGTCCTTGATTGGAAGATCATGGGCGCTCTTCTTATGTTGTACTTATGTTGTACCGAAGCCAGAGGCCGATTCCCAGCTGAGTTACACGTCAAATTGCAGATAATACAGCCCTCACAAGCTGGATGAGCCACGAGCGGACAAACATCGTTCCTACTTCCGCATCTGAAGTCTCGCCACATTGTTTGGGTTGGCCTTCTCGGGTCGGGTCTGCTCCTATGGCGAAGTCTGTGTTAGTGGTGGATGACAACACGACCATTCGTTATGCGCTCTACCAAGCGCTCACATCCGAGTCGGATTTTAACGTTTGCGGAGAAGCACAGAACGGAAGAAGCGATCGAAAAAGCTCAGGCGTTGCATCCTGATTTGATTGTGATGGACTTGTCCATGCCGGTGATGAACGGCATCGATGCCACGCGTGCTTTGAAGGCTCTGATGCCATCGGTGCCAGTCATCATATTCAGCGAGTACAGCGACGTATTTTCTCAGGGCGCGATGCTCGTAAAGCAGTGCGAACCTGACGCATCCGAGTACGAAAACCCGCGTTTCAAGGAGCCATCCAAGAAGAACGCGGCGGGGTCAACGTCTGGCGTTCGTGAGGAATCAATAATCGCTTCTGCGGGGAACGCTGTATGGCGCAGCCATGAAAGTCATGCCAGATTAGCTGATGGCATGGATGATTCTCGGATCGTTTTTCTTCAATACTTGCGCGAGACGCCTGCTATGGCGGGTTGTGCCCAGTGCCGCCTAAAATTCTTCACGCCCAGCGAATTGCTAAAGAAGCCCAGAGAGGCGACTGATTATCTGTGGGGAAAGTTCGCAGCACATACTTGTAAGTGGGAAGAAGCAGTCCCAAATGACCACCCTCGTTGTCTTCGGTTCGTGACCGCAAACATCGGAATCTGCGAGGCTTGCGAAACGCGATTTGTGGCATCCGCCTATCTTCGTGACCATCCGAGAGAGGCAGAGTCCGATGTGCACCGAAAGTTTGCACGGCACGCCTGTAGCCACTCGCACGCCGCGTGAGAGTGGCCTGACGCTAACGCTTCGGCGTCGTATCCTTTTTATTTATGTGTTTCGACAATGACTTCGACTTCGGCATTTTTTCTTAGTGCAACCTTGTTGCCGTTTTCGTCTTGCAGTGCGTTCTCGATTCGGATTTCTTTATACAAATCGTCGCCGTCTTGACCGAAATCTGAGCCTTTTCTGGTTCACTCGGGTCCGGAGACGGAATGATTTTTTCCACAGTTCCGGGAAGAGTGATGACGTTAGGCTTTTCGGGCATGGGACTCCTTTCCGGTCAGGGGGACTTTTGACAACAGAAGGCGTATGTGACCTGACCCAGGCGCGTTCCAAATACACTTCTGCGGCGGGAAGCACACACTTGAACGATTCCATCTCAGCTTGAGCGTCCTCATAGACAACGTGGTCCGATGTCCGGCCACAGCTGATGCAAAACCATTCTTGAAGGTCGGGATTCCATCGGTTTTCCAGATGTTTCATCGCGCCAAAGCTATATCAGGAATGTCGGCGAATGTCTGTTCGACAGCACGCAGTCCGTCGAGATTTAGAGCATTGCCTCACTTCGTTTCCCGGCTAGCGGGCGATCTAAGCAACGAGATGGCAGCTTATGCATCAGAGCTATGACGCATTGTGTGGGAGCGCGGCAGAACGCGAGAGCCTAGGGAGAAATGAAATGACTTCGATTCAGTTAATCACGCATATTGGGCCTCGACGCTTATCACTGATTACGGCTTTGAGCCTATGCTTCCTTGTCGGTGTGGCACCCATGTCTGCGCAAGAATCGGAATCGTCACCCGACAAAAGATTGCAGAGTGCGGCCATCTCCTTCCGTGAAGCGATGCACGAGCCTGATAAGGGTATTCCTCGTGACCTCTTTGATAAATCGCGATGTATTGTGATTATTCCAGGCGTCAAAAAAGCCGCATTTATTGTCGGAGGCAAGTATGGTCGTGGCTTCGTCTCATGTCGTAAGAACGGCACTGGTCGTTTCGGAACGCCTGCCGCGATTCGGATTGAGGGCGGAAGCTATGGTCTGCAAATAGGAGGATCCTCCACAGACGTTTTCCTGCTCATTATGAATGAGGGCGGAATGAAAAAACTGCTAGCGGACAAGTTCACTATCGGAGGCGAGGCCGAGGCCGCAGCCGGTCCGGTGGGCCGCGATACCAGCGCCAACACTGACGTCTTGTTGCATGCCGAAATTCTGTCGTGGTCACGTTCGCGGGGTCTTTTCGCCGGGCTATCCCTGGAAGGCTCTACGCTGCGCCCGGATGAGAGTGAAGATACTAAGTTGTATGGCGAAAAAGTCTCGAATCAGCAAATTCTACAAGGCGATCTCAATACCCCGACCGGTGCGCGCCCGTTGGTCGCAGAACTCAATCGCTACAGTAATGGTGGAGCGAATGGTGATGTTGAAGCCTTGCGCAACAGAGGCAGGGTGACACTCTCGAACTTGCGTTTCGAAACGGGCAAAGCCGACATTACACCGGACTCTGAAGCTTCACTGAACGATGCTGTCAATGCGTTGAAAGAACATCCCGATTGGAAGATTCGCGTCGAGGGCTTTACGGACAACGTTGGCTCGCGAGAAGCTAACCTCAAGTTATCTACCGATCGAGCCAATGCGGTCATGAACTGGCTGGCCGAACATGGCATCGACCGGAGCCGCCTCAGTGCCAAAGGGTTTGGCGAGGCTCGGCCGATTGCGAGCAACTCCACGGACGAAGGTCGTGCGAAGAATCGCAGGGTAGAAATCGTTCGTAATAGCTAGACTGCGCTTACACCGGACTGATTCCAGAAATACACACTGTCACGATTGGACTGAGGGTCTAGCATGGGCAGCGACAAATCCGTTCAGGTGCTCACGCTTTTGAAAGAGATATCAGTGCTGAAAGAACTGGATAGTGCGTACGAGGCTGGACCAAAGACCCAAGGTGAGCAGAATGCTCATCAACAACGCCAAGAAAGGCATCAAGGAATAGCGGAAGAAATCAAGGCACTTGCGAAAGAGAAAAAGAACGACGAACAGCAATCAGAATCGTCTGATCGCTGATGGAGTCAAAAGACCAGCAAGTACGGGGGTACGTTCGTCCACGTACTTGCCGAGTAAAGACAATGCGTCCTCCAGTGTGACTTTCATCGTTGATAGATTCGTCAGATTCTCCGTGCGGACTGACTACGCAGCCCTCTTCTGTTGAGCTTTTATTTTCGCCCAACGTGCGGGTTGGAATGCGGCGATTTTTCTGCGGGCTGCGTTGACATGCTGCGCTTCAGGGGAACCGGATCAGTGGTCTTCGTGACCGGTATTGGCTGCGATCCATTCCGAGCCCTTGCCGATCTTGCCCGTTGCGCCTGTGCCATCTTGCGCCGTGACGCCTGCGATATTATTCGAACTGGTGGGTTTGCCTGGGCGCGACTCAACGTGAAGGTCTTGAAGAGTCAATTTAAGATCATCGCCACTCTGGCGGGCTTCGCCTACGAGACCATTGCTGGCAAGGGAATCATTGCGGGACAGACCAAGGGCACCATGACATTCCCGAAGGGCCTGACGCAGCTCTCACGAGGCCGACTTCCGAACCCGCATCGCTCGGCGCACTGGCACTAGAGGCGCCTGGACTCTCAATCTGGCGGCGAGAGTCGGTTGGAGCTGCGCAGTAGTTCCTGTTGCCGGTACAGCATCGAGGAGTGGTGCGACTTTCTTCTTCCCGCTTACGCATTCCAAAGTCGCTCCATCTTACGTTTGACACCACCCGAACCCCGGCGATATCATCCGCGTTATAACGTCGCTATATAGCGTCTAAGCTGGAAACCCCCACGGTGAGCATCAGCGCAGAAATCGAGCACAATAGAAGTTTACCCCGGCGACTTCGCGTAGTTGAATGGAGTTCAATCGTGCCCGCGACGGCCATCTGCACAGCCTGCGCCGAGCGATTCACAGTTCCGGTTGCGGCTCTAAGCCCTGCGATGGCTCAAGCGAATCTTCAATATCAGTTCGACCGACACAAGTGCAAGTGTAGCGATGCAAGCTAAGTGCCAACGAAGTCATTTCTTAGTCGCTTGACCTGATAGTTCTGACGGGTCCACACATGCAATGGTTGCCGCTAACCTCCGTCACATGTTTGCCAGCCCACGCGAGCGGGCGGAACCCCAGATAATTGCTCTCGTGGAATTAGATCTGCAGAAAATGCGGGTGCGGATCGTCTTGGAACAGGAGGCGATCAGAGAACGAATGCTAGAACTGAGGAGGTGAAGCAACAGCCCACTGGACCACAATGAGAGTGGATCTGTTCGAGCCTTAACATCCTGGGATTGGCAAGAGAAGATGAGAGGTCACAAGAGATCAGTTGTTTCCTGCTTTCTCCTGAAACCTTATGATTCTGAGGATGGTTTAGTGAGTGACATTGTCTGTGTTCTTGGAAGTCTGGGTCCTCAGCACAGCCCACGCGCCCAATGAAAGAGCAATACCGGGCGTAACAATCCAATTCAGCACGCCGCAAACCAAGCCAAACCACTGGCGGGGAGATGGGTGACTCATCTTGGTCGCTAATGCCAGCCAGAGCGGGATCATCACGATCGAAGGGGACAGAGCCGCCATAAGGCCTGTCAATTTGTCGCCTCCGGCGCGGCGAGATAAATACACGCTCGATGCGCCAACTAACGGCAAGGCAGCAAGCCAGAGAAGTTGGTACGCGAGCGGGAGCCCTGCGTGGTTTAAAAGCGGCTGCGATGGTGGAAAGGATCTTTGCAACATGAACCGCCACAACATTGAACCGGTCAGACTCATAAGAGCAGGCAGCCATAGCGTTCTTGTGCGGTTCTTCGTCATCGTCTTGTCATTGCACTGCGCCTGTTCGAGCCGAGCAATCCAGTTATCATTTTCTTCGAGAACGCTCGACGAGCCGGAAACTTGCAGAATCAGAATAGTCGTGGCCGCCGACTGTGCGACTAATCGACAATCGAGATAGATGTTTGTGAACGGGCCATTACACGGTTTGATGGGGGTTTGAGTGTAATCGAGATTTTCCGCCAATTGACTTTCATGGTGTCGTGCAAGCCATTTTCGCTGATTGATTTGCCTTATCTTCCTGCCCGAAAAACTACCAATAGCACGCATGGTTGCTTCAACTGATTTGCCAGCTCCGCCCGCGGCAACAAAGAAATACTTGCTCGCACGTGTCGTATTTTCCCTGCCGTTTCCGATTCTTTCTTTAGAGGCCAGCAACGCTGGACGCTCAGTCCATTTCTATCAAGGGTCTTTAAAACTCGGTCGGGGTTCCGCCATGAGCCGTTGTTCGGTCCAAAAGAAAATTTCGATCCGGGGCTCGATTGAGACCAAAAAGGAGATCATTATCCGCACGCCGGTCGTTGAGGAGGGGCAGCGTATGCTACTCGCGTATTGTCGACACAACTTTGCAAAGCAACATGTCAGGGCCTTGCTGCTGTTACTGCTCGCGGCGAGTGTCGTCTCGCTCTGGTCACCAAGTGCTGTGGCACAGACGTGCGCTGTAATCGACAAAGGCCAGAGTCGAGGGCAGTGCGCGAACCCTAAGGCCGCGTGTAAGTCTGGCGAGGCCCAAGGTGTCTGCACCACCAGCGGCCCAAAGGGCGAGTACGAGTGCGACTGCAAGACAGCGCCGCCACCACCTCCACCGCCACCACCGCCTGTCAACTGTGCGGCATTCTGCTTGGGTGCTCCACTGGTTAATCGCTTGTTCTACATCCAGGACCTCGGTAGCGGGCGCTGCATCGATGCTGGACCGCCTCAATCATGGGCTCCGGGCAGCCCAGTATTCATCAATGCGTGCGACCACACCAATGGTCAGGAAATTCGGGTGACGGAAATCGACCACATGAGTCACGATGTAGTGCTCTCCGTCTATCCGATATTCACAAACGCTCCCCTGAGTTCTCACATCGCGGTTACAGCACCAACGGCTCCAGTGACAACGTCTACGGGGGCAACGAACACCGGATTTTGCATTGGCGTTCATGGTAGGACGGTAGCCACAAACGCGGCGCTCGAGCTTCAGGCCTGTAGTAAACCACTTTCTCCCGCGCAGCGATTTGCGGTCGACGGAGATGCGATCCTGATGGGTTCGCAAGCTGCCGGCGCCAAGGTGACGCGCGACTTCGTGATAGAGCGGGCGAATGGATCAACGGTTCCGCGGACGCCGCTCGTCGTCGCCACGCGCGTGGTCTCGGAAGAGGAACCATTGCGGATCGACGCACGGTATTTCCGGTTCAATGCGGTCGATGGCTCCGGTGCGACGCCTACATCGGGATTTCTGACCGTTTCAGATCAGCCACATCTGGCTTGCGCGGCGACACAGTGCGGCTGGGGAACAGTTGTCCAAATCGATGATTCCCAACCCTTGGTGCTGACCGACTTGTCGTATCCTGGCGTCTCGAGTACCGGCGTCGGTCTCGGCAACATCGAGGTGGCTGATGGGACCACCATCCGCGGTTACCGGAGCTATACGTACAATGGGCCGGAGATCCGAACGTGTGTCGATTCCGATAAAACCGACTGGCCCGTCTTTCAAGCCACGGGTCAAGCCGTCCGCTTTACGGGGTTCCGGCTGCACGGCCCTAACGGAGACTCACGCTGCGGGAAAATCATCGAAGATAACACTGCAAATCAAGTCGCCATCTCGGCCAGTCGAGCCCCCTACTGGTCTTTGCCCTTGCCGAGCGTCTGGATCGACCGTATGGAGATTTCTCACTGGCCAGCGGCTGGCACTGGAGCTGGCAGCGCAGGTTTCCCGGGCGACCCTAATGCTCAGCCAAGCCCCTGCACTGGATGTGGGTATCCGGACACGCCGATAGCACTAATGGTCGGAAATTTCATGCATGACGACCAGTACGAGGTCAGCCCGAGCGGGGGACAGTTTGCACAGATCCGCGCAAATGTATTTTACGGATCGGTAAATCAACCGGTGGCTTCGCGTGAAATGAGCTGCCTGGGAGGCTACGCGGCGATGGACAACTTCTTCCTGAGCGAAATCGGGACTTACACCAGCGACGAGATTGACATGCACGGTAGTGTCAATTACACGGGAAAGAGTAGCTGGGACGCGGGGCTCGCCGGCGATTACTTCGACGTCGGCTGGAACACATTTCTGAAGAACAACCAAACATTTCTCTGGTGGAACCCAGGCGTCTTCCAGCACAGCGTCAACGAACGTGGTTCGTCCTGTCGATTTACCAATATTCACGACAATGTATTCCTTCAGTCCCAGGGAATGGCGATTAGGGCCGCTTCCGCGAACTCGGGTCAGCTCTTTATTTCTCCTGTTGAGTCCGGCAATAGCTTCAACCAGGACCCGACGCAGGGGCGGCTCTTAGTCGGCGATTTCGACGGCGACGGAATCGACGACGTTTTCCTGGCAACGGGAGCCGTCTGGTATTACTCCTCGGGCGGGCAGGCGGAATGGCGTTACCTGAATCGTGCATCCGAGCCGGCGAGCGCTCTCCTGTTGGGTGATTTTGACGGAGACGGCCGTACGGACGTCCTGACCGTTCACGGTTCCAACATCGATGTCTCATGGGCAGGTGTCTCAGCGTGGCAAACCATCAACGTGACCAACGGGCCCTTCGCCGATTTGGCGGTCGGCGATTTTGATGGCGACGGGCGCAGCGATCTACTGCTGGCCACGGGCGCGCAATGGCTTTTGGCCTCCGGGGGGCGGAACTGGACATCATGGGCGGTGCCCCATGCGGACACGATTTCCAATCTGCGCTTCGGTCATTTCACAGACAAGAGCAAGACACAGATCCTGCGTGTGCAGAACCATAAATGGCAAGTGACGGAATGGGGCACGACTTCCTGGACTGATATTGGCGACTCTCCGGTAGATTCGGTAGCTGGACTGGTGGCGGGTGATTTCAACGGCGACGGCTATACAGACCTGGCAGAATCGACATTGCTCGTCAAGTGGCAGTACACATCCCCTGGGCACAAGAGCTCATGGTCGCCTCTCGGCATATCGTTCAGTTCTATCCAGAGTTTGCCGATCGGTAATTTTCAGGGTGGCAAACAAGACGGGGTGATCACGTGGGGAGGCAACGGAGGCAGCTACTTCTATTTCACACACGCGCCACAGAACGAATCGCAAATACTTAGTAGGCAGGTGATGCGGTGAGATCGACCGTGAGCAGACATCCTGATCAGGTTGCGGATAGTCATTCATCGATCTCACGCGCTCGACTTGAAGCATAAACTCGTCAGGAGCCAACTCACTTTGGAACGACAGGCGACGGAAAGTTGATTCCCCAGAAATTCTTTTCCACGGCGTCTGCTTCGAGAAACTCGACCCCATATGTATAGACACCCTGACGTTGTGCGCTGATCAGGGTGACTACCCGGGCAGAAAGCTTAGTCTGGCGAGTGTTCTGTAACAAGATGGTTGAACCCACCAACAGCTCACGATTCAGTTGAATGGCAGCCCCATGTCGGTTCAGCTTGGTTGCGTTGGCGGGCAGAGTGAAGGCGCACTTCGTACAGTCATCGCCTGACATCGTTATACGAGCTTTGAGCGCCATGCGACTACTTCGGCGCTTTAGTACCTGCATCCCATCAACAGATCTAGTCTTCACGGTCCCTCCTTCGCTTACGTCTTACGAGCGGTGGAACGTTTGTCCAGAGGTTGGGTTTTTTAGATACTAGGCTATAGCCTCGCGGGGCGGTATGTACCGAGGTCAACTATTCCAAGGTGACCTTGTGAAATGCCATAAAGAGAAAGAGATCATGGACCTCAGTGATCTTGCGACTGGCCTTAGCCGAAACCAGCTTAGCGGCGATCTTGTTAACTGATGTAAACAGGCCGTGGCGCTCAGACCCGCAAGGCCGTATTCCTCCCTTGAGCAGACTTGCATCCCGCGGGCGGTATGCCGTACTTCCAATGCTTGCGGCATGCGAGGGCTACTGCCAATGAGCAACAACAGAATCAAGCCGAATTACCGTCGCCGGGTGCTTCGCGTACCCGATCTGGATCATTGCAAATTGGCGGTGCTCAATAGCCTCGGATCACCAGCATCCGCTGCGTCTACGAGTATGCTATTGACCAAATCATTCCTTTCGCCGTGCCTTCCTATATACGCTCGTTGGAGATAAAAACACGGAAGTGGCGCGTCTGGAATTATTTGTTGCCATTACTTTTAGGGACTGTCGCGTTCTTCTCAGCTTCAACCGTAACGTCAACTTCGGCACCCTTCTTCAGGCTCACCTCGTCACCGTTTTCGTCCGTCAGTGAGTTTTCAATGCGGATTTCCTGATAGAGAGGATCACCGTCCCTGAGGGATATTTCCGCCTTCTCCGGTTCGCTTGGATCGGGGGACTTGATGATTTTCTCAACTTTTCCGGACAGAGTTACATTCGGCTTTTCTGTCATCCGCTTTCCTCCTCTTCTTCCAGACTTCTTTCGGCGACCTCCGAAGCTCCAAAGACCCGCTACGCTGCGCGTCGTCTCAATCTCAATAGAAGCTCGGCAGATACTTCGCGGATACGCTTGAGCCGCGCTTCTTGCTGTAGCAACGCCTCTTCATTGAGTCTCCCAAGAAACGTCTCTGCATTCACACTCTCAATGTGCTCCAGCATGAGGCGATTGAGTTCATCGCGCAGTTCGTCCAGACTGCGACTGGCCATGGCTCGCGATTTTATGTCGTAGCTCAGCTTCAGCATCCTCGTAGACAGATGCGACACGAAATGGCATTCGGCAAGAGTTGTTCCTTCGATGCCGTACTCTGGCTACTGGTTCTCTACATCGTATGCTGTAGGAAAATCCGAATGCCTTCGAGGTAATTCAGCGCTTGAACTGTGAATCGGCACCTTCAGTTTACGGGTAACGGATTGGTTCTAACCTTTGCTTACGAGTTTATCCACAATTTGGTTTGGCGCATCGCGTGCATACACGGTCTGCCGACAACGCGCGGTCACGAACGGAGGTCACTTCATGACAACGGTTGCGCAATCCCGATTCCCGCTATGCTATCTCTGCGATGAGCCGGTGGATCTGCGGACCGCCAAGACGGACGCGGATAGAAACGCCGTTCATGAAGAGTGCTATGCGCTCTCGATGAAGGGTGCTATGCTCCCGCCCCCAGAGGACCCTGCTAACGGCCCCCTCTTGTGATCCCCTGACGTGGGCAATTCTGGAGTGAACCGAGGGTGTTTTCCTATGAGGCGTTCCTGTAAGGCGTTCTTGCCTCATAGACATGGTTTAACATTTAGGATGTCAGTTTGCTTTCTGAGCTCGGGGGACAGGGTCTGGGACGCCAGAGACGCGAGGGAAATAGCCTTGGAACGGCCACTCCGTTCGGGTTGACACGAGAAATAGTGAGCGCCGCGTGCGCAAGAAAAAAGCATACGCATGAATTCGAATACGCGCGCTGCCGCAGAGAGTGAATGCGGAGATTGACGAATCCACAATCCTATACCGAGACACTCGAAATCGCCTACGGCGGACGAATGCCATGGATGATTCCATGAGACCAGTGCGCTCTGAGCCGTCGTATTCCAGCGGCTGCAAATCACTCGGGGTCCGGCGTCGTGTGTCGTTTCCATCAACTCCGGGTCCGGGCATTTCCCGAGCGATGCCCACGAATGACTTGCTCGACCAATTCCTCGCCGAACCGTCTGGTCAATGGGCCCGAGCGCAATAAGAAGCGATAATAGATAGCGCCAAAGATCGCATCGTTCAGCAGGTCAGGTTCTGTATCCGACCGCAACTCGCCTGCGTCCTTGCCTCGCTGCAGATCGGCGATAGCAGCAGTGCGCCGGGGACTAACCAATCGGTCAAAGAACTCCTGACGAATGGCGGGCTCACTTTGGCCTGCGGCGATCAGCCCGGCCACGATTTTGCCGAAGGGCCCGTTGAACACCTCAATCAACCGCCGCACCCGGAGGCGCAGAGACTCTTCCGCCGTCAGGACGGTCCGCATTGCCAGGTTGGGTGCCATCCGCTCGCAGAGCATGGCCAACACCAGGGTCGCCTTGGTCGGCCACCATTTATAAAGCGTGGGTTTGCCGACCCTGGCCCGCTTGGCGACCTCCTCCATGGTCAAGTCGCGGACCGACTTTTCCTGAAGCAGGGCATAGACCGCATCCATGATTGCGAGGTGCGATGCCGCCAATTCACTCGGCGGCCGGCCTTTGCGCGCAGCGGAAAGCGTGTTCTTCTTCACCAAAGTAAGTTTAACGGAACGTGGCGTAAAGTTCATTGACATAGATGTTTTCGCAGTTTATTATAAAACGTAACGTAACGTAAAATAAATTGGTCGCCCCGGCGACTGACTAAAAACAGCGTGAACTCAAAAGGAGAACGTCATGACTAATCAAATCCATCCCTACGAGCCCCTGACTTCGCAAAATGCAGCGCTTGTGCTCGTGGACCATCAGGTAGGTCTGATGACGGGGGTCCGCGACTATTCCACCGGCGAGCTGAAACACAACGTGGTGGCTCTGGCCAAAGCGGCGAAAGCGCTGAAGCTGCCGATCGTCGTTACCACGACGGCGCGGGACAGCATGTGGGGGCCGACATTCCCCGAACTTGTGGAAGCGCTGCCGGGCATCGAGATCATCGACCGCTTATCGGTCAACGCATTCGACGATGCGCGCGTAGCTCGCGCGATCGAGGCGACCGGCCGCAAGAAACTGATTTTCGCCGGCATCTCGCTCGAAGTCTGCGCGGCTTTTCCGGCCATGACAGCCGTAGGCAAGGGGCTTGACGCCTATGTGGCGGTCGACGCCTCGGGAACATTCAGCGAGACCAAGCGGCAAGTTGGGCTCCTGCGCATGCTGCAGGCGGGAGTTATTGTCTCGGACTATGCAACCTTAATGGTGGAAATCCTCAAAGACAATGGGCGACCGGAGGCCGGCGAGGTCTACGCGGCCATGGACATGGGGTGGGCCAAGCTCGTCGGCCAGATCGCACACGCGTACGGAAAATAGGCCGCCCGCGATCTCGCGAAGCCCAGCCGATAGTGAACGCGGTCCGGGGAACCAACGGTGTCCCCGAAGAGAAGTAAGTGTTGCTTCTCACGGGAGGATGGCATCGCTACTCTTGGAACCCATCAGACCACGCGGACTGCGCCATGAATCCGCCTCGATAAAGTGCTATTTTCCCGCTGCGAGAACGCGGCTTGCTCGCAATCTGTACCAACCCGAATTGCCTCTGCTACAATTCATTCACGGGGCATGGACAGATGCTCCGGGTCGTAGAGCTCGCATCGGGAACTGGATGAGGCATATTTCCTTACAGTTTCCGGTCGATAAAACCCCGAAATTGGTTTATGTGGGGTGGAAGTGGTGGAAACAGGCGACTCTATAGACGTAAGAAAAGACGCGAAAATCAAGGGTTTCCAGCGAACCCGATGAAACGCAAGTGGGGACGTAGTTCAGTTGGTTAGAACGCTGCCCTGTCACGGCAGAGGCCGCGGGTTCGAGTCCCGTCGTCCCCGCCATTCTTCAAGCACTTGCAAGGAATTGGCAATTTCGGTCATGGTCCAGTTAGGCCAGTGCTTTTCCCTTGTTGAGCACCATCCGAACAAGTTTGCTTTATGCCAGCCGTTCGTTCGGCATTCCCGCCTGCCCGTAAAGATCCAGCGTAATGCGACTGTTCGCATGATGTAGGAACTCCTGTCCCACCTTCACTTCCTCGTTGTTCTGAGTGAGCAAAGTTGCGGTAATAGGCCAAACCTGAAGCGAGCATCGTTGCGGACCACGGGATGCTTTCACCCGTGCAAATAGCAAATCTCGTTATTTTCGATTATCATAGATTGTGAAAATAGCAGGGAACGCTATTTTCGACCTTAAGAAGGTGGATGTGGCTCACGCTACTAACATTCCCGGCCAGAAAGTATCGCAGGGCAGCTATTCCGCCTTTGTGCCGGCGCCCCTGCCCCCTGAACTGAACTGGACACCTCGGCTGATTGGGGCGCTCTCGGATGCAGACCGGCTAGTTGGACGATTAGCGGGCGAGGGTGGTCGCATTGCCAATCCCCATATTTTGATTCGGCCGTTCGTTCAGCGTGAAGCCGTTCTATCGAGCAAGATAGAAGGGACACAGGCCACCCTTGGTGAGTTGCTTGCCGCTGAGGCGGGAGCGATCGTGGATCGCAGTCCCGAAGATCTTCGGGAAGTCGGCAATTATGTAGTCGCTCTTGAGCACGGAATCTCGCGTCTCAAGAAACTTCCTCTTTGCGTCCGGCTCACCCGCGAGTTGCACGAAAAACTCATGACGGGCGTCCAGGGGCATCAGGCTGCGCCCGGACGTTTTCGGAAGATCCAGAATTGGATTGGCAAACCCGGCAGCACTATCGCAACTGCTTCGTACATTCCCCCCCCGCCAGGAGAGGTCGAGCCGTGTCTCGGGGCCTGGGAAAAGTTCCTGCAAGAGTCGACCCTGCCGCCTCTCGTGATCATTGCGCTGGCTCACTATCAGTTCGAAGCCATTCACCCGTTTCTTGATGGCAACGGCCGAGTCGGACGCTTGCTCATAACCCTGTTCCTGATCGAGCGCCAAATCCTCCCGACACCCCTGCTCTATTTGTCGGGCTTCTTCGAAGCTTCAAGGCGAGACTATTACGACGGTTTGCGCGGGATCAGCGAACGCGGGGCATGGAACGATTGGTTGGAGTATTTCCTACTGGGAGTCGCTCGCATGTCTGAGGATGCTTTGAGTCGAGCCATGCGTATCAACGGACTACTGGCCGAGTGGCAGAAGAAAGTCTCCGGAGAATCGAGCAACAACCCGTTGCGGGTAGTCGAGCTCTTGGGGGCAAATCCGTTCATCACTACAAGAGGCGTGACGGACAAATTGGCGATCGCGTTTACGACCGCGCAGCGCGCCATCGAACGACTGGAACGTGCGCGTATCGTAAAACGGGTTGGCGATGCGAAGCGCGATCGAGTGTATTGCGCAACTGCTCTTTTGGATATTCTCGAAGAGCCGGCCCACCTCAAGCCAGCCGAAAACAAATAGCCCGAGTGGGTTCGGGCCGCGCGGTTTGGTTCACCGCAGAGTATCGGAATCACAACTTAGAATATCCGATTCAAAAAACACCATGACTGAACGACTCTCTCGAAAGGCGCTCTACGATCTCGTCTGGTCTGAACCGATGAAGACTCTCTCCGCACGGTTCGGGATCTCCGACGTAGCACTTAAGAAGACCTGCGCAGGGGCAGGAATCCCGACCCCAGACCGCGGTTATTGGGCAAAGAAAGATGCGGGAAAGGATACGTTTCAAGCGGCATTCTCCACACGTCCCCCTGGGATGGACGATGAGGTTTCAATCGGGAGCGGAGGAAATGGTTCGTACCGCCACTGGAATCAGGAGGAACTTCTCACCCCCATTGGTGCTCCTCCAGAGTTCTCCGAGCCGATCGAGGCTGTGCGGGCACGGATAGCTGAAACTGTAGGTCGCGTAGCCGTTCCGCATAAAACCCTCAATTGGCATCCCGCGATTGATCGTCTCCTGAGGGAGGATGAAAAACGCCGAGAGAAGCAGCTAGCCGACCCTTATCCGATGTCGTGGAACAATCCGATCTTTGAAACACCATTTGAACGCCGTCGGCTTCGGATCTTGAACAGCCTGTTCTTTGCGGTGGCGAAGATGAACGGTAGACCATCGGTCCACGGCCGCGAAGCACGGGAGATTCACATTTCCTTTTTCCAGCAGCACCTTCATCTCCATCTTGAAAAACCTAAGATATCAACTCGTGGTGCACGAGCCAGAAACGCCACTGGGGAATCCAACGACACGAAACTGTGCTTGTCTGTTGTGAAGTTTTTCGGCTCTGAAGAAGTGCTTGCGACTTGGCAGGACGATGATGTCCAGAAGATCGAAACTCGGATGACAGAGATCGCGGTGCAGTTGATCCTGACCGCTGAGATTCAGTATCGCGAACACGCACTCCATCACCATCAATGGCTTATTAAGCGGAAAGCTGAACTCGAAGAGGAAGAGCGTAAGCGCAAGCTTGAAGCAGAACGTGCAGAGAGAGAACGGCAGAAGCGAATCGAGCAAGGTCGAATAAACCGGCTTCTGAGGGATGCGGCAGCGTTTCAGCAGGCTGGCGAGATAAGGAAGTATGTCGAAGCGATCCGACAAGCACGGGCACTTGATGGTTCTTCAATCGCAGAAGTCGAACAATGGAGCCAATGGGCGCTGGCGCAAGCTGATCGTATTGATCCGGCCCTCAGTCAAAGGTTCTTGAGGGCTATGCAGGATGAGGAAGCAATGTAGGTATTTCAATCTTTGGGTTGCGCCTGCGGCGAACCCCCTGGCCGACACCGTGGCGGCGTGAGTTTTCGGCCGGCCTCTGCCGTGTGAAAGCACACCAGAAATTATGGTCCAATAAGGGTCCACGAACTGTTTCCGAGGGTCATTAAAACGTTTCTGTAGCGCCATCCGTGCCGCGTGTTTTCAGTTAGTTACCGGAGAAGATTTCGCTGTCACGGCAGAGGCCGCGGGTTCGAGTCCCGTCGTCCCCGCCATTCCTTTTGAAAGAGTTAGGAGTGACTGGCATCCAAAGCTCCAACCCACAAGTCAATCCACAAAATCTACTGCACGGTCGCGCTCATCCCTACAGCGGTTAGAAATACGCCCTGCGCTGCCCGAGTTCGTCACTGTCTTCCTGCATGTAGAGATCCAGAGTTGTCTGGATTTTCGCGTGACGCAGGATGCCTTGGACGGTTTTCGGCTCGACCTTCGCCTTGTTAACAAGCCAATTGCTCAGGCTATGACGTAGGTTATGAAGACCGAACCTCTGACCATCCGCGATTTGCACTCCGGCTTTCTTGGCAGCCCGACGTAAATAATCGGCGACGAAGCTGGAAACATAGAGCGGTTTTCTGCACCGCGACCGACTGCCTTCTATTTGGTTCCGAGGAAGCGCTCGACGATCTCCGGCAGCATCGACTCGACGGCGAGCGTGTAATACCCATTTTGCTCGCGGACCTAGTGAAACCAGCCACAAAGTCTAAGCGGCGGTAAGAGCGAGGGCGGGGACGACACGACTGTGCTGCTCGAACATTATTTTCGATTGTAAGGTAGGGGAGCGATGAGCATGTCTAGTGGATACTAAGGCTGCTTCTTTTTCAGAGGCCACACAATAGTTTGTGGGTTGCGACCCTTGTCGGGGCTGATGAGTCCGCGCTGCATGCCACCCCAACTTCCATCGCGAGATAACCGAGCGAATAAGAGCGCTCATCGAAGAGTGCGGATGGAAGGGTGGCGACAGGGTGGGTTTGGGCGCAAAGCAAGAACTGAGAAAAGACAAGAAATTCCGAGCGACTGGCCCTTTCCTTCCTGACGGAATGGTGACCGATCGGTCCTCGCCGTCAAGGGTTCGCTTACGCCGCAAAGAACGCGCCCTTGACCGCTCCGGGCCGCTCTGAACACCCTCCCGTCATGAAGGAAAGGGAGATTTCGGGAAAGGCAAATCAAATCTACTTGACGCGGACCGGCATTCTCATGGAAGGCCATAGCGCTCATCGAAGGGTTTGAGTATAACCGTAATTTTCGCTAATCTCTGTCGTTTTTCTCTGATGGGACGTTACGGTGATGCGAAGTGCCAGGATCGTGGCGTCCGAGAACGGAAGTCGCTCTCGGCGGCGTTCGTATTTCCGCCTTCGTCTCGATGTCAGCCCGAACGAAGGCTTCCGGATCGCGCCCGTGATGTCATTTCTTGCTGGCGACATCGGAGGTTTTGGCGGTGGCTTCGGCCAGTTCGGCCCTGACTTTTGCCGCCTGTTCCGGCTGTTTCAGCGCGTCGTATTCTGCAATAAGATCCGTTCTTGCATTCTGCAGCCAGATGGCGGACGGCGTGGTCTGCTTTGTGAGAATCTCGTAGCCGGCGTGGGTCTCATGCTCGGCCTCCTCATGGTGGCGCTCGGCAAACAGGGCGCGCCCTAGCTTGATCCGCGCAATGGCAACATTCTGATGATCGGAGGGAAGTGTCTGCGCGTACATCTGCAGTGCCTGCCGGAAATTCTGTTCCGCGCGGGAATATTGTTTTCGCTCCATGTAGACGCCACCCAGGTTCACCAGCGCCGCGCCAATGTAGTAATGTCTTCCGTTGTAGACCGAGCGATAGATATCGGCCTGACGATGGAAGTCGGCTTCAGCTTCATCTAGTTCGCCCTGTTGCATGGCAACCTTGCCGAGTTCGCCCAGGGCCGAAGCCACACGCGGATGTGCCGGGCCGTAGACGCGTTCCTGAATGCCGAGCGACTCACGCAGCATGTCCCCTGCCTCGCCATATTTTCCCTGAGCGACCAGTGATCGCCCGAGCACAGTCATAACCGAAGCGGTTTCTGGGTGATCTTTACCATAGAAACTATGGATTATGTCCAGCGCCTGCCGATAGTCGCGTTCGGTTTCGGCGTAATGCCCCCATTCGGTTTGAATAGCGCCAAGGTTGATCAAGTCTTCGGCGACATTGGGATGGCGATCTCCGTAGAGCTGACGATCCATCATCAGCACGCGTTGATTGAGCGAGTTGGAAATATCCAGGTGACCAGCATAGAAGTTTGCGTTGGCCAGGTCGGTCAAGGTCTCGGCCAGATCTGGCGGGACACCGCCGGGCACAGATTGTAGCCGCGCGGCCTGGTCCAGAACCTGGATAGCCTGGTCGTACGAGCCGCGATTTGACAGCGCCCGGCCCAGCGCCGCGGTTGCCTTGCCCACCGCAGGATCGCTGGGCGGCAGATGCCGCTTTGTCATGTCCAATGCCTGGCGGGCAAGTTGCTCGGCTTCATCAAACTTTGCCTGGTCCACTCGCAACTGAACCAGCGCGACCAGGGTATCCGCGACTTCGGAGCTGTCAGTGCCAAACATTTTCTTGCGTTCCTCGAGCGAGGAATTCAGCAGGGTGTCCGCCTGGTCGAATTTGCCGAGTTGGTCGTAAATGGTTCCCAGCGTGTGATAAAGCTCAGCTTGCACCTTAGGCTCGGAGCCAAGCGTGCGCGCTTCCTGCACACCACGATCAAGCAGGGTGATCACTTTCAGTTCACCAGATGGACCTACGGATTCGTCTCCGCCCTGAAACAGGTTCATGATGAAGCGCTGAATACGCTGGGTACGAGCGGCCTCTTCAAGCGCGGCATTGCGGGCCTTCGCTAACCGTACCGTGAAAAACACCGCGAGGGCGATGACAACTGCGAATACCGCAGCGCCGGCCGACACGGCCCGCCGATTCCGCCTGATGAACTTATCGAGCCGGTAGCCCGCCGAGTCCGGGCGGGCTTCGAGCGGCTCAGCTTGCAAGTAATGGTCAACGTCTCGTATCAGGGCTTCGACCGAGCGGTATCTCCGCTCCGGATCTTTGTGCATGGCGGTCAGGCAGAGCACATCCAAATCACTCCAAGCAGTTTTGCTGGCGGAAATCCCAGGTGAGGCCCCGCGCGAGCGCTTGGACACGAGCGACGGTCTCTCCGCTTCCCGCTGCACAATCATGGTTTCGGCCTCTCCCGGAGTTTTGTTCGACAGGTCAAAGGGAAGCTGGCCCGCGAGCAACTCGTAGAGAACCACGCCCAACGAGTACACATCGGTTTGAATTCCCACGCGCTCACCGCGAATTTGCTCGGGCGCGGCGTAAGCCGGCGTCATCAGGCGCAATCCGGTTCGCGTCTGATCCGCGGGCGCGTCCATTCCTTCAATTTGCTTGGCGATTCCGAAATCGAGGAGCCTGACCGTTCCGTCAGGCTTTACCAGAATGTTGGAGGGTTTTAGGTCGCGATGAATGACCGCGTTCTGATGGGCGTACTGCACCGCTTCACACACCGATCGAAACAATTGCAAGCGCTCTTCGACCGAGCATTTCTTTCCGGCGCAATACTCGGTCAGGGGAACGCCTTCAACGTACTCCATGACGAACCAAGGGGTGCCGTCGGCGAGGGTATCTGCATCGTACAGCCGCGCGATCGAAGGATGGTTGAGTTGAGCGAGGGTGCGCTGCTCGCTGGCAAAGCGCTCGCGCCGGGCCGGCGACAGCCAAGCATCACGCAGGATCTTGATTGCAACCAGGCTCCCAAGGTCGTTGCGTTCGGCGAGATAGACCACGCCCATGCCGCCTTCGCCGAGGGCTTGTTTGATGTGATAGGGTCCGAAATCCCGCAAGGGCAGCTCAGGGCCGCGAGTTTCATCGAGGAGGTTGCGTGCGACGTGGGCGAGGTCTTGATCCAGCAGGCTTGCGCTGCGGGCGTCCTCGGCCAGCATGGCCGTCACGTCGGCCAGGAGTCCGTCGTCAGGGCCGCAGGCGTTCTCCAGGAAAGCGTGCTGTTCGGATTGCGGGAGATCGGCGGCCTCGTGAAAGAGCGCCTGAACTCGTTCCCAGCGTGCGCTGTCCATTTCAGATCCCCGAAATTGACTGCTCGCCCTCACCGCAGTGGCCACCGGTTCTGCACGGGCGAGGACACCCGCGTCTACTTCAGGCTTTAGCGCGCCTGACGCAGTTCGTGCGCCAGCCAAGCTTTTGCCGCCCGCCAATCGCGGAGAACGGTAGCTTCCGATATGTTAAGTAAAGACGCGGTTTCGCTGATGTCGAGGCCGCCGAAAAAACGGCTCTCAACCATCATGGCCTGGCGTGGCTGGATTTTCCCCAGCTGTTCCAGGGCAGAATCGAGAGCGAGCAAGTCCTTACTGCAAGACTCTATGTCTTCGATCGCGTCGCCCAACCTCAACGTGATGGCTACTCCCCCGCCTCGCTTGTCGGCATTTCGTCGGCGCGCAGCCTCAACCAGCACCTGGCGCATGGCGCGGGCGGCGATGCGCTTAAAGTGAGGATGCGAGGTGGTGGCGAACTGGGGCGAAGCCGCCAGTTTGATCCAGGCCTCGTTGACCAGTGTCGTGGGGCTAAGACTGGCTCCGGGGTCGCTTCGCCGCACGCTCGAAGCCAGGCGGCGCAGTTCCTCGTAGGTCAGGCTGAACAGATCGTCCAGCAGACGTCTCTCCTCAACTGTCTCCGGTTGTGCTTGAAGCTCAGAGCTTCCCGTCCATCGGCGATTTCTCAGGGGCATGACGGTTTTTCCTGCGCCTTTGCGCATTGCGTAGTGAAGGCCGGCTTTGGGAGCCATCTAGGGGGAGGGACAGGAGAGCTCAAGCTCACCTAGGGTAGGAATGCTATCAGCCTCTGCCGACTTTGATCAATGAAGAACTAAGAAAGGAGTAGATATGAAGCACCGGATTTTTGTGTCGCTTGTGGCGCTCGGCGCTGCTGTACTGTTAACCCCTTTAGCATCTGCTACGTGGAGCGGTTTTCGCAGCTTGGGCACAACCAAAGTTGTCGGGACCCCTTCGTGCGTACAACTTGGTTCCGACGAGGTTATATGCGTAGCTCAGAGTCAGCAACACTCCTTGATGGCTAACGAATTTGCCGGCGGAAAATGGTCTGGATGGACCAATCTTTCTGGAACCGTCACCTCCAACCCCAGTTGCGTCATCGACGGGACCGGCAGCGTATTCTGCGGCGTGACCAGCGCGACCAATACACTGACCGGCACCCTGTTTAACGGCAAGAAATGGAGCTCTCTGATTGACTCGGGCGGGCTCATTGACTCGAATCCGAGCTGCGCGCTTCTCCGTGCCGGAAGGGTGCTTTGTGGAGCTCGCAGCCAGACCGGAACTCTGACCACCTCCGTGTTCGATGGCACGACTTGGGGGAAGTTCTCTAGTCAGGCCTCGGGACTGCTAAACGCCCCCGCTTGCACGGGTGACGACGACGGCAACGTCATTTGCGAGGCAAATGCCATTGTCAACAATGCGACCACCACGATCGCGGACTTGTTCGATGGTTCGAGGTGGCAAGGCGTCCTCACCCTGGGAGGCTACTTCATCGGTCCGCCTTCCTGTCTGGCAGTGGACAAAAAGGGCACGGTGGAAGGCGGTGTGGCGTGCATTGTCCTGGGCGGTAACGATGCCGTTTGGGTCAATCAATTCAACGGTAACGGCTGGAACACAGGAGATTGGACCGGCTGGGGTCAAATCACGGGCAACGTTTATCCAGGGGCATACAGTTGCGCGCTGGAATCATCCGATACCATCGTGTGCGGATTTATCAACGTGCAAGACTCTCTATTTTATGAACAGACCTACACCAATGGGAGCTGGACTGGATACAACAAGGTGGGAGGATCTCCGTTCACGGCCGGTCCGTCCTGTGCCACATACGCGTCGGAGAAGGTCATGTGCGTCTTGGTTGGACTCAACAATCAGGGGGTCAGCGTCACTGGCCCATAGGCAATCTCGTGAGAAGAAGCTGTGAAGCCGCCCTTCGGGGCGGCTTTCTTGTCTGCTCGCGTTTTGTTACAGGGGCAGTCCGCCTGGCATCAAGCTTCTGTAAACAGGTCAGCGTGACCGGACTCCGGTTTCAACGAAGGATGAAAAAGAGGCCATTACATTCAAAATCCCCGGGCTGCGACTAACACTGCTTTTGGTCCCTTCATGCGGCTGATTCGCGCAATCTGATCGTCAAGTGAGACGAAGAAGGAAAGAATCCAGTCCAAGTCGAACCACTGACTACCTCGGCGCGGTTGGGATTCTCCTGCTTAATATTTGCTGCTTCTTCACTTCGTCTCAAAATCGGTGGAGACGCTGAGTTTTTTCCAAATTCGTGCTTCCTCTAATCGCGCAAGATCATTCTTCTCCGCGGCGGCGTACGCATCGCTGCCGAGCAAGAGTCGCAATGGAGGGTTCCGTTCTTGCGTCAACTGGACGATCGCCTGAGCTGCCTTTTTGGGGTCACCAGGCTGCTTGCCGTTGTAGTTCCGCTGAAATCTCGCGGTAGCTCCAACCGTCGAATCGTATTCAGGATGACCTTCGCTAAGTTCGGTGGAACTGCCCGCGAAGTCTGTGCGAAAGCCACCGGGTTCAACGATGGTGACCTTGATGCCGAGCGGTGCCACTTCGCGCGAAAGCACCTCGGAGAAGCCTTCGACACCCCACTTCGCCGCCGAGTAAGGCCCACGTCCCGGAGGGCCAATCCTTCCGCCCACCGATGAGAACTGAATGAACTGGCCTGCTTTCTTTTCGCGAAAATATCTCAGAGCTGCCTTGGTCACAATAATTGTTCCAAAGGGGTTCGTTTCGATCTGTGCCCGGAATTCCGATAGAGGCGTGTCTTCGACGGACGAAAGATTGCCGTATCCCGCATTGTTAATGACCACATCCAGCGAGCCAAATACATCGACCGCCGCTATTACCGCGTTTGCTGCTCCTGCTTCGTCGGTTACATCCATTGCGAAGAGCTTGACCTGATCTCCATATCGTTTCGACAGATCAGCCAGCGACTTAACGTCCCGAGCTGTCGCCAACACTTTATTGCCCGCAGCGAGGCCCGCTTCAACAATTGCACGACCCAGACCACGAGAGCTGCCGGTGACTAACCATACCTGCGCCATTCATCCTCCTCTATCCCACCGAAAAAGAACTGATCAGTGCAAAGAATTCTAAGATTCTGATGCGACGGAAACAGCGATCGCCCGGCCTGTGTCGCGACAAGGCAGAGGCAAGACGCCGAAATCATCTCTCCTGCGCAGATGATACCGCCCGATACTGGTTGTTCCGCTCTGCTATTGTGAGGCGCCGAAAAGAATCGGGCTCACCATGGTTTCAATCCTGGCTGCCATCTCTTCCGCGGGGATGCGATTGGGAGTCTGGAACCAGCGGCGTGCGGCTCCAAAAACGGCCCAGGCAGCGGTGGTCGCGGGGAGTGACGCGTCCTCACCGGGAGCCATTCCATGATGGGCAAGTCCTTCCTTGAACATATCCTCAACGATCGGAATGATCGAGCCTTCGAGCGCCATCCGCGACAACTGAGTGGGACAGCCTGCTCTCTCCGCAAGATAGTCACACACGCCGAGTGCGATCGCGCGCAGTGCCCCATTGCAGTCGTTAAAGGTTATGGCCCGACGCTCGATGAGATCGCGGAAGCGGGATTCGGTCATGGCCTGCAACAACGCGTTCTTGTCCGCATAGTGCAGGTAAAAGGTGGCCCGGTTCAACGTGGCTTCGTCGGCGATTTCCTGCACAGAGACGTCTTCGAACTCCTTTTTAGTTAAAAGCTTGGCCAGAGCTTCCATCAGCATGCGTCGGCTCCGCAGGATACGCGGATCCGTCGTTTCTGTGTCGGGTTGGAGAAGCTGGGCCATTTCTATATTGATGAAAGCATACCCTTTTACGGACTAAAGCGACAGTTGTTTATTTTCCTGAATCGACATATGTCGCCTACTCATCATATGTCGTGCAGGAGGAATTCTCAATGTCGACGCTGCTTCATATTGATTCCAGCCCACTTTACGGCCGGTCAGTCTCCCGCGAACTAACTGCTGCGTTCGTCACTCAATGGAAGGCTGCGCACCCGGACGGAACGGTCATTGAACGAGACCTCAACGCAACGGCCATGCCGCCAATCAATGCGGAATGGGTCGGTGCCGTCTATACGCCGGAACAGGCTCGGACTCCACAGCAGAAGCAATTACTCTCGCTCTCCGACTCGCTGCTCGCCGAATTGGAGCAGGCGGATGAGTACGTCATCGGAGTGCCAATGCATAACTTTGGCGTGCCTTCGGTTCTCAAGCTCTGGATTGACCAGATTGCCCGCGTGGGCAGGACCTTTTCCTACAGTGAGAAAGGGCCGAAGGGCCTGATCACCGGCAAGAAGGCAACCTTCATCATCGCAACGGGTGGGATCTACGACGCCCAGACGCGGATGGCCTCGTTCAATTTCGTGGAGCCGTATCTGCGGTCCGTATTTGGTTTTCTTGGCGTGACGGACGCGACCTTCCTCACCGCAGGCGGGACCAGCGCGCTGAACCAGGGGAAGGACCGGAACACATTTCTCGCACCACACCTTCAAGCCGTGCAGACGCACGCGCAGACCTTCTAAGAGAGGACATTCATGAAAACTACTTCAATTGTTGCTCGCTATTTACTGGGCCTGATGTTTACGGTCTTTGGGTTGAACGGATTTCTCAACTTTATCCACCAGCCGCCGCCCACGAATCCGCTGGCGTTACAGTTTTTTGGCGCCATCGTCGCATCGCACTTTGCCGCGTTCTTCTTCGCGGGGCAGGTGTTTGGTGGGCTGTTGCTGCTCTTTGGCCGATTCGTGCCACTTGCGCTGACGCTGCTGGCTGCGGAGCTCTACAACATCCTGGCGTTTCACCTGACGATGTCACCGGGCACCATCGCGCCGGCTCTGGTCGCTTGCGTGTTGTGGATTCTGGTTTTCCTGCAGTACCGCGAAAGTTTCAAGGGCATTTTCAGCGCGAAGGCTGCGACGCAGGCATAAATTGCGTCGAAGTATGAGAAGAACGGTACTTGCGTGCTGAGTGCATGATCGGTGATATGGCACTCGAATGGCGCAAGCGCCCGTTCAGCAAGCGTTTTGAGTGAACGGGGAATTGATTTCAGAAGGAGAAGACATGTCGCAACAACGCAGTATCAGTCGCGTGGTTAACGTTCCTCCAGCGGCACCTGGATTCGTCGGTCCGGGGCATCTAGCTGCGCCTGTCGTGTCTCCCGAAAACTTCGAGATGAACGATCCCTTCATCTTGTTGATGGACGATCATCTTGACATTGGCGACCGGCCAGTTGGTGGTCCTCACCCGCATGCAGGTTTTGAAACCGTGACTCTCATTCTCGACGGCGCGATCTTTGACCGCGATGAGGGCGGCGCACTCAACGCTGGCGAAGTGCAGTGGATGACCGCGGGCAGCGGCGTTATTCACAATGAAGATGTGAGGACCAAAGGGAAAATGCGCTTGCTCCAACTCTGGCTGACCTTACCCAAAAAAGAACGCTGGACTGAGCCGGCCTTTCAGGTCTTTCATTCCGATTCGATTCCTGTGCGCCACGAATCCGGAGCGGAGATCCGGGTTTACAGCGGTTCCTCCGGAAGTCTTCGTTCAGGCACACGAAACTATGTGCCAGTAACGATGGTCGAAATCAATTTGGAACGAGGTGCATCCGCCGTGCAGGAAGTACCTGTGTCTTACAACGGCTTTGTATTCGTGATTGGTGGTTCGGTTCGGATTGGGGAGACCACGCTGAACACGGGCCAGGTGGGTTGGCTTGATCGTCCGACTGACAACAATGCGAGCATCGTACGTGTGGTCGCTGGCGAATCCGGAGCGCGGCTGATCTTGTATGCGGGACAGCCTCAAGGAGACCCGATCGTTTCTTATGGTCCATTTATTGGCGACTCGAAGCAGGACATTGCCCGACTCTTTGCCGAGTATCAGGCCGGACAGTTTCCTCGCCTTAGCGAATTGAAGAAGCAGCAGGTCTGACCTTTCGACGTTCCTCTGCTTCGCCAGCCTGATTGGATTTTTTTAGGTTGTCGGCGCCTCGGGCATTCGGACATGCCCGTAGCCCGCGTGAGTACGTTTAATCGTGTCCTCGCTCGGCAGGAGAAGCAAATCATCGAAACCGCACTAGAGGAGTGTTACGGACAGGTCTCGGGCCCATCCGGCGCCGCCACGAAACTCGGACTGCCCGCGCGAACGCTCGATTCGAAAATCAAGCCGGTCCTTAGCCGTGGCCGTCGCCAAGGAAACGTTTGGCACCATCGACCGCTCGCTGTTCTTCGAAACTGAGATGCTCTGCATTTCCGTGCGACCCACCGCCTGTAGCCAAGCCGCTGCATTAGCAGACTCCGTGCGGAGGCGATTCGGGGGAGGTTCCGTCCCGTTTGGGTTGGCTTGTCAGAAAATCCAAATCCCGGAAGAGATGGAACGACTACATGGGCTAGAAATCTCCCGGTTATCTTTTTGGTTTCTATGCGTACAGCGCCATGCTGCTGTTGCGTGATCTTTGTCGCTGAGAAAACTAAGAAACCTTGAAGCGGTGGCGGTTTATGCCCAGCTTCCTTATTTTGGATTCGAGCGTCTGTCGGGGAATGCCCAGCTTAACGGCAGCGCCGGTTGGACCCCCAACCACGCCTTCGGATTCCCGGAGAGCGGCTTCGAGGATCTCTCTTTCGTGCTCGACAAGGCTAGCAACCAGCGGAGCAGTCGTCGCAGCCGGTGCGGGAGTCACGCGCGTGAGCCAGGTCTCATCTACAAAGAAAGTCTCCCCTTCGGACAGAATCACCGCCCGTTCGACTACATTCTGCAACTCGCGGATGTTGCCCGGCCAATCGTATGCGTGGAAGAGTTCGATCGTCTTCTTGTCTATGTTTCGAATCTTCTTGCCCAATTTTTTGGCATAGCGGTCGATCAAGTATCCGACCAACACGGAAATATCACTTGTGCGCTCGCGCAAGGCCGGCAATCGAATCGGAAAAACGTTGAGGCGGTAAAACAAATCCTGGCGAAACCTGCCCTCGGCCACGGCTGAAGTCAAGTCTCGATTCGTGGCCGCTATCACGCGTACATCAACCGAAACCGATTGAGTGCCGCCCACTCGTTCGAATTCACGCTCCTGAAGAACTCGCAGCAGTGCGACCTGCGTCTCTGGGGGAAGATCGCCTACTTCATCGAGGAATATCGTTCCACCGTCGGCCGATTCGAAACGGCCCAGCCGACGCTGAGTGGCCCCTGTAAAGGAACCTTTTTCGTGACCGAACAGCTCGGAAGCAATCAGCGACTGGGGAATCGCCGCGCAATTCACTCGAATAAAAGCACGGTTTGAACGCGTGGACCGGTTATGAATGGCGCGAGCAATCAGTTCCTTTCCCGTTCCGGTCTCACCTAAGACCAAGACTGTGGAATCCGTCGGAGCTACCTTGGTAACCTGAACCAGCACACGACGTAATGGCTCGGAGGAACCGACGATTTCTTCGAACATGGATGAGCGCACGATGTCTTCGCGCAACGCAACGTTTTCGTTTCGTGTCCTGTCTTCGGCACGCTTGCGATCATCGATGTCGGTTCCCGTCGCATACCAGCGCACCAGGCTTCCCTGTTCGTCGCGGAACGGGTTAATACGGATAAGGAACCAGCGATATTGACCGTCCTTTCGCCGCGTTCGTTGCTCGATTTCAAATGGCAGTCCGCGTGTATAGGCCGCCTGGCGCTCCTCCCGCAACTTCTCTACGTCTTCCGGATGAAACATTCGGGCACGAAACCCAGAACTGACCACCTCTTGCATGGTCAGGCCGGTATATTCCAGCACCGCCTGATTCGCGTAGAGCGGATCGCCGCTCGGGTCCAGGACGACAATGGTTTGCGGGATAGCGTCCGTTATCCGGCGAAGCTCCCGCCCGTCTTCAACAAGCTTATTCTCCGCTCTTTTTCGATCTTCGATGTCGGTATCGCTTCCATACCACCTGACGACCTTCCCTTCAGCGTCGAATTCTGGAAGGACACGGATAAGGAACCATCGGTATTGTCCGTCATATCGCCGGATGCGGGTTTCCAGTTCGCCTGGTTTGGGGTCATTCAGCAAGGCAAGCCACTCACGAATGAGTCGATCCAAGTCATCGGGGT
>Ga0207044_1028_pt1 | contig 36221 bp, 28 predicted proteins | sample Alteio_BWMinCont_68_FD_153300 | JGI IMG/M metagenome (GOLD analysis project Ga0207044, IMG submission 153300) | Enriched cells from forest soil in Barre Woods Harvard Forest LTER site, Petersham, Massachusetts, United States -... | ecosystem: Environmental > Terrestrial > Soil > Temperate forest >... | reverse complement strand
GTCTGCTCTCCAGTGAGCATGAGGATGACGCCTTCAACTCTGTCGTCATCGTTCTGGAAACCGAACTCCCCGAGGCGAGGAGCGTGGCCGATGGTAACTTCGCCGACGTCGCGAATGCGCACCGGTACGCCGTTGTTGTTCCCGACCACGATGTCGCCGATGTCTTCAGTCTTGCTCACCAGTCCCAGTCCGCGCACGTAAAAGAACTGCGAACCCTGCGAGTAAAAGCCGCCGCCCGCGTTGGCGTTGTTGGCGGCCAAGGCATTGAGCACCTGCGGCATGGGAATGTGGTAGCTGTAAATCTTGGCCGGATCAAGCAGCACCTGGTATTGCATCACCGTGCCCCCGAAGCCCGAATCGTCGGCCACGCCCGGCACGGATTTGTAGGCGCGCTCAATCACCCAGTCCTCGTACGTCTTCAGTTCTTGCGGCGTGCGGTCGGGGCTCTCGATCACGTAGCGATAGACCAGATTTGATGGGCTCGAAAGAGGCGCCAGGCTGCCGGTCACGCCTGGAGGAAGGTTAGCGGTTGAGAGCCGTTCAAACACGACTTGCCGGGCGAAATAATTGTCCGTGCTGTCCTCGAACGTCATAATGACGTCGGACAAGCCATAGAGCGAAATCGAGCGCATGAAGACCATGTGCGGGACGCCGTTCATCTGCAACTCAATCGGCAGCGTGACCAGGCGCTCGATTTCCTCAGCCGCGTGCCCCGGCCACTGTGTGATCACTTCGACCAGCGGAGGCGAAAGGTCTGGGTATGCATCCACGGGCATCTGCTGAAACGAGATCGTGCCGACAACGGTCACGAGCACTGCCAGCATCAGGACCAGGAAGCGCTGGCGGAGAGCGAATTGGACGATGTGATGAATCAATCTGCGATCCTGCCTCAGCGTTGGAGCGAATTCTGGAACTGCAGAAAAAGACTTCCGTCACCGACCACGTGGTCGTTGGTTTGCAACCCAGTAAGGATTTGCGTCTTTCCTTCCTGGGTTTCACCGAGCGTGACGTCGCGCCGGGCGAACTGTCTTTCTCCGGTCTGCAGATAAACGTAGGGCATGTTTTGATCGTTGCGCAGCACGGACGAATTGGGGACAAACAGCGCGTTGGGAATGACGCCGGCTTGGACCTCGGCGGTCACGTACATTTCCTTCTTCATGCGCTCGCCCGGATTCGGCGATTCAATGCGCGCCTGCAGCGTTCGCGTGTTCGGATCGAGAGCGGGAGAAATGTACTCAATCTTCCCGCGCACCACGCCGGGATACGATTCATTCTCAATCGTCACCGGGTCACCGACGTGCACGTAGGCCACATCGTTCTGATAGATGTTGACGAGAATCCACACCGAACCCATATCCGAGAGCGTAAAACATTGCGTGGCGCCGGCTGCCAGCAATTGCCCCGCAGAGCACTGGCGATCCACGACTTCTCCGGCCACCGGTGAAAACAGCGGAATTTCCGGCGAGGGCGGCTTGGTGACAATCGTTTCCGGGTCCGCTATGCCGAGCACACGGATAGCGTCGGCGCTGGACTCGTAGTCCGCTTGTGCCTGCGCACGGTTCGATTGAGCTTGCTCGAGATCTGCCTCGGCAATTGCGTGGTGTGCATAGAGGTCTTGCGCGCGAAGGTAGAATTTGTCCGCAAGCTGGAAGGCATCGCGTGCCTTGATATAAGCCGAGCGAAGCAAGGAGTAATCCGGGCTGGCGATGTAAAGCAGCGCCTGACCGGCGCGTACGTGCTCACCCTGCACAACCACGACGCGGCTGACCGGCCCACCCACCTGCGTGATTACTGGCGTGGTCTTGAAGTCGTTGTATTCGACCGCGCCCGTCAGGCGGAGAACGCGCGCCAGCGGTCCCTGCCCGACCGTCACGACCTGGATGTGCGACATCTGGTCGGCGGGAAGCGAGAACAACTCGGCTTTAGACTCGCGACTTTCCGCAGTCGAGAACGAGGTCATCTTGCCGGCCTGTTCTCCGCCGCCGCTGCAACCGGCTAGCAGCAACATGATCGCTGTGGCGACGGCGAGCATGGCCAATCGTTGCTTACGACTCTCGCCAATGTTCATGGCAGGTTCCTCGTTCCCACCGCTTCCCGCAGTTGCTCGAGAGCGGTCATGTAAGAAGCCAGAGCCTGGCGGTATGCCAACTGGGCGGCCCGGTAGGTACGCTCAGCGTCCAGGAAATCCAGCAGGCTCGCGGCGCCGCGCTTATAGGCGTACTCGCTGATATCGCGCGACTCTTGCGCCTCTTTCAGATATCCGGAAGTGTAAAGTTGGACGATTTCATCGTTGCTCCGAATCGCCTCATAGGCATTTCCAACATCCGACAACACCGTATCGCTGGCCGATAACTGCGATTCCTGGGCTTGGGTAAGAGCGTAGCCGGTGCGTGCGATTTCGCCTTGGTTGCGATTGAAAATCGGCAGCTCGAAACTGGCGAAGATGGAAGCGGTATTCTGTCCCGAGGTGTGGGTATAGTCGAAGGTTCCGTTCACATCGACCTTACCATTTGCCTTGGCCAACCGAATCTGGCTTTGAGCCGCAGTTACGCCCAGCACAGCGGCCTGAAAGTCAGGACGCTGCTTGAGCGCCTTGGCTTGCAGATCCTCCAAGTTGGCTTTCAGCGGCTCATACGCCAAGTCGCCGATGACGTCATAGTCGGGCGGCACCGCGTTATAGCCAAGCATTTCCCTCAGACTGATAAGTGCCTGCGCCTTCGCCAGGCGGGCCGACGATACATCGGTTTGAAACTGCAGGAACTGAAGTCTGATCTTGAGGTAATCGCCTTCGCTGATCGCGCCCGCCTTGAACTGCGATTCTGAAATGTCGACCGTCGTCTGGAAGCTCTTCAAGTCCTCCAACGCGAGTTGCAGAGTTGATTCGGCCAGCAAAACGCTGACGAACTGTTGGCCGACGTTGAATGTGAGTGCGCGCTCGGCATCCGTGACTTGCGCGCGCGTGACCGCGGTCTGATCGCGCGCGGCTTGCAGGCGGCTCTGGCGCTTATGGCCGCGCTCAAAAAGATACGAAAGGCCGAGGTCGAACTGCTGGGCCAGATCCAAGTCGTCTTTGGAAAAATCGCTCGGACTAAAAATGGGGATGAATTGAGCGTCGGCCCCGAGCACAGGGTTGGGACGCAGGTTCGCGGTGATTTCTTGCGCCTGGTTTTGAAAGATCAGAGTCCGCGTGGCTCTGAGTGCATGGTTGTGGGCCAATGCCAGTTCGATGGCCTGATCAAGACTGATCAGAGTCGCCGTTTGTCCGGTACTCACGTGGACTGCCAGTAACAAGAAGAGGGGCAGAACGGCAAGCGGCAGAAATTCTTGTAAGACTATCGACGCCACTTCAAAGCGATCGAGTCTAACGGGCAGTTGCCCGCGAAGCATAAACGTTTTGAAGCGTCGTAAACTCAATAGAATTTTTGAAACCCTGCAGAATTTGCCGAAACAATATGCGTTTCAGGAAACACGCGGCCAAGTCCGGTCCTCAGCCATCGGCTCTTTTACGAGGCTACTGAGCGGACAGAAAACTCAGATCACCTTTCGGAAATACCGAGACCAGGGAGAACAAAAGACGCTAAAAAATGGGAGGAGGACGTACGTATAACTGGAAGGATTCCAGAAAAGGCCGGGGATGCATCTGCGGCGGTGAGAACTGAAGGCAACGGCGAAAGACCGAGGAAAAAACGACGGACAGCACGATGGCCGCGACCGATTGCGCCATCAGACAAATCAGGCACAATGTGGCGTTAGGCGAATCTGCGCGCAACTGTGTCCCGTCGGTCAGGTCGAACGACTGGAGACCGCAGAAGTGCGCAGCCTGCGCTACCGTCGCGAGAAGAAGCAACGTGACGCACAGGAGAGCAAGCCATTTCGCCCCAGCCGTTTTTGTGAGGATGTCCAAAATCGCTCAGCCGTCAGATAGAGCATACAGCGAAACGGCCTTAATCTCTCAGGTTACGAGGGTTACCAAGCGATTTTACACTCCAATGGCTTTGGACTGGAACCTTCTTTCGCGGGCGAATCCCTGAATCCCGCGAGGGACAGAGATGGCATTGGGCTCTTTCCCCGCTGGATTTGTCACGCAGAAGTCGGCCGCCAGAACCTTCTTCTCCTGTATACGACTCATCTTTTGGACACAACATTCCCCATGCATTTCCCCATGCAAAAGGGCAAGTTTCGCATCTGACTTGAGACTACCTATTGAACATGGATCATCTTGCCGTTGGAATCTAAGGTGCCATGCACGCGAACTTTCTTGCCTTCAAACTGTTTGACTTCGTTCTGGTGATCGATATCGTAAGTGGTGTTGCTCGCGGAATCCTGGAACATATACTTGTCACCTGATTTCACGATCGTACCGGTAAAAACTTGAACTCCGGGCTGCTGCGATTGAGCTTGGGCGTCCGGCGCCTGTCCTGATTGGTCCGGTGCCTGCCTGGGTTGTTGCTGTTGGGCCGGCGCCTGACCGGATTGCTCGGTTGGATATTGCTGTTGCGGGGATGGCGAGGCATCCTGCCCGAAAAGTTGAGCGCTCACAAGCATCATCCCACATACGAGAAGAAGTACGGCAAGAAGGTGCGCAGAGTCTGTCTGTTTTTTGTTGTTCATGAGACCTCCGAAACGGGTTAGTCAATTTGGTAGTCTGAAGCAACCTCCTTGCCAAAAGTTCTTCCTGGACTTGTGATTTTCGAGAGTGGAAGTGCGATGTTCTATTTACAAGCTTTAGCTCGGATCGGAACTGTGTATGAAGAATTCAAGAACTACACAACCGACATTCCTCTCGGTAAGAACTACAGGGAAAACCGTATGCGATGCGGAGTGGGCGTGAATCCTTGAAAGCAAAGAGAGCAAAATTTGCTCGGTTGTAAATCTGTGCGCGCGTGTGACAAAGCTCCGCTCACCAGTGGAATCCAGACTCATTTCTGGCTTGGCAGCGAGTTGCTTCACACTATGTGGGCCAGGCGCAAAACGCCAAACCATATCCATGCGCCAACCACTGTCCAAAAAAACGGCCAAGCATTGATCTCGATGCGGACATAGGAATCCCTCTTCTCCGACCCGGCCGTTTGTTTTGACGTTTTCGCGAGTGTCACGTCCCTTGCTCCTAGACTCCACCCTAGGAATAGATTGACTTGAAAGTCAAGCAGCGAGCGCGGATTATTTGTAAAGGCTTCTTACCGGGAGCACGAATTTACATAGCTCATCAGGAGCCAACGTAAAATCAGTGCAGCAGAGCCTTTCCATTCTGGATGTTGCATGCGCTCCTCTCACGAATACCTTCGACAAATGGCTGCCGCTTATTGAGAGCACGGGTGAAGTAATGGAAGGTACAGTGAATGCTGTAGTCATTATTCGTGACAAACGCTCAAACGGGCCGCGGGATGGCCAGGAGAAGAGGCTATGCTGCGCGGATGTCCTACCGAATCTCGGCTGGTTGAGAAGACAGGAACTCGGTTGAATCTTTATCCTTCGCGGCGGTTCGCATACACGACCAGAACAGGAAGGACACTGTTACATTTCCGAGAGCAAGACGTGCCGTCAAGAATAACCGTAAGAGATGCATTGGAACGACCTGCACAATGCGTGCGGGCGAATCGGCGACTGGTATGTCGTTGTATAAACAGAACCATTCGGACGCCTAAACCAATTAGCTAGTCTTTCGGATTGTATTGCTCCAACTCTAGTGGTGGCGTATAAGGTTTAACCAAGGTGGAACGGCAGCAGGAGGTCGCATGGACACCGAGACGGTTGGCTCAACTGAGAAGGAGCAGGAATGGATTCGAAAGTACAGAGCCGCGCTCGATCTGCCGTCGCGGAAATCGCGCCTGAAGGCTGTGGGCGCCACTTTCGGGAAGGTCGCAAAGAATCTTATTCTCGGTATACGTTCCGTCCTGCCGAAAAGAGCCAGCACGCCAGTTCCGGTGGTTTCCGCCCAGGCGACTAAAATGATACTGGTTCCAACTTCAACAATGTCGGATCGAGGAGCACAAGGCAGACAAAGCATCGTGGTTAAGAGTGGGGCGCCGGAAAACATTCTTCACCTCGATGCGGAAGTACCAGGGAAGGCGAGTTGAAACCGGCAGGGGTTGCATCCACGAATCTAGCCGCATAGCCATAAAGCCTCAACCGCAAGCGGAGAGCGCGAAGCACCAGAACTTTTCCACCTCCCCGAGGCTTACATCATTGGCCAATCGAACTGGCAACACTGGAAAACACGTTGTTCGCGTTCCCCCCGATTAGTCGTATCGTGCCTACGACAATCACCAGGATCACGGCCAACATCACAGCGTATTCGGCTATGTCTTGGCCTTCATTGTTTGACCACATCACACGAAAGAAACTAGTTCTGCTCATTTGGATTTCCTCCTTGGTTACATCTGCGAAAACTTGTCCCCGCGTTCTCTGCCCCACTCGAAGTTGCGCGTCTTTAGGGGATCAAGCTTAGCCGCGCGATTGTCCGAAGCGACCTCTGTGTTGAATCAAGTTCTATCTAAGGAACGGGCACTTACTTCGACTGCGCGTCTTACGCCTCGTAGTACAAATACGGCGAACACGGTCAGTGCCTTTGGGGAAAGGTTGCGAGCCATTCTTGACCTCTTTAAATCCGTTGTCAATATGCTTCCGGCACTTTTCTCAACCAACGTACTAGACCATAGGGATTAGGACTTTCTTATTACGACAAATGAGCAGATCTCTCCGCCTTGACACCGCAATCATCTACCCCTACTCTTGCGGAGGTTCCGAGAATCTTCCCCCGTTGCGAGTCTGACACCGTTTTCGTTGAGCGATTTTGAATCTCGCGCACTTGCTAAAGTTACTCCCCTGATAGACATGGTTGGTGACAACTTGTTGCCCGGTCGTCATTCCAACTTGGCGCTTCGCGATGCGAGCGTTGATCCAGATCGACAATCTCAGGGTTGATCACCGTGCATAGAACAATTGGAAACGGGTAGCATCAGCCGCGATTTCCATTCTTGGCTGGACTAGATCGACGTCCGTACGAGCTCAGTCGTCGCGAGCACTCGAGAGGATCCGAGCAGAGCAGAAGGATAGTCCCATGCCTCGAACTGCTACGCCAGCACAACGGCGGACACATCCGAACCGAATATGGCGTTTTAGTTTCGCTGTCCTTGGAGTGGCCCTCGCAATCACACTCGGATTCGCATATTTCCCAACAAAGAGCAGAGCAGCATCTGGCACCACGACGGAGGTTCGGGGCGTTGAGAGGCCTCTTTTCGGCCTGAAGAATCCTGCCAAGGTAAAAGTCAGTTACAAGGGATCGCCAGATTTCGTCAGGGCACTCGAGGCAGGCGCCGCGAGGCCTACGTGCATGGCAGCCGCAGACTTCGATCTCGATGGCGCCGTCGATCTCGTACTTGGCTACCGAACTTCAGGCGGCGGCCTGGTCGCGCTGCTGCGGGGGAACCCGAACGCCTTCGCCCCGAAAGATCAGAACCTTTATCGAGCCGCCTTACGCGGGGATGTACTGCCTACATTCCTTCCCTCTGCAGCTATCTTCCGAGTCCCGGAGTCTCCAGATTTTTTGGCGACCGGTGATTTCGATCGCGATGGATACCAAGACGTGCTCTTAGGGACGAGAAATGGCGGGCTTTATCTCCTGGAGGGGGACGGACGCGGGAACCTGCAGGAGCCGCGGGCGATCTCCTTGCCGGGGAAGGTTAGGGCGTTAGCCGTCACAAGCGTCGGCCAGGTAGCGGTGGGCATCGATGGTCCGGCAGGACCGCGATTGCTGATCTTTGCACCAAGCCGGAGCGGTTTAATTAGCGCGGCAACCTACACGCTGCCAGCTCCCGCCACCTCGATTGCATGGGGAGCATTAGGCGGCGAAGATGGAACCGACTTGGCGGTTTCTTCAGGAGCGAGTGCAGTTGTAATTTACGAGGCGTTCAATAGCCGACCACGGCGCGTAACCATCCAACTTGGTTTCCATGCGAAAGCTCTCGCCTTGGGAGATTTCATTTGGGATCGCAATGGAACAACCGAGATTGCGGTCTTGGGCGATGACGGCATGGTGCGAATACTGCAGCATGGGAGTCTGGATACGCGTCCGCTCACCGCGGCCGAGCTTTCTGCCCGACAGGCAACGCGTCCACGTCCAACTGCAGTGGGCCGTTGGACCATTGCTAAGCGCCTTGGTTTCGCCATGTCCTCGAGTTCCGGGGTCGCAGCACAATTCATGTTGCAATCTCCGCGCCTGACCGCCTCACCAACTCACGATCTAATGATTCTCGACGTCGGGCAGAGTAAGATCAGTATCTTCGACACGTCCAAGGCAACCTCTAGCGCGTCGGCAATGCTGAAGCTACCCGGCCCTCCCGTGGCCGCATTTGCAACTCCACAAACTCTCGATGGAGGACGTGATTTGGTTGTATTGACGTCTTCCCAAGTCGAGCCTGTGATCATCCACTCTGGAACGGCAGCCAGCGTAAACGTAACCACGACCACGGATACGGATCGGCAGAATGCCTGCACGAACAAAACGATCATGCCGAAAGATCTCCGCGGCACGATTAGCTTACGAACCGCGGTTTGCGCAGCCGATAACTACGGTGCCATGGGGTCCGTCGCCATTAATGTGCCTGCAGGCACCTATCAATTGACGTCGCTTGATACCGGGGAGCTTCAGCTCGGGTTGGTTCCGGGTTCTAATATCTCCGTCATCGGAACCGGGACAGCAGCCAACACAATTATCGAGCAAACCGACGGCGTGGATCGCGTTTTGAACTTTGATCCCAACCTGGTGGGCAACGTTACCGGCGCGGTGTTCAATGTGACCGTTACTGGGGGCAAAGTAAGTAGCCTGGGAGGCGGCGGCATGTTGGCCGGTTTCATCGGGGACAGCTACACGATCACTAATGCCGTTTTTGTGAATAATACGTCCTCAGGAACGAGCGCGAGTGGTGGCGGAATCAATCTAAGGGGCGGCTCTCTCAGCATGACCAATTGCACGATTACGAACAACACGGCGGAAGGGAACGTCGGGGGTGGCATCGCGATCACCAATGGCACCGGCAGCCGGGGCGACGTATCGCTGATTAACACTGCAGTAACCTCAAACACTTCAACTGCCAGCGGATCTTCTCCCGGACGAGGCGGGGGTGTTTTCACTGATGTCGACACGGGCAGTAGCGCCAGCATCTCCGGAAGCACGGTCATGCTCAATATCGCGAGTGGCAGTCCTGGGCAGGGGGGCGGCATCTTCAACCAGGGCGCGCCTCTTTCGGTTGTCAATTCCCGTGTGGTTAGCAACCAGGCTGGAGATGCCGAAGGAATTTATACTCAAGGGTCCAATGCGACGGCCACAGACAATTGGTGGGGCTGCAACGAAGGTCCCGGATCCGCCGGTTGCGATACCGTAGATGGCCTCGGCGGAACGGTAAGCGTCAACCCGTGGCTTGTGCTATCGATTAGCGCATCTCCCACGCAAATCCAACCGCTTGCGATGAGCGCGTTGAGTGTCGACCTGACCCACGATTCGAGCGGACGCGGTGGATTCACAGTTCCCACCGGCACAACCGTCAGTTTGAAAGGCACACTGGGTACCGTCAATCCGGCGCAGACCATCTTAGCCAACGGAATTGCGGCTTCCACGTACACTGCGGGATCAGATCCCGGTGCCGGTCAAGCTACGGCCACGGTGGACAATCAGTCCGCCAGCGTGATCATCGACATCGTTCACGCACCAGCCATCATCAACCACAATCACACAACCTTCATCGTAGGCAAAGCAGGATCGTTTCAGATTACGACGGCGGGCTTCCCGCTTCCAACGATTACAGAGAACGGCACTTTGCCGAACGGCGTCACATTCAAGGACAACGGCAACGGCACCGGTACTCTTGCTGGATTTCCAACCGCAGGCGGAGGTGGCAATTACAAACTGACGTTCGGCGCGCAGAACGGCGTTCCGCCGAACGCTCAACAGAACTTTACACTCACGATCCACGAATCACCCGCGATTGTTAGCCCAGAACACACAAGCTTTCAGGTGGGCACGGCGGGCTCTTTCACTGTAACCACGAAGGGATATCCAACTTCCAACATCAGTCACAATGGGACGATTCCGCAAGGCGTCACGTTCGTTGATAACCACAACGGAACCGGCACGCTCTCTGGGACACCCGCGGCAGATACAGGGAAGAACTATTTCATCGGTTTCACCGCAGCAAACGGCGTGATCCCCAATGCTTTGCAACATTTCAAACTGCAAGTTAGCCAGGCGCCTGCGATCACTAGCGCTGATAACACCCACTTTATGGTGGGTACGGCGGGCTCCTTCACAGTGACGACGACAGGATTTCCGAATCCTAGCATCTTCGAAACGGGGTTACTTCCGAGCGGCGTCCAGTTCGTCGACAACCACAACGGAACTGGCACACTCAGCGGTACGTCCGCGATCGCCGGTACGTTCAACGCAGAGCTATGGGCCGCAAACAATGGCGGTTCTGCCGAGCAGAACTTCATGCTAACCGTCCTGAAAGGAAATAGCAGCACGGGGCTCAGTTCCTCAACAAATCCAAGCGTCCTGAATCAAAATGTAGTGTTCACAGCAACAGTGAGCTCAAACGGCACGGGCGCACCGACGGGTAAAGTAAAAATTCTGGATGGAGAAACAGAACTTGGCGAATCGAGCTTGGATGGCAACGGAGCGGCAAAGCTACCCATCGCTTCCCTGGCCGCAGGTACCCATAGCATAACTGCGGCTTACCTCGGAGACGGAAACTATGCATCGAGTGCGTCACCTACTGTCGGCCAAGTGGTGATAGGTGCTCCGCAGTTTCGTCTGACTGCGGATCCAGGCGCTTTGACTCTGGAGCCCGGAACCCCGGCGCGCTTCACCATCACGGCGACCGCACAAAACGGATTCCATAACGCGGTCTTACTGGCTTGCAGCTCCTCGACCATGCCCGAGGGAGCGACTTGCCAGTTCTCACCGCCTTCAATAACGCCCGGGGCGAACCCGGCAACGTCTGCCTTGACCATCATGACCACAGCTCCAGCCTCGGCTCAAGCGACCTCATCATTCAAGAAACATCAGCCGAGTTCGGTGTACGTGATTTGGCTCGTGATGCCGGGCCTGCTAGTGAGTACTGTGGGACTTGGGGGGTCGAGGTGGCGGAGCATCCTCGTCTACTGCTTAACATTAGTATTGGTCGCTGGTTGTCTTATACAGAGCGCCTGCAGTAATGCCACCAAGACCGGTGGAGAATCGATTGGCACGTCCCCCGGTACTTACCAGATCGTCGTCACTGGCACTTCGAATGCGGGCACTTCGAATGCGATGACGCAAACTACAGCGATCAGCATGATAGTGCCTTGATGCAAATTGCAAAGCAGACATCGTCTCTCCCGGCAATTACGGGGGCATAGTCAAACGAAGTAGACAGACATCAGTAGTGCCAAAGCACTAACTTTGAAAGAGGAATGTTTTAGTAACATATCTCCGCGCGTAACTAACTGAATAAATAGTCAGACGTTCGCCAATTCAGTCCCTCCCCGGACGCGAAGCCGAAATCGCTGCTGCGAGATTCGGAGATAGTTAACTTGCTCAAGGGGAGAATCCGATGAATGCCACTCCCGCCCGCCCCGGTTTGGTCGTGGTGGACGTGTCGCTAAATATGGTTGCTTGTAACGCAGACGCGATTCAGATCCTCACATTTCCGGACAATCCGGAAAAGATCAGCGATTTGCGAGGTTGGCTAACCAGGAAGATTCGGTCCTGTTTGCTCGATCGACAATCGTCGACTCGGACCAGCTTCGTCGGCGAATTCCGGTCCGCGAAGCGGATGCACCTTTGTCGCGCGTTCCCGCTCACCGCCGGCATAAGTCCCAGTTACCCTGATTCGGTAGTGGTGCTCATGCTGGAGAGAAAATCACCAGAGCACTTCACAATGGAGGAAATCTCGAAACGGTTTGGTCTGACGCCACGCGAGCAAGAGACTGCGCGCTTATTGGGTGAAGGGCTTACCAGCAAAGAGATCGCCACACGCATGAATATCAGCCCGAATACGGTCAACAGTTTTGTTCGCCTGATGATGGTCAAGATGAACGTCTCGAGCCGCTCAGCGATCATTGGGAAGATTGTCGCGCCGAAAGAGTAGTCTTAATCCGCTTTGCGTCTTCCACCAACTGTTAAAACTCTCGTGCGCGTACAATTTATCGTTCCATGCCACTCAGGCCTGTCCCGCTCAAGATCACGTTCTGGGGAACGCTGCCGTTATCAGTTTCAATCTTAAGAACTCCCGTTCTTACGCCACCCGCGGTTGGGGAAAAGCTGATGCTAACCCGGCAGCTTTGGCCAGGGGCAATGGTGTCGCCACAGGTTTTGCCGGGAATAACAAAATCTCCACTTACATTGACAGCGGCGATGTTCACTTTGGCAATTCCCCGATTAGAAACGGTAACGATCTGAGGCGCACTGGTGCTCTCTGCAGCGTGAGCGCCAAAATCCATCTCAACCGGGAATAGGTCAAGAGCAGACCCGACTCCCGTGAGAAAGGTTTGTTGCACCTTTGTAGGATCGGAATCATGAATCAATACCGTTCCGACTCGTTTGCCCGCATCGGTGGGTTGAAACCAAATCGTGATCAAGCAATCCTGATGCTGAATCAACTCCTTGCCACAGGTGTTTTGCTGAAAGAAATCTCCGCTCGCCTCGATGCTCTCGATTTCTATGGGAGTGTGGCCCTCATTCCTCACTTCCACGCTCTGCGAATTACCGGTCTTGCCCACGGCCGTAGGATTCCATCTGAGGGTGCCGGACGAAAGCCGAACACCGGTTGCGGTCGCTTGTAAATCGATAATATGCGGAGGCGTGGCGTCAGAATCCGCGATCATTACCTGCCCACTCCTTGTGCCCGAATCAGTCGGAGCCCAAACGACGCTCAGGTTGCAACTGCCTAATGGGGCCAGGGTGTTGCCAGCCGCGCATTGGGTGTTAGTGGCGGCCAGCTCGAAATCAGGAGAAATAGTAATGCTCGTGATTCTTGCCGGATCTGTGTTGCTGCGATTCGTAAGCCGCACAACTTGAGGCATACTGGTCATTCCCACTAGCAGGGTCCGAAACGTCAAATAGGTCTGAGATAGCTTGACGGGACTGTTCGTTCCATTGCCCGCCAGCGAAATTATCAGTGGCGGCAGCGAACGATCGCCACCGATTGCGATTGTGATTGTTCCGCTTCGTGGCCCGACCGCGATGGGAACGAATTGAATGGAAATGCCGCAACTCCCACCCGCTGGCATCGGATCGGGCGCCAACGCACAGTTGTGCACCAGCCTGAAATCTAGTGCGCTGCTGGTCACTTCGCTGAATATGACCTCAGACTTTCCAGGATTGGTAATGGTAAGGAGTTGAGGAGCAGACGGTGAATTGATCTGCTCATTTCCGAACGAAAGAGCGCTCGCGGACGCGCTAAGTCCGCTGGCGATGTTCTGCTGCGCCGCTTGAGGGAGCGCACCCTTTGCCGGCTGCGGTGGAATCGAAGACTCGCTCTGACCCGCGAGGAATCGGGTTCCACCGCCAAGAACGAGAACCAATAAAAGGAGCTGAGTGCTCATCTTAGACTTGCCTTCGGGTCAAGGAATAACAACTCCTCGATGCGTCATCGACCAGCCAATATTCAGAAATGAATCAGGGGAGGGACGTGCGTCATCTGGAACTTGCGCCTCTGCGAACGACAAGTTCATCGGCGATGTTGTCATCACGGGCGGCCGGCGGAGTGAACCGGCCGCCCGGTCTGGTTGTCACCGCCGAGGCTTCACCTCTGGGAGGACCCCACTGGAGAGGCCCCTTTGGCGGATGACAACAAGGTCAGTTGTTGCTCGACCATTTGGTGCAGCGTGGCGTAATCCACTGCGCCGCTGATGAAGTGGCCATTGATAAAGAAACTAGGAGTGCCGGATAACCCCAGCTTCGTTCCTTCATCTTGGTCTTTCTTGACGTTGGCCGCTTCTTCCGCAGAATCCAGACATTTATCGAACTTGTCCGAGTCCAGGTGGAGAGCGGCGGCCTCTTGCTTCAAGTCCGGAGAGTCGAGCTTTTTGTCATGAAATAACAGATTGTGGTATTCCCAGAACTTGCCCTGTTGTCCGGCGCATCGTGCCGCCTCGGCTGCCTTTTCGGCATGCGGATGCATCGGTAGCGGAAAATCTCGATACACCACCGAGACTTTGCCGGCGTACTCGTCGATCAGCTTGTTCAGGTCCGGATTTACCTTTTGGCAATACGGGCATTGATAGTCGGCGAACTCGACTACCTGGACTGGAGCATCGGAACGTCCTTCCGTTACTGCGGCGCTTTCTGGGCCAACGTCCGCCGTCGGGGGTGCCAGTTGGATCACGATGTTGGCCTTGAGGCGTAGGGTCTCGACATAGGCAGAACGCAGTTTGGCTCTCCGCAAGTCGCGAATGTGGTCCAGGATCTTGACTCGCACCTGATCGTAGGGCTCTTTCGAATCCAGACCCTCGTAGTAAACCTGCAATTGATCTTCGCTGGGATCTTTCACCTTACTATCTACTTCCCGTTTTAAAAGCTCATCGGTGCTGATGCCCTGACTTTGTGCCTCTCCGTCCAGCAAACGCTGCACGATCAGGTCATCAAGGGCCTTGCGTTCGGCCTGGTAGTACTGATACTGAGCTTGGAGGAGGTGGTTGACCTCCTTCTGTTCAAGATCCTTGGCGGTAATTGCACTCCCGTTGACCACCGCCAAAGTGCTGGCGTTTTGCTGGGCGGCGGCCGAACCAGAAATGATGAAGGCAACAGTAGAGCTAAGCAAGAAACGAACGGCATGCGATCGAAGCATTGGAGTCCTCCCTCATGGTTAGTTGAAATCAAGCGCCAGGGAACCCCGGTTGGAGATCCCTGGCTTTGGAGCGTTTTAGTCGCCGTAGCCGCAGGTGCATTTCCCGTGGCCGCTGCCGCTGGTGTAGATTGCGCTGCACTGGTTTTGCAACCAGAAAAGCTCGTTGTCGCTGAGGGGAGCCGCTCCAAACTCCTCCTCGGTTTCGACATACGTGTCGGATGCGGTCTGGATATGCGTAGTCCAGGCACGTAAGCCGGCAGTTGGTTTAACGCCCTCGGTCTCCGGCTGGCAATATCCCTTTCCTGGTGCCAGTTCGGAAACAACCTTGATCACGCCGTCGTGCGTTACGATACCGGCGTTGATCGGGTTCCCCAGTAAATTTCTGTCGATGGAGATGGTTCTTTCGCTGTCCGGCGTAAGAGTGCAGCCACAGCACTCCACTTCCTGTTCATCGTTGTTCAGGACATAGATTTGGGCGCACAAGTTCCCATTGAGAGGTTTCCCGTCCAAGTTGAGCTTGGTAACGGCAGTACCAGGATTCACAATGTGGACGGTCCCATCGGGGGCGCCGGTGATCAATGCGTTGCTGTAGTAGCTCACCTGGTAGGTATCGGTCGGTTCATACTTGGTCTGGGCGGCCGAAATTGCCGCCGCCAGAAAAACGACGGAGGCCGTGAGCACGGTGTAAATCAGCAAACTTGATGTTCTGGTTCGAAACATGTAACTCCTCCTTGAATTTTGGCGCTCGGTTGCAAAACGCGTAAGCTGTTAATTGCCCGATCAATTGCAAACAGTGGATGAATTTCCGACACCTTCGCCGCAAATCCCGGCGCCGCTGCCTACGGCTACGATTCCGTAGCATTCTTCCTGCAGACTGTCCAATTCACTCGTACTCAGGGTCGCGGTCTGATATTCATCCTCCGTGAGGTTGTTGTCATTCTGTACATGAGTGCCCCAGGCACGGAGATCCACCGTGGGCGCAATGTTCAGGACATATTTCCCATTGGAGCCAATGCCACCCCCGGTTGGATCGCAGGAAACTCCGCCGAAGCTGTCGTTTGGCGCAGCGGAAACAATTTTGATGTCTCCGTTGGTTGGTGACACTCCATCAAAAGGATTGGAGACCAGGTTCTTGGTCAGGCTGAGCTCGGCTAGCCCGTCGGTACTGATCAGGCAGCCGCAGCACTCTTTCAATTCCTGTTTCGCGTCGAACACGTAGAGCATCGCGCAGAGATTACTTGGGGGGAAGTTGGGCGCATCAGCCCCTGTATTGATAATTCTGACCGTCTGGTCAATCCCCGCCGTGTTGGCCGCATTGGAGAAGTAGTTGACCTGAAAAGTGTCAGCTGGCTGTGATTGGGCCCACCCCGCGCTTGCAGTGAGAAGACAGATGGCAGCGATCATCGCGATCCCAAGCCATCTGGAATTTCCGGTTCGAAACATGGTAATTCCTCCTGTTATGGATTACGCCAGGGAAGCCAGGGGGGAGGAGCGTGCGGCGTCCGTTCAGCGCACTCGAACTCTAGCTTCATTTCTATCGTTTGCAATTCCCTGCTTTAAGTAGTGAAAAGTCCTAACCTGTCGGACTAAGAGTGGGCTTTGATGCACGAGGCGATTGTGGTCGTACGCGGAGAGTGAAATGCGAACGGTTGTAGTTAAAATGGTGCTGGAACAAGGGAAAACGCGAGTCGCCGTCGAGCCGCCGTTCCGGCGAGACGGGCAATCGCGGTAGCGGCGCGGGAACTAAAATCTACGTTCGCTGCAGAAGGTTCGGCCTTTTCTCTCCGTTCGACCTGTTATACGTACTGTCTACACCAACCATCTTTCCGATGATGCCCGACCGAGTCGATACACCCATCTTGACCATTACAAGATGAACGAAAGCTTTGACCGTGTTGGGGCTGATGTTCATGCGAACGGCAATTTCTTTGCTGCAGAAACCCGCGGCGAGCAGTCGCATCGTTTCTTGTTCACGCGCGGTCAGACCAAAGCGTTGTGATATCTCAGCCACGGTGCCACCACCGTTCGACTTTCTCTCCAGCATAAGTGCCAGCGCCGGACGAGCAGAACCATTTGTGCCGGTATTGAGCGGGAAAGCGCGGCAAAGATACGTCCTTTGGGCGGATCGAAACTCATTGACGAAGCTGGGGCGGGTCAACGATTTTCGATCGATTAGACAGGAACGGATCTTCTTTGTGAGCCAACCGTTCAAATGCCCAAGCTTTTCCGGAGAATCAGGAAACGCAAGTATCTGAACTGCTTCAGAATTAGCTGCCACCAGATTCATGAAGTCATCAACCAAGACAAGGCCCGGTCGTGTCGCTATAACAGTCATAGAAATTCCCCTTTTGCAAGGCAGCTCCCACAAGCAGAACCTTGCCTGAAACATCGCCGGAGCGGAGTCTCTCCAGATTTCCTTTTGCCTCGAACCAACCCGTCTGTTGGCTACCCGACTTTCTGCTTCTGTCGGCGCAGCCAAACATACGGGTGAATTCGCTCAATCGCCAAAAACGGGGCCCGTCTCACACGCGGCGATGTCCTTCGGAATAGCGCGTAAGACAATCATCGGATTGGAGAGACCTGGCTCTCCCTTGGGGAAGGGTGAACGTTAGCGTGGGGGAAGAACAACGCTGGCGGTGCAATGCTCAAGCATCGACAGGTCGTTTGTCAAGTCGAGTCACGAAGAAAGCTATCTCGAACAGCCCTCCCCCCGAACTGTTCAACCCACAATATGTTCTCGACTGAAAGGTCGTAAATGGCACGGCTGGGTTAAGGTTGCGGCACGAATGGGCTACAGAAGCATTTCGTTGAGAGGCCTTGGAACGAAGGTTTGATTCATTTTTGCCGCATGATCCTGCGGAGTAGCACTCCTCGTGAACGCGCCGATGCCACTGCCGTGTCCCGGACCAACAGAAAAGCTGACGATACTGGCGCAAGAAATCTTTTCCAATTAAAGGGAACCTTGAATTGCTTTCGATACTCAAATAAAACATTAAACGGAGGGTTACAGTGGGGAATCCTGTCTATCGACAACAGTGGATGATCTTTCTAACGAGCGTAGTCGTTGCCGGAATGTCTGTTGCGACGGGTGAGACCTTCCCCGCGTTCTTCGCGGAGCAGCAGCCCGCTGTTGTAGGCCAGACGTTGTCGGCCTCCGCTGTTCCCGCGCTCCACGGTATTGTGGATTCAGGTCGCAATGCCGATCTTCGTTGGCCCGACTTTACTCCCTACAAAACAGAGGTCGCCAAACTTTACGAGGCGAGCGGTTATTCTTTGCTCTGGGTTCAGAACCTCCGCGTCCGTCCTCAGGCGCTTGCCATCATCGGGCTCTTACAAAATGCGAACGCGAAAGGACTCGACGCCGAAGATTACGACGGCTCGCGATGGCAGGGCCGCCTGCTCAAGCTGGAGCGGAAGCCGTCTGAACCAGACTTGATCTCGTTCGACACCGCGCTTACGGTTTCGGCGATGCGCTACATCCGCGCCATCCACTGTGGCCGCGTAAATCCCAAGGAATTCAAGTTTCAACTCGATATGGGGGGAGAACCACTCCCGCTGGCGGAATTCATTCAGACCCAGGTCTTAAATGCGAGCGATGCAGCTGCCGAAATCCAGAAGCTGGAACCGCCCTTCTTGGGCTACCGGAAGCTGCTCGCGCTTTTGCCGGTTTATGAAGGATACGCAAATCGAGCTGAAGGAGAGAAGTTCCCGACGGTCACGAAAACTGTGCGGCCCGGCCAACCCTACGCTGGCGTGGTCCAATTGGGGCGGTTTCTTCAACTCATTGGCGACATTCCTGCGGGAGTACAGCTCGATCCTAATGCAACCATCTATCAGGGTGCGCTCGTCGACGGTGTGAAGCATTACCAGGATAGACATGGCGAAACTCCCAGCGGCAATCTTGACGCGCGCACGATCAATGAACTCAATACGCCTCCAGCGGTCCGCATTCGCCAGATCAAGTTGACGCTCGAACGGTGGCGCTGGCTTCCACATTCCTTTTCGCAGCCGCCAGTCGTGGTCAACCTTCCGGAGTACCGTGCGCGCGCGATGAACCCGGACGGCACCGTCGCCTTCTACAAAAACGTCATCATTGGAAAAGCCTACGGCCACAAATCTCCGATCTTTGAGAAAGAGATCCAATACGTTGTCTTCCGTCCCTACTGGGAGGTCACTCCCAGCATTCAGCGGAATGAAATCGTGCCCCACATCCAGAAAGACCCAACCTACATCGCCAAGCATAATTTTGAAGTGGTCACGCCCCAAGGCGAGGTCGTAACCGACAATCAAGTGAGCCCGGAAGTTTTGGAAGGCATACGATCGCTTCACCTGATGGTGCGGCAAAAGCCCGGCGATACGAATTCTCTGGGCCTGGTGAAAATCATTTTCCCAAATCCGGACAACGTGTATCTGCATGGCACGGATGCTCCGGAACTATTCACGCAGGACGTCCGCGATTTCAGCCACGGATGCATTCGGGTACAGAAGCCCGAGGACCTCGTCGCTTGGGTGTTGCGAAACAATCCTGGCTGGGATTTGGAGCGGGTGAAAGCAACGATGAACGGCGATAAAAATAATCTTCAGGTGAACCTCACCACACGCATTCCTGTCCTGATCGTCTACGGAACGGCTACGGTGAACGAGGAAAATCAGATTCGGTTTTTCGACGATATCTATGGCTATGACGCGGAACTGGATAAAGCGTTAGTCGCCGGTTATCCCTACGCCTGGTAGACTAGCAACCAAGGGTGGATTGCTGGTGCCGGGAACAGGACTCGAACCTGCACGCCTTGCGGCACTGGATCCTAAGTCCAGCGCGTCTGCCAATTCCGCCATCCCGGCATTTTGGTACAAGCAACTAATAATAAATAACTTATCCTGCTCTTGCCACGGCAACGGGAAAACCTCTGTTGGAGCCGGTGGCGCTTGGTTTTGCAAGTTTACCCGCACTCTCTCTCCGTCCCTCCTCGATCTTGCCGGAAGCCTTGTGGTCGCATCACTCTCACTAACAATATAGTATCGCTCGAACACGCTGCTGGTCTTCCCGCCGCTCAATCCGCATAATGACCCCCTCATCGACGCCATAGCGCCGCATGTTGCAGCATTTGGGTGCCGATTGAACCTTTCCATGTCTTGGCTTGCCTAGGCTTAAGCAGGATTGCTGTTCGGAAATCGTAACACCATGACAAGAGTTGAAAAAGAACTGACTCGGTGGTGGTAACGTGGCGCTGTGACTTAACTCATTTCTTGCCCCTAAGGCTAAAAAATGATTGTCCAATTCTTGCTATTCGTAATCGCAGTTCTGCTGGTTTCGATTTTCTGGGAACTGACTAAGATTAACAACCGTCTCAAGGCCCTTCTTACCCCCAACAAAAAGGATCATGACTGGGCGAAGCGAGACGCCGCATGACATCCGCAAGCAGCCAAACCACAAGAACTGCAAATCATCCGTGAAGCTGCGAAGCGGCGCGAGAATGGTCAAGATGCCGTAGCTTGACTGCGCTTGCACTCATGGCGGTCGAACTGATATTGCAGATTCGCCTGAGCCATCGCCCGGCTTAGAGCCGCCACCGGAACTGTGAATCGCTCAGCGCAGGCCGTGCAGATTGCTATCGCGGGCACCATTGAAATCCACTCAACAACGCGAAGTCGCCGGGGCAACCTTCCATTGTGCTCGATGTTTTCGCCGACGCTCACCGTGGATTTCCAGCTTAGACGCGATATCAAGGGAGTTATAACGCGGATGATATCGCCGGAGTTGCATGGTGTCAAATTAGAATCAAAGCTCTATATAAGTCCAGCTAACCGCACGGTCCACAACCGACGCAAAGGTTTCAATTCATCGTTTCCTCGCGGTGCTTGCGTGCTTCGTACCAGAGAGCAAGTTCAACCCGGTTCCAGAGCCCGAGCTTATCGTAGATGACGCGCAGGTAGTTCTTGACTACGTGCTCAGTGATGCCAACGGCTTCGGCGATTTCACCGTTCTTGAGCCCCTTGGCGACAAGCTCGATGACTCTGAGCTCTCGTTCGTTGGGAGTGCGGCTGCCGTATTGTTCCCCTTTAAGCACAACCGCCTCCTATGGCCGCTGCCCTGTCTAGCTCGCAAGTTGCGGTTTTGCGAAGTACGTCCATCGGCGGCTCAGTTACTGCGGAGGCTTCTCCTCGGGTTGGGGCTTTTTTTCTGGAGCTGGTGCCGGATGAGCCTGCTCGGGATGTGGTGCACTTTCTGGATGTGGTGCGGCTTCTGGATGTGGAGCAGTTTCTGGATGTGGAGCCGTTTCCGGATGTGGTGCAGCTTCTGGATGGGGAGCAGTTTCTGGATGGGGCGCTGCTTGCGGTTGTGGCGCGGCTTCTGTATGTGGCGCAGCTTCTGGATGCGGCGCATTCTCCGTGCGCGGTGCACTTTCCGGTTGAGATGCAGCAGGTGGATGAGGCGCCGGCGGGTGCGCTGCTGGAGTTGCGGCTGGTGTTCCTGGACGCGGTGCAGGTTTAGCCGGTGGGTTAGAAGCTGCACGTTGAACCGGAGGACTGTAAGGTGCACCTGCGCGGCTAGCTTTTACAGCACCGCTTCCGGTAAGGGCTCCGGGCTTCGGAGTTGCAGCGACTGGCGGTTGGCCGTGATTGACTGACGCCAGCTGATTACGGTCCGCCTTCGCGGCCTGTTCATGTTGAACCTGGACGGCTGTCGCCTGCACATGCTTCTGCTCTGCCGCTGCCCGTTCCTGAGGCGTAGGCTGGGCGGTTGTTCCTCCCGCGCCACCGTTGTAGCTCACATAGTTCACGGTGGTGCTATTGACCACCGTCTTGTTATACACATTGGTGATGTTCGTCGTGCTGACGTTATTGACGGACTGGTTGTAATATAGCTGCCCGTTATTCCAGTATCCTCCCTGATAGCCAACCCCGGTGTAGCCGTAACCGTACACGATGCCGCCGTAGAAACCTACCTGCGGACCCCAGTACCCGGCGTTCCAAACGTAGACGCCGTTGTTCCAGCCCCAATAGCCGGGCGTCCACAGAAGACCAGCGGCGGGAACTTCAACCCAGGTGCCCGGTACCCAGAAGTAGCCGTCGGGACCGTAAGCCCAGTACCCGGGCGTCCAGATATAACCTGCGCTGGGACAGGGAGGCTGCTCATACACCGGCAGCGCTGGCGGTGCGATCGTGATGGACACCGCCATTTGGGCCTGCGACGCGGTCGCTATAATCAATATTACGAACGCGAATACTAGTGCGCAGACCGACTGCAAAATGTGCATGGGTTCCCGTTGCCTCATATTCCCTCGCTTTCCCGGCGTTGCAATTCGCCCTCACAAACGCAGCTCTTTGAGGAATCCGCGCGGCGCGGGGTTGTATTTGACGAGCCAGTGCTGCGTACCGTTCTTACTGTATTTTCAGCTGAGGGATGCGATCGGTTATGACTGCAGCTACCGGTTGCCGGTATTTGCTCTGATTTTCGGCGCGAATCGTACCACGCATTACTTCGCGCTTAGCGCTGACCAAGCGAGTTGATCCGTCAGATCAGCCTCTGACTTCGGCGCAAATAAGGGAGAGCGCCCATTAATCTCCGTAATCAAGGACGCTCTCCCAAGCAGCTCTCCCCAGAACTGCTCGCCGACAAAATAGATCCTGCACTGAAAGCATGTAAATGGCACCGGCGAGGTAAAGTCCTTAGCACGGGCTGGGTAAGGCCAAAGAAAACGGCCGGACGCTGGGGGCTGTCCGGCCTGAAATTGTGATAGGGAGGCGATCGTGAGGGTCCAAATGTCGCGGCGAGATTAAAGGATGACGTGCCGCGACGCTAACCCATGACCGCCTGCGAACCGTACGTGTACAAAAGTAGCGCGCACATTAGGTGAGGGCAATACAGCAAACACCGTAGTCATGTTTAGTGACAACGCCTTACAGTGTGTGAGTCTCTTCAGCGTGGCCACTTCGCCTGGCTCTATCTCAGGAGCTCTCCGGGGGATTTCAAAGTTGCATCTCGTTCACGCAGCACGAATCTTGCCCGACCGGTCGTCCGTAATGGGTCGTCGCGGCGGGAATGAACTTACGTTGCCTAATTCGTTGATCGCTGTCCGTCTGCAAAGCCAGTATAAGAGGGCCACAGTTACGATCCCAAGCGAGAGCCATCCCATCAGAAATAATCTTAGGAGAGACATTTTCATCACCTCGCGCAGAGCGCCCGAAGCGACTCAGGACCACAGGTTTATATAACGGAAGGGATATAACAGGAATGCTAAGTTCTGCGTCGGTCGTCATCCTTGACCGCAGCCCCAATCGATGTTGTGCGGCCTGGAGGGAAAGGGATACGGAAATGAGCGGTCGTAGGATCCGAATGTCGCCTGCCCCGCGACGCTAACCCATGACCGCTTAACCGTGCATATTGAAACTAGCGCAACTGCTCGTCACCGGGCAATACAGCAGATACTGTAGGCATCTTTCGTGACAAAGCGGCAGCCTGCGCACGATTTCTAACGTTCGATTTATGTGGGGGAAGACTGAAATTTCCGAGTGACTGCATCGGGGAGTTGCTCTTCGAGTCTGCGCGCCAGCCAGGCTTGCAATTCAGAGGCGAGGTTGGAAGCCATGAAGACGAACAGCAATCCGGCCTGACCCTTGTCGTTGTGCCAGCAAACCTTGCAGTCCGCCGTAAGGTCGAGACGGGGGTCGGGCAGGGAAAATTGGATCTTCAGTTCGGCTCCAGACGTGAGCGGAGTCGAAGTGCTCAAAGCCATACCCTTTTCGCTGATATTGATTGTCTTACCAAAAATCTCCGATTGTCCTTTTCTGCTGGCGGCTGCCGGCACCGAGATGGGATAGCGAAAATAACGGCGACGCTCTCGTACAATCAATCCGTAGGCGGCTTTGAAGGTGTGCCGGATCGACTCGATAGTCAGAGGTTTCTGCAGTGTAAAGGCTGAACCACCCTTTAGTGCGGCCGCAGTCTGGGCGCTGTTGTTGGTAATGGCGAATGTGATTGCGGTCCGGTTCGAGGCTGAGGCGCGCACGCGCTCCAGAAACAGGATGGCTTGATTACCCAACGAAAGGTCAATGACGGCGACCTCAAGTTTGCTGTGATTGACACGGTCGAGTGCATCCGCGATTTTTCCGCAGACCTCAACCGACAAGGCAAGTTCTTCCATAGCCTCCGAAAGCAGCCGCGTCGTCACGGCATCTTCGGACACAATCAGGGCTTTGCCTATGAGTTTCGAGGTAGAGGTGTCGGTCATTAAGACTCCTTCACTAGGCGGACTTCCGCCTGTCCGATTTGTCGCCTTGTGCTTCTATCGGGGAATTGTCGCAAGCGACGGTCAGGGCACCGTCGTGGGACGCCGCTTCTCGGAGGGTTCTGAGGCGACGAATCTGCTCGGCGTATAGCGCGACGGTAGTTAGGGCTCCAACGCCTGTACCAAGTAGGAAAATTCCCAAAGCGATCCAACGGTCCATGGCATGCGTCTCCGGCAATTGTTTTCGTCGGCAGACGTCTGTCTGCCCTGAAAACACCATGACGCGCCTCAAACCCCTTCGAGAAACATTCGACTCTCGAGCTATATCTGTGGCGCGCCAGGGTATTCGTGGCAAAAGCTATGGCGGATGCTACGCGTTATCGGCAATCGCGCATGCAACTTCCCGTTCTTTTACAAAAAACGAACAGCATTCGCGCTGAGAAGTGACTTTTCGTTTTCAGAGAGATTTCCCTGCAGGTCTGGACTATCGAGCGGTCGTGAGGGTCCGAACGCCAGCCCCGCTGGCACTTGCCCATGACCGCCAAGGTTCAACGCGAACCGTAATCGACAATAGCCCACACCTCGAGCCATGGCAATACAGTGTGTACTGTATCGAACCATCGTTCATTTGTGCCCGCCGTTACATTCGGCGTCGTTCTGACCCATTGCCAAGGTTCAGAAGGTGAATCGGTTACGTGAATCGTAACCATCTTCCTTTGTACCTTACTTCTTGGGATCCCCTTTTCTGTTTCCGCCACTGCCGCTACACTGAATGAGCCATGAATAATCCATCGCAACCCAATATCAAGCTGGTGAACGCTCCTGACTATCGCGAGACTTATGCCAACAGCGTGCAGGTGCGAGTGAACGTCTGGGATTTCTTTCTGGTTTTTGGAACCTTGCAACAGCAGACCGAGAGTCAAGTGGAAGTCAAAAACTTTCAGGGCATCTATTTGAGTCCACAGCAGGCCAAGGCGCTGATGTCGATTCTGCAGCAGAACGTCTCTGGTTATGAGAGCACATTTGGCGAGATCAAACTGGATCCCCGAATGGCGTCTGCGGGGCCGGTACACTAGACTGCTCCGGTGACCGGAGACATCGATCGGCGACGCGGATATCCGACAGCTCTGCTCTATGCCTTATTCTTCTCCGTGTTATTGGCGCTGCATGCTCCTTTGCTTCGTCTGCCCTACTTCTGGGACGAAGCCGGATACTACGTGCCCGCAGCTCGCGATCTGTTGCTGCGTGGTACTTTGATTCCGTATTCGACTCCTTCAAACGCGCACCCGCCGCTGGTCATGGCGTATCTCGCGCTCGCGTGGAAGATTCTGGGTTACGCTCCCGTGATCACGCGCACCGCGATGGTGGCGGTCGCTGCATTTTCTCTGCTGGGCGTGTTTCGCCTGGCGCAACGGGTTGCGAACACGGAAGTCGCGATTGCCTCGACCGTCTGCACGGCGCTTTATCCTGTTTTCTTTGCCCAAAGCTCGCTGGCCCACCTGGACCTGGCAGCAGCCGGATTTACTTTCTGGGCCTTGCTCGCATATGTCGAGAACCGCCGATGGCGAGCGGCCGCGTGGTTCTCGCTGGCTGCGTTGGCCAAGGAAACGGCCATTCTTGCCCCGCTGGCGTTGTTGCTCTGGGAACTAATTGCCACGCTATTTGTCATCCCGAGCGAAGCGACGGTTCTGGGCCCCGTCAGAGAGAAATCTAAACTTCTGGTCGCCTTCGCTCCTCGGAATGACAAGTCCGTGAGTTGGCCAGCCAAGTGTGGCCCACTCTTTTTTCCTCTCATCCCGCTCGCGCTCTGGTATGCCTTCCACTACGCGCGCACTGGATTCGTTTTCGGCAACCCGGAGTTCTTCCGCTACAACGTACAAGCCACCATACGACCACTGCGCGTGCTGCTCGCTCTCGGGTTGCGCCTCTGGCAGGTTGTCGGATATCTCAACCTGTCCTTCCTCACTTTGGCGGGGTTGTTTGCGATGTGGCTGCAGCCGCTGCGTGACAACGGCGAAGAACGCAAAAGGATCTCGCTGGAGGTGCAGTTCGCCTTCCTCGCGGTAATCGTAGCGTACGTGGTTGCCATGGCCGTAGTGGGCGGGGCCGTGCTTGCCCGTTACATGCTTCCCGTGGTTCCGCTCGTGATTATCCTGTGGGTTTCCACGCTGCGCCGAAGAGTGCGGCTATGGCGCGGCGTGGTCGCCATTGTGGCGCTGACATTCGTGGCCGGACTGTTCATCAACCCCCCGCATGGATTTTCCATCGAAGACAATCTTGCGTACCGTGAGTACATTCTGCTGCACCAGCAGGCCGAAGACTTCGCGGAAGCGCGCTATCCCATGGCCCGTGTGCTCACAGCATGGCCGGCCAGCGATGAACTCACGCGCCCGTATCTCGGCTACGTCACCCGCCCGATGCGTGTTTTTCGCATCGAAGACTTCACCGTCGAGCAACTCATGTCCGCATCCTACATGCGCTCGCAATTTGATGTGGCGCTGGTTTTCTCGACTAAGTACGAACCGCCGCACCCCTGGTTCGAGCGCTGGCGGCGATGGCAACAGTGGAAAACCGAATTCTTCGGCTACCATCGCGACCTTCCACCCGCCGCGGCCGCACAGATTCTCGGAGGCCGCCTGATCTACATCGACGCTCGCCATAACCAATGGATCGGCGTGATTGAGATGGAACCGGTCGAAGAAGCCCAGGCCGCGATCGGCTTTCAGCAAAGACGGTAGCGGATCGCGAACGGCGCGGCACAAATCGAAAGCTTGCATTTTCCCCGCTTTCGGCCACAATATCTACGCTGGAGTGCTCCGAAGAACAGCTCACGGGGGTCGGCTTGTTCTTCCTTGACTCGTATGAGCAAGCCTTTGTATCCGCGTCGCCCGCTCAAGACTCTCGCTCTCACCGTTCTGCTTTCGGTTTGGTGCGCAAACCCACAATCTAGCTCCGCGCAGAATCCTCAGCTTGAAGATAAACAGGAAAGGCTTCGCGGCATTGTCGTCAATAGCGTGACTCACGAACCCGTGGGACGAGCCCTGGTCCACTCCGGAGACAATCGCTTTGCGATGTTTACCGACAGCGAAGGTAGATTCGAATTCACATTTCCTCAAGCCGACTCAGAAAAGAACCGGGCGGACGAACCCGGATCCCCCGATGGGTTTCGCCATCGAGGGCAGGATCTTCAAATCGTCCTGATGGCGAAAAAACCAGGATTCCTGGAGGACCACATGGGAATCCAGAATCCGCAAACGGACCCGGCGGGCAAGGAAATCACAATCCCGCTCACGCCCGAGGCTCTTATTGTGGGCCGTGTTGTCCTTGCCACCTCCGAACCTTCTGACACAATCCAGTTGGAGCTCTATCGACGACAGGTTCAGGAAGGCCGCGCGCATTGGGTGCGCGAAAACGCAGCAACCACCAAATCCAACGGCGAGTTTCGTTTTGCCGAACTCGCGGCCGGCAATTATAAGTTGCTCACGCGGGAACTGCTCGATCGCGATCCTCTGACCTTCGACCCGCGCGGACAACTCTACGGATATCCTCCCATCTATTTTCCGAACGCCAACAACTTCGAAGCCGCGCAGACCATTCAGCTAGTAGCAGGCCAGACTTTCCAGGCTGGTGTTTCCTTGGTCCGGCACCCTTATTATCCGGTTAAAGTGGCCGTCGCCAATGTGCCGGATAATGTTCCCGGCTTCGGTATCGTTGTGTCTCCCCAAGGTCACCGAGGTCCCGGATACGCGCTCGGCTACAACAACCAAACCCAGATGATCGAAGGATTGCTTCCCGATGGAAACTACACCCTGGAGGCAGAGAGCGCGGGACCGACTGCAGCAGGACTGGTGAACATCAGCGTTAAAGGCGCTGCATCTGAGGGGAGTCGCATGACTGTTGTCCCGAGCGCGTCGATCAGAGTGGACGTTAAGGAGGAGTTCGCGCCCAACGAAGAGACGAGCTCGCCGACCTTCGTCGTCCACTCGGGTCCGCCTGACGTGAATGCACAGGGTCCGAGACGCTACCTCAATGTGCGTCTGGAGCTCGCGGATGACTTTGGCCAGAGAGCACCCAGTTGGATGCGTCCTCCTTCCGGACCTGAAGACGACTTAATGGTAATCGAAAATGTCTGGCCCGGCCGCTACTGGGTGCGAGTCGACACCTCTCGCGGATATGTGGCCTCGATCAGTTCCGGTACCACCGACCTGCAGCATCAGCCACTCGTCGTCGACCTGGGCGGATCGAGCGCTCCAATCGAAATAACCATGCGAGACGACACGGCCGAAATCGATGGGGCCATCGAGGGCTTGACCACCTTACCTACGCGAACTGCACCCGCCACAACCGATGGCTCGCCCGCACACCTCTATTGCATTCCGCTCCCGGACAGCAGCGGAGAGTTCAAAGACATATGGGTACAACCGGATGGCAAGTTTGGACCGCAACAGATAGCGCCGGGTACTTATCGGGTGCTTGCTTTCGATCGTCCACAACAGGACCTGGAATATCGCAACTCCGAAGCCATGAGAGCCTATGACGCGAAGGGTCAGTTGGTGCGCTTGATTGCGGGCCAAAAGGAACATTTGCACCTGCAGTTGGTATCGCCGGCGGAATAGCCATGTCTACACTTTCGCAATTGCGACGGCTGACATCTCGCATGATTCCCGTGTGTGCGTTGATATTGCTCTGCTCGCCGGCAGGTTTCGCGGCCCAGAGTGCAAGCGGGGCGCAAACTCAATCTTCGAGTGGCACACTTCGAATCGCCGGAACCATCGTGAATGCACTCGGCGGAAACCCACTGACACGAGCTCGCGTTTCGATTTTTGATACCAGGAATCCTCAAAATCGTCAGTCGGTGATCACTTTCGAAGATGGACGTTTCGATTTCAACCAGCTCAGCCCCGGCAAGTACGCATTGCAAGGCGCGAAGCGCGGTTTTATCTCCGCTGCCTACGACGAGCACGAGGGATTCTCGACTGCAATCGTGACTGGCACTGGCCTCGATACCGAACATCTGGTCCTGCGTCTGTCGCCGTCCGCCGTGCTTTCCGGAAAGATTCTCGACGAATCAGGAGAACCGGTTCGCCATGCTTCAGTTTCACTTTATCGCGAGGACCGTCAGGTCGGTGTCGGTCGCATAATCAGATTTCGTGGGGCCATGACGGACGATCAAGGCGCATACGAGTTCGCGCAGCTCGACGCCGGATCGTATTTCGTCTCCGTCACCGCCCAGCCCTGGTACGCGTTGCATCCGCGATCTTCGCAGCAGCCCGACGCGGAAAATCTGCCAACTGCCGTCGATCAATCTCTCGACGCCGCGTATCCCGTCACCTACTACGGCGATTCCACCGAGCCTGATGACGCCACGCCCATCCCGATCCGCGGCGGCGATCACTTGCAAGCCGACATTCATCTGAATCCGGTTGCGGCTCTGCACTTGCTCTTTCACGTTCCCGACAACGGCGAACATGGATTCACCATGCCCATGCTGCAAAAGCCGTCGTTCGACGGTATGGAGCACGTCCAAACTGGCGGAATGCAGCCGGTCGCTCCCGGAGTGTTCGAGATCACTGGAATCGCGCCCGGCCGCTATTCCGTGCGCGATCCCGGCGCCGGACAAGGCAACGAGGACAACGAAATTAATCTGACCACCAACGGGCAGGAATTAGATATGCCCACCGCGCAGAGCGCTGCCACGGTAAAGGCAACGGTGCAGATATTGGGAGAAGCAACTCTGCCGCAGCAAATCGAGATCGCACTGCGTAACCGCAAAATGCGAATTGTGAGCTGGCAAGAGATGGACAAAAAAGGAGCGGTCGAATTCCAGGATCTCGCGCCAGGCAAATATGACGTGCTGGCTGGAAGTCGGCCGAAAGCCTATTCCGTAGTCCAAATGTCATCCGATGGCGGAGTCATCGCGGGTCATACTTTGAATGTGACAGCCGGTTCCTCAACGACCATTACGCTCTCGCTGGTCGGAGGCAGCACGAACGTTGAAGGACTTGCCAAACGCTCTGGAAAAGCGGCCGCAGGGGCAATGGTCGTGCTGGTACCCAAATATCCTGAAGCGAACCGCGAACTGTTCCGCCGGGACCAGAGCGATCAGGACGGAAGCTTCAGCCTGCGCAGCGTTATCCCCGGCACGTACACTATCATCGCCATCGAGAACGGCTGGGACCTCGACTGGTCCCGGCCCGGCGTGATCGCACACTACGCCAGGCAAGCCCAAACCGTGACCGTGACCGAGCACTCGCCAACTTCCGTTCACCTGGCTGATCCGATTGAAGTACAGCCGCGATAATCGCCCAAACCGTTCAGACCGGTGGCTTGAGTAAATCAGGCTTAATGCTGCTGCTGGCCGGCCTCCGCTTGCATCTATGCTCTTGGAACGCCAGCAAAGCTTCCGCTGACGGCGCTAAAGCTGTGGGTACAGCGCGTGGAATAAAATCCCTCCACCCACAGCGGCGGCAGCCCCATCCCATAAAGAATGGTGTTTGCATCCAAACCAGCGCTTTTCCAACTTCGGCCACATCGGCAATCATGTCATCAAAATGGCAGGCCGTAACTGAAAAATCTCACCGGCACCCTTTTTCTCCCGTCTTGGCACGAATCGTGACCAAGCTTAGTATTTGGCGGTGGATGACACCTTCAGCCACGCCAGACTCTCGGTCCTCCCGCAGGAGTTGGAGGAAAACGGGCGAACTGGAAACGCGGAACCGGAACAGCGCTCAAATCCCTCCAGCAGTGACCGAAAGACCCGGTCGAAGTACAGCCGCGATAATCGCGAATCCTATCGCTAACATCATTGCGCTGGGAGTGGCGTTCGCATATGCTAGGCGCATCCTCCACAATCTCACGCAGTGAGTTATCTTGCACAAACCGCATCGCTCTCGGAGCGGCCTCCGCAGCCTGCTCTGAATCGTAAGTCGTCGTGGCAAGCAGCGATCCTGTTTTTGTTGATTGGCTGGCTTTACGGTTCTGTCCTTTTTCATCTGGCAAAACAGTGGTCGAACGATCCGAACTTTTCTCACGGGTTTTTCGTTCCCCTCTTTTCCTTGTTCGTGCTGTGGCAGGATCGCGATCGGCTTGCTCGCGAACCTCGTGATCCATCATCTTCTGGGCTTCTGATCGTAGTCTTCGCGCTCGTTGTTCTCGTCGCAGGAGTGCTCGGAGTGGAGCTGTTTTTGTCTCGTATTTCTTTACTCCTGCTGATTGCAGGGCTAGTGATTTTCTTTCGCGGATGGCATTCGTTTCTCGCTGTCCTTTTCCCCTGGGCATTTCTGTTCCTGATGATTCCCATCCCCGAAATCGTCTTTGGCCAGATTACTTTCCCCCTTCAAATTCTGGCTTCGAAAGTGGCGGCGCTACTGTTGCCTCTTTTGGGCGTTCCCGTGTTGCGCGAAGGCAACATCATTAATCTTCCGGCGATGCCGCTCGAGGTTGTAGAAGCCTGCAGCGGCATTCGCTCGCTGCTTTCGCTCGTGACCCTGGCCATCATTTACGGATACCTGGTCGAAACTCGCACCTGGGTTCGAGTTGCATTAGCGCTGGCTTCGATTCCCATCGCCGTGGCCGCCAACAGTCTGCGCATCGTGGGCACGGGCCTGCTGGTGCAATACTGGGATCCAGACAAAGCTGAAGGATTTTTCCACATATTTTCGGGCTGGCTGGTCTTTGTCGTGGCGCTAGCCATGCTTTTTCTCTTTCACCGCCTGTTACTGATTGGCCGGATGCGGACTGGAGCAAGAACCGATGAGGCCCGGCCGTGAAATCACAATGGAGATTCGCGATCACAGTTGCTCTGCTTGCGGCCACGGCAATTTTTCTTCAGGCTCGCGGCCGCACCGAGACCTTGCCCGATCACGAACCCCTCGCTTCCCTGCCGTACCAATTGGGTCCATGGGCAGGAACCGACGTCCCCATGCAGCAGGATGTTCTCGCGATTCTCGGACCGGGCGATTTTCTTCAGCGCTTCTACGAGAACACTTCCGCCAGCCAGCCCTATATTGATTTCTTCCTCGCCTACTTTCCCAGTCAGCGCGCCGGCGACGCCATTCACTCGCCGAAACACTGCTTGCCGGGTGCAGGCTGGTTGCCCACGGAGTCCAGCCGAATCTCCATTTCGTTTCCCGGGCGCGCGCCATTTGAGGTGAATCGCTACGTCATTGCGAAGGGCGACGAACGCCAACTCGTTCTGTACTGGTATTGGGCCCACGATCGCGCTCTGGCCAGCGAATACTGGGCAAAGTTCTATCTGGTCGCGGACTCCATCCGGCTCAACCGCAGCGATGGTTCCCTGGTGCGCGTGATTACGCCGCTGCCTCGCGATGAAACCATCGAGGCCGCCCAACAACGTTTGCTGTCTTTCGCCGGAAATGTCGTTCCCCAATTGGACAGGTATATTCCGCAATGACAGGGTTGTGCCATGAGTAACTTTCTGCCGCGCGTTATTTGCAGTAACTTGAACCTATCTCATAAATCGCTTTTGGGAAGGGCACGACTTCAGTCGTGCCGTCCGGGATCAATGAATACGAGGGGCTTTAGCCCCTGAGGCGCGGAAGTTCACATTCCAGTTCATTTATGAGACGGCTTCTTGATGTAGCCGAGTAAATTAAAGATGAGAACAAGAACACAACCGTCTGGCGCCGACTGCGCCCGTTCCTGGAGATTTGTAATGAGGCCTTCTTCCGCTTTTCGTCTGGTTCTGGCTCTTGCACTGATCGCAACTCTTTTCGTCGGATGTTCCCGCGATCCCAACGTGCGCAAGCAAAAATATTATGAGAGCGGGCAGCGCTATTACGACAAAGGCCAGTATCGCGAAGCTGCCATTCAGTACAAGAACGCCATCCAGATCGATTCCACCTATGGCAACGCGCATTACGGACTGGCGCAAGCTCTGCTCAAGTTGCAGCAGTGGAATCCCGCCTATCAGGAACTTGCCCGCACCCTCGAGCTTCAGCCCGACAATTATCCCGCCCGCATTGACCTGGCAAATCTCCTGATTGCGGGACGCGATTTCAAGCAGGCCCAGGAGCAGATCGATCAACTTCTGCAAAAGCAGCCCAACAATCAGCAAGTCCACATGGCTCTCGCGAACCTTCAGATTGGCCAGGGCAATTATCCTGGAGCCATTCAGGAAATGCAGAAGGCTATCGCTCTCGCTCCCAACAACTGGGAACCGTATCTCAATCTCGCTCTCGTACAGATACGAGCCAATCAGCTCGACGCCGCCGAAGTGAATTTCAAGAAGGCAGTCGAAGTGAACCCTAAGGCAATACAGGCGCAATTGGCCCTGGGCGGCTACTATCAGTCACGCAGTCGCTTCCCCGAGGCTGAGCAGCAGTTCCGTCGCGCCATGGATCTCGATCCCAAAGATCCTGATCCGCCTGCCGCGCTCGCGCGTCTCTACATCGCGCAGGGGAAGAAGGCTGAGGCCGAGGCATTTCTCAAGCAAGTCAAGACGCGGTTCCCCGACAACTCGACCGGCTACCGCATGTTAGGCGACTTCTATTTCGCGACCGGCGATCTCGATAAAGCCGTAGCCGAATACGGCGTCGTCTATCACGACCATCCGAAAGACCTGCAAGTCGAGAAGAATTACATTCAGTTGCTAATCCTGAAAAACCGCCTCGACGAAGCCACCAAACTCAACGACGCGATTCTCGCCAGCAATGCCAACGAAACCGATGCCCTCATCTATCGCGGACAAATTCAGCTCCGCGGCGGCCATCCCAGCGACGCCGCCCAAACCCTGCAAACTGCGCTAAAAAACGACCCCGACAACGCCGTCGCTCATTATCACCTCGGACTTGCGCTCGATCAGATGGGCAATCCCGAACGTGCGGTCGAGGAATGGCGCACCGCCGTGCGCCTGCGTCCCGATCTCATCGAAGCCCAGCGCGCCCTCGCCACCGCTGCCATGCGCAAAGGCGATATGGAGACACTCGAACAAACGGCGACGGAGATTATTCGTCTGCAACCGGCCTCACCCGACGGATACGCCATGCGCGCTCTCTCGAAAATCGATCGCAAGCAATTCGCCGCCGCTGAACAAGACATACAAAAAGCCATCGACATTGCCCCGCAGAGTGCCACCGGTTACATCCAGATGGGAAATCTGAAGCTGGTCGAAAAGCAATACAACGAAGCCGGCAAAGCTTATCAGGAGGCGCTTGACCGCGATCCCAATTCCAACGACGCTCTCAACGGCGTGATGAATACTTATCTCGCCCAGAACCAGACCGACAAAGCCATCGCCGCCGCCAACGCGCAAATCGCCAAATCGCCGAACAGCAGCGCCTTCTACGATCTGCTGGGCACAGTCCTCTTCAACAGCAAGAAAGATTTCGACGGCGCCGAAGCCGCATTCAAGAAATCCGCCGAACTCGACAAAAATAATTCCGATGCCTTGCTCAAGCTGGGCCAGGTGCAAGTTGCCAAAGGTTCAACCGACCAAGCCATCCTGACATATCAGCAAAGTCTTCAGAATAATCCGCGCGAGGCCATGTTTTACATTTTGATGGGCGAGCTGTACGAATCCAAACAGGATTGGGGCAAAGCCAGAGACGCGTATCAGAAGGCGCTTGAAATCAAGCCCGAGAATCCGCTGGCCTCGAATAATCTCGCCTACGTCATGTTGCAATCCGGCGGCAACGTCGACATGGCTCTTTCGCTGGCGCAAACCGCCCGCCGCGGCATGCCCGATTCGCCCAATGCCGCGGACACTCTGGGCTGGGTCTTCTACCAGAAGGGCGCGTATCAATCAGCCGTCGATCTTTTTCAGGAAGCGCTCAAACTGGGCGAGAAAAATAAATCGCCCGATGACGCCACCGTCCACTACCACCTCGGACTCGCGTATGAAAAAACGGGCCAGACCGATCTCGCCCGGCAACATCTAGAACGCGTCCTGAAAATCAATCCCAACTACAGCCAGGCCGCGGACGTGAAAAAACAACTAGCCCAACTGAAATCGTAGCCAAGCCAAAATTCGACTGTTTCCCAATTCGGGAGAAATCTTGTCAAGCCCCCTTTGACCCCCAATTCCCTTCAACCCCCTGATTGCAAACAGAAAATAAAGTTGGAAAACATGGCATAGTTACCTGTCGAATTTGATAGCCTGAATATATAGACAGAAAAAAGGCGCAGGCACTCAGCCCGCGCCTTTTCTTTTGTGCGCTGTTTGTGTGGCGCGGACGCCTTCGCCCGCGAATTCTCGAACTCAAATCCAAATAAAAAGGGAGAAGTATGCGCCCCGGCGAACGCCTGCGCATGCAACGTTTATGACAGAATATTCTGCTGCTCCTTCCCCGCCGCTCCGCAAGCGCCAGTCCATCGGGCGCACGACACTCTATTCCAAACGCAAAGGCCTGATCGCGGAATTGATCTTCGTGGTCAAAGCCGCCAGCATGGGATTCGCGGTCAGCAAGCCCTACGGTGACTGCGAGCCCTACGACGTGATCATCGAGGAAAACGGCCGCGTGTTTCGCATTCAGGTGAAATCGGTTTTCACCACCTCGCGCTGGGGATACAGCGTCTGCGTGACGCGCAAGCGCCAGCAAAAAAGCGGCATTGCCTACTCCCCGCATGAAATCGATTTCGTCGCCGCCTACGTCGTCGCTCACGATGCCTGGTACATCATCCCGGTCGCCGAGGTTGCAAATCTAACCAACATCCGCCTCTATCCCGAAGGCGCAAAAAGGTCCGATGGCGCCCACTTCGAGAAATATCGCGAAGCCTGGGACCTGCTCCGCCGGGGAGCGGCACGTCCGGCCGGCGTGTAGGGACGTAGTGAATTACCTTCCATACCATCCGGATGAGAAAAAGGGTGCCCCACGTCTCAAGGTTTTTCGAGACGTGGGCAGACGCGAAAGAAATGCATATCGGAAAAAGCCTTTTGCCGATCGAACAGCTCCACACTAAATCAACCGACAACGAGGACTAAAACTATGAAGCAACCACTTGAGCTAACCAAGAAGTCAGCATGCCGACAAACCCCACTAGCCGAACTCCACTGCTGCGCCTGCCGGGGATGCGGCGAACCCATGCTCCTGGCCTGGGACGGACAAACCAACAACTACGGCGGAATGTGCCCCTTCTGCGGCGTCTTCTCACCCCTAAGATCAGCCGTAGACGCCAACCCACCGAGGCCCTCTGATGATGACGACCG